>Ga0206117_100235_pt1 | contig 78836 bp, 69 predicted proteins | sample 3A5Ametagenome_FD_177997 | JGI IMG/M metagenome (GOLD analysis project Ga0206117, IMG submission 177997) | Enriched microbial communities from leaf-cutter ant dump, University of Wisconsin, Madison, United States - 3A5A | ecosystem: Environmental > Terrestrial > Nest > Insects nest > Nest dump... | reverse complement strand
AGGGATGGCGGGTGTTCGTTTAGAAGCTAACTTCCACATTATTTCTGGACAGGTTACTGCCGTTAAAAATATCATGCGTTGTGTAACCAATGCAGGACTACAAACCCAAGAGCTCATTTTAGAGCCATTGGCTTCATCTGAATCGGTGTTGAGCGAAGAGGAAAAAGAAGCAGGTGTTTGTTTAGTTGATATTGGTGGTGGTACTACCGACGTGGCTATTTTCCACGAAGGCATTATTCGTCATACCGCAGTAATTCCTTTTGGAGGTAACAGTGTAACCGAAGACATCAGAGAAGGATGTTCGGTAATGCGCAACCAGGCCGAATTGTTGAAAACTCGTTTCGGTTCAGCCCTGGCCGAAGAGAACAAGGAAAACGAAATTATCTGTGTTCCTGGATTGCGTGGTCGTGAGCCAAAAGAAATCTCTGTTAAAAACCTTGCCTACATCATCCAGGCCCGTATGGAAGAAATTGTAGAGCACGTTTATTATGAGATCAAATCATCTGGTTACGAAAAACGTTTAATTGGCGGAGTGGTGATCACAGGAGGTGGTGCTCTATTGAAACATCTTAACCAAATGGTAGAGTATGTAACAGGTTTAGATTGCCGTGTGGGTTATCCAAATGAGCACTTGTCTAAATACGAAGAAATGCCTAAAAATATCTACGACGATTTGAAGAGCCCGATGTATGCAACCTCAGTAGGTTTGTTGATCAAAGGAATTCAAAAAGCTGAAGAATTGCTAGAAGAAATGAAGCAACCAGGCGTTTTTGTAGAGAAACCACGTGAAGTAAAAGAGAAGCCAAAAAGAAGTGGATTGTTTGATAAATTACTAGGTAAAGCATCAGAATTTATCAGAGATGATATGAATGTTAGCGACGAAGATTATATCAAACCGTAATATTTTTCCACAATTTGGGAATTTTCCACATTCTTAACAGTTGTGGAAAACGACTGTTAAAAAAGTGTTAATATTACAAGAGGAATGAACAGCAAAAATTAGATTTTTAAACTACTGATTCATAACAATATGAAGTTCGAAATGTTAAAAGATAAATCTTCAATCATCAAAGTTATTGGTGTTGGAGGTGGTGGAGGTAACGCGGTAAACCACATGTACCGTCAAGGAATTACTGGTGTAGACTTTATTATTTGTAATACTGATGCGCAAGCATTGGAGTTTAGCCCTATTCCTAACAAAGTACAATTGGGTGCTAGCTTAACCGAAGGAATGGGAGCTGGATCAATTCCGGAAGTAGGAAAAAACTCCGCTATAGAAAATATAGAGGATATCAAAAATATGTTGGGCCCAACCACCAAAATGCTTTTCATTACGGCAGGTATGGGTGGTGGTACCGGTACCGGTGCTAGTCCAATTATTGCTAAAGCTGCAAAAGAACTTGATATATTAACCGTAGCCATCATCACTACGCCTTTCTCTTTCGAAGGGAAAAGACGTAAGATGCAAGCTGATGACGGTTTGGAAGAATTGAAGAAGTACGTTGATTCTTACTTAGTGATTTCTAACGATAGACTACGTGAGATTTTCGGAAACTTAACCTTAGGTTCTGCATTTGCTCAAGCAGATGATATCTTAACCACAGCGGCTAAGGGTATCGCAGAAATCATTACAGTACCTGGTTATATCAACGTCGATTTTAAAGATGTGCGTACCGTGATGAAAGAAAGCGGTGTGTGTATCATGGGTAGTTATGCTGCCGATGGTGATAACCGTGCTTTGGCAGCCGTTGAAGGTGCTTTAGCTTCTCCATTATTGAAAGATAACGAAATTGAAGGTGCTAGATATATTCTTTTAAACATCAGTTCTGGTGTTAAAGAGGTAACCATGGATGAGGTTTCTATCATTACAGATTATATCCAAGATAAAGCAGGTTTAAGTGCCGACTTAATCTGGGGTAACTGTATCGACGAGAACTTGGGAGATAAGATTTCGGTAACGATTATCGCTACTGGTTTCCAAACAACCGAGCAAAGAGAAAAAGACAAGCAAAACGTTAAGAAAATCTCTTTGTTAACTCCAGAAGAAGCACCGTTGGTAAGACCAGTAGAGCCTGTAAATTCGTTCATCACGCCTAAAGAGGCGCCAGTGAGCAATGAGCCGGTATTGAAAGTTCAACCAGAGGAAACTAAACAGCCAGATTTGTTTGGCGATTTATTCAATATCGCTAAACCGGCCCCAGTAGCAGCAGCGCCTAGTCCTGCACCAGTGACAGAAGAGCCTGGTTTTGTTTTTCACCAGTTGGTGGAAGAGAAAATGAGTGCAGAAGAGCCTACTCATACTGATGAGCCTGGTTTTGAATTTGAGGTAAAGGTAGCCGAAACAGAATTCGTTTTTGAAACGCCTATTGCTTCTATTCCAGAAGAAATTGTAGAAGAGCAACCTGCGCCTGTAGCACCAGTAGAAGCTTACAGCGCTGACCAAGATAAAACAGATGAATCAATTGAAGAACAATTGAGGAAATCAAAAGAAAGAATCTTGAGGTTGAAAGATTTGAGTATGAAGTTGAGAACAACTAACGGCTTACAAGAATTGGAAAATGTGCCTGCTTATCAACGTAAACAAATGCAGTTGCAACAAATCCAGCACTCATCTGAGTCACAAGTATCTAGATTTACTTTGACTAATGATGAGGACGGTGAAACAGGAATTAGACCTAACAATTCATTTTTGCACGATAATGTGGATTAATGATAACAGTTAAATAATGTTAAAGCCTTGGCAATTTATATTGCTAAGGCTTTTTTTATAATTAAATTGGCATGCTGGCTCGTCATTTCGAGCGGAGAGTAACGAAGTCGAGCGTTGAAAATCATCGAAGTTTAAACTTTGGATTTTCTGTGTTTAAAATAAAAGAAATCTCCTTTGCTGAGGTAAACGTTCATTTTGTGGTCTATTCCAATAGCATTTAAACGATTGATTAAAAGGGTTGTCAAATCGTGATTTAAAACTTAAATTTGCGCCACTATTAACACAGTATAATAACATCTTACATAAACATTTAACATTGGATATTTTTGATAAAGTAGCAAAACGCATGGGGCCAATTGGTCAACACCAAAGCTGGTCACATGGGTATTTTTCTTTTCCAAAACTAGAGGGAGAGATTGCGCCTCATATGCAATTTAGAGGCAAGGAGCATTTGGTTTGGAGCTTAAACAACTATTTAGGTTTGGCCAATCATCCAGAGGTTAGAAAAGCAGATGAGCAGGGTGCAGCCGAATTTGGGATGGCTTATCCTATGGGTGCACGTATGATGTCTGGTAACTCTAAATATCATGAGCAATTAGAACAAGATTTAGCGGCGTTTGTAGGTAAAGAAGATGCATTTTTATTGAACTTTGGTTACCAAGGCATGGTATCAATTATTGATGCTTTGCTAGATCGTAATGATGTGGTAGTTTATGATGGAGAGTCTCATGCCTGTATTTTAGATGGACTTCGTTTGCACATGGGCAAGCGTTTTGTTTATAAGCATAATAATGTAGAAGACGCACGTAAGCAGTTACAAAGAGCTACAAAATTGGTGGAACAAACCGGTGGTGGGATCTTGTTGATCACTGAAGGTGTTTTCGGAATGTCGGGTGCTCAAGGAAAATTGAAAGAACTGATTGATTTAAAAAAGGAGTTCAATTTCCGTTTGTTAATTGATGATGCGCACGGTTTTGGTACTATGGGCCCAACAGGTGCAGGAACTCACGAAGCACAAGACAGCATAGAAGGTGTTGATGTTTATTTTGCCACTTTTGCCAAATCGATGGCAGGTATTGGTGCTTTCGTTGCCTCAACCAAGCAATTAACAGATTATTTTAGGTATAACATGCGTTCACAGACCTTTGCAAAGGCATTGCCTATGCCAATGGTAATTGGTTTAATGAAGCGCTTAGAACTGCTTAAAAACAATCCTGAGCTAAGAGAGAAATTATGGACTATTGCCACTACTTTGCAAAATGGCTTACGTGAGCGTGGTTTTGATATTGGGGTAACCAATACGGTAGTAACGCCGGTTTTCTTAAAAGGCGAATTATTGGAAGCTACAGCACTTACTCACGATTTACGTGAAAACTATGGTATTTTCTGTTCTATTGTAGTGTATCCAGTTATTCCAAAAGGAATGATCGAGTTAAGGTTAATCCCAACTGCAGTACATACTTTAGAAGATGTTCAGCGTACCTTAGATGCCTTTAGTGAAGTGGCAGAAAAGCTGAAACGTGGTTATTATCAGCAGAATAAGTTCTCTTCAGCAGAATAATATAAGATTTCAAAAAAAGCCCCGTATGTACGGGGCTTTTTTGATGAAGCTTTGATTTACAGTGAATTGCTGTTTATAAGTGTTGGTTTTGTGGAAAAAAAACGCATAAACCCTCATTATTTTATTTTGACAAAAATTTTTTTATTAAAATAAACCTCTTACATTAGTAATAGAGTATTAATCAAAACCTTAAAAACTAATAGGAGTATTTTAAAAATGAAAAAATTTGCTGAAGTAAAGGCACTAGTTGCAGCTTTAGAAGCTGATGTGGACAAATTTTACAACAAATCTAACAGCGCTGCTGGAACACGTGTACGTAAAGGTATGCAGGATTTGAAAAACTTAGCTCAAAGCATCCGCTTAGAGGTTCAAGACACTAAAAACAAAGCTTAATTTTAAACGCATTGTTAGAACAAAAAAAGCGCCCCTGACCAAGGCGCTTTTTTTGATTCTAGGGATTTGTATACTCGTTAATCAATATTTCGACCTCTTGCACAAACCTCGTAGGTTTTTAAAACCTACGAGGTTTAACTAGGCGGTTATCCGTCATTGCGAGGTACGAAGCAATCTAAAAAGGGCTATTCTAAAGTTGCAGGAGATTGCTTCGTACCTCGCAATGACGAAGTGATTAATGGATTGTTCTTGCCCCTTCCGCCATTTCGAACGCATGAGAGAAATCTAACGTCATGCTAAGGCGAAATTAAATCTGGCCAGAACAATATTTGCCAAGTTGCTAGATTTCTCTCCCGAAAAGCTCAGAATCGAAATGACGAGAGGGCAAAGAAAAAGCCCCGATTGATTTTCAACCGAGGCTTTTCTATTTAGTAATGGCTAATTTCTACGCCAATTGTTTCAATTGCTCTGCAATAGCCGTATTCAAACCTTCAGTAGCTTTAACCAAAGGCAAACGAACGTCGTCGCCACAAATGCCAAGCTGTTTCAAAGCAGATTTTACACCTACTGGATTACCTTCAGCAAAACATAGCCTCGTAAATTCTAATAAACTTAAATGTGCAGGTGTTGCTTTTGCAAATTCGCCATTTAAGCACAATCTGATCATATCAGAGAATTGTTTAGGTAAAGCATTTCCAATTACAGAAATTACACCTACTGCGCCAATAGACATCATGGGTAACGCTACAGGATCATCTCCAGAAATTAACATGAAATCTGCAGGCTTATCTCTCATAATTTGGTTAAACTGATCAAATGATCCAGCCGCATCTTTAATTCCAATAAGGTTTTTAAAATCATGCGCTAACCTGCAAGTGGTTTCAGGTAACATATTTGACCCGGTTCTACCTGGTACATTATAAAGCAAGATAGGCAATGCACTTGTTTCGCTTAAGTATTTATAATGTTGGTAAATACCTTCTTGGTTAGGCTTGTTGTAATAAGGACTTACAGATAAAATAGCACTGTAGCCATTGCTTTCAAAAGTTTTAATTTCTTGGGCAACACCTAAAGTATCGTTGCCACCAATGCCAGCCACTAAAGGCAAACGACCATTGTTAATTTCAGCGGTAAATTCCCACACCTTCTTCTTCTCGTCCTTGCTTAATGTGGCAGTTTCGCCAGTTGTACCTAAAGACACGAGGTAGTCTATACCTCCATTAACCAAGTGATTGATCAGGCGCTCTAAGCCCTGATAATCTACCGAGCCATCGGTGTTGAACGGTGTGATCATTGCTACACCTGTTCCGTGAAATTTATTCATTTTTTTTATTGTTAATTAACCACCAAGTCACAAAGTGCGAGAAGGTGTTTTTGTTTATTTTTCTTCTTTCAGTTATAAATCGCCATTTATAACGCTTTCTGCTCCATTATTCAGTAATGTTAATTTGGGTTCTGTCATTCTGAACGCAGTGAAGAATCTTTAATAGATTCCTCGTGCCTCGGAATGACAACTAGGTTGATAGACTAACTCATTACCTAATCATTTCCCCTAACTCATCCTCACTAATCAGTTTAATGTTTAGCTTGGTAGCCTTCTCCAGTTTAGAAGGTCCCATGTTATCGCCGGCAACTAAAAAGTCGAGTTTTGCGGAGATGCTACTTAAAATTTTACCTCCATTTTCTTCGATCAAATTCTTCAGCTCATCCCTGCTGTATTTCTCGAAAACGCCCGAAATTACAAATGTTTTTCCATTTAATTTATCGCTTTGAGGCTTATTTGAACTTTCTTTGACTTCGAAGCATAAACCCGCATCTTTCAATTCGTTTATCTGCGCAACATTGCTGTTTTTTGCAAAATATTCATTGATGCTATCTGCAATACGTACACCAATTTCATCTATGGCAGTAAGTTCTTCTAAAGATGCCGCTGCTAAGTTGTCGATATTTTTTACACCCTTGGCCAGTTTTTTAGCTACGGTTTCACCTACATATCTGATCCCTAGGCCAAACAATACTTTTTCAAAAGGCATTTGCTTCGATTGCTCAATACCTTTCAACATGTTTTCTATGGACTTTTCTCCGAAACGTTCTATAGCTTTTAATTCATCTGCTTTTTCATGCAGTTTGTATAAGTCACTAATATGTCTAACCAAGTCACGTTTGTAAAAGGTTTCGATGGTTTCATCACCTAAGCCATCTATATTCATCGCTTTACGACCAATAAAGTGCTGTATTTTTCCAACAATCTGTGGGCCACATCCGTCTTCGTTAGTACAATAGTAAGCGGCTTCTCCTTCTTTTCTAATTAACGGCGTTCCGCATTCAGGGCAATTTTCAATAAAATGAATTGCTTTTGTATCTGGTTTGCGTAGCTCTAAATTTACCTTAATGATTTTTGGAATGATTTCGCCGCCTTTCTCCACCAGAACGGTATCACCTTCATGTAAATCTAAACGTGTAATCTCATCGGCATTGTGGAGCGTGGCTCTTTTTACCGTAGTTCCAGCTAATACTACTGGTTTTAGGTTTGCTACAGGCGTAACGGCCCCAGTTCGTCCTACCTGGTAGGTCACTTTCTCCAACACCGTTTGTACTTCGGCTGCTTTATATTTATAGGAAATAGCCCAACGTGGTGATTTAGCCGTGAAGCCTAATTCCTGTTGTTGGCCATAGCTGTTTACTTTGATCACAATCCCGTCAATATCGTAGCTAAGTTTAAAACGTGCTTCGTCCCAATAGTGTATGAAATCTAAAACCTCTTCAATGCTTCCCGCCAATTTGGTATGCTCGCAAACGTGAAACCCCCATTGTTTTACCGCTTTTAAGCTTTCCCAATGAGTTTTAAAGACTTGCTTATCGGTATAAAGGCCGTAAAGGAAACAATCTAAAGGACGTTTTTTTACCTCTTTAGAATCTTGCATTTTTACCGTTCCTGCGGCAAAGTTACGTGGGTTGGCATAAGTAACTTCGCCTAATTCTTCGCGTTCTCTATTTAAGCGATCAAAGGCTGCTCGGTGCATAAACACTTCACCTCTAATCTCAAAAGTTTCGGGAATATTTTCTCCCTTAACTTTGTGGGGGATAGAATGGATGGTTTTAATATTGGCAGTTACTTCATCGCCTTGTGTACCATCACCTCTGGTAACGGCACGTACCAATACCCCATTTTCATAAGTTAGGCTCATTGAAAGACCATCAAACTTCAGTTCGCAAACATATTCAAACTCGTCGCCAATGGCCTTGCGCACACGTTCGTCAAAATCTCTAAGGTCTTGCTCGTTATAGGTATTCCCTAAAGATAGCATAGGCCATTTATGCCTTACCGTATTAAAGGTTTTGGTAATATCGCCACCAACTTTTTGAGTAGGTGAATTGGGGTCTGCATACTCCGGATAGTCTTTTTCCAGCTTAGCCAGTTCTTCCAATTTCTTGTCAAACTCGTAATCGGCTATGGTTGGCATTGCCAAAACATAATAGTTGTAGGTATGTTGGTTGAGCTCGGTAACCAGCGCATCCATTTTATCTTTTATCTCAAACATTGACATAGCTACGAAGATAAGAAAAAGCGGTTTAGGGTGGTAAGAAGATTTATTTCCCCAAATGAGTTTTACTGAAATGAAATGTACAGATTTTGGGATAAAATGTACAACATACTTCAGCCAGCTTCAACTAATTTTGTGTTCAAAATATATTAACGATGGACGGTATATCACGCAAAAATTTTATCAAGAATGCTTCTTTTGCCATGGCTGGTTTAGTATTGGCTCCTGAAATTGCTGGAGCTCACGGTGAATACCAAGAAGCAACCACTGTAGTAAATGGTAAACTGATATTTAAGAATGTACGTTTAGAAACTGGTTTTGTGTACGATGAGCAGGGAGAGGTAGCTACTACTAAAACGGATTTGTTTTGTATAGAAATTGATAAGGGTAATATCGTGAAGATTGGCCCTAACCAGCCCAACTTAAAAAATGCGGTTGATGCAAAGGGTTATTTAATGTTGCCTTCTTTTAGGGATATGCACATCCATTTGGATAAAACTTTTTATGGCGATCATTGGCAGGCTGTAAAAAGAAGAACAGGTGGCGTTAAGGGCATGATAGCCTTGGAACAGCAAATGCTGCCTGAGATGTTAAAGAACTCTACTCATAAAGCAGAAAAGTTAATTGAGCTTTTGCAAGCTAAAGGTACTGCCTTTGCCCGTAGCCACGTGAATATTGAACCAACTTCTAAGTTGGATTCTTTGAAAAACCTTCAGATTGCTTTGGAACATAAAAAGAAAGGGTTTGGTGCTGAGTTGGTGGCTTTTCCACAACATGGTGTTTTCTACACAGATTCTGTTCCTTACTTGAAAGAAGCTGCTCAAACAAATATTGATTTCATTGGCGGGCTTGATCCTTTTAATGTAGATGGGGCAATTGAGAAAACCATGGATTTTACCGTGCAATTGGCTTTGGATCACCAAAAAGGTATTGATATTCATTTGCATGAAACGGGTGATTCTGGTGTGCAAACCATCGAATATTTGATCAAGAAAGTAAACGAAAACCCAGCTTTAAAAAGGAAAACGTATTTAAGTCACTGTTTTGCTTTAGGAAGGGTAAATAAAACCAAGCAGGAGGAGCTTGCCGAAAAGCTTGCTGATGCGAAAATTGGGGTGGTTTCTACTATTCCATTTGGAAGTTTGGTAATGCCTATTCCTACTTTAATGAAATATAAGGTAGAGGTGTTGACGGGTAATGACAGTATTGTGGACCATTGGAACACTTTTGGAACAGGCAGTGTACTACAAAAAGCAAACTTGGCCGCTCAGTTATATGGTTATTCTACTGAATTTCAGTTGTCGAGAATGTTAGGCTTAGCTACAGCAAACGTGTTGCCTCTTAATGATAAGGGCGAGCAACAATGGCCAAAAGTAGGAGATAAGGCAAATTTGGTCTTTCTTGATGCGAGCTGCTCCGCAGAAGCGGTTTCAAGAATTTCAGACATAAAATCTTTGGTTTACGAAGGGAACACGGTGTTTTAAAAAAAGACATGATGAAAATGATGTTAATCCTATTGTCGTATAGCCTGCTTGGTGTTTGTCAGCCAAGTAGCCACTTAAAATCTAAAAAAGAGATCATGCAACAAGATATCATCGATTTAGTTGAACGTAATGACTTAGCCGCAGTTAAAAGTGCTTTGGAGAAAGGAGCTAAGGTAAATATGCAAGATAAAAATAAACGGAGTTTGTTATTGATTGCGACCATCAACCAACAGTTGGAAATGGCTAAATTACTAGTTGTCCATGGAGCGGATGTGAATATGCAGGCTGATAATTTGGATAGTCCTTTTTTATACGCTGGTGCCAGTGGGCAAACTGATTTGGTTAAATTGTATTTGGTAAATGGTGCCCGTTTTGATGTGTTTAATCGATATAATGGTTCGGCGCTTATTCCTGCTTGCGAGCGTGGCCATATAGAAACCGTAAAGGTTTTGGTAAATACGAAAGGTTTTCCGGTAGACCATGTAAACCGTTTGGGATGGACTGCATTATTGGAAGCAGTTATTTTGGGGGATGGCAGTAAAAAGTACCAACAAATTGTGCAGATTTTGAAAGACGGCGGGGCTAATGTGAACATTGCAGATAAAGATGGTGTTACTGCCTTAAAGCATGCTAAAAACCGAGGGTATCAAGAAATTATTCGAATATTAGAGAGATAATCCTTTAGTGGAATGGTTTTCGGTTTTTGTTATATTTAGCAAAAAACCGAAACACATGGGGCTACATCCTGATCATTTCCCACTGTTAAATATTCAAGAGTTTAACACACATTCTTCCCAGGGTGATGATTTGTTGTTTCATGAGTTAAAGGGAAGTAATTATATCGCTAAGCCGCATAAGCACGATTTTTTTATCATTATTTTGTTTGAGAGAGGAAATGGCGAGCATACGATAGACTTTAATCGCTACGAAATTAAAGACCAGCAAGTGCACCTAGTTTTCCCCAATCAAGTACACCAATGGGATATTAAGGAAGGGACTATCGCTTATCAGTTGATGGTCAGTAAAAAGTGGTTTGAAATGTTTTGGTCCTCCTTGCGATACTCTACCTCGTATTATCAAAATCATCCTGTGCTTGACATTTCAGCAGCCATTTGCAAAGCCCTTTTGCACGAGTTTAAATCTATTCAGGCTGAAATAAAGGAAATAAAGGATGTTTTTTGGGAACTTGTTCAGGCGAGATGTAAAATTATAGGTCTATTGGTTAGCAAAGTGATCGATGCTAATTATGGGGATGTGGAGAGGTTCCATTCCAATAACGTTATCACTAATTTTTTGAGTTTGGTGGAAGAGCATTTTAAACAAGAACGTTCTGTGTCTTTTTACGCCAATCAGCTTCATCTCTCGGCCAATTATTTAAATGTTGTATGCCAGAAAAGCTTGAATACTACGGCCTCTTCTTTGATCAAGGATAGGGTTTTACTGGAAGCAAAACGACTGCTCAAAGTTTCAGAAATGTCGGTAAAGGATATTGTTTACGACTTGAACTTTTATGACCATGCCAGCTTTACCAAATTCTTTAAAGCCCTAACAGCAATGACACCGTCTGAATTTAGAGAGGAGAACTAATTCAGAAAAATTAGTGTTGATTTTTAGATTACCCTTTCAGGGTTATTGGTTTGCAGAGATAGTACTTTAGAATAATGGTACCACTTCGTGGTTGCTAACCTAAGTTCGATTGATAATTTTGTCTTTAGTGGCGAAGCGGAAAGCTAGCAATACGTTTATTCCAAGATTAATTTTACCAAGCATCTAATTCGAATAGCGAAGAAGTTTTTAGAGTGAGGAACAATTAAATGTGAGGCTGGCGTTATAGCCAGCCCCTAAGTCATTTCTTAATCTAAAATGTAGATTTTCTTTTTCTTTAAGCTGAAACCAATTTTGTTACCTAACCAGTTGATGCTGGTTTTTCCCTCGTAAATTAGCCCCTCTATAAAGTTTACTTTGGGATTATTCACCGTAGCATAGTCATTAGCAATGGAAGCAATGCTGCCGGTGTATATTTTAGTGGTTTGGTTAGCATTAAATTCGCTTTTCTTCTCAGTCGTTACAAATGTTTCTTTGTTCAGGTTCAATGTGGCTATTAACTTGTCGCTCAACCAAAATGAGTTACTACCTGCACCAGAATCCAATAATACCTTGATTTTGTATTTGCCGTTTAGCACTACATAAGTGAAAATATCGGTGGCATTATCCGCTATTGTAGCTAGTTGAATATCGAATGATTTGATGTTTTTAGTGGATTTGATTTCTCCCAAAATGATTTGTTTTTGGTTGTAGTCGATAATGAAGTCCGTATCTTCTAACATAGGTAGAGAAATCAAGCCGTCAATACCGTTTATCTTCATGTCGAAAGTAGTGTACACTGTATTCTTGAAGCTCTTTCCTCCAAAGCTAATTTCTTTGCTATGGAAAATAGGGCAGTCAATACGTTCGCCAGTGGCTCTAAAGGCGGTAAAGAAGTTATAGGATTGCTGTTGGGATAGGTCTTTGGCGAAGTCGTTAAAAAACAGGTTAATTCCACCACCCGTATCGAAAATAAAATTGCCTTCTTTGCCTTCTATTTTGGCTTTTACCAAAATATGTCCAGCAGGAGTAAGTTGAAATGGAATGTTTTGCGCAAAAACACTAAAAGGAAGAAGCAGTATTAAGAATAGTAATTTTTTCATTTGAATAGGAGGGTTATTTAAAGTACCTAAAATTAGTATTTTAATGTAAGTATTTCCAGTAGTTTTTTTGGATTTGGAGACTTACGAAATTTGGGAAATTTCGTAAGTCTGAACGATGACGTGAAAACCTCGTAGGTTTTTTAAACCTGTGAGGTTTGGGCATAAGCAATGACAAAAAAGATTGCAACGAAAAGCGGGACGATGGAAGCTTAAGAACGAGTAGCCTTGCTTTTCAGAAAAAATAATTAGCCTTAATTTAGGTTCAATGCTTTTCCAACTGGTGAGGATTTGTGGTTTGCAAGTGCTTGCAACAGGGTTTTTTATGCAGTTGTTTAAAACTTATGTCTTTTAAATGGGCATCAAATCTTATATTTACGCATCCCAAAAACTTTTTTAGCACATGAGTGAAGAACTGGACGACCTAAACGAGACCAATTTACCCGAAGAGCAGGAACACAAACATACCGTGATCCCTATCAATGGTTTATACGAAAATTGGTTTTTGGACTATGCTTCGTACGTAATTTTAGATAGAGCGGTGCCGCACATTAACGATGGCTTTAAGCCTGTACAGCGCCGTATCATGCACTCGTTAAAGGAGATGGATGATGGGCGTTTTAACAAAGCGGCCAATGTGATTGGTAATACCATGAAGTACCACCCGCACGGGGATGCCTCTATTGGGGATGCGATGGTGCAAATTGGTCAAAAAGATTTGCTGATTGACTGTCAAGGGAACTGGGGTGATCCAATTACTGGTGACAGTGCAGCGGCGCCACGTTATATAGAAGCGAGGTTGTCGAAATTTGCCAACGATGTAGTTTTTAACGCGGATACTACGATTTGGCAATTGAGTTATGATGGTCGTAATAACGAACCACTTACCTTGCCCGTGAAATTTCCTTTGTTACTGGCGCAAGGTGCTGAAGGTATTGCCGTGGGCTTGGCCACCAAAATTATGCCTCACAACTTTGTGGAGTTAATTGATGCTTCTATTGAAATTTTGAAAGGAAATAGAAGTAACATCCTGCCCGATTTCTTTACGGGTGGTATGGCCGATTTTTCTAATTATAATGAAGGTCAGCGTGGTGGTAAGATTAGGGTGCGTGCTAAAATTACCGAACGTGATAAAAAGACATTGGTGATTACCGAAATTCCTTATAGCACTACCACAGGGTCATTAATTGATAGTGTGTTGGCCGCTAACGATAAAGGGAAGATTAAAATCAAAAAAATTGAGGATAACACGGCTGCCAATGTAGAAATTGTAGTGCATTTGGCTCCTGGTATTTCTCCAGATGTGACCATAGATGCCTTGTACGCTTTTACCAATTGTGAGGTTTCTATTTCTCCAAATACCTGTGTAATCAAGGATGATAAACCTCATTTTTTGAGTGTTAACGATATATTAGAGCAGAATACGAAATTCACTAAGGCCTTGCTTAAGCAAGAATTGGAAATTCGTTTGCACGAACTACAAGAACGTGTATTCTTTAGCTCTTTATTGAAGATCTTTATCCAAGAGGGGATGTACAAAAATTCAGAGTACGAAAACTCTGGAGATTTTGATACTGTAGTAGAAGTATTGCATCGTTTGTTTGACCCATTTAAGACTTCTTTATATCGAGAAATTCAACCTGAAGACTTCAAAAAGCTGATCGATAAACCGATGAGTAGCATCACCCGTTTTGATGTGAAAAAAGCGGATGAAATGATGAAGGCTTTGGAAGATGAGATGAAAGTGGTACGTGGTCATTTGCGTCATTTAACGGATTATACTATTGCTTGGTTTGAGAAAATCAAAGCCAAATATGGCAAAGGTCGTGAGCGTAAAACCGAAATCAGATTGTTTGATAGGGTAGAGGCGGCAAAAGTAGCTTTGGCCAATGTAAAGTTGTACATGAACCGCGAAGATGGTTTTATTGGTACAGGCCTGAAAAAAGACGAATACATTGGTGATTGTTCGGATATCGACGAAATTATTGTGTTCCGTGAAGATGGTCGTTTTATTGTGACCAAAGTATCAGATAAAACTTTTGTGGGTAAACAGATTATCCATGCCCAAGTATTTAAAAAGGGCGATGAGCGTACCGTTTACAACATGATCTACAAAGATGGCGGAAGCGGCATCAGTTATATCAAACGTTTCTCGGTAGTTGGGGTAACCCGTGATAAAGAGTACGACCTTACTAAAGGCACCAAAGGTTCTAAGAGCTTGTATTTTACAGCCAACCCTAATGGCGAAGCTGAAATTGTGAGTGTACAATTAAAACCTCACTCTAAATTAAAAAAACTAGCTATTGATATTGATTTTGCCAACATCGCTATTAAGGGTCGTGGTTCCATGGGTAATATCGTAGTGAAGTTCCCAATCAAGAAAGTGTTGTTAAAATCTAAGGGTGTTTCTACGTTAGCAGGCATTAAGATTTGGTACGATGATATTTTGAAACGTCTGAATGTAGATGGTAGAGGAAAATACCTAGGTGAATTTGATGGCGATGACAAAATTCTACAAGTGTATGGTAACGGTACTTATGAATTAAGCACTTTTGAGCTGAACAACCACTTTGACGAGGGCATTGTGCTGATGCAGAAATTTAACGCCGAACACGTATACGGCGTGGTGCATTATGATGGCAAGGCCAAAAATTATTTCGTAAAACGATTTGTGTTTGATATACAGCCAATAGGTAAGGTGGTAAGCTTTATCAGTGAAGAGAACGGTTCGAAAATGGTTTTCATTACTGGTAAAACAAATGCTAAGCTAACCGTTGATGTAGAAAAGGGTAAAACCAAAACGCCTGAAACGCTGGAATTGGAATTAGCCAGTTTAATTGACGTAAAAGGCTGGAAAGCTAACGGAAACAGGTTAACGCCGCACACGGTAAAAGATATTACTTTGGTTGATGCAGAGCTGGAAATTGGTATAGACCATTTGGAAGACTCACATTTTGAAGTGGTAGAGGTACATACTGACCCAAGCAAAGAAGGTGAAGAACCAGAGGAAGGTACTGAAGAAACAGTAAATGAAATTCAGGTAGAGGAGGTAAGTCCTGAACCGAACGAAGATAGTCCTACTTTTGAGAGTAAAGAAGACGAACCAAAAGAAGCTCCTAAAAAAGCAAAACCAAGCTTTAAATCGGCAGCTAAACCTTTAATCATAGAAGAACCTGAAAAGGACCCTAAGCCAGAAGCTCCTGCAGTTGAAGGAGCAGAGCCGCCTGTTCAGAAAAAGAAAATATCGTTCGAGATCACCAATCCAGGTGATATTAAAATAGATGACAAAGGACAGAGTTCTATGTTTTAAATCACTTCTTAAACAGGCTTACGAAGTTTCGAAAACTTCGTAAGTCTGTTAGTTCCCCATTAACTTTTTGACTTGTCAGTCTGAGCCTGTCGAAGACTATTCCAGAAGATACCATTAGTTTTAGCAAAATCTTTCAGAACTTCATAAGTCTTCAATATCATATTTTTATATCTTTGCCCTACTCAAAGGGGTGCTTGTTAATTAACCCAATAAATAACAGGCTGAGATTATACCCAGTTTTGAGGTTTAAGCTTAAAGGCTGAAGATGTAAGGTTTTCCTTATACCCTTCCGAGCCCTACACCTTACACCTCCAAACGCACCTGATGCGGATAATACCGACGTAGGGATAAAATAAGAGGTTTAAGCCGTTTACTGTTTCGCCCTGAAAACAGTTTTCAATGATTTTTTAATTGCCCTGTGGCAAAATGTATTGAGAATGGAAATTCAGGAAATGCTCCGTTTGTTTGTGGAGCAAGTAAAGGCAACTACCTATTTAGAATGGTTTGCCGTAGGTTTTGGTGTAACAGAGGTGCTTTTGGCCAAACGTAATAACATATGGCTATATCCCGCTGGGATCATTGGTATTTTGCTATCGCTTTATCTGAAGCTCAACGCAAAGTTATATGCCGAAAGTTTATTGAGCATGTACTATTTGGTCATGAGTGTTTATGGTTGGATCATTTGGTCCAAACGTTTAGCCAAAAAGGAGGCCGTAACCGTAAGTTGGACTACTAAGCAGGAATTACAAATTGCTTTCGCCATTGCCATTGGTGGTTATTTTGTGCTGTACTTTGCCTTGGTTTATTTTACCAATTCTGATGTACCTATCTTAGACGCCTTTGTATCTTCAACCGCTTGGGCAGGCATGTGGCTATTGGCCCGTCGTAAAATAGAAAACTGGATTTTTTTGAATGTGTCTAACATTGTAGCTATTCCTTTGATGTGGCATAAAAACTTTGTAATGTTTGCACTGCTCACTCTATTCCTTTTCATTGTGGCCATATTTGGCTATTTCGATTGGAAGAAAATATACAAAAGGCAGTTATTAAGTAAAAAGTAAAAAGTTAAGCTTAGCGAAATCCCGATTTTTCGGGATAAAAGGAGCAATGATTAAGGAGTAAAAAGTTTCGTTCGTATATGCTTATCCCGAAACAACTAAAAAACAAACCATCTAAACACCAGAATATGGAACAATTCACACAAACTTGGCAAGAAGCTATTCTAGCATTGGCAGCTCCATCAGAAGCAATGGGCGAGTTACATCCCGATATTTTAGAAATTGCTTATGAACAGGAGTGGTTTAAGCTTTATGTACCTAAGGCCTATGGTGGACCAGGTAAAAAGCTTCCAGAGATTTTAAAAATAGAAGAAGATCTGGCCTATGTAGATGGAAGCACCGCGTGGACCGTAACTTTATGTAGCGGCGCCGCTTGGTTTGCTGGTTTCTTGGATCCTGTATTGGCCCAAGAGATTTTTGCAGACAGAAAAGTTTGTTTCGCAGGTAGTGGAGCAGTTGGAGGTACCGCAAAAAAAACAAAAGAAGGTTATCTTATTAATGGGCATTGGAAATATGCAAGTGGCGCTTTACATGCTACTATTTTTACGGCCAATTGTTTATTGCAAGATGAGCAAGGGAACGATTTGTTTGATGAGGAGGGAAACCCGATTATCAAGTCATTTATTTTAAAGAAGGATGAAGTGCAGATCCTTTCGGGCTGGTCGTACTTTGGTTTGGTAGCCACAGGAAGCCATGCTTTTGATGTACACCATGTAGAAGTTCCCTCCAACCGATCCTTTAAAATCAATACGGAAATAAAAGTGGCCGATGAAGGATTCAATTATCCTTTTTTGCAATTGGCCGAAACTACTTTAACGGTAAACAATTTGGGGATGGCCCGTAGGTTTGTTGATTTGGTAGGAGAGAGTTTTTTCAATCGTTCAGGATTTAAACGTTACAGTCCAGATCAGGTTACTCATTTTGAGCAGGAGCTAGCCAAAGGCAAGCATACCTTGACTACCATTCGAGAGCATTTTTATGAAGCCTTTGATCTTTCGTGGCATCAGTTGATTAACCATGGAAAGATAGAAGAAGCGGTGCTGAAAGAAGTGAGCCGTTTGAGTAGGGAATTATCACATCAATCAAGAAATATCGTAGATACACTTTATCCTTATGCAGGTTTAGAAGCCGCTAAAAAGGAAACGGAATTAAATAGGGTTTGGAGAGATTTGCATACCGCAAGTCAACATGCTTTACTGACTTTTTAAAGCCCTAAATCCCCTAAAGGGGACTTTAACGAAAAAAGAAAAGGGTGTCCAAAAAGGAGTTCCATTACACCATTAACCAAATGGCGATAAACTTCTTTTCGACACCCTGATCCAACAAGTCATCCGACTTATTGATATTGTATGTAGATTGGTCGCGGTTTTAATTTCACAAGTTCTTCTGGAGTCATTAACCTGTGAGGAGCTTTTTTCAAGTCGTTTTTATAAAACAATTTGAAACCAGTAAACTGTACGGGCTCGCTATAAATAAAGTGACGATAGGTACCTAATTTTAAATCAGGCTCGCCCCATCCGTCCATGTGCATTACTACTTGAACTTCTGGACGTAATTTGATGTTTTGTGAGTTGGTTACCATCTTTTTGGTAAAGCGGTGTACGATAAAAACCTTAGGAGGTAAGTTATGTTTCTTCACTAAATCAGCTAAATAACCAGAAACGTAATTAATGTCGCTAGCATCATAAGTGCCAATTTTTCTACCAGGTAAAACGCCACCTTTCATAGAGAACTCTGGGTCAATTCCCAAATGCACGTTTGGCATCAACAAGTATTTTTCCAATAAAGGCAACTCTGCTTGAATTGTGCTCAACGCTACTTGGATATCTAAAAACACGATCATGTTTTTACGCATCTTAGCTATGGCCAATACCGAATCAATGTGTTTAAATGGCATGCGGTTTCTGTACTTGCCATCTTTACCAGGATCACCAGCAGCTACTACTGCAATGTAGTGCAAGGCAGGTTGTACAGGCGTACTAGGGTCGGCTTTTTCCCATTTAGCAACCTCTTTATCTAACATGCTCAACATGGTTTTAGGTTCGTACTCACCTAAAGCACCCATTTTTTTAGAATAAAGATTACCATAATAAGCTACAATGCGTTTAAAAGGTAAAATAGCACCATCCAAAGGAATTGGATGATTTTTTACCGGCCATTTGCCAGTAGTATCGCCATTGGCATTGGTTTTTACCAGTTCGTTATATTTAGCGGTATCTACGGGAGTGCGTAAATTTACTTCTTCCTCTTCCACGGCTACACCAGTGGAGTCAGTCTTTTTAGCAGTTTGTTTCCCGTTTTTATCCTTCGCGTCAGAAGTACAATAGGCAAATGTACAGATGGTAGCTCCTGCTACCAAGATCATACTTGCGATCTTCGTGATTCTCATCCTTAATAATTTTTTCAATTTGGTAAAGCTATTATGTTGTTCTATTGTCCTTGAAGAAGGTTTATCTTCTCAACAATGTTGTAAACATAATGGTCATACAATTCTGTTAGATTTTTCCAATATGCCAAAAGTACATCATTTATGATAAGTAGTTGTGCGAACTTATCAACATGGGCACTCCTTAAATAATCTCCTAAAATAGATGTTTTTCAGTGAATTAAAATAGGCAGTTCAAAAAACCTTTACATTTATTTGTAATTAGTCTAAATAAATAATTAATATTGCGCAATTATTTATAATTATTCTAAATAGTCGGTGAAAAATACTCTACTTCTAGCCCTTACTTTCGTTTTAGGTTTGAACTTGGCTTTAGCACAAGAACAAACGGTAAAATTGCGTGGCAAAATTTTAACAGCTGACGGGCAACCTGCTTGGGGATTGTCTTTGTCAATCAAAAACACAAAAAATGTAGCTTATACCGATAGAGAAGGTGCTTTTACCATTTCGGCTCCTGCGGGCAATTCGGTACTTGTCATTAGATCTGGTGTTTCCAATCAGGAACAAGAGGTGGCAGTTGAAGCAACTTCTGATAAAGTTTTAGCACCAATCACCATTAAAGAAAAATCATACGAGCTTAATGAGGTGGTAGTGACAGGTCAGTATGAGCCGCAGTCCATGAAAAATGCGGTTTATAAAGTAAGGACAATTAGTGCAGAAAAAATAAAACTACGTGCAGCAACTAACGTGCAGCAACTTTTAAATACAGAATTTGGTTTTCGTTTCAGTAATGACCTCACCTTGGGTGTTTCTAATGTAGAAATGATGGGGATGTCGGGCCGTAATGTGAAAATATTGGTGGACGGCGTGCCTCTAGTAGATCGTATAGAATTAAAAGAGGCGCTTAATCAGGTTGATATTAACAGTGTTGAACGAATTGAATTGGTTGAAGGGCCAATGTCTGTAGTGTATGGTACTGATGCACTTGCTGGTGTAATCAATATCATTACCAAAGGGAAAAGTAATGCGAAATTGGGAGTTTCAGCACGCGTGCAAGAAGAAACTGTTGGCGATGAATATGAAGCATTCAATGGAAAGGGTAACCACAACAAAAATGTCAGCGTAAACTGGCAAAATAATGGTTGGAATGCTATGGCAGGTTTTTCCAATAATACCTTTGGAGGGTGGAATGTTCCTGCTAAAACCGCAACTCGCGATGAGGTAAGTGGCATACAGTTTTGGAAACCTAAAGATCAATATTTAGCAAATGCACGTGTAGGTTACGCCAATGCTAAATTCAATATTTGGTACCGAGGTGATTTTGTAAATGAAGAAATTACTTCCCGGGGTGGAATCAATCCAAATTATACGGTGGTTACCCAAGTTTACAAAACTGATAGGTTTAATAATCAGCTACATGCGAATTGGAATATTAATAAGAAGTTAAGTTTAACCATGATGGGAGGTTATACCGACCTGAAACGTAAAACCAAAACTACTCAATATGATTTTGCTACCGGTAAAGAATCATTGACTTTAGGTGCAGGCGAGCAGGATTTGGCCAAATTTAACTCTACTTTGGTAAGGACCACCTTACAATATCGAATTTCAGATTTTATTGCGCTACAACCAGGAGTTGAAATCAATAGAGAGAGTTCTTCTGGTCAAAGGATTAAAGGATCTCCAGTAATTAATGATTACGCCTTTTTTGTATCTGCGGAGATAAAACCTTATAGTGCATTAAAAGTTCGTCCCGGGGTGAGGTTTATTAATAACTCCGTATACGATGCTCCTTTGGCCGTTCCGTCACTCAATGCCATGTGGAATTTAACGAATGATTTGGATTTAAGATTAGGTTATGGTAGGGGCTTCAGAGCACCATCATTAAGAGAACTTTATTTTGATTTCTTTGACGCCAGTCATTCTATTAGGGGGAATGAAAATCTGAAGGCTGAAAAATCCAACAGTTTTGACGCTTCAGTATCTTGGATAGCCATTCAAAAAGACAGGGTAAGATTAACAAGCACTTTGGCTGGATTTTATAATGATTTTTTTGATAGGATAGAGTACGGTCGGGATGAAGCCGATAATACGATTACTACATTGATTAATATCAGTAGGTATAAAACGACTGGTTTTTCGTTGGACAATACACTTAACTACAGAGATCTGCAGGTGAACTTTGGTCTTTCGTATATCGGTAGGTATAATGATCTGAAAGAAAGAGGTTTTCAAGGCGAAGCGCCCAAGTTTTCGTGGACACCTGAGTTGTTCAGTAATGTGATTTATAGCCTTACTAAAATTAAAGGTTCTGTAAGCTTAGCCTTTAAACATACTGGCAGTCGTCCAAGCTATCAGATTTCTTCCAACAATCCTAACACTGCTAATTTGGTTAAAATTGGAGGTTTCACCTGGGCAGATTTGCTGCTAAATAAAACCATCAATAAATATTTGACATTGAACGCAGGCGTTAAAAACCTATTTGATATTACCCAATTAACCAATACGGCCACAGAAAGTGGCGGTGCGCATAGCACGGGTGGTGGAGTAGTGCCCTATAGTTACGGACGTTCTTATGTGGTTGGCTTAAGCTTTAACTGGAACAAGTATTAAAATTATAAATAACTAATAACTAAATAAATTATCACAGTAATGAATAAGATTAATTCAATGATGGCCGTTGCTCTTTTAGCATTCACGTTTACGGCTTGTAAAAAAGATAACAAGGAGCCGGAAATTGTTGTTCCTGTTTCTGATGGAAGTACGATGACTTTGGAAGGTAAAACTGCTGAGTCAAATTATACAAATGTAGTCTACGTAGATTTAAGTACAGATAAACAGGTGAAATCCGATAGAAAAAGCTGGAACATAGGTTTTACTTCAGATAGCAAATTTAGAGTACTGTTAAATCCATCGTATCAAACAACAGCTGTAGCAACAAATAAAACAGACATTGCGACAGTAACCCTTGCTGATCCTGGAACCACTACGAATTTGAACCATGATATTATGGACCCTACTACAGTTAGTCTGGTAGATTATTGGGATGGAGATATTACAAAAACAGCTTTTGCGGAAGTAAGTGCTACGGATAATGATAATAAGGTTTATCTATTAAGCTACGAAGGTAATAAAGAAAAGGAGAAATGGTTTAAGATTAAGGTTACCCGTTCTGGTACAGGTTACAAAGTTCAATATGCAAGATTAGGTGAAACTGCCATTAAAACTTTAGATGTACCAAAGTCTTCTGCCTATAATTTAACATTTGTTTCCTTAGAGAATAATAAAATAGTAAGTGTGGAACCAGAGAAAGCTAGTTGGGATATCTCATGGAGTTATTCTACTAACAACTCTGGATTAGGTTCTCCATATTGGGTTCAGGATTTTGTCTCATTAAATAATTTGACTGGCGTAACTGCAGTAGAAGTTCCTGTTGCAACTAAAGCATATGCCGCTTTTGGCGAAAGCGATTTAGCAGGATTGACCTTTTCAACAGCTAAGGATGTTATTGGAACAAAATGGAGAACAGCACCAAATACTTCTGGAGTTGGTGGTGGTGTTAAGACAAGTGTATTTTATGTGATAAAAGATGGAGCAGGGAATGTTTATAAATTGAAATTTAATAGCTATATATCTGGTGATGGTGGTGAAAGAGGCAGGCCAGTTATCGAGTACAAGCTAGTTAAAAAAGCTTAGGTTAGTATCAATTATTAATAGTTTGTTTTGTTTAGGGAAGGCCTCCATGGATGTGGAGGCTTCTCTTGTTTTAAGCGTTTTTATTATTGCCTTAGCCAAAAATCAAAACATTGGCTCCTGTCTGTTGTCCCAAAAGCAAACTACAAGTATTTCCTTTTCATAAACCTTGTATAGGATAGAACAGTTTTTGTGAACAATACATTTTCTTAGCTGTAAGGCTTCATCAACAAGCGGATGTAAAAGTGGATTTTCGCTAATCAGATATAAACAGCTTTTAACTTTTTCTTCGAATTTTAGAGCTGTTTTCTCTGACCATCTTTCATTAAGTTGAGTAATGATGGCTTGATAAGTTACCCCTGCTTGTGATCCAAATTTAAGCGTAAAGCTCATTTTTTAACAAAGTATTGCTGCGCAAATTCATCTAGTGAAATAGCATCGCCATTTTCTTCGTATTGCTTTATACTTTTACTTGCAAGCTGCTTGATGTGTGATGGTAGTTCAGAAGAAGGAGTATTTACTTCGAACTGTATTTTTAAAGCTTTTAATACCGCCTTAACAGCAGCAAGCTGTTCATTGTTTTCCGGATGTATTAAAAGGCTTTCCATAATCACAAATTTAATAAAAATTAAATACTTCCAATAATTGAAAAACTTCAGGATTAGGAGCTAGCATTATTCCTCTACCCTTTGGAGGGTAGGTTGGGTCGCTGGATACGAATAACCAATTAAACAAATAACCAGTTTACTTATGCGTTACTCCTAAACTTTCCAAATACCCCTAACGGCAACTTAATACCAGAGGTAGCTTGTAAAAACAGCTCGCCGCATTCTAAGTTCTTTACTTGTGGGAATGAGGTTCTAATCAAGTTCTCTACAATCACAGAAGAAAAGCCTAATGAATAAGTGTTCAAAATCAGAAAGTGCTCCTCAGGATCTAAAAGCTGTACTACGTCCTGCATCATTTCTTGGATATGGTCTTCCAATTTCCATTTTTCGCCATTTGGACCATGGCCATAAGCAGGAGGATCTAAAATAATACCGTTGTATTTTTTACCACGCTTAAGTTCGCGTTTTACAAACTTCAAGGCATCTTCCACTACCCAACGAACATCTTTAAGGTTAGAAAGCTCTTGGTTTTCTGCAGCCCATGTCACTACTTGTCTAATAGAATCCACGTGAGTAGTATCAGCACCTGCCGCTTTAGCTACTAAAGATGCCGCGCCAGTGTAGGCAAATAGATTAAGTACTTTGGGACTAGGCGTTTTAAACCTCTTGATAGAAGAAGAAATATAGTCCCAGTTTACCGCTTGTTCAGGGAAAACACCCACGTGCTTAAAGGAGGTTAATCCTAAGCGTAGGTTAATGCTGATTTCATCATTTTGATAGTTCACATTCCAGCGATCGGGAGCATTTTTTTGATGCTTCACCCAATCACCACTCGTAGCAGAGCGGCCTCTAAAGGTGATATGTGCTCTTTTTTTCCATTCCTCTGGAGATAAAACTTTTTTCCAAACTGCTTGAGGTTCAGGTCTTGAAAGTACAAGATTGCCAAAGCGTTCTAATTTCTCAAAATCGCCACAGTCAATCAGTTCGTAATCTTTCCAATGGGTAGGGTTAAGCAGTTGTATCATGTAATGGAATGGTTTTTAAAGAGGTATTAGATACCCCAAACAATATGCTGTTAGCTAATCTCCTAATTAAAGGAAATAGCTAACTTTCTAATCAGTTCTTACTTACGTTTGAACGATAGCGGCAGCAAAGATAAGAATTTTAAAATTTGTCTTTAGCCGCCTTCATGAAACGGCTGGCAAATACGAAGTCGTTCAGTTCTTCGATATCAGTTTTGGCAATTTCCTTGTTAGAGCCTTCCCAAAACTTTTTGCCTTGGTGTAGGAACATGATATAGTCGCCAATGCCCATTACCGAGTTCATATCATGGGTAACCACTACCGTAGTGGTGTTGTACTCTTCGGTAATTTCCTTGATCAATTCATCAATTACAATAGAAGTTTTAGGATCTAGACCAGAGTTTGGCTCATCACAGAAAAGATATTTCGGGTTCATGGCAATAGCACGGGCAATACCCACACGTTTTTTCATTCCTCCCGAAAGCTCCGCAGGAAAAAGTTTGTTCTTGCCTTCCAGGTTAACCCTGTCTAAACAAAAATTAACACGGTCAAGCTTTTCGCTTCTAGATTGGTCGGTGAACATGTTCAAAGGAAACATGATATTTTCCTCTACCGTCATTGAGTCAAACAGCGCAGAACCCTGGAACAACATTCCAATTTCTTTCCTGATCTCAATACGTTCTTCGGTATTTAACTGGGTAAAATCTCTGCCGTCATAAGTTACACTACCTTGTTCAGGATGGTGCAAACCAATCATACATTTAAGTAGGGTGGTTTTTCCAGAACCAGATCCGCCAATGATCAAGTTGGTGATGCCTGGTTCAAACTTGCCCGAAATCCCTTTTAAAACTTCGTTGTCGCCAAACGATTTATGGATGTCTTTAATCTCAATCATAACATTAAACCAGTTACAAGGTAGTCACACGCTAAAATACTGATACAGCTTACCACAACTGCTCTGGTACTAGCTTGCGCTACTTCCAAAGCACCTCCTTTTACGTAAAAACCTTCGTAGGCAGGTACAGAGGTAATGATAAAACCAAAAACAAAAGCTTTAACTAAAGCTACCGCAATGGTAAATGGATTAAAATCAGTAGTGATCCCTTGGATATATTCTGTAGGAGAAACTGCGCCAGATAAAGTACCGCCTAAATATCCACCTGTGATACTCAAAACCATAGAAATGATTACCAACATCGGAACCATGGTAATTCCTGCTAAAATTTTAGGAAGAATCAGGTATCCAGGAGCATTGATCCCCATAATTTCAAGGGCATCAATTTGTTCAGTTACCCTCATGGTGCCAATTTCCGAAGAAATAGCAGAGCCAATTTTACCAGCTAAAACAATAGCACTAATGGTAGGGCTAAGCTCCAAGATGGTAGAGTCACGGTTTACGGAACCAATGATAGTTTTGGGAATAAAATCGCTCACCAACTGGAAAGCAATCTGTAAAGTCATTACCGCCCCAATAAAGGTAGAAATGATGGCAATCAGTCCAAGAGAACCTACGCCAATGAAGTCCATCTGTTGAAAGATGGCTTTCATGTATATTTTCCATTTTTCAGGCCTCTTAAAAGCGGCTTTTAGCAGTAGTATATATCGGCCAAAATTGGTAAAATTCATCTAATAAACAATTTGCTTAAGTTAACTCAATATTATACAAAGAAACAACAAAAATGTTCTGGCAGGACTTATTTATTGAAAAAATATTCTCGATTGAAATATTATTGCCTTTTTTGCAGGTATTAAAATAGAATGAGATGAAAGCAATTGTAACTGGCGCAACCAAAGGGATAGGTAGGGCTGTGGCTCTTGAACTGGCACAAAATGGCTATGATATTATAGCCTGTGCCCGCAATGGCGAAGACTTACAGGAGTTGGTAAATGAATTGGGCGGTTTTGGAGTAAAAGTGTTGGCCATTAAAGCTGATATGAGTAAAAAGGAAGAAGTGTTTCAGTTCATTGAAAAAGCTTTGGCTTTTGCACCAGAGGTACATGTTTTGGTAAATAATGTAGGCGTATTCACACCTGGAAGTTTGTTGGACGAAACTGACGAAACTTTTGAAATGCAGCAAAATGTGAATGTAAATGCCGCATATTATGTGGGAAAACATATTGGTGTAAAGATGCGTAGTCAAGGATTTGGCCATATTTTTAACATCTGCTCGGTGGCCAGTAAAAAGCCTGTACAAAATGCAGGAAGTTATAGTGTAACAAAAGCAGCGATGCTCAGTCTTAATGATGTATTGCGAAGCGAATTAGCACCGCACCACGTAAAGGTAACGGCAATTATTCCAGGCTCAACTTACACTGCATCTTGGGAAGGAACAACACTAGATCAAAGTAAGTTTGTGCAGCCAGAGGACGTAGCCAAAGCAATTGGCACCATTTTAAAACTTAGTGATGGTGCAAACGTTGATGAACTGGTGCTAAAACCTTTGAATTTTTAGAAAGGAGAACAAACAATGGAAAAGAAACTATATAGAAACGAGCACGATAAAACAGTAGCAGGAGTAGCATCTGGATTGGCAGATTATATGCAGATAGATGTAACCATTGTAAGGTTACTGTTCGTATTGACCACCATATTTTTGGCTGGTAGCGGTATATTGGCCTATATCATTTTATGGATTGTGGCACCCGTAAATAATGATCCACGAGTTAAATTTAAACAGTTTAACGATTTTTATAAATACAACCCTCAAGGCGGTTCGGTATTTAATTCGCCTGAGGCATTTGCAGATACCCAACAAGAAACAGCGCAAACGAAATGGAACACCCAAAATGCTGATGCTTTCACCAAATTTGAAACCCCACAAAAAATGAAAGGAAATGATACTGGTAAAACGGTAGTAGGTTTAATCCTACTGGTATTAGGTGTTTACTTTTTAATGAGGCAGTTAGGTTTCGTGCCGCACTGGTTCAATATCTTCCATATCTATAAACTTTGGCCTTTGGCAATTGTTGCGCTTGGAATCAGTCTGATTTTTAGAAATCAACGCAAAAACGAATGGGAGAACTTCAAGAAAACTACTGAGGAGGCTCAGCGTAAAACAGAACAACCTTCGGATACGGCTACGGCAACCGATACCACAGAAGATAATCATCAAAATAATACCCAAGCCTAATTATTGAGGCAATTACCTTAAAACCAACTGATATGAAATACGAGAGAATAATATGGGGAGTAGTGCTGCTTTTTGTAGGTGGTGTACTCTTGCTAGATAATTTAAATGTGATTGAGTTTTACTGGAGAAACGTATGGGGCTTTTGGCCGATATTCCTGATCATTGGAGGCGTTAACATGCTTTTGAATAGGAATGGCTCCCAAACAGGTAGCGTTGTTTCCCTAGGTATTTTGATCATTGCTTTGGCCTTTTTATTTGTTAGGGGACAAGAAAGACCTCATAGCCGTAATTGGTTAAACTTTTGGAAAGACAAAGATATTGAGACCAATATGGATTGGGACGATAGCGATACCAGCAGTACCAATTATGAAGGGATGAAATTTGCGGAGCTTTATAATCCAGCAGATTCTACCAAGAAAACAGTGCTGAATTTATCTGGAGGCGGTACTTCTTTTAAATTGGATGAAACTACCGATAGCTTGTTCGAAGCTAATGTGAACAAAAAGAGAGGTAATTTCTCGCTTACCAAAATGACTACAGATAGTACCAATACCTTGACGTTTAAAATGAGCGATAAGCGTAAAGGTAGAGACAGGAACAACTGGTCATTTAATACTGGTGGCAATGAAGTAAATGTTCGCTTAAATACACAACCAACCTGGACCATGAACCTATCCATGGGGGCAGGTGAAATAGATTTTGATTTAACCAAATACAAAGTAAGAAGCGTCAATTTTGATGGCGGTGCAGCTGATGTGAAAATTAAAATAGGTGATTTACTTCCTATTGCTGACGTACGTGTGAAAACTGGCGTAGCTAATGTTGAAATTAAAGTGCCACACGGCTCGGGCTGCAGAATAAAAGCCCATACAGGCTTGGCTTCAAAAGACTTTAAAGGTTTTGTTAAAAAAGACGACGGATCCTACGAGACACCTAATTATCAAACTTCCAAAAACAAGGTGTTCATCTTTCTTGATGGTGGTTTGAGCAACTTTGAAGTAGACACTTATTAAGTTAAGAGCTGAGAGTTGAATTGAAAAATAAAAAAAGCCTTCAATGATGATCATCATTGAAGGCTTTTTGATTTATGGGTATGTTTGTTTGAAATCGGCTTTTTAAGAGAATGAGATATGACACTTTGCCGTTTTTAATTTTTAATTTTGACGTCTAACTTATTCACATTGTACACAATTGTTGTAAACGGCAAACCGCAAGGTCCATATAGCTTGGAAGAATTAAAGGAGTTAAAGCTTTCGCCAAGTACTTTTGTTAGAAAACCAGGAATGGACGACTATAAAGAGGCCCATGAAATGGTGGAGCTTAGAGAGCTGTTTGGCTTTGCTGTGCCAAAATTTGCACCCCAATATTTTGCTTCTTTCGATCAACGCCTTATGGCATCGGCTATCGATTATTTTCTAATCACTTTGATTTATGCCGTTTTGGTATTTGCTGGTTTTCTCCTTTTGAATGCCCAAAAAGAACGCATCATAATTTTGATTATTGGTGGAGCACTTATTCCACTCACCAAATTTGCGTATAGCGTATTTGCCGATGCTTCCAAAACTCAGGGTACCATAGGCAAAAAGTTAATGGATATTAAAGTGACCGATAATCATGCCGCTAGAATTAGCGTTGGCGTTTCCTTGCTTCGCAATGCAACCAAAATTTTTTCGGTTGTCAGTTTAGGCTTTGGTTACATCTATTCCTTTATCGATAAAAAACGTCGCTGTTTTCACGACATCATTGCCGAAACATTGGTCATCAAAGATAGATTGGTTTAGGGATTAGATTTTGAAAGATAGAATTTTGAATGAGTGAATGCGATATGGCTCAACTTGCGACTTTCAAATGCTTTAGGTTTTTAATCGATTTTTTTAACTTCCAACCTCGATCCATAACTTTTAACAATCCAACAATATAGCAATCCAACATTTCACCTATCTTTGTAGTCCATGCAAAAAGAAGCGATCATGTTAGCGGGAGGTTACTGCAATAGTTTAACCCAATATTCGAGGTTTATTACTCGCGAAGTACAAATAGGAGATACCCCAATGGGTGCCCATCATCCTATCCGTATCCAGTCGATGACGACAACCGACACCATGGATACCTTGGGTACCGTGGAACAAACCATCAGAATGGTGGAAAGCGGTTGCGAATATGTACGGATCACGGCCCCTAGCATTAAGGAAGCTGAAAACTTGGCCAATATCAAAAAGGAACTGCGTTTGCGTGGTTACAATGTTCCTTTGGTGGCCGACATCCACTTTACCCCCAATGCTGCCGAACTTGCAGCACGTATTGTTGAAAAGGTACGGGTAAATCCAGGCAATTACGCCGATAAAAAGAAATTCGAAAATATAGAATATACCGACGCTGCCTACCAAGGAGAGTTGAGCCGTATTTACGATAAGTTTTCGCCGCTGGTGAAAATCTGTAAAGAATATGGAACGGCCATGCGTATTGGTACCAATCATGGGTCGCTTTCTGATAGAATCATGAGCCGCTACGGTGATACGCCACATGGAATGGTTGAGTCGGCGATGGAATTTATCCGCATTTGCGAAGACTTGAACTATTACAATTTGGTTATTTCCATGAAGTCGAGCAATACACAGGTAATGGTACAGGCGTATCGATTATTGGTGCAAACCATGGTAGCCGAGGGAATGAACTATCCATTACATTTAGGAGTTACCGAAGCCGGTGATGGCGAAGATGGCCGTATCAAATCGGCAGTGGGCATTGGTACCTTGTTGGCTGATGGTTTAGGCGATACCATTAGGGTTTCCCTAACAGAAGATCCTGAATTTGAAGCGCCAGTAGCCAAAGCATTAGCAGATAGATACCTCCCCCGCCTCCTGAAGGAGGAGCTTCCTGCTAATTCCCCCTTGAGGGGGTTAGGGGGCTATAGTCCTTTCCAACATAAACGTAGATTGACCGATGAAATTGAAAACCTTGGCGGACATCAAGTGCCTAGAGTCATTATCAATCTGGAAAATGAAAACCTAAAAGATCCTGCTATTCTTAATGCCGTAGGATTTAATTACTCGGCATTGCTAGACAAGTATAACCTAACGGACCAAGCCTGTGACATGGTTTACCTTGGTGACCAATTGCCTTCATTTTCATTCCCTGGCGGATTGAAACAGCTTTATAATTATGCTACTTGGCTGCAATTGGCTGATCAGCAAAATTGTCATCCTTTATTTAGTTTAACGGAATATGTAAATGCTGAGCAAAAAGATGCCAAGTTGAATTTTGTGAAAGTTTTGGCAGAAGAATTGGCAGTAGAGCAGTTAAAGGACTTGCAGCAAGTAGTATTAGTTTTAACCACTAAAGCTGATAATGCGATGCAAACCCTTCGCCAGGCTTTTGTACAACTATTGGAGGCCGATTTAAAACTTCCAGTAATTATCGAACGTAATTTTGATGGGCTAAACTTGGAAGATTTCCAATTGTACAGCGCTACCGATTTAGGTGGTTTACTGATTGATGGATTTGGCGATGGCGTGTGGGTAAATGCTAATGGTATTTCCCTGTCGGTCATTAATTCAACTTCTTTTGGAATTTTACAGGCTACCCGTACACGTATCTCTAAAACAGAATATATCTCGTGCCCAAGCTGCGGCAGAACTTTGTTTGATTTGCAAGAAACTACACAGGCCATAAGAGCCAGAACATCGCACCTTAAAGGCGTAAAAATTGGAATTATGGGTTGTATTGTGAATGGTCCAGGGGAGATGGCTGATGCCGACTATGGTTATGTAGGTGCTGGAGCAGATAGGATTACACTTTACCGCGGACAAGAAGTGGTAAAGAAAAATGTGAAAACTGCCGATGCCATTGATGAACTGATTGGCATTATCCGTGAAGACGGTAATTGGATAGAGAAAGAATAAAAAGAGGATGCCACCATTAAGTGTCGAGTTGGTATTTTTAACGCTTAGCTAAACGATATCATTCCTAGTAGAACAGTTTAGGTTGGTTGGTTTCGCATCCTCTCTTAAGTCATTACGTTGCTTAAAGGCTTAACGCTACCAGATTGTACTGGTTAATTTTGGTGTTCTTTTCTGCCAATTGAACTAGTATTTCATTCAGTTTCTTTTTTACTTTTTCCCTGCGTACATTCAACCTCTTGCCTTCTACTACTTCCTCGTAAATCAATTCTTGCTTGGCATTGTAAAATTTAACGGTAGATATCTTGGGGGTTTTTACGTTACTTTCAATAACCCAGTTAGCAAAATCAACCTTTGTGGTTGGTGCTAATTCTTGTGCTGATGCTGCTGTGGCAAACAACCAAAGCATTGCATTAAGTGCTAAAATTTTCATGTGCGTTTATAGTTTATGATTACCAAATTAATAGCGCTTCACAACAGAAGAAATAAGATTGGCCATAAATAGGATATAGTGTGGTCAACAACACTTATGCTGGTGCCAAGACTGCTCGTCATCAGTATTTTAGGGTTAAGTAGTTGTTGGGTGTTGTTTGTAGGTACAACTACGTTGTTTGTCTTTTTTTTGATTGAAGAATGCATAGGAAATGTATTTTTAATCATGCAAATTATACAAGCTTATCAGGAGCAGAATAGTAGAAAAGCAAGATTGGTATTACACATCTGTTTTTGGTGCATGGTATGGCTCGTTACTGCATTTGTGTATGGATATGAGAAGCAAAGTGTTTACATGGCTATGCTTAACAATCTCATGCTTTTACCCGTACACATGATTTATTTCTATACCGTAGCCTATATCATTATTCCCAAGTATTTGCTGAAACGGAAATATTTTGAGTTTGTATTTGTGCTCCTTGCATTTGTGTTTATCATGCCAGGCATTACCAGGGCTTTTGATATTTTTTTGGTAGAGCCGCAATTGGATGCTTTTTTAAAAAGCAAAGGGTTTTATGAATGGGATAAGGTTAAAGGCACTAAATGGCAGCGATTTACCAATGTGATTTATTATCTCAATGCCTTTAAGGGCGCAAACTTGGTAGTTTGGCTTGCTGTGGCCATCAAATTTTTCTTGTTTTGGTACCGAAGGCATCGTGCAGCGCTACAGGCCGAACTACATTTGCTAAAGGCTCAAATACACCCTCATTTTCTTTTTAATACCCTTAATAACCTTTATGCACTTACGTTAAATAACTCGCCAAAATCTCCCGAAATAGTAATGGGTTTATCGGAAATTTTGAGGTACATGCTTTACGAGTGCAATGTTGACAGTGTGTCCTTAAAAAAAGATGTGGAGATATTGGAAAGCTTTATCACTTTGGAGCGTCTCCGTTATGAGGACCGTTTGGATTTCCACTTTATTAAGGAAGGGGATTTGGCTCAATATGAAATTACACCGCTGCTATTGCTGCCACTGGTAGAAAATGCTTTTAAGCATGGTGCAGGAGAAAAAGTTGGCCAGGCTTGGATTAACATTGAATTAGTGGTGCTGCAAGGGATGTTGAAGTTTAAGATCAACAATAGCAAAGCCGAAGCAATAATAGAAAGAAAAGAAGGGAACATAGGTTTGGAAAATGTGAAAAAGCGTTTGGAAATGATTTATCCAAATGCCTATGAATTGAAAATATTTGATGAAGAAGACGTTTTTGCTGTAATTCTCAAAATCGATTTGAGTCAAAGAGTAAGTTTATAAAAGCAATGAAAATTAAAACCATTATAGTTGACGACGAACCACATGCTATTGAGGTGATAGGTAAATATCTAGAGAGCTTTCCGGAGATAGATGTGATAGCCACCTGTAATGATGGAATTAGTGCTTTCCATACCTTGCAGCAAAAGAACATTGACCTGATGTTTTTGGACGTGCAAATGCCTGGTATTACTGGTGTGGAGCTATTGAAGAGTCTCAAAAATCCACCAAAGGTGATTTTTACCACAGCCCATAGCGAATATGCCGTAGAAGGTTTTGAGTTAGATGCTGTTGATTATTTGTTAAAGCCTGTATCCTTTAATCGTTTCTTGAAAGCGATGGACAAAACTTTTAACAAATTAGGGGAAACTAAGCAAAAGTTAGTGGTGCCCGAAACCAGTTCATCAGCAGAGCTGAATAAGTTCCTTTATCTTAAAGTAGAAAGAAAAACGGTAAAGGTAAACGTGAAAGATATTTTCTGGATTGAAAGCATTAAAGATTATGTAAAAGTGGTATTGGCAGATAAAGTTTTGGTGAGTAAACAAAAAATATCGCTTTTAGAAGAGCTACTGCCTGAAGACCAATTTTGCAGGATTCATAAATCTTTTATCATTAATATCCAAAAAGTGGAGAGCTATTATACTTACGCCGTAGAAATTTTAGGGAAGGAATTGCCTATTGGTCGAAACTACAAGCAGCAGGCATTGAAAAGCTTGCAGACTGCTTAATTGCCCCAAGCACTTATCACAATACTTCTACTGCCGCCATGGTTGCGGTGTTCGCAAAGGTAAATGCCTTGCCATGTTCCCAAGTTTAAATGTCCGTTGGTAATGGGGATTAATACAGAGGCACCCATTAACGATGATTTGATATGGGCAGGCATGTCATCGTCACCTTCGTAATCATGCAAGTAATCGGGGTCTCCTTCAGGAACGGCTTTGTTCATCCAGGTTTCAAAATCAGCCCTCACTGTTGGATCAGCATTTTCGTTAATGGTTAATGAAGCCGAAGTGTGCTGTATAAATACCTGAAGCATTCCAGCTTTAATGTTCCTTAATTCGGGGATGGCTTGCAAAACCTCATCCGTTACCAAATGGAAGCCTCTGCTGCGAGCCCTTAAACGTGTTGTTTTTTGAAAAAAATTCATAAGTTAAATTTAGTGCATACAGCCAATGTATATTTTAGACTGAAGCTTAAAGGCTTTTGGGACCACTTGTTTAACTGCCGCAAGGGCACTGTCTGCTTCTAAGGCATTGGCATAAATACCCGCAATAATGCCAATGGTTTTAGGTTTTGAGCCAGGTTGGTATTGGTTCATGTATTCCAAACTTAAGGTTTTGGATAATTCCCTTCTCGGAAAATACTCTCCAGCATACATTTCGTCTTCGTCGTTTTCGGGAAGCACAATGAGGTCTTTTTTCGCATTGTAGTATCTACCCATGGAGTCTATAGTCATGCCCAATTTGCCTTTCAACGAAAACATTTTTTGGTTTAATAATTTGTAGCTGTTATTGGTATCAATCACAATGACCTCATAATTGGCAAAGGCTTCCTCTTCATTGAAATTTAAGGAAGTATCGGCAACGGCTTTTTTAGCGAAAGTATCAGCAGCCAAGGTAACAGCAGTGGTATCTTTTATGGCAGATTGACCAGTAGATCTTCCACAGGAAAGGCAGAAAATAGCAAATGAAAGTACGATGAAATAGTATTTTTTCATTGGAGAGCGACTAAGGTAGGCTGTTCAAAAACTTCAAGCTTTTCTCACAAACTTCAAATAATTGTGGCGGTAGCGTTTCTCCCGGGTAGGGGTGTAAAGCTCCGTAAACGTGGTTAGCTCCTTCAATTTTAGCTAGTCTACTCGCAGGATTGGCATTGGCCAATTTCTCGGCGGTAGCAAAAGGGACATTAACGTCATCATCACCCTGTACAATAAGCCACGGAATATTGATTTGTTTGGCAGCAGCTAAAATGTCCAATTTGTCTTTATGGTCTTCAAAATCTTCCAACAAGGTAATATTTAAAGGCATTTTTTCTTTGGTGCGTGCATTCACTACCTCAATTTTACCTTTCTCTTTCCATTCCTTTTCCTGCTCCTTTTTCCATAAGCTGCTAAAGTCGGCAATGGCACTCCAGGTAATCAATCCTTTTACATGAGGGTTGGTAGCGGCTTGTATAATACTCAATCCACCACCACGACTATGGCCAATTAAATAAACCTCATTCACTCCAAGGTATTTCACTGCATGGTTAATTACAATATCTACATCTAGCAGTTCCTTGCTGAAAGTATTCGATGCAAACGCATTCATGTCGGTTACATCATTTGGTTTTTCGGCAGTTACACCACTGTGCGAAAGATTGAATTTAAGGTAGCGGTAACCATTTTGTACAAAAAAACGTGCAGTTAAATGATGTGCGCCCCAGTCTTTAAAACCTTTAAACCCATGAATAAAAATGATGAGAGGAGTATTGCTATTATTCTCGTCGTAGGTTAAATCTCCAAATATGGGTTGTTCATTAGCTCCTATGAGCGAAAAAAGTTCATTACGCATAGTGAAAGGTTTTAGTGCATTTCAAATATTGAGTTTCTATCCGTAATAACAAAATAAATGATGTTTTTGATTGTTGAAGTAGGAAAATCTACCTTTTAGGTAGAACGTTGAACCTTTTAGGTAGGATGTTTGACCTTTTAGGTAGAACGATGAACCTTTGAGGTGGAAATTTTATCAATTCAGCACTCTTTTTAGCTATCTCAGAAGCGTTTTTAATTCAGTATAAAACTATTATGTTTAAGTTTATTTGGTCGTTTCATTATTTAAAACCTTTCTAAATTAGCCTAAATTACAGCATAATGACAGATAAGCTCAATTGCGTTATTACTTTTGTTGCGCTAAAATAACTAGGGGCTAACCATTTTGGAATATTTAAAGATTATTGCATTTACACATAAGCAAATTGACCTAAAGTCATTAGGGAAATTGGTTATTTGTGAGCAAACGTTGGACGATAGGTTGAGGAATATCCAGTCTGAGCTGAATATTAAAGAGATATTCTACGTTGGTACTTGTAATCGTGTAGAGTTTGTTTTTACCGCTGCAGCCGAGTTAGACAAATCTTTTATTTCTAGATTTTTGCATGTGTTGGATATGGGGCTTCCCGAAGAATACATGGAAAACTTCATCAACAATGTGTCTACTTACGAAAAGGAAGAGGCATTTAACCACCTGCTACGTACCTCGTGTTCGTTAGAAAGTTTAGTGGTTGGTGAAAAAGAGATTTTAGCCCAAGTGCGTAAAGCTTATGATGCTTGCCAAAAAGCTGGCTTTACAGGCGACTATATGCGCATGATCATGAACCGAGTAGTGAAAACTGCCAAAGAGGTTTATACACATACCAACATATCAAGAAATCCAGTTTCAGTAGTTTCTTTAGCGTATAGAAAACTTCGCGAACTTAATATGTGTGGCAATTCTCGCTTGTTGATCATTGGTGCAGGCGAAACCAATAACAACATTGCCCAATATCTTAAAAAGCATAAGTACTCTAATTTTTCGGTATTCAACAGAACTATAGAAAAAGCAGAATCTTTAGCTAGTGAGCTGAATGGTAAAGCCTATCCGCTTACTGAATTGGCTAACTATAAAGATGGTTTTGATGTGATCATTACCTGTACAGGTGCTACAGAACCTATTTTAACTACCGAGATTTATAACAGTTTGCTGAATGGCGAAACTGGTAAGAAAGTAATTGTAGACTTAGCTGTACCTAATGATACCGCTTTAGAAGTACGCGAAAACTTTCCAATCCACTACATCGAGGTAGAATCTTTAAAAGAAGTGGCTCGTAAAAATATCCAAGAGCGTTACGACGAATTGGTGAATGCAGAGCATATCATTGAAGAAAATATCAGAGAATTTGAAGCCGTGTTACGTCAACGTCGTGTTGAATTGGCCATGAGCGAAGTTCCAAAGAAAATCAAAGAGATCAAAGAAAAAGCAGTGAATACCGTATTTGCTGAGGAAATAAACTCTCTTGATGATGAAGCAAAGGCCATTTTAGAACAGGTGATTAGCTACATGGAAAAAAAGTACATTAGCGTACCCATGGTAATGGCTAAAGAAATTCTGGTTAAAAACAGCTAGAGTCCGTAAAGCCGGAAAAGTTTGAGAGTTTGATGATAAGGCGCATCATATTGCATTATCAAAAAATCGAACAATCACATGATCAAATCTTCTCATTATCAAATTATCACATCAATTTTCTTATTTTAGCGCAAAATCTTAATACAAAGTGAAGAAAGTAATTATCGGAACACGCGGTAGTGATTTGGCTCTTTGGCAGGCCAATTACACCAAGGACAGGTTAGCCAGTATTGGCATTGAGGCAGAACTGAAAATCATTAAAACGCAGGGCGATAAAATCCTCAATCTAAGGCTAGACAAGCTGGAAGGTAAAGGCTTTTTCACCAAGGAGTTGGAAGAAGAGCTGATCAACGGTACTATTGATATTGCCGTTCACTCGCATAAAGATTTGCCAACCACTAACCCTCCGGGATTAATTATTGCTGCAGTACCTGAAAGAGAAGATCCTGCGGAATTGCTTTTGATTTTGAAAGACTGTGTGGATGTAAGCCATAAACTTTCCTTAAAGAAAGGAGCAATGGTAGGTACCTCTTCCAATCGTCGTAAGGCACAACTTTTAGCGCTAAGGCCCGATTTGAACATCGAAGATTTGCGAGGTAATGTTCCAACCCGTATTCAAAAATTACGTGATGAAGATTACGACGCCATTGTGTTGGCAAGGGCTGGCGTAAATCGTTTGAATTTAGATTTGAGCGAATTCCATGTAGAAGTGATTGATCCTACGGAAATTGTTCCTGCGCCTGCTCAAGGTGCTTTGGCCATTCAAATTAGAGAAAATGATACAGAGCTTTTCAATGAGCTTCAAAAGATAAATGATGCGGAAACCGTAGAGACCATTGCTGTAGAGCGCAAAGTGTTGAACCTCTTTGAAGGTGGTTGTCACATGCCTTTGGGCTGTTTCTGCAGAAAGGAAGATGGAGAGTTTGAAGTGTGGACCTCTAAAGCGGAGACGGATGAAGATTTTCCGGATCGATTGTTTTTAAGAGCGGCTTCCACTGAAGGTTTGGCGGAACAAATTGTGGCAAAATATGCTGCGGATAGAAAAATGCCCGCCAAGGTTTTCATCTCAAGAGAAGTTGGTGAGAACAGTTATTTCCGTAAAGCATTAGAAAAACAAAACATCGAAATAGACGGACGTTCATTGATCCGTACCTTCCCAATTGTAAATGTATTAGATGATTTCTTCCTTAAAAATGCCGATTGGGTATTTTTTAGCAGTAGAAATGGGGTAGAATATTTCTTTAAGCTTAACCCTGTATTGCCTAAAAAGGTAAAGTTTGGGGTAGTAGGTCGTGGTTCAGAAGACTCATTGCGTAAATTTGGTCATTTGGCTGATTTCGTGGGTGAAGGTGGAGAAATTGAAGAGGTAGCACAAGACTTTGCTGCAGTAGCAGATGGACAGACGGTGGTTTTCCCTCGTGCGCAGGATTCGCTATTGACTATGCAAAAATTCTTAACGCCCGAAACCAAGGTGATTGATTTGCCTATTTACGAAACAGTAACAGAGGAAAATGTGGATGGTTCATCGGCAGAAGTGCTGATTTTTACCAGTCCAAGTAATGTAGATGCTTATTTCGTTGAAAACCTTTTGGAACCAGAGCAAAAAGTAATTGCTATTGGTAACTCAACAGGTAAGAAATTCGATGAGATGGGCGTGAAATATGCGTTACCTTACTCGCCAGACGAAATTGGTTTAGCTGAAGCCGTTTTTGGGATTGACGTGAAATAGAGTTCTTTGTCTTTTCAAATAAGCATTGTCCTTTTTGTTATTCCGACGCTAGGGCTTGTCCCGATACATCGGGAAGGAATCTCTAAGAAGTATGACTCTGAAAAAATGTTAACCTAACGTAAAGACTTTACAAATGACAGAAACATAAGAATATAATGTTTCTGTCTTTGCATTTTTGTAGCTGAATAATCTAAAGACCTCGCAGGTTTTTAAAACCTACGAGGTCTGCGAAAAAAATACTAATATCTCTAATATGCACAGACCACGTAGGCTAAGGAAAAATCCCATTATAAGAGAAATGGTGGCTGAAACTAAGCTGTCGAAAGACATGTTTGTCTATCCTTATTTCGTAGTTCCAGGAAATAATGTAACCCATGCCATAGATGCCATGCCAGGCATCAGTCATTTTTCTACCGATACTTTATTGAAAGACGTAGAGAAAGGCCTAAACCTAGGCGTTAACAAAATCATGTTGTTTGGTGTAGGCGATGAAAAAAGCGAAGATGCAAAATCTGCTTACGATACCAATTCCTTAGTGCCTGTAACAGTAAGGGAGCTTAAAAAGCAGTTTGGTGATGATTTGTATATCGTTACTGATGTTTGTGTATGTTCGTACACCAATCATGGCCATTGTGGTATTATGCACAACGATTATGTTCACAATGACGCTACCGTAGAGTTAATTGCTAAAATGGCTTTAAATCATTCGGAAGCGGGTGCAGATATGCTTGCCCCTTCAGATATGATGGACGGTAGAGTAGCAGCCATCCGTGAAAAATTAGATGGCGCTGGATTTGAAAATGTAGCGGTAATGAGCCATGCCACCAAGTTTGCTTCGGCTTACTATGGCCCTTTTAGGGAAGCAGCAGACTGTGCGCCAAACAAAGGCGATAGAAAAGCTTACCAAATGGATTTCCGTAATCCAGCGGAAGCACTAAGAGAAGCTTTGTTAGACGAGGCTGAAGGTGCCGATGTGCTAATGGTGAAACCAGGTTTAGCTTATTTGGATGTGATTGCCAAGCTTAAACAAAATACGAAATTGCCTATTGCGGTGTATAACGTTTCAGGCGAATACTCGATGATTAAAGCTGCCGCAGAAAAAGGCTGGATAGATGAACAAAAAGTAGTAATGGAAACGATGTACGCTTTCGCAAGAGCAGGAGCAAGCATCATTACCACTTACCACATTAGAGATATTGTAGAGAATAAATGGATGTAATTTGAGCAAAAAGCTCAAAGCTTAAAGCACTAAGTCGCTTTTAGCTTTTGGCTTTCTGCTTTTAGCTTAAAAAAATGCAAGATATATCAAGAGCCAAATCGGCAGAACTATACGAGAAATCGAAAACTTATTTTCCAGGTGGAGTAAACTCGCCAGTAAGAGCTTTTAAATCAGTTTATGGAACGCCATTGTTTATCCAAAAAGGAGATGGTCCTTACATTTGGGATGCAGATGGTAACCAATTTATTGATTTTTGTGCGAGCTGGGGACCTTTGATTTTGGGTCACAATAATGCCAAGATTAGGGAGAAAGTAACTGAGGTAATGCAAAATGGCATGAGCTTCGGTGCGCCAACAGCTTTGGAAAATGAGCTGGCAGAACTGATCATTAAAAACAATCGTTTTGTAGAGAAAATTCGTTTCACAAGTTCTGGAACAGAGGCCGTAATGTCGGCTATTCGTTTGGCTAGAGGTTATACTGGTAGAAACAAAATCATCAAGTTTGAAGGTTGTTACCATGGTCACAGCGATTCGCTTTTAGTAAAAGCGGGTTCAGGTTTGGTAACTTTCGGAGAAACGTCTTCGGCAGGGGTGCCAAAAGCATTTGCTGATGAAACCATTGTGATTGGTTTGAACGATAAGCAAGCAGTAACCGAAGCTTTTGCTCAATTTAAGGATGATGTAGCTGCAGTAATTATTGAAGGTATTCCTGCAAATAATGGCTTGTTGCTTCAAGATAAAGATTACGTTCAGTTCCTGAGCGAAACTTGTACTGCCAATGGCGCTTTATTGATTTTTGATGAAGTAATTACTGGCTTTAGGGTAGGTTTTGAAGGTGCTGCAGCTTATTACGACATTAAACCTGATATTGTGACTTATGGAAAAATCATCGGTGGTGGTTTGCCAGTGGGTATGTACGGTGCTTCAAACGAAATTATGGCGCATATTTCACCTGATGGAGGCGTTTATCAAGCAGGTACGCTTTCGGGTAATCCAGTAGCCATGGCGGCCGGTATTGCAGCATTAAGCATATTAAGCAGTCCTGGTTTCTACGAAGAGCTAAATGCCAAAGCACAAGCTTTTGTAAATGAATTGAAAGCATACATCGCTGAAAAGGGCTACGAACTTAAAATATTTACGGTAGGTTCAATTTTCTGGTTCGCTTTTACCAGCAAGGATATTAAAACGGCTGATGATATTGACCCAGCAAGTATGGAGAAATTCAAAATCATGCACCGTGAGTTATTGAACCGTGGCATTTACTTTGGCCCATCGGGTTATGAGGTTGGTTTTGTAAGTGCATCACATACCGAAGTAGAATTAGAAAAAGCGAAGAAAGCTATTTTTGAAGCTTTGGATATTGTTTTTGAGAAGTAGGAATAAGGATAAAAGAGCAGTAATTCGAACAAAGATAAAGGAGCAAAGAGTAAAGATTAAGTCGGCTATTAGTGATTGCGAGCTTTGCGAAGCTTGAAATGACGTTCATAGGAGCTATTCTCTCCCTTTTTAGGGGAGAACCGAATCGTAGCGAGCTCATTGAGGCAAAACAAAATAAAATAAATAACTATCAATAGATGTCCAAAGGACAGAGAGGGGCTATTAACCAAACCCGATTGAAGTAAAAATACTTTTTGTGGCTTTGGCTGCTATTAAACCTCACAGGTTTTAAAAACCTGCGAGGTTTAATTATTAACCGTAGTTAAATCAAAAAATAGAATCAGGCGCTACCTATCAACTGTTTCAGTTCTTGGATTTTTAAATCTCTTCTTTTTATTTTTTCTTCAAGCTCTCTTATTCTTTGTTCCTTCAGGGAGATGATTTTCTCCATTAGTTCCACCTGCTTTTTAGGAATATTAATAACAACGCCATGAATATCTTGATTATTTGAATGGTCTTGGTTTTCAATGTTTTTTTGTTCATCACTCAAGAAATTACTTATGGGTTTCTCCAAAACCTCCGCTATTTGGATTAACCTATCCATTGTGATCTTGACCTCTCCTGCTTCTATCTTTTGATAGGTGCTTTGTCCAATGCCTATATAATTCGCGATAAATTCTTGGGACAAGCCTTTCTCATTACGGAATTTCCGTAAGTGTTCTATTTTAAAAGCCATTGATTTTCAGTTTAGATAGTTGATAATATTTATCTTAAAGTTAATCATTTTGTGAAAGATTTAACGAAGGGAGATGATGGTGATGTCCTTTACGCGAATATCACATGGCTATTTAATTCATTGGAAATCCAGAAAGTGCTCTAATAAGGAATGCTAGTTATTCAAAGAAGTTCATGTCATGAATAATATTATTGGTGAGGCAGATAATATTATCGTTTTGGTGAATAGCAGCTCTAGAATTTGATTTTTATTATTGTGTTGATGTTTTTAGTAGAGTTGTGATAGAATAGTTGTCAAATTTTATCAAAAATAACATATGATTAGCGAGATGGCAGATATGAATAAAATGAAAGAACCATTTTCTTGTCCTAGTTGTGGAGAGCGAGTTCCTTTTGCTAAGGTGTGGATACTTAACAATAATTCTACTTATCGCTGTAAAAAATGTAAAACCGAATTGATACCAGAGAAAATGAGCTCTCTTTATTTTGTGATAAATCCTATAGCTATGATTGGGATAGGGAATTTATTGATTAAAAAAGATTATTCATTTTGGGTGGTGATGTCAGGTTCTCTTATGTTCGGTGTTTTAGGGTACTTTATAACAATAGTTTGTGCTTACAAAACAATTCGGTTTAAAGTCAACTAATCTAGTGATACTGATGTGGTCGTCGACTTGAAATATAAATATCTGTGATGAAAGAGAATAAAGAGATGAAAGCTTTTATTTGCCCCTCTTGTAAGCATGCTTTACCGTCAAAAGAATTATTTTCTTTTAGGAAGAATCATATAACCATTTGTCGGCATTGTTCCTCTCATTTGGAGCCTGTTAATGGTAAATCATTTTATTGGGGATTTGTGCTAGGATTTATTGGCTTTTTGATTCCAGCAGAACTCCTTAAGCTTTTCTTTGATTCGTTGCTGTTATCTTTTGTTGGGGGATTGTTTGGAGGGCTATTTACTATTTTATTGGTAGCTCTATTTATCAGAAAAAGAACATTTTTTAAAATTAAGTACCTAGGCAGTTGGTAAAAATGGCAGATATGAATAAAATAAAAGAAACATTTTCTTGTCCTAGTTGTGGAGAGCGAGTTCCTTTTGCTAAGGTGTGGATACTTAACAATAATTCTACTTATCGCTGTAAAAAATGTAACACCGAATTGATGCCGGAAAAAATGAGCCCACTTTATTTTGTGATAGGTTTTATAAGCACTGCTGGGACAGGACATCTATTAATGAAAATGAATCAGCCGTTTGTAATTGTATTTATTGGCTCCGCGCTGGCTGGAATGATAATATATCTAGCAGGAGTTTTATTTGCATATAAAACAGTACGGTTTAAAATTAAATAAATCTTTAACTATAAATTATAAGCTATGAAAACAAAAAGAGTTACATCAATGGTTGTGCTATTAGCCTTCTGCTTTACATTTGCTGTGGTGCAGAGAAAGCAGGAAAGAATAAAAGATGCCAAGTTTTGGGTAGGGGTTACTTATGCAATGGCAAAAACGAAAAAGTATTCTGACGAAGCGATAGCTGGAGTGGGAGTTTTTGGCGTTGCACACGGCTTAATGGAAGGTGCAATTTGGGGTGCAGTAGTAGGTGGTCCAGCAGGATTAGTAGCTGGCGCTGCCGCTGGGCTGTAAAAAAAAATAGGAGAATTGATTTCAGTTCTCCTATTTAATTTTATGAGTAATTGTTTTCGGTGTTTTTTTGCAGCCGTCCTGATATGGTCTTTAGGCTTTTACTTGGGTTTTGGCTTTGATGTTAAGGTAAGTGATTTGCTAGTTAATCAAAATGAGGAGAAATATTCACTTATTTTAAACTCCTCTGCGTGGCACATATTTTTCAATAATTTGATGCTTTGCGCCCTATGCGTCATAGGAACCTTGCTTTTTAGCCTGCCTACCATCGTGTATTTGGTTTATAATGGTTTTATAGCTGGTCAAATTATTTTTAAGAGTATTGAGGTTGCAGGTTATAGTAAAACCTTGGCTGTTTCATTGCCTCATTCAATAGAATTTGTATCATTATGGCTTTCCGCAGCCTTTTCGTTCTACTTAACGCCACAGTATTACAGGTTAGTTGTAAAAGAGGATAGTCAAATTTTTACAACACTGAAAAGCTCTAAAGTGCTATTTTTTGTAATCATTATTTTGGTGGCAATAGCTGCTTTTTTAGAATCTTATAACATGTACGGATTTGGATGACAGAAAGAAATTTTTCTTAGGGATAATTGTTTTGAGCATTACTGGAGTATTTACGGGATGGAGCAAGCAAAATTTTACATTGGTATATTTTAAAGGCAAGGTGAGCGAAGATTTTGCTAGCTTATTTTCTTATATGGACTGGTTTTTTGGCTTTTTAGCGCCATTTCTAATCTATACTTTTCTTTCCATTAGCACATTTTTGATGGCAAGAATTTTGGAAGAAAGAATAACAATTAAAAGTTTATATGTAAATGTAGGGTTGGCTTTTTTACCTCAACTTATCGTTACCATATTTGTGACTTACGTTTTGAGTTTTCTTACTGCCCAAGATATTGGTGACATTGTTAAAACTGGTGACTTAACCAATCCTGTGCATTGGGGACTTTCCTTAAAAGACTTAAGGATTTTTATCTGGATTGGTTACGCTTTTTTATATCTCCATATTTTGCTCTACTTAATCAAAGTTGAAGGTTTTTCTACAATAAATGCCGTGCTCGCTATTTTTATTCCAACATTAATCATCACATTTATTTATATGTTCCTTTAGTAGGGATATTACTTTCATTTTATATTTTTTCATAAAGATTACGCTATTTTTGAGGTTTGTAATTTACTTCATAAATTTTATGAAAAAATCCATTATCATATTTTACATTTTGTTGTTCTACGCCTTAGGGCAGCTCATCAGTTGGGGCATGTTGGTGGTGAAGATTGATCCTAGCCGTATGCCGATGATTATGGGAGAGGGAGCTGTTTTTCTATTTTTACTGGGAATTGGTGCTTATTTTATCCATGCTTCCATTAAAAAGGAAGACAAGCTGCATGAGAACCAACAGAATTTCCTGCTTTCGGTTACCCACGAATTGAAATCTCCATTGGCTGCCATTAAGCTTTCACTGCAGACGATTGTGCGTAGAGAATTGGATAAAGAGCAACGTACGGTGTTGATCAAAAATTCATTAAAGGATGTAGAACGTTTAGATGATTTGGTGGAGAACATGTTGTTGGCTACTAAAATTGAGAGCAAGACCTATTCCTTCCCTAAAGAAAAATTTGATTTTTCGGATTTGGTGACTAGGATCACCGATAGATTGCAAGTGCATTCCTGCGGTTGTGAGCAAATTATTTCTACTGATATAGAGGATAATGTAGTGATAGAAGGCGATCAATTTGCCTTGTCATCGGTAGTGAACAATTTGGTAGAAAATGCCGTAAAATATTCAGGCCCATGTGCCGAAATTACAGTTAAATTGTGCCAAAATGACGGAAAGCCGAAATTAGTGGTTTCAGACAAAGGATTGGGCATTCCAGACAGTGAAAAGATGCATATTTTCGATAAATTTTATCGTGTGGGCGATGAAAATGTGCGTAAAAGTAAAGGAACAGGACTTGGCTTATTTATTGTTAAGGAAGTATTACAAAACCACGACGCTGATATTAGCGTTAAAGATAACGTACCTCACGGTGCAATTTTTGAAGTAACATTTAACTAATATGTCACAAAAATTAAGAGTACTACTGGTTGAAGACGAAGATCACTTGTTGGATGCCATCAAATTAAACCTCGAACTTGAAGGTTATAAAGTTCACGCTGTTAAAGACGGCAAAACTGCATTAAAAGTATTTAAAGAAGAACGATTTAACTTGGTTGTTTTAGACGTGATGCTTCCTGAAATGGACGGTTTTCAGGTTTGTGAAACTATCCGTTTAGAAAATACTGAAGTGCCAATTCTTTTCTTGACCGCTAAAAATACCAGTGAAGACAGGGTAATGGGCCTTAAAAAGGGAGCTGATGATTATTTGGTAAAACCTTTTAACTTGGAAGAGCTGATTTTACGTGTAGGTATTTTAGTAAAACGTAGCTTGAAATCAGACGATTTAAAAGAGCTTAACTCCTACAAAATTGGCGACAAAACCATTTATTTTAACTCTTTTGAATTAAAGCAAGATGACGGTACGGTAGTTCCTTTAACCAAAAAGGAAACCATGTTGTTGAAACTTTTGATTGAGCGTAAAAATGAAGCGGTTTCCCGTGAACAGATTTTGGAAACGGTTTGGAACTACGACGTTTATCCTTCAACAAGGACTATCGATAACTTTATTCTTACTTTCCGTAAGTATTTTGAACCAGATCAAAAAAATCCAATGTACTTCCATTCAATTAGGGGAGTAGGTTATAAATTTACGGATATCCACTAATGTATAATAAACTGGGTAGGTTTGTGCTGATGGGCATTTTTGTGCTCTCAGCATTGGTAAGTATCAATTATCAGCAGTATCAGCTGGCCGCAATATCGGGCCTGCTTTTCTGTTTTATACTGTGGAGCCATTTTAAGCACAGCTCTGTTCTTTTAGCATCTAAGTATTTTAAAAATTCTGACTACGATAAGGCCGAGAAAATTTTAGATGAAGTGCCTAACCCTGATCGCTTGGCGAAAGGCAGAAGAGGATTTTACGAGTTTATGCGTGCCAACATTGCTTTAAAAAGAGAAGATTTTGAAAAAGCAGAATTTCACTTTCAGGTAGCTAGCCGTTTCCCTTTAGGTGGTAAAAATGATAAAGCTTATGTTTTAATTCATTTGGCTAACTTAGCGCTCCGAAAAAAGGATGGAGAAAGAGCTTTAGCTTACGTTGAAAAGGCGAAAGAGCTGGCTACATCATCAAAAGCTATAGAAATTATTACAAATATTGAGAAAGAGGCCAAGAAACTGGCAAATTAAAAAACATGGAGAACAATTTATTTTTAGACGCAGCATTTTCAAAACAAACTGAACGACCACCGGTGTGGATGATGAGGCAGGCAGGCCGTTTTATGCCACAATATTGGGAAATCAAAAACAAATACTCTTTTTTAGAGATGTGTAAAACCCCAGAAATTGCCGCCGATGTAACCATGTTGCCTGTGGATTTGTTAGGGATTGATGCGGCCATTTTGTTCTCTGATATTTTGGTAACAGGAGAAGCTATGGGTGGCGATTTGAGCTTTACCCAAGGTGTAGGCCCAAAGTTTGCCAATCCAGTGCGCACAGAAGCAGATATTGATGCTTTAGCTACAGATTGCTTGGATAAGTTGCAATATGTTGCTGATGCGATTAAAGTAATACAGCAACGTTTAAATGGTAGTATTCCTTTAATTGGTTTTGCGGGTGCTCCTTTTACGGTAATGAGTTATTTGGTAGAAGGTGGTTCTTCTAAAGATTTTAAGTTAACCAAATTATTGATTCATAACCGCCCGGAATTAGCACACAAGCTTTTAGCTAAAATTGCGAAGGTAACTATCGATTATTTGAACTTACAGATTGAAGCTGGCGTAAATGCACTTCAATTATTTGATAGCTGGGCTTTGGCTTTGTCATGGAATGATTACCAAGAATTTTCGCACCAATACAATGCACAAATTATTGCGGGCCTAAACAGAACAAATATTCCAGTAATTTCTTTCTGTAAAGGAAGTTCGGTATTTGCTCCAATTATGGCAGAGGCTAAACCAGATGTAGTTTCTATTGACTGGAATGCTGATTTATTAAATATCAAAAAAGCATTGCCTGCTGGCATTGCGGTACAAGGAAATTTGGATCCTCATATTTTATATGCAGATCAACCAGTAATTAAAGCGCAAATACATAAATTGTTTGAGCGTATGCGTGGCGAGAATGGTTTCATTTTTAACCTAGGTCATGGCATTATGCCTGATATTCCTTTCGATAATGTAAAATATGCTATCGAAGTAGTGAAAGAGTTTAAGTATTAAGGAGGCTCAAAAGCTGCTTTGATAACGCATTAAATTTCATTATATTTGAGTGTTAACAGTGAAAAAAATGACGGTTAAATCATTAAAAGACGAAGATAAATTGCCGCTAAAAGAAGTGGTGAAAATTGTCCATAAAAAAATGGATGATATTCTTCGTATAGTTGATGCATTAGATCTGGGTAGAACAGAAGTGAAGCCCGATGGTGTTTATCGTACTTTTAATGATGGAAATATGGTAAAAGTAGCTGTGGGTGATTTCAGAAAGAAACGCATTCCAAATAAGAGAATTAAATTGTTTTAATGTCTTCAAGCCCAAAACTGAGAATTTTTGCTGGACCTAATGGATCGGGAAAAACCACTTTGTTTGAATCCATTAAAACAGTTTATTTTTCAACGAGATTGTTCATTAATGCAGATCTGCTCGAAGAACAGTTCAAAAGAACGAAATTCATTAACTTCTCGGAATTTAACTTAAAGATAGATGCTGTTGAATTTGATGGCTTTTGTTCCTCAAGTGGTCTTTATAAAAAAGCTGGATTTACTCAGGAAAATTGGGGCTTGGCAGTAAGAGAAAACGTGCTGGTAGCCCGCAACCACGAATTAAATGTAGTGTATAATTCGTACCATTTCGCTATCCTCGCTGATTTTTTGCGTACAAAATTAATTCAAAGCAAGCAATCTTATTCATTTGAAACTGTTTTTTCCCATCCTTCGAAATTAGAACTCATTGATTTTGCCCACGCCAATGGTTATAAAGTATATCTGTACTTTATAGGTACGGAAACCCCCAAAATGAATTTAGAGCGTGTTAAAGATAGGGTGGTAAAAGGCGGACATTTTGTGGAGGAGTCTAAAATCGAACAACGATATTTTTTGACGATGGATCTACTATTTGAAATGATAAAAAGAGTGGATGAAACGTATCTTTGGGACAATTCAGGTCAGAAACACCAATTTTTAGGCAATATCAAAAAAGGGACTGCAGAGTTTGAAAACTTAACGGTTCCAGCTTGGATTGACACTTACATCCTGAAAAAGATAGATCAATAATGGCAGAATATTATCAATATTTTAAAGCAGTACACATCGTATTCGTGATTAGCTGGATGGCGGGGCTGTTCTATCTACTCAGTTTGTTTATTTATCATACAGAGGCGAACGATAAGGACGAGCCTGAAAAAAGTGTGTTGAAGAAACAATTCACTAAGATGGAGGCCACGCTATGGAAGATCATTTGTCAACCTGCAATGTTGATTTCCTTAGTAGCGGGATTGTGTATGCTCCATATCAATAGCGGCTTATTGCAAATGGACTGGATGTGGGTAAAGCTAGGCTTTGTACTAGGCTTGCTTATTTACCACTTTATTTGTGGCAGGATCATCGTTGGTTTAAGAAATGACCGTTATCGTTGGAGTAGTTTTCAATTGCGTTTATGGCGTGAGCTGGCTACTATCTTTATGATTGCGATTGTATTTGTGGTGATTCTTAAAAGTGCGCTAGATTGGGTTTATGGTTTAGTTGGGATCATGGGAGTGGCACTCTTGATTATGATTGCCGTGAAATTGTACAAGAAAGCTCGAGAGAAAAAGGGAGAATAATCTTTTGTCATTTCGAGGAACGAGAAGTCTAAAATGAGATTCTTGGCTTCGCTCTGAATGACAGTAGCAAAGAACTTAAAAATGAAAAGACATTTACTGTTTATTTTTTTATTGGCTTTAGTACATTCAGCTAATGCCCAGTTGAACAACAACTATCTTTACAATCGTATTCGCCCTGCAGATAGCTTGACTAACGAACTGCACCTTAATTTCTATAACTTCAATTACGTTAGAAATTATGAGTATTCGAATAAATTCCACGATGGCTATACGCTTTATGGCACACAGCTAGAGCCACAATTGGTGTACTATGCACATCCCAATTTAGCCATTACCGCTGGAGCTTATTTAAGAAAAGATTTTGGAAACGAAAGAGGTTTGGTTGATGCAAAACCTTTGTTCAGTGTGAAGTATAGCAAGAAGGATTTAACCTTGGTTTTTGGTAGTTTGGAAGGTAATATCCAACATAACTACATTGAGCCATTATATAACTTTGAGCGCAAAATTACCAACCCTGTTGAGTACGGGACACAATTATTGATAGACAAAGAGAAGTTTAGCTTAGATGCATGGATTGCTTGGCAGAAGATGATTTATAGGGGAGATGCCGCCAAAGAGCAGATCGTTGGAGGTTTTACTACCGAAATTGCCTTGATCAAAAATGACGATTGGAAGCTGACCATTCCTGCACAATCGCTGTTTTATCATGCTGGTGGACAGATAGACGTATTGAAAGAAACGCCTATCACTACTTTGTTTAATGGCGCTACTGGATTTACGTTGAGTAAAAATATCGGATACCATGTAAAGCAGGTATATACACAAAACTATGTAGCTGCTTATAAAGATTTTTCACCTACCAAATTGAGAGCTTACCAAGGTGGTTTTGGCCTGTGGTTAAATGCTGGGATTGATACACGCTGGGGTAATTTAGTAGCGTCTTATTGGAAAGGAAATAAGTTCATCAGTATTAAAGGTATGCCTTTGTACCAATCAGTATCTGAAACGATGAATGATGCAGGTTATACCCAAAACCATCGAAATATTTTGATGTTGAGGTATATCTATCAAAAAGAGTTGCTTCCAAACCTGTACCTTGATGTACGTTTTGAACCACACTTTGACTTGGATCGCTCAGAAAAACAATTGCAGTTTAACCATTCGTTTTTCCTTACTTATAAAGAAAGCTTCAAGTTATTTAAAGTGAAGAAATAGTGTTAAAGCGGAGTGTTCTGCCAATAACTTATAGGGTAATTAGTTTATAGAAAACTGATGCTGAACTAAATTCAGCATGACGGAGTGTTGATTTAGCGTCACCCTGAATTTATTTCAGGGTCAGCCATATAACCTAACTCAGGTTTAAAGCTTTTCTACGCCAATTTTTTCTGCCAAACTATTCAGGTCATTCACTACTACATCAATTAGAGGGATACCAGCGTTTTTACGTTCGTTCTCGAACTGATATTCTGGTTCACCTGGTATGATGACCTGTTTATTTTCGTCAACGGTTTTGGCGCTTTTAAATCGCTCAATCCAATTGTCTAGATGATCTTTAAAATCTTGTGCCGGACGGAAGCCGTCTACACGCATAGCGCCTAAGAAATGGCCAATTCCTTCGCCAACTGGATTTGGGTCAGGTTCTAAGAAAGCTACAAAGGGTGGAACCCAAGGTCCGTAATTGGCGCCTGATAGTACGGCCGAGAGAATATCTACAGTAGCACCCAAACCATAACCTTTATGACTGCCGTGATCTTTATCGCTCCCTAAAGGAAGTAAAGAGCCGCCTGCTTTTAACTCATTAGGATTGATAGATTGCTGTCCATCTTTATCCTGCACCCAGCCGTCGGGGATATTGCTATTGGCACGTTGGGCAATTTCCAGTTTTCCGTTGGCGGCGGCAGCAGTTGCCATATCTACCACTACTGCTGGATATTTACCTGCTGGAAAAGCATAACACATTGGGTTGGTACCTAGCAAACGTTCGTTGGCATAAGTAGGAGCTACCAAAGGGCTGGCATTGGTCATGCTAATGCCGATCATGTCTTTTTCTACTGCCATTAATGCATGATAACCAGCAATGCCGAAATGATTGGAATTTTTTACGGAAACCCATCCACTACCGTATTTTTCGGCTTTTTCTATCGCTACTTTCATGGCGAATGGGGCAACCACCAAGCCTAAGCCTGCATCACCATCTACAGTAGCAGTAGTTGGCGTTTCGTGAACAATCTTGATGTTTGGCGTAGCATTGATCCTATTCTTTTCCCAAAGGCGGTAATAACCACTTAAACGAGCTACTCCGTGCGAATCTATTCCCCTTAAATCAGAACGAACCAAAACATCAGTGGCTAAATTGGCATGTTCATCAGAGCAGCCCATTTTTTTAAATACGGCAAAGGTGAAGGTTCGTAATTTTTCTTCGGTGAAAGTGAGGAACATTGTTAAATTGTTGTATGGTTAAATTGTTGTAAAGTTTTAGTCGACTTTATCCTTATTCTTTGTTCTTTATTCCTTTTTCTAATCAAGGTAAAATTAAAGTGAAATCTCCACCTAAAGGCTCAAAGTTTTCAATTAAGGTAGCAATAAAATCATCTCCGTAGTTCACGTACATAGGAGCAAGGTTAAGTACTCTTTCTTGTAAAGTGCCATTAGGAAATAATCGTTTTTTAAGGTTGTCTATTTGTGTGATGGATACTTCGTGATTTCTTTTTTCGGCCTTGAAAAACTTCTTTTCTAACTTGTCTAATAGTTTTTCTGTTTTGGCAAGTACTGCATCGGCTGATACTTCCAAGGTTTTGTCTATTTTGAAGGCGTTTAGTTTGATTTTATCGAATACCGCAATGATGTTAGCCTTTTCATCACTTAAGCTCATATTAGCATTGCTATTGGCCTTGATCCACTTTTCTTGTAGGGCTTGTGTAGACAGGAAAAGGTCTTCGAAATTAAAACCGAGTTTGTGCAAGTTATCGAAACTTCTTTGGTCTACTACCAAAGCCGAATTCCTCAATAAAAGCACCGGGAAATTAACCTTGTAAAAATCGAAATTAGCTTTCAATTGCATCCAATAAGAAACCTCGGCACCGCCACCAATATAGGCAATGTTGGGCAAGATTACCTCTTGATAAAGTGGCCTCATGATTACGTTAGGGCTAAATCTTTCTGGATGTTGGTTGATTTCAGTAGTAATTTCTTCTTCGGTAAATTTAATCTCGGTATGGTTCACCACATAGGTATCACCTTCTTTGATAATGCGTTCTCTTAGCTCATCTTTTAGATAAAAGAAGTTGATGTCTCTGCCGTTAACTTGGGTTTTATATCCTTGTTTTTCTAATGCTTGACTTGTTTCTTCTGTGAGCTTTGCACTGTTTTGCTGGGTAATATCTTGTTGAATAATGTTTGCAAATTGTGCTTTTAGTTGCACATCATCTGCATTCATGATTACCAAGCCATATTGTTCAAACAAACTGTTAACCAATACTCTAGTCGCATCTGCCAGGTTATCATTTTCCAGATAGGCTTGCTCTACTAGTTTGGCTAGTTTCTTCCCGTTTTTACTAATTCCCAAATAGCCTTTGTAAGCTTGCACTGCAGCAGCTACTGTTTTGGTGTTTAGTCGGCCGGTAGCGCCATTGGTTTGCTGTATCCAGCTGATGTTTTTTTCGTCTACACTTACATGGTTGATTTCTTCAAAATCATGATCTTCTGTAGCCATCCAATAAACAGGAACGAAATTTTTCTCTGGGTAAGCAATCTTAAGTTCTAAGGCCAGATTAATGGTGGTTACAATTTTGTAGATGAAGTAAAGTGGCCCTGTAAATAGATTCAACTGGTGACCGGTAGTAACGGTGTAAGTATTTTGATTGAGTAATAACTCGATATTATGGCTAACTGCTTTGTTGACCTTAATTTGTTGATACTGTTGCTGCAGTACTTGAACTAAAATCTTTCTATCTCCAATAAATTGGTGATTGTCTACTGCTTTTTTCAGTCCATCCATATCAGGTCTGTAACTGTAGAAAGATTTTAGGAATTCCGCATCATTTACATAGTCTAAAACTAAGTTCGAAAAGGAGCGGGTGTCCTGATAAGAAATGTATTTAGCCTTCACATTTCGAAATTAAATTAAATTTTGAAACAAGTGTAGCTGATGGAATTATTTTACATGGAGATTAATAAATAAAAAGACCCCGTAGGTACGGGGTCTAAGAATAAGTTTTATAAAACTCTTTAGATTTTTCTCTTCTGAAAATTTCGGACTAAACTTCAGTCAAAATGACGAAGAACTCGAGAACTATTTTACAATCTGGCCGTACAAGTCGAAATCTTCAGCTCTGTCAACTTTTACGTTTACAAAGCTTCCAATAGCAGCATATCCTGAATTAGCATCAATTAATACTTCATTATCTACTTCTGGAGAGTCAAATTCAGTACGGCCAATAAAGAAATCACCTTCTTTTCTATCTACCAATACTTTGTAGGTGTTGCCTACTTTTTCTTGGTTAATTTCATATGAAACTCCTTGTTGAAGCTCCATGATAGCATCCACACGCTCTTGTTTGATTTCTTCAGGAACATCATCTACTAAGTCGTAAGCATGGGTTTTTTCCTCATGTGAGTAAGTGAAACAGCCCAAACGATCAAAACGAGTTTGTTCCACCCATTGGTACATCTCTTCAAAATCACGTTCGGTTTCTCCAGGGTAGCCACAAATTAAGGTAGTACGCATGGCAATGTTTGGAACTTTAGCCCTGATCTCGTTAACAATATCAATGGTTTTTTGCTTAGTGATTCCGCGACGCATTGACTTCAGCATATTGTCGGTGATATGCTGTAAAGGCATATCTAAATACTTACAGATATTTTCACGCTCGTTCATAGCATCCAAAATTTCCATTGGGAAACCAGAAGGGTAGGCGTATTGCAACCTGATCCACTCAATGCCATTTACATCTGATAAGCGACGCAAAAGTTCGTCTAAGTTTCTTTTACCGTATAAATCTAAACCATAATAGGTAAGATCTTGTGCAATAAGGATCAATTCTTTAGTGCCGTTTGCCGCAAGTATTTTTGCTTCATTTACCAGCTCGCTCATGTCTCTAGAAACGTGTTTGCCACGCATTAAAGGAATGGCACAAAAAGAGCATGGACGGTTACAACCTTCTGCAATTTTAAAATAAGCAAAATGTGACGGAGTGGTTAGCAAACGTTCGCCAATCAGTTCATGTTTGTAATTGGCGCCTAAAGTGTGTAATATGTTTTGAAGATCGTTAGTGCCGAAATAAGCATCAACGTTAGTGATTTCAGCTTCCAAATCTGGTTTGTAGCGTTCAGAAAGACAACCTGTAACAATTACCTTTCCTACTTTACCTTCGTCTTTAAGCTGGCTGTATTGTAAAATGGTATCGATAGATTCTTGCTTTGCATTATCAATGAAACCGCAGGTATTAATAACTACAATATCATCTTTCCCTAATTTGCTCGCTTCGTGCTCAACATTCAAATTGTTACCTTTTAGTTGTCCCATTAGCACTTCTGAATCGTAAGTGTTTTTAGAGCAACCCAAAGTAATCACATTGATTTTTGGTTGAGCTGTTTTTGTAGTTGTTTTGTTTTTTGTAATCATTTTTTTTATTGGAGTGATTTCACAGATTTTCTTCCTTCGGTATGATAACACAGATAATGCGATTACACCGATTTTACTATCCTAAGATTTGTGTAGTCAAACACTCTTGTGCACCTTTGAAATTATTTAAACAAACTATTCACAAATTCTTTCTTATCGAACAGTTGTAAATCGTCCATTTTTTCTCCTACGCCAATGTATTTTACTGGAATTTTAAATTGATCTGAAATGCCAATAACCACACCACCTTTGGCCGTTCCATCTAGTTTAGTAATAGCCAAGGCATTTACATCTGTCGCTTCGGTGAACTGCTTGCACTGCTCAAAAGCATTTTGTCCAGTTGATCCGTCCAATACTAATAAAATCTCGTGAGGTGCATTTGGAATAACCTTTTGCATCACATTTTTGATTTTACCTAATTCGTTCATCAAACCCACTTTGTTATGTAAACGACCTGCGGTATCAATAATAACCACATCTTCTTTGTTGGCAACTGCAGATTGTAGAGTGTCAAAGGCAACCGATGCAGGGTCGGAGCCCATCGCTTGTGCCACTACGCGTACGCCTACACGTTCGCCCCAAAGTTTGATTTGATCAACTGCAGCAGCACGGAAAGTATCGGCAGCACCCAATACCACATTTAGGTTTTCTTTTTTCAGCTTATGGGCAAGTTTGCCAATAGTAGTGGTTTTACCTACACCATTTACACCAACCACCATAATTACATAAGGCTTGTGGTCGCCGTATTCAAAATTCCTGAAATCGTTGCTATTGTTTTCGGCAAGTAATAACTGAATTTCATCTCTTAATAAGCCGTTAAGTTCTGCAGTAGATAAGTATTTATCTTTAGCAACGCGAGCCTGAATTCTATCAATAATTTTTAGCGTAGTGCTAACACCCACGTCTGAAGTGACCAGAACTTCTTCAAGATTATCTAGCACATCATCGTCAACGGTAGATTTTCCGGCAACGGCTTTGGTAAGCTTACTGAAGAAACCTTCCTTGGTTTTTTCCAGTCCTTTATCTAGCGCTTCCTGAGCTTCAGGTGCAGTTTCTTTCTTTTTGAAAAAATCGAATAAACCCATAATTTCATCAATTTATTAATTGTTTGTCAAGGTTGACGATAGCTTATCCCAATTCAATTTAGGATTGGTTTTATAAAATAAAAAAAGCCATTCCGTTAGTACGGAACGGCTCTTAAGCTATTCTTAAATATTGTTATTTGCTGCTAGCAGCAATAGCATCTTTAACGTGATCATTGTGAACAATTGATTCTTTGAATGAATAAGCACCAGTTTTTGGAGACTTAACCATTGTGATCACTTTTGAATATTCTTTACCTGTACCTGTTTTAAGGGTTGCAACTACTTTCTTTGCCATGTTTTTAAATGTTAATGAGAAAATGTGATTGTTAGCAAATTTGATAATTAAAGCATATCATTTTTGCCTTACACCTTCAACCTTAATCCTTACTTAATTTCCTTGTGTACGGTTACTTTCTTTAAAACCGGGTTGTATTTTTTCAACTCTAAACGCTCAGTAGTGTTTTTACGGTTTTTAGTAGAAATATATCTAGACATACCAGGCATACCACTTGTTTTATGCTCTGTGCATTCTAAAATAACTTGAACTCTGTTACCTTTTTTTGCCATTTCTTTATCTATTTATGCCGTAGGTACGGCAAATGTTTTTACAAATATCCTTTTTTCATGAAACGATTAATCGCTTCAGAAACACCAATTTTATTGATGGTTTTAATAGCTGAAGTAGATACTTTTAGTGTTATCCAACGATCTTCTTCAGGGATATAAAATTTCTGAAGTTGTAGGTTAGGATAAAACTTGCGCTTAGTTTTAACGTTCGAGTGAGAAACGTTATGTCCTTTCATCGCGGTTTTTCCTGTTAAATCACAAACTCTTGACATGACTTTATTTTGTTATTTGTTATTCGTCGCTTAATTCTTTTTAAGAGCCTGCAAATATCAGAATAATTTTTCTAATCATCAAGTGTGCTGCTAAAATATTTTAAAGTTATTTTTTGTGAACCAAATAAAAGCTAAACCGCTAGCAGCTAATGTATATGGGGAAGGAATGTAAAAGTGCGTTTAAGAGCGGTTTTTAAGTTAAAAATACTCAGGTCTAGGTATTTTATATTTTCAATAGCTAAGGTAAATTTGTAGGTAGCCGAATCTGTGTATTGCCCTTAAAGAGATAAGACTAAGTTACTAGCTCCAAAATTAGCCTTTGCCATTTCCTTGGTAAAGGCTTTTTATTTTTAGCTAGTTGTCAATTGGGAAAATTTGAATAAAAGCGGTGCTTTGTTGATATGTTGTTTGTAAAATTGAGACGATTTTGATGTTTTTATAGTATATAAATACTTATTTTAGCATCCAAACAATCCACAACCTATTATAAATTACTATGCAGATCAAATCTTTGGAGCAGTATGAAGAAAGCTACAAAAAAAGTATTGAAAACCCAGAGCAGTTTTGGGGTGAAGTAGCCCAAAATTTCCGCTGGCGAAAACCTTGGTACAAAGTTCTTTCTTGGAATTTTGAAGAGCCAAATATCAAATGGTTCGAAGGTGCCAAGCTTAATATTACTGAAAATTGTTTAGACAGGCATTTAGAGCATAACGCAGACAAGCCTGCCATTATATGGGAACCTAATAACCCAGAAGAGGAAAGTGTAACACTAACTTATAAGATGTTGCATGAAGCGGTTTGTCGTTTTGCCAATGTATTAAAAAGAAATGGTGCGCAAAAAGGTGACCGTATTTGTATATATATGCCAATGGTACCTGAATTGGCCATTGCCGTATTAGCTTGTGCCCGTATTGGCGCGGTTCATTCGGTGGTTTTTGGTGGCTTTTCTGCCAAGTCAATTGCTGATAGAATTAACGATGCCAAGTGTAAGTTGGTAATTACCGCGGATGGGGTGTATCGCGGAGCGAAGCCTATTCCATTGAAAGATGTGATTGATGATGCATTAATTGGTTGCCCTACGGTAGAGAAAGTGATTGTACTTACGCATGTGAGGACGCCTGTAAGTATGCTGAAAGGCAGAGATGTGTGGTGGGAAGATGAAGTAAAGCACGTAAATGCAGTTTGCGAAGCTGAAGAAATGGATGCAGAAGATTTGCTATTCATTCTATATACTTCGGGTTCTACAGGGAAACCGAAAGGCGTAGTGCATACCTGCGGTGGCTATATGGTTTATGCGGGTTATACTTTTAGTAATGTGTTCAATTATCAACCTGATGAAGTTTATTTTTGTACGGCAGATATCGGTTGGATTACTGGACACTCTTACATCGTTTACGGTCCATTGTCGCAAGGGGCTACTTCCTTAATTTTTGAAGGTGTACCTACTTATCCAACTCCTTCTCGTTTCTGGGATATCGTGGAGAAGCATAAAGTAAATATTCTTTATACGGCGCCAACGGCTATCAGGTCATTGATGAGTTTTGGAGATGAGCCTTTAGAAGGGAAAGATTTAAGCTCGTTGAGAGTTTTGGGTTCTGTAGGGGAGCCAATTAACGAAGAGGCTTGGCATTGGTTTGACGAAAAAATTGGCCACGGTAAAGCACCAATTGTAGATACTTGGTGGCAAACTGAAACAGGTGGAATTATGATTTCGCCAATTGCTAATGTCACCAAAACCAAGCCTAGTTATGCAACTTTGCCTTTGCCGGGGATACAGCCTGTATTGGTTGACGAAAATGGTACTGAAATAGAAGGTAATGATGTAAGCGGTAACTTATGTATTAAATTTCCTTGGCCTGGAATGTTGCGTACTACTTATGGTGATCATGAGCGTTGTCGTCAAACTTATTTCTCTACTTATCCAGGAATGTATTTTACAGGCGACGGCTGTTTGAGAGATGAAGATGGATACTACAGAATTACAGGTAGGGTTGATGATGTGTTGAATGTGTCGGGCCACAGAATTGGTACTGCCGAAGTGGAGAATGCCATTAATATGCATGCTGGTGTGGTTGAAAGTGCAGTAGTGGGTTATCCTCACGATGTGAAAGGACAAGGTATTTACGCATTTATCATTTATCCAAACCATCATCAAGATGCAGAGCTGACCAAAAAAGATATTCTGCAAACTGTTACTCGCGTGATTGGTGCAATTGCAAAACCAGATAAAATCTTATTTGTATCAGGTTTGCCTAAAACCAGATCTGGAAAAATTATGCGTAGGATATTGAGAAAGATTGCTGAAGGCGAAACATCGAACTTAGGTGATACTTCGACTTTGCTAGATCCAGCAGTAGTTGATGAAATTATCGAAGCTGCAAAAAAATAAAATATCCACCACGTGGAAAAATAAGGACAGGTTTAGTTAGCCTGTCCTTTGTTTTTTACTTCAAATTTCTTTTCGGAGTAAACTACATCGTTGTTAGTGATTCCTTGTACGATGATTTTGAACATTCCTGTGATATCACCTGTGTAGAAGCTCAGTTCCGTTTCTTTGTCTTTGTTTAAGATGGTACCGTAGTTCCAGTAAATAGTTGAGAAAAGAGCAGGTTCAGCGGGGTCTTTATAGTCGTTTAAATAGAACTCTTTATGATAACTTACACCTGAAAACTGTATATAGGATTTGTCTTGTTTATCAAAGGTTGTACAGCCCATGTAGGGAGTTTTCATGGCGCCGCCGTAAGTTCTTCCACGTATAGGTTGGGTATTACCTATATCGGCAACATGGTTTGGACAATTTAGAATGTTGTATCTGCAAACATAATCTCCACAAGCGTTTGCACCTGGAGCGCCTTGATAATTAAAGCTGTTGTCTTTTTTGTTGGTAATGGTAACTTCTTTTAGTCTAATGGCTTTTTCATTGGTTTTGAGCACCAAATCGGCATTGTTGGTTAAAATTAGGGGCGTAATGTCTTCAAAAGAGGTTTCTGTTTTTGCTAACTCCCTGCTAGCTTTTTCAAATGAATCATTAATGTTTACTTCAAAATTTCCTTTATCTCCATTATTTAGGAATAAATATGTTGTTTTGCCATACTCCATCATGTATTCTGGTTGATGTAAATTAAAAATGCCTTGTGGCGAAGTTTCAACTGTTTTGATTTGGTTGCCACCAAAAATGGCTAAGCTCATTGGTTTAGTAATTTGTTTCGTCCCTTTTTTAACATTGCCTACAATAAGTAGGCTGTCCATTTTTTTCAATGTGTCGCTGGGTTTTGTTTGCAACATTTGTTGCCAAGTATATCTTCTCCAGCCTTTGGCCAATAAAATCTGTTCGAGATAATTTTTGTCTTTATAGCCAGTGCCGTTAATACTAGATGGTGCATTTTCTAGCTCATTTTTAATGTAAGAATAGGTTTCAATATCGTTACTGTTTTTTAGTGAAATCCTGTTCTCTTGCACTACGGCTATAGATACAATGGCATCAGTATTTAGCTCATTAGGGCTTAATTTAAGAGTTACTTTTTCTCGTTGAAGATAAGTGGGATTGTCTGTCTGGATTTTAATGGTCTCTATGTTGTCGTAGTGTGCAAAGAAAATTTGCTCGGCCAAAGGTCTATCCAAACTATCGGTAATGGTAATGTTGTGTATTCCTTTGGGAATTTCGGTTAAAGGAATTTTGATGCTTCTTGTGCGATAACCTTCTGTGTCAAATGGGTAGTCTATATAGCACTTTCTGAAATTGTGTACCCGTATAAATACCTTTCGCTCGCCAGTGCTTCGTAGGAGTAATTGTAAAGTGTCTTGAGGAAGTACGTTAGTGATATTCATGACCAAGCCTCTTGCAAATGCATTGGGTAAAATATAAGTGCTGTCGGCCAGGGCTTCATGAGCTAGTTTTACGCTGTAGATAGCATCTGGTGTAGGAACTAATTTAAATTTTCCAATGCCGTAACTGCTGGTTTCTATGGTGTCGACAACTGTGTTGTTTTTGTATAGGAAAGCTTTGGTGGCGATTGGCTTTTTTTGTGGGTCAGTTACTTCCCAAGCAACGGTAGAAGACACATTGTTCACTAAGTTGCCACCTACTGGAAAAAATCTAACCACTGCTTTTATTTTGTTGGGTGGTAGGTTTAAACTCAAAAAAGCGCTGTCTTTTAAATATTTTAATTTTACATAAATGTTGGGGTCAATGAGGTTTTCCTGCTTTGGTAGAGCAAGCAATAGTTGTCCCGAAGCATCTGTTTTTGCAGTTTTTTGTTCCTTCCCATATTTATAATTTACGGTAGTGGGTTTGGGTAGAAACTTGTTGTCGTTTGAAGTGACAGAAATTAAAAGCTTGTGTTCTTTGGCCTTGTTGTTTGGTTTTTCCAGAAAAGCAATGTTTCCTTTGAAAGGCAAATCGATATTGGTTTTAATGGTGATTCGTTGCTTAAAGGTGAGTTCGGGTTTGCCATTGATGAGTTTGTCGGTGTAGGCCAAAAAATGGTAATCGCCAGTCATAATTGAATCCGGGAGAACCATGCTGCCAAAGGCAAGACCATCTTGTATTAAAAATTTATCCAGTTTTATTAACGAGCTATCCATGTCTTTGATGAGCGCAATGGCTAAAATTTTATGCGCACTATGCTTGATTTTTCCCGTTTTTAATAAATATGCGGTAAAATAGGCCGTTTCATTATTGGAATAAACGTTCTTGTCGAAATGGATAAATAAATTAGTGGTTGGATTTGCTAGGCTATTGAACGCTATTTTCTCGGTAATATCTTTTTGGCCATAAGTTTTGACTGAAAAAAGCAGTAATAAATTTAGAAGGAGGAAAATGCGCATCCATAAATTTATGAAATGCCATTCAAATTAGTTATGTAGTCCTTGTAAATAATTGTTTACCAGTGAACTGTTGTTTTGCAAAACATCCGCTAGGTTTACTTGTTGTTTTTCTATAATCAGAATTTAACTTAAAAACATTAATTATGGACAAGCTGGAATTAAAAGGAAAATGGAACGAACTTAAAGGAAAGATTAAAAAAGCCTATGCGGATTTAACTGACGACGACTTAATGTACGAGGAAGGGAAAGACGATGAGATGTTAGGTAAATTACAACAGAAAACTGGAAAAGGGAGAGAGGAATTGGTGAAGTGGATTAACTCATTATAATCACCTATGAGTTTATAAAAAAGCCCCGTCCCGCAAGTGTGGGATACGGGGCTTTTTTCTGTGATTAAGTTCGGTTAGTAACCGAAAATTTCCTCTAAAGTTAAAGTTTTAACAGCGCCGAATTTGGCCATATCTTCTTGTTTAACCTTTTTATCGGAAGCAACAATTAGATAAGAATAAGGCTTGTTAGCTATTTTTTGTTGATGGAATGCATTGATGGTTTCAAAAGTAATTGGTTTAATTTCTTTGTACCTGTCCATTCTTGAATCATATGTGTAACCTAATTTTTTGTCAGCAAAGTAACGACCAAAGATGGCATCCTTCAGAATCCTGTCAGATTCATAACTGCTTAATAAATTAGCTTTAGCTCCGTCGAATGTTTTCTCGCTTTTTGGCAATACATTCAATAGCTCGTTCATGCCAGCTACTGCTTCATTCATTTTATCAGCTTGGCTACCTACGTAAGCAATCATGCTGTATTCTTTGTCTGCTCTATCTGGAGAAACATAGCTCGCATAAGTTGAATAAGCCAAAGCTTTAGATTCTCTGATGGTTTGGAAAACTACAGAACCCATACCACCACCAAAATAGTTGTTGAATACTTCAATGGTTGCACCGTCGGTTTTGTTGTATAAACCAGTGTTTCTTAACCAACGGATTTCAGATTGAACCATATCGTAGTTGGCAAAGTAAACTTTGTTTGAATCTTGAACGGTATAAGTATAAACTTTAGCTGGAGCAGCAGGAGTAAATTCTTTTGGCAAAGCATGTGCTTTTTGGATATCAGCAGTAAACGCTGCTAAATCTTTAGGGCCATAATAGGTTACTACGTGCTCGTAGTTGTTCAAGTTTTTCAACAAATAAATCAAATCCTCCGCTTTAATGTTTTTAACCTCATCATTGGTTAATACATTGTTGAAAGGATTTAACTTACCATATTGAGCATAAGAAGTAAGGCCATTCATGATCGCACCTTTATTCAATTTCGAGTTTTCTCTTGATTTAAGAATGCTGTTTTTAAGTTCGCCTAGTGCTTTATCATTAGCCTTTACATTGGCAAAAATATGCTCAACTAATGCAACTGCTTTATTGAAGTTTTCTTGTAAACCGCTCACGCTAATAGTAGTAGTTTCTGTACCTACATTTAAGCTGTAAGAACAAGCAATGTTATAAAACTCCTTGCTTAATTCTTCTGCAGTGTATTTATCTGTACCAAGGTAAGGCAGGTAAGTAGCTGCGTACTGCAATAGCTTGTAGTTGTTGCTTCCCATGTTGAAACGATAGGTCATTCTGAAAATAGAATTCTCTGTGTTTTTGATGGTCAATACTTCAGCAATACCTGATTTGCCAAAAGTGATGTCTTTTTGGTAATCTAAAAATTTAGGAGCAATAGGTTTAACTGGGCCAGCCAATAAATCTTTCACAAATGGAGAAGTTAAACCGGCATTAGCATTAATTGGCGTAATAGCAGGCTTATCAACTTTAATAGTGTTTTTGTCTTCACCTTTGTGTTTGTAGCCAATTACGTAGTTGTCTTTAAAGAAAGTATTGGCAAAAGCTACCACTTGTGCTTTGGTGATTTTAGCAATATCATTGTTTTCGCTTAAGTCTCTATCCCAACCAGTACCTCTGTTCATGATAAATACTGTTGAAAGGCTTTCAGCTCTGTTACCATTGCTGTCAAAAGCTTGTAGGAAGCTTAGTTTTCTGTTGGCAACAATCGCTTTTAACAATTCTTCGTCAAATTTTCCTTCTTTCAATAATTGGATTTGCTCCAATAATAACTTAGCCACATCATCTAAGCTTTGACCTTGTTTAGGCTGGGCCGATAGATTGAACACGCCGTAATCTTTCATTTGCTGATAAGTAGCGTTGGCTCTCAATACTTTTTGTTGCTTGTTCAAGTTGATGTCGAATAAACCAGCTTTTCCGTTGGTTAAAATACTACGAATTAAAGAAAGCATTAAGCTCTCTTTGCTGTTCTCGGCGTAACCACGGTAATAAACTTCTAATACCTCAGCACTTGGGCCATAAACATCAACCTTTTGGATTTGTGTTAATGGTTTTTCTGGAGCTGGATTGTAAAGTGATAATGGTTTTGGTGCCATGTAGCTGAAAGCTTTATCCACTTTTTTGATCATCTCATCAGGATTTAGATCCCCTGCTAAAATGAGCGCCATATTATTAGGTACATAATATTTGTTGTAGTAGTTTCTGATTTCAATTAACGAAGGATTTTTAAGGTGCTCAATGGTACCAATGGTGGTTTGTTGTCCGTAATTGTGTGTAGGGAACAATTTATCCATCATGGCTTCATCTAATTTCCAGCCATCGTTATCTAAGCCTCTGTTTTTCTCTTCGTAAACCGCTTCTAGCTCGGTGTGGAAAATACGGAAAATAGGTTTGCGGAAACGTTCAGCTTGGATTGCCAAAAACTTATCTACTGCGTTTGAAGGGAAATCTTCGTTGTAAACTGTTTCTTCGTACCAAGTGTGCGCATTGGTTGAATTACCACCAATTCCTTGCATCATTTTATCGTACTCATTAGCGATGGAGAAGTTAGATGCTTCGCCAGATACTTTGTCGATTTCTTTGTAAATCTCTTTACGTTGTGCAGGGTCAGTTGTTTTGTTGTACTTTTCGTAAAGGGCATCAATTTTATCTAACAATGGCTTTTCTTTAGCCCAGTTAGCGGTTCCAAATTTGTCGGTTCCTTTAAACAAAAGATGCTCTAAATAGTGAGCCAAACCCGTTGCGTTTTTTGGGTCGGTGTTACTACCTGCTCTAACGCTCATACGGTATTCGATTTTAGGCTCCTTGTAGTTTGGAGAAAGAATAACCGTTAGACCATTTTTTAGGGTGTAAAAGCGAGTTTTGGAGGGGTCGTTGGTTACATATTTGTAGGTGTAACCTCCTGCTGTGGCCGTTTTCCACTGATAGGTAGCGTTTTGGGCCACTAAGTTTGAACCTGCAAAAAGTAGGCAAACAGCTAGTAGTATTTTTTTCATATTGAAATAAGTTATCATTCAAATATACAAAGACAATTATATTAATGAGATGTTGCACCACAAAAAATAGAAGTATCTGAAATCGTTGTATTTGATAATGGGAAAAGGGCCAAGGGCTATTGCTATATTTTCTGTATTTTTGGCAAGCAAGCCCCAAAATAAGAAACACATGAAAGCAAAACCTTCTATATTGGTCGTTAACGACGATGGTATTACCGCTACAGGCATTAAAGCACTGATTGAGGTAATGAGTGAAATTGGAAATGTTACCGTGGTAGCACCTGATGGACCTCAATCTGGAATGGGCCATGCCATTACTATTGGCAAGCCGTTACGTTTTGATAAGGTTGATCTATATCCTCCGATTGAAATGTATAAATGTTCTGGTACCCCCGTTGATTGTGTGAAGCTGGCCGTAAATAAGGTTTTTAAAGGTAAGAAGCCTGATTTATGTGTTTCAGGAATTAACCATGGACTGAACAACTCCATCAATGTGATTTATTCAGGGACCATGTCGGCAGCAGTAGAAGGTGCTATCGAAAAAATACCTTCTATTGGTTTTTCGATGGATGACTTTGCGCAGGATGCTGATTTTTCACATTGCAAAAAATACATCAAGCAAATTACGGAACAGGTGTTGGCCAATGGTTTGCCAGAAGGTACATTGTTAAATGTTAACTTCCCTAAAGGGGATGGAATTAAAGGCATTAAAATTTGTAGACAAGCGAATGCCAAATGGGCCGAGGACTTTGAAGAACGCCAAGATCCTTATCGTAGGCCTTACTATTGGTTAACGGGAGTTTTTGAAAATTACGATAAAGGAGAAGATACCGATGTTTGGGCACTAGATCACGGTTATGCTTCGGTGGTTCCTGTTCAGTTTGACTTAACGGCACATCATGCCATCCAATTTTTGAATACCTGGAGTTTTAACGGCGACGAAGCTAAATCTAAAACCTCACGTAGTGCCGATGGCGTAAACTTAGGTTAAGATGGCGAAAATCTTTTCTTCCATTAAAAATCATGTGTTGGTAGGATTTGGAATTGGCTTAATCAGTCCTGGAATATTGGCCAGCATTGCTTGGTATTTAATGCACCATACCACCGCCTTAAAAAAAGCAGACTTATTGCTCATTGGTTGTGTAGCGGTAAACTTGCTATGGATGAATTATTTCTTTAAAGTGAATAAGGAAAATGCGGGTAGAGGGGTAGTAAGCGCGACTTTTATTTGTGCCTTTGTATTTTTCTTTTACAAAATAATGCAAGAAGTATAATTGGGTTAATCGTTGAATTGTTTAGATATGGTTAACTGTTAACTAATCCCTAATCCCTAAGTCCTGGTCCCTAACCACTAATACCTAGATCCTAAGAAAAAAATGAAATACTACTTAATAGCAGGCGAAGCTTCGGGCGATTTGCATGGAGCGAATTTAATGAAGGCTTTAAAAGTTGAAGATTCTCAAGCGGAGTTCAGGTATTTTGGTGGCGATAAAATGCAGGCCGAAGGCGGTAATTTGGTTAAGCATTATGCGGATATGGCTTTTATGGGCTTTACTGAAGTGATACTGAACTTACGTACCATTTTGAAAAACATGAAAGCTTGTAAGGCCGATGTGTTGGCCTACCAGCCTGATGTATTGATACTGATTGATTTCCCCGGTTTTAACCTTAAGATTGCTGAATTTGCTAAGCAACATGGTATTAAGGTTTGCTATTATATTTCGCCAAAGGTTTGGGCTTGGAATCAAAAGCGAGTGCTTAAAATCAAACGCATTGTGGATCATATGTTCTGCATTTTACCATTTGAAGTAGCTTTCTATAAAGAGTGGGGCATGAAGGTAGATTATGTAGGTAATCCTTTGCTAGATGAAATTGCGCAATTTGTGCCGAATACTGATTTTAGGGAGCAACAGGGATTGACGGAACAACCCATTATCGCGTTATTACCAGGTAGCCGTAAGCAGGAAATTGAAAGATTGTTACCAGTAATGCTTAGTGTGGTAGATCATTTTAAAGATTACCAGTTTGTAATTGCTGCGGCACCTACTTTTAATGCCGACTATTATCAACAGTTTATGGGGAATAGGAAAGTAGCTTTGGTGTTTGGCCAAACTTATCAGTTGTTACATCATGCCCATGCTGCAGTAGTGGCTTCGGGTACTGCCACCTTAGAAACTGCCTTGTTTAATGTGCCACAGGTAGTGGTATACAAAGGCGGCACTATTTCCATTGCTATTGCTAGGTTACTGGTAAAAATCCGTTTCATTTCTTTAGTGAATTTAATTGTAGATAGAAAAATCGTAACCGAACTCATTCAGGAGGACTGCAATCCGCAAAAAGTAAGTGCAGAACTCGTACACGTTATTGACGGAAAAGGTAGGCAGGAAATGTTAGAAGGCTATGCTCATTTGCATCAATTGATGGGAGAAGCAGGGGCTTCTGAAAGGACTGCGAAATTGATTGAGAATTATCTCAAATAACGTCAGTTTGGATTGAGAAAATTCATTATACTATTTATAATGAGCTTTTTGATTTTAAAAAAAACAATTTTGCACTACTATTTATGGTTCTGTCGCTTCGCGGACAAACTTTTTTCCTATAGATGAAAAAAGTATGCAAAACCGAAACGGAGTGAGCTCATTTATACCTCTTGAAATCATAGAAGCTAATAAATAAAAATCCACAGCTACCGATAAATCGGCACAAGTTGCGCCCTGTTCTGTTGAAGGAACAAGTAGGGCCAATTTGTGCATCCCGAACAGGCCAAGGCCGATTTTAATAGAACAACGAGGGGGTGCTAGAGCTAGAGATAATAAAAGACGTAAAATGCTTATCCCGAACTCACGTTAAATGGTTTTAAAATACCTACTTCTAGGTATTGCGATGCGTGAGTGCTAACAATACATTTGAGAAAATTTAGGTTAAGTCAACGGATTTTGTTTGTCTAATCTCCGCTTAGCTATGTTATTGTGTTGGGGAGGGCTGGATAGTCTTCCCTTTTTTCATTTTATACTTGCATAATAATTTTAAATATTTACTTTTGCCAACCGCAAGGACATATTTTAAATATGGGGGATTAGCTCATTTGGCTAGAGCGCTTGCCTGGCAGGCAAGAGGTGGCCGGTTCGAATCCGGCATTCTCCACTAAACGAAACATCATAGCATTGGTGTTTCGTTTTTTTATGCTTTTAACATTCTGATGGTAAGTTTGTTTTTTGTTCGAAAAAAGCGATAGATTTTCTATTTATTATTTGTTGAGAAATTAATAATCTTTACAGCATCAACGAGAATTAACAAATCATATAGTTTGCCGATATTAGCCTATACATATGGATAAATACAGTTTTTTAGAAATAGCCGCTTTTATTGGAATTTTTCTTGTATTTCTTCTTGCACTGTTTTTATTGACGGTAAAAACGAAGCACAGACTTGCAAATTGGCTTCTAGCTTTCTTTCTTTTTACAAATGCCGTAGATGCCTTTAAATTTTTGATGCGTGATTTTCCGGTTAATTTCATCAATCTCGAAGCTTTCCGTTGGAGTATTAATTATTTGGTTCCGGCATTGTTTTATCTCTATGTATTGTCGGTTTGTTTTTCCAAATTTCGATTAAAACCGAAACACTTATTGCATATCATTCCGTTTGTTGCTTTCAATTTGTATATGATGTTGGGGATATACTTGGAAGATAGGGCTGGGAAAGTGAGCTTCATCAATGCGATGAACCAAACGTCTACCATGCAGTTTTTTTACTTTCTTTTCGAAGTTCTATTTCAAGTCTATTTTATTGCTTCCTTTTTGGTGATTAGAAAGTCTAAAACCGTCTACCTAGAAAATTATACCAATCCAAATATTTCAACCCTAAATGCACTTTCCAAAATAACAATTCTATATTACGTTTTACATTTCTTAGTACTGATAAGATGGTTGGTTACTTTTCTCTTTGGTTTTGGAGAACTTAGGCAATGGATCGTTATTCTTGATGGATTTGCTTTTTTCTTTTGTACTTGTTGGTATCTGTTTGTTGCGCTCAATAAGCCAGAATTTTTTAGAGGAGTTAATGCTCAATTGAAGCCTATTGGAGATCTAGTTCCGAAACCAAAGTCTGATCCTATCATTGATGACGAAAAAAATAAACAAATAGAATCTCTAAAAGATTTTATGATGAAGAATGAGCCTTATTTAGATTCTTCATTAACGATACAGGATTTGGCAGCACAATTGAAAATGCCTGTGAAAGATTTGTCAGTACTGATTAATCTGTACATGAACAAACATTTTTTTGATTTCATCAATGAATATCGAATAGAAAAAGCCAAAGAAATATTGAAAGACCCCTTACAAAAAGAGCTTACAATTTTAGAAATTCTCTATCAAATTGGTTTCAATTCTAAATCCTCATTCAGTACATCTTTTAAAAAGTATACTGGAACTACACCAACAGATTTTAGAAAAAGTTCATTTTAACGCTTCCTTTTCTAACAAATGCGTTCGACTTTTTTTAATCGGTCGTCTGTTAGTGCTTTTTTAAAGCACATTTGCAGAAAGTTTTCTAAAATACCATTTCAATGAAGCAACGAATTTTGTTATTACTAATAGCTATTTTATTTACAAATTTTCTTTCTGCCCGGGAGTTAAGCAATTTCAAGAAGGCAAAGAATGAAAATCAAAAATCAATTGAACAAAAAACAGAAATCAATCAAATTGATTCGCTAATGACAAAATCTTACGAAAGAGATCTGTTCAATGGAAATGTCCTTGTTGCTAAAAAAGGTAAAATCATCTATCAAAAATCATTTGGTTTTACAGACGAAACCAAACAAGCTAAATTAAATAACAATTCGATTTTTAACATCGGTTCTATTGCAAAAGAGTTTAACGCTGTTGCGGTAATGATTTTGGTGGAACGTGGTCTCCTTAATCTTGATGATCCCATTTCTAAATTTAATTTGGGATTGCCAAAATGGTCGGAAAAAGTGACTACGAGACATTTGATTAATTACGCAAGTGGTATTCCTAGAATCGAGAACAAACTCATAGTACCGAAAAATGATGAAGAGGCATGGAAGATTCTGAGAAACAATGATAGTTTATTGTTTGAGCCTGGAACCAGTTACAGGTATGACAATGGTAATGTCTTTTTGCAAAGAAGAATCATTGAAAAGGTAAGCAAGATGACGTACCAGCAATTTGTTACTGAAAATATAGTTAAACCATTGAAAATGACCAATGCTGTATTTGATCCAAAATTTGGTTATAAAAATAGGACGTCTTGTTATGATATGGACAATGTGAGATGTCCAGAGTTGGAATTTATTAGTGGATGGCTTTGGGTGGACATTAATGATTTATATAAATGGATAGAAGCTATGAACCATAATCGTTTAATATCCAGGGCATCTTTTCAAACTTTGTTGAATAATCCATATGCTAAGGAGGAAGGCGGGTCGCTGGGTAGGTTTTATGAAGCAGATGAATTACAAAAACACAATGGCATATCGTATAAATTTGAATCTATTTTTCTAAACGATTTTAAAAATGATGTGACGATAATTCTAGTATCCAATAATCTAAATAAGGTTTGGTTTTTAGGGCATACTATTCACAACTTAATGTTGGGTAAGGAGTACGAAATTCCTAAAAAATCTATTTCTCAAGCGTTAAGGAAAGAAGCGTTCAAAGACTTAAATAAGGCGATAGAGACTTACTATTCACTCAAGAAAACTTCGGGAAAGGAGTACAGTTTTGAGAATCCAAGTGAACTGAATACTTTAGGGTATGAATTATTAAGAGCGGGCAAAAAGAGTGAAGCGATAGAAATCTTTACTTTGGCGACAAAGGAGTTCCCCAATAATGCTAATTTATTTGATAGTTTGGGTGAAGCTTTTTATATTAATAAGCAATACGATTTAGCATTGGATAGCTATAAAAAAGCTGTAAAACTTGGCGGAACCAATGGGAACGCAGAAAAAATGCTTCAAAAAATTGAAGAGGAAATTAAAGAATTAAAATAATATTTTACCCCTGCCATAAGGCTGTCACTAACTAGATTTAAATTTATCCATATTAAAATGGCTAGAATAACAGCATGCTTAATAAGGAAATAGAAACATATTATCCCCAAAGCCAAACAGAATGGAGACAGTGGTTGGAAAAAAATCATCATTCCAAGCAATCTGTTTGGCTTATTTTTTATACCAAAAGGTCTAATGTTCCTTCGTTAAGTTGGAGTGAAGCCGTTGATGAAGCACTTTGCTTTGGTTGGATTGACAGCACAAAGAAAAAGATTGACGATTCGTCGTTTATGCAATTTTTTAGCAGACGTAAACCTAAAAGCAACTGGTCTAAAATCAATAAACAAAAAGTTCAGCAACTTATTGACAGTAATAAGATGGCAAAAGCGGGTTACGAAAGTATTGAGACTGCAAAGCAAAATGGATATTGGACCATTTTGGATGAGGTAGAAGAACTGGTCATTCCTAACGATTTAGAAATTGCATTCAAAAAACACAAAGGCTCAAGGGATTATTTTCTAAGCTTAAGTAAATCGATAAGAAAAATAATCATATGTTGGGTTACACTTGCGAAACGACAAGAAACCCGACAAAAGCGTATTGACGAAATTGTAGAAAGTGCTAGACAGAATCTTAAACCAAAACATTTGCGATAGAAAAGGTAAATAAGGTTTATTGCGAAAACCCAATGTCAATTTCCTTTATTAAAATGCCAATTTCCATAATACTTGATGTCGTATCTTTAATTTTATGGAAAATCTTGGTGATAAATAAGGCAAAGGAGAATGAATAAAGCATTAAGTCTTCTATTCCTAATCATACAGCTTGTAATTTGCCCAGCTTTGGCCAAGCCCATAAGCTCAAATACGGTCATTACATTTGGTCCCCACAGCCCACATATTGTACAGGTTGGCGCTAGCCAACTGGTGCTGGTAAGCGGAAGTACCTATCGGTTTAGCGTAGACACGCCCGAAGACAAGGGTTTGGTAAGCACTCGGGCTACTGTAGATGAAATCATGACTGAAATTACATCTGCTGATGGTTCCGCACAACAATATCAAATTAAGAACAGTAACGGTGTACCGAAAAATACAGGAATTGTTAGTGAAGGAGATTGGCTGTTGGTTACCGCACAAGATGGAAAAACGATTAAAAAATACGCCATTACTTTTAAAAAGATGGCGCTTGGAGGCAAGCTGGTCCTGCTTCAAAATCAATTCACCCAAAACGTAAATGGCAGTCTCACTTTAAGCTATACCGCTGGACAGAGAAGTCCCAATGCAAGTGTGCAATTGTTTTTGCCTTTGGGCATTGAGCCTACGCTGAACAATACCAGTGTAAATATTATTGGAAGAGGCTTTGTGAAATTGAGCGATTTAGGTACACAGTCCATTGGTAGGGCAGGTTCTCTTTATTCTTATACTAAAGTGGGGGAAGTGTCTATAACCAAATCGACCAATGGAGCCAATATCATTAGCTTTAAAAACTTGGATTTTAGGCCAGCTAATGGGGCCGATTTAGTATTGAAAATCAGTAATGTTCGTTTAAGAAATAGTGGAAATTTAACCTTCAAAGCTATTTATACGAGTTCATTGCCGGAGGTTTTAAGCAGCGCAGGTACAGGAAACGAAATGACCACCTTAAAAGTAACCCAAACCCTCTCCAATTTTGAACGTGTGCTTGATCGTAACCTTAATTATCAGGAAATCCCTAGTACCTACACTTCGGCCAGCTTTAAATGGCCTGTGCTTAGCGATGCCAAAGCTATTCAATTAGAACAGTCGCTAAACGAAGGCAAAACATGGTCGGTTGTAACTGCTACCATCGATAGGAGGAATGGTACGGCCAAAATATCTAACCTTAAACCCAATTTGTTGTACAGTTTTAGGCTTTGGATAAAAGATGGGGAGCAAAAAGGTTATTCCAATCAGGTTCAGTTTTACAGCGGTAAAATGGACATCAAACAGTTTGGTGTAAATGCAGATGACCAAATAGACGATACTCCAAAAATTAACGAAGCTATTGCCTACCTGAACAAAATTGGCGGTGGCACCTTGTACTTTGGCAAGGGAACCTATTTGGTTAAAACGGTACAGCTAAAAAGTAATGTTTATTTATATGTAAATAAGGAAGCGACCATTAAGGCTATTAAAGGAGCTGATGCGCCTGAGCAAACCTGGTTTAGTGATAAGCAATACCGTTCGGGCCTATCACCTACGGCCGTAGGGCCCTATGCCGATCCTGAAAATTACCTGACCAAGCAAGACGTAGGTCATCATTATTTTAGAAATACCATGTTTTTCGGCGAACGTTTGGACAACATTAAAATTATTGGCAATGGTAGGATTACAGGCGACGGCAATTTGGTCACCAGCGACAACGTGATGAACAATACAGCAGACAATAGGGCGGATAAAATGTTTACCTTAAAACTTTGTACCAATATTGAAATTGGTGGCATTGCTAAAGCCAAAGATTTGTGGTATGATCCTGCAAAAGACGAACCTTACTACATCACCAAAGATGGAAGTAAAGACTTCGATACTGAAAATATGCTCCATATAGACCGCGCTGGACATTTTGTGCTATTGGCTACCGGTAGCGATTCGATCAATGTACATAATACTTATTTTGGCAAAAATAGTACGGCTAACGTACGCGACATTTACGACTTTATGGCTTGCAATGACGTAGCTGTAACTAATATTTATTGTAAAGTAAGCTCAGACGATATCGTAAAACTTGGTTCCGATTGCTCTTTAGGCTTTACCAGACCAGCACGCCATTATAAGGTACGTAACATTATGGGCGATACCAATTGTAACCTGTTTCAGATTGGCTCAGAAACTGCTGACGATATTATGGATGTTTGTGTAGATAATATTTATGTGTTAGGTGCTAATAAAGCTGGATTTTCGATTTCTACCAATGATGGTGGGCATATCAAAAATATCCATCTCAATTGTGGAGAAACAGGCAGTTTACATTCAAGATCTAAAATGTTGCGCAGTACCACGCCATTCTTTATCTCTATTTCCAATAGAGGTAGGGTGTTGGGTGCTGCGGTAGGCAAATATAATTTTACCGATAATGGTGAAAAGCATAACGAACTATTGGTTAAAAACATCAATATTGGGGTGGTTGAAAATATTAACATCAATGGGGTGGATATTACCGAAGTTTATGGCGGTAGTTCTTATGGCGATGCCAGTAAGCGCTGGAAAACTTACGATGGTACACAACGAAGGGCAAGCCCAATTATTGCAGGTTATCAACTTCCTGACGAAGAAAATGTTGAAGGTGGATTAAATTTCAAGTTGCCCAATGGACAGCATACAGGTTATATCAAAAACGTATCTTTTATCGATGTGCATGTATTAGTAAAAGGAGGCAATGCCTTGGCCGATACGGCACAAACTCCTCCAGAACTAGGCGTTGGGCAGTATAACGTTTCGAACCTTAAAGTGCAGCCCGCTTATGGCTTATGGGCCCGACATGTAAAAGATTTAACTGTTAAGCAAAGTTCTTTCAATTACGAAAGTCGAGATAGCCGATATGCCATCTATTTGGATGATGTAATTGGTGCGCAGCTTTCAGAACTTAAAATGGTAAAGCCTTTGGATAATCCTGCTGTAATTGGCAATAAAAAATCATCGCAAATCACCATATACAATATAATTTACGACAACGATGTGAAGGGCAAAGACCCCAAGCCATTGTTAAAGCTCAATTAATCCCGTTTTATTAATCAAGTATTAAAGTCTAAATGAAACCTATTTTTCGCTACCCATCCTCTTTATCGCTCGCTCTTTTATTTGCCGCATCTGTGGGTTATGCCCAAAACAATAAAATTTACCATAAGGGTTGGATAGATTTTAATAAAAACGGAAAGATGGATGTCTTTGAAGATCCATCGAAACCTATAGAAAGTAGGGTAAACGACCTGTTAAGCCAAATGAATTTGGATGAAAAAACCTGCCAAACTGCTACTCTCTATGGCTATGGTAGGGTATTGAAAGACGAAATGCCAACAGCCGAATGGAAAACAAAAATCTGGAAAGATGGTATTGCCAATATAGACGAAGAACTGAACAGCCTGCCTTATAATAAAAAGGCGGTCACCCAATATTCCTTTCCTTTTAGCAAACACGCCAATGCCATTAATACTGTACAAAAATGGTTTATCGAAGAAACCCGATTAGGCATTCCAGTTGATTTTAGTAACGAAGGTATTCATGGACTCTGTCATGATAGAGCAACACCTTTTCCGGCACCTATTAACATTGGCAGTACTTGGAACAAAGACTTGGTGTTTAGAGCAGGAAGTACCGTAGGCAGGGAGGCAAAGGCTTTGGGCTATACCAATGTGTATGCGCCAATTTTGGATGTGGCTCGAGATCAGCGTTGGGGCAGGGTAGTGGAGTGTTATGGTGAAGACCCTTATCTGATTGCCGAATTGGGCAAGCAAATGACCTTGGGGATCCAAGACCAAGGCGTAGCGGCTACCCTAAAACATTATGCGGTATACAGTGTGCCAAAGGGAGGTCGTGATGGAAATGCCCGTACCGACCCGCATGTGGCACCTAGAGAATTGCATGAAATGTTCCTTTATCCATTCAAAAGGGTAATACAAGAAGCAAAGCCAATGGGTATCATGAGCAGCTATAATGATTGGGATGGCGAACCCGTAACCGGTAGCTATTATTTTTTAACCGAGCTTTTGCGTAAGCAATACGGCTTTGATGGTTATGTGGTTTCAGACAGTGAAGCGGTAGAATTTATTTCGAGCAAGCACCATGTGGCTGATGATTATAAAGGAGCCGTAAAGCAGGCTATTGAGGCAGGATTAAACGTACGTACCCATTTTACCATGCCTGAGGTTTTTATTTTGCCTTTACGCGAATTGGTCAAAGAAGGGTCCGTATCGATGAAGACGCTTGATGAGCGGGTAGCTGATGTATTGCGGGTGAAATTTAAACTAGGTCTATTTGATAGTCCTTACGTAAAAGAACCAAATCTCGCTGATCAAAAGGTGCACACCAAGGCCGATGAAGAATTGGCTTTGCAGCTCAATAGAGAGTCGATGGTTTTATTGAAAAATGAAAAGAACCTGTTGCCGCTTAACGTAAACCAATATAAAAATATACTGGTTACAGGTCCTTTGGCAACTGAAACAAAATATACCACAAGCAGATATGGACCTTCTAACAACCCAATTGTTTCTATTTTGGATGGAATCAAGGCTTTTGCTGGCAAATCTTCAACCATAAATTATAGCAAAGGCTGTGAAGTAACCGATGCCAAATGGCCCGAAAGTGAAATTATGCCAGTAGCCATAAGCACTCAAGAACAGGCCCAAATTGACGAAGCGGTGGCAGCAGCGAGTAAAGCAGATATAATCATTGCTGTAGTGGGAGAAACCGATGATTTGGTAGGTGAAAGTAAAACCAGAACAGGCTTAAACTTGCCAGGACTCCAATCGCAATTGTTACAGGCTCTATACGCCACTGGAAAACCTGTAGTAATGGTAATGGTAAACGGACGTCCACTCACCATTAATTGGGAAAACAAATACCTTCCTGCAATTCTTCAAGCTGGATTTCTTGGGCCTTCAGCAGGTAAAGTAGTAGCCGAAACGCTTTTTGGGGAAAACAATCCAGGAGGTAAACTCACCATGACCTATCCAAAATCTATTGGTCAAATTGAGTATAATTTTCCTTTTAAGCCTGCATCGCAAGCTGGACAAAGTAAAAACGACGATCCAAACGGTTTTGGAAAGACCATGGTATTGGGGTCGCTTTATCCTTTTGGCTTTGGATTGAGCTACACTACTTTCGAGTTCAGTAACCTTAAATTAAGTGCAGAGGAAATTCGTTCGCAAGGAGAAATAGAAGTAACTGTAGATGTTAAAAATACAGGAACTCGTAAAGGTGACGAAGTGGTGCAGCTTTATTTAAAAGATGTAGTAAGTAGTGTAACCACCTACGAAACTGTTTTGAGAGGTTTTGAAAGGGTGGGCTTAGCGCCAGGCGAAACCAAGACCGTTAAATTTACACTTACACCTGACGATTTGATGCTGTTGGACAAAAACATGAAATGGACGGTAGAACCTGGAAAATTCGTAGTACTGATTGGCAACTCCTCCGAATCGATTAAACTTAAAAAAGAATTCATGGTGATGAAATAGCCTGGGTATAACGATATGAAAAAAATAAGCATTTTATTGTTTTTCCTCGCTGTATTTTATCATGCAAAAGCAGCAGATTTTGAAGTCACTAAATACGGTGCAGTGGGCGATGGTCTTACCTTAAATTCGCAGGCCATTCAAAAAGCCATTGATGCCTGTCATAAAAGTGGGGGTGGTAGGGTAATTATCCCGGCAGGTAAATTCTTATCGGGTACTATAGCCCTCAAAGATCATGTAACCCTCTATCTACAGGAGGACGCTGTTTTACTGGGGAGCATCGATTTAAAGGACTATCAAAATCTAGATCCCTTTACAGAAGGTTTGGGGATTGATGTGGGTTGGGCACTTTTGGTAGCTGTTGATGCCAAAAATATAGGCATTGAGGGAGAAGGAACCATTGATGGGCAAGGTTCGGCCATTAAGGCAAAACATATTTTAACAGATACCCGGCCGGAAGGAGAACGCTGGGGGCTGCGACCTTTTTTAGTACGTATTGTACGGTGCACAGGAGTAAGCGTTCGCGGGCTAACCCTTAAATATGCGGGCGCTTGGACTTCACACTATTTTCAGAGCAGGCAAATCTTGATCGAAAATGTAAAAATCAATAGTATAGGTGTAGCCCATAACGATGGGATTGGTATTGATGGTTGTCAGCAAGTGCGCATTAAAGATTGTGATGTGGTCAGTGGAGACGATGCGCTAGTGTTTAAAACCACTTCGAGGTTAATGGCTTGTAAAGATATAGAAGTAAGCGGACTAAGGCTAAAAAGCAATCAGGCAGGTATTAAAATAGGCACGGAATCTATTGCCGATTTTGAAAATATCAAGATTACCAATTGCCATATTTACGACACCAAAAATGGCGGAATCAAACTTTTGACGGTTGATGGAGGCCGTATTAAGAATGTAACTATTGCTGATATCACCATGGATGAAGTA
>Ga0206117_100232_pt1 | contig 80334 bp, 70 predicted proteins | sample 3A5Ametagenome_FD_177997 | JGI IMG/M metagenome (GOLD analysis project Ga0206117, IMG submission 177997) | Enriched microbial communities from leaf-cutter ant dump, University of Wisconsin, Madison, United States - 3A5A | ecosystem: Environmental > Terrestrial > Nest > Insects nest > Nest dump... | reverse complement strand
AACTCAGCAGTGAAACGACGCATCGCCGATGGTAGTGTGGAGCTTCTCCATGTGAGAGTAGGTCATCGTCAAGATTAAATTCCGAAACCCCTATCTGCTGACGCAGGTAGGGGTTTTGTCTTTTCCGCTGGATAAAATCCAGGCACAAGAAAAAGGCCTGCCGCGACAAGCAGGCAGGCCTTTTCTTCAGGTGAGACCGCAGTCAGTCGCCGGTGTATTCACAGCCGCTGGTGCAGGTCTCGTGGATGCGCACCTTGCTCAGCTCCGGCAGCAACGGCTTGACCTGTTCCCAGATCCACTTGGCGATCACTTCGCTGGTCGGGTTTTCCAGGCCGGGAATGTCGTTCAGGTAGTTGTGATCCAGTTGCTCGTAGATCGGCTTGAAGATCGCCTTGATCTCGGAGAAGTCACGAATCCAGCCGGTATGCGGGTCGAGTGGGCCGGTCAGGTGCAGGGCAACCTTGAACGAATGACCATGCAGGCGGCCGCACTTGTGGCCGGCGGGGACGTTCGGCAGGCGGTGTGCCGATTCGAAAGTAAATTCCTTGAAGATTTCCACGTATCTATAACTCTGAGAACCAATGCTGGGGCGCAGTTTACCAGCAAGGCCGCTACAAGGCTTGCAGATGGTCGCCCAGTGTGCCGCGCTCGACCCTTTCGAGAAACTCGTCGCCCAGTCGCCGGCTTTCGCTCATCGCCGTATGCCAGTAGCGCTGCCGCGCCGCCGCATCGCCCATGAAACGCTTGAAGTCGCTACGGTCTGGCAACTTGCCGTAGGGCAGGCGTGCCAGGTACTGCGCCGACGGTGCCAGCAGCAGGACATCCTGCAGGCGATCGGCATCGCCACGACGCCAGGGCAGTGCCTTGTCGAACCAGCCCGGGATCACCTTGTCGGTGAAGTGCGGGTAGAGCACGATGTCCTCGCCGCTGTAGGGCAGGTCCAGGTGATAGTCGAGCAGGCCTCCGTCGCGATAGGTGCCGGCGCCAGCACCGGGAATGTCGCGTACGCCTTCCATCACCATCGGGATCGAACCGGACGCCAGCAGTGCATGGCGCAGGTTTTCGCCGGCCAGCGGCAGGTAGCGCGAGGGGAAGTCGGTGAGTGCCTGCAGGGGCGGCGCGCTCCGGGCGTCATGCAGGATGATGCGCTCGAAGTGCCGGGCCAGGCGTGGCCGGCCGATCAGGTTGTCGGCGATCACCGACGACAGGCCGAGCCCCAGGCGGCCGCGATGATCGTCGGCAAGCAGGCCATGGCTTTTCACCACGACGATGTTCAGTCGGTAATCGGGGTTGTCGAGAATGCTGGCATCACGCCCTTCGAGCAGGTCATCGAGCATGCGCTGGCAGCTCAGGGACACCTCGGCCTGGGTCACGCCCTTGGCGAAGTCCTGCGCGGTGTAGAGATCTCCCAGGCGGCGGATGGCCGTGACCGGATCCGGCAGGCAGGCACTGGCGAAGCGCCAGGAGCCGATCGAGGCGCCGATCAGCGCGCGTTCTCGCGGCGCACTCGGCAGCCACTCGCCGAACAGGGCCAGGTCGAGGCCCTGGATCCCCAGCGCCTTGGGCCCGCCAGCAGCCCCCGGGAGCACGCCGACATCCGCGGCACCCAGGCCGTGCTGGCGAATCCGTGCCAGCGCGCGTTTGCCCGCCTTGAGGGTCAGCGCGGGATACTTGATCTGGATCGCGGTCATGTGGACCTCACTCTGCCGAAGCCTGCGAGTATAAAGAATCCGCGCGAAGTTGCGGGGCAGGGCTGCGCTATCATGGCGCCAGCTGTTTTCAGCTTCAATTAAGTTCACCTGGGTAGACTTTCCACCGTACCCGATCGATTCCCGTGGAGAAACCAAGATGAAAACCCTGACCGCCCTGCTTGCGACCGCCGCCCTGGCCCTGAGCGCCAACGTTGCCCTGGCCAAGGACGTGCAACCCGATGAAGTGGTGAAACTGGTGCAGAGCCAGCAGATCCAGTCCCTCGATGCCCTGAAGCAGAAAGCCCTGGCGCAGCACCCCGGCGCCACCGTCAAGGACAGCGAACTGGAAAACGAGTACGGCCGCTACATCTACAAGGTCGAACTGCGTGACAGCAAGAACGTCGAATGGGACGTGGACATGGACGCCAAGACCGGTGAAATCCTGAAGAACGTCCAGGACAACTGATGCCACGCCTCCAGCGAACGGCCCGCTGGGCATCACTGGCGCTGCTGGCCTGCTGTTCGCTGGCCCTGGCCCGTGATCTCGACCAGGACGAGGCCCTGCACCTGCGCCGCGAAGGCGTGATCCTGCCGCTCGAACAGCTCCTGCAAGCCGCCCTGGGACGTTATCCCGGGGCGCGCCTGCTGGAGGCGGAACTGGAAGAGGACGACGATGTTTATGTCTATGAAGTCGAACTGCTGACCGGCGAGGGCGTGGTACGCGAAATCAAGCTCGACGCCGCCAGTGGCAAGCTGCTCAAAGATGAGGAAGATGACTGATGCGCCTGCTGTTGGTCGAGGACAACGTATCCCTTGCGGATGAACTGACCGCTAGCCTGCAACGCCTGGGCTACGCGGTGGACTGGCTGGCCGACGGCCGCGATGCGGTGTACCAGGGCGCCAGCGAACCCTATGACCTGATCGTGCTCGACCTTGGCCTGCCCGGCATTCCCGGGCTGGAGGTGCTGCAGCAGTGGCGTGCCGGCGGCCTGGTGACGCCGGTGCTGATCCTCACCGCGCGAGGTTCCTGGGCCGACCGTATCGAAGGCCTCAAGGCCGGTGCCGACGACTACCTGAGCAAGCCGTTTCATCCGGAAGAGCTGCAGTTGCGCATCCAGGCCCTGTTGCGCCGTGCCCGTGGCCTGGCCAACCAGCCGACCCTGGACGCCGCCGGCCTGCAACTGGACGAAGGCCGACAGTGCGTCAGCCGCGAGGGCGAGGATGTGCAACTGACCGCCGCCGAGTTCCGCCTGCTGCGCTATTTCATGCTGCATCCGCAGCAGATCCTGTCCAAGAGCCATCTGGCCGAGCACCTCTACAACGGCGAGACCGAACGCGACTCCAACGTCCTCGAGGTCCACGTCAATCACCTGCGGCGCAAGCTGGGCCGCAGCGTGATCGAGACCCACCGCGGCCAGGGCTATCGCTTTGGCGGGGCGCTGCCGTGAAGTCGATCCAGTCGCGCCTCAGCCTCGGTCTGGTGGTGATGCTGGTGGTGGTCGGCCTGGGGCTCGCCCAGGTCAGCCTGTGGCTGTTCGAGGTAGGGCTGCACCGTTATCTGGAAAGCGGCCTGCGCAAGGAAAGCGAGAACCTGCTGATGGCCCTGGTCCAGGGGCAGAACGGTGTCGAACTGGATCAGCGGCGGATTTCCGCGGCCTACAATCGGCAGTTCTCCGGCTACTACTTCCGCATCGACTTCGATGGCAAGAGCTGGCGTTCACGCTCGCTCTGGGACACCGAACTGCCACGCCCGGAAACCGCCGGGCTGCATGACGGCCTGGAACTGGGGCCGGAAGGCCAGCAACTGCTGGTCCTGCGCGCGGACTACCGACGCCAGGGCCAGGCCATCTCCATCAGCGTGGCCCAGGACTACACGCCGATGCGCGACGGCTTCCGCCGCATGCAGCAGGTCGGCCTGGGCCTGGGGTTGCTGGCACTGGTCATGGTGCTGATCCTCCAGCGCCTGATCGTCAAGCGCTCGCTGCGTCCGCTGGAGCGTTCGCGCGAGCAGATCGCGCAGTTGCAGCAGGGCAAGCGCACGCAACTCGACAGCGAAGTGCCCAGCGAACTGGAACCGCTGGTGGCGCAGATCAACCATCTGCTGGCGCATACCGAGGACAGCCTGCGCCGCTCGCGCAACGCCCTGGGCAACCTCGGTCATGCCCTGAAGACCCCGCTGGCGGTGTTGCTCAGCCTGGCCTCCAGCGAGCGCCTGCGCGAGTCGCCGGAGCTGGCGGCGCAGTTGCGCGAACAGCTGGAGCAGATCCAGCAGCGCCTCAGCCGCGAGCTGAACCGTGCCCGCCTGGCCGGTGATGCCTTGCCCGGTGCGCATTTCGACTGCGACGTGGAACTGCCCGGCCTGCTTTCGACCCTGGGCATGATCCATGGCGACGGCCTGCTGATCCGCCGCGACGCGCCGGTGGGGCTGTCGCTGCCCTGGGATCGCGAAGACCTGCTGGAACTGCTCGGCAACTTGCTGGACAACGCCTGCAAATGGGCCGACAGCGAAGTCTGCCTGGGCATCCGGCAGACACCGGACAGCTATCTGCTGTGGGTCGACGACGACGGTCCGGGCATTCCCGCCGACGCCCGCCAGGGCGTGCTGGAGCGCGGCGCGCGGCTGGACGAGCAGGTTGCCGGGCATGGCCTGGGACTGGGCATCGTGCGGGATATCGTCGAGGCCTGGCATGGCCGGGTGGACTTGCGCGAGAGCCCGCAGGGTGGCCTGCGGGTGCATGTCGAGCTGCCGCGTCGGGCAGGGCGCTGAATCGGCGGGGCTGCGCTGCAGCCCCGCACCGTGCGATCAGACCTGGAAGTGATCCATCAGGCTCTGCTGCTGGTTGGCCAGGCTGTTCAGCGCCTGGCTGACCCGTGCCGACTCCTCGGCCTGCTGCGACAGCGACTCGGTGACGTCGCGGATGGTCGCCACGTTGCCGCTGATTTCCTCGGCCACCGCGCTCTGCTCCTCGGCGGCGCTGGCGATCTGCAGGTTCATGTCGGTGATCACCGCCACCGCCTCGCCGATCTGGCGCAGGGCGGTCACCGCTTGGCCGACCTGCTCGACGCTGCCCTGGGCCTGGCGGTGGCTGCTGTCCATGGACCCCACCACCTCGCGGGTGCCGGCCTGCAACTGCTCGATCACATGGCGGGTTTCCTCCACCGATTCCTGGGTGCGCTGGGCCAGGTTGCGCACTTCGTCGGCGACCACCGCGAAGCCGCGGCCGGCCTCGCCGGCGCGGGCCGCCTCGATGGCCGCGTTGAGGGCCAGCAGGTTGGTCTGCTCGGCGATGGAGCGGATCACTTCCAGCACCGAACCGATCTTCTCGCTGTTCCCGGCCAGGCCTTCGACCTGGCCCATGGCGGTGCTCATGTTGGCCGCCAGCGAGCCGATGCTGTGGGTGGTCTGGTCGATCACCGCCAGGCCCTGGCGGGTCGCCTGGTCGACATCGCGGGCGGCCTGGGCGGCCTGGGCGGCACTGCGGGCGACGTCGTGGGCGGTGGCGCTCATTTCATGGGAGGCGGTGGCCACCTGGTCGACCTGGCGATACTGCTGCTCCATGCCGGCGCTGGTCTGGCTGGCGATGGCCGAGGACTTGTCGGCAGTGTCGCGGGCGGCGTGGACCGAGCTTTTGACCTCGGCGATGGTCGGTTGCAGCTTGTCGAGGAAACGGTTGAACCAGCCGGCCAGTTCGCCCAGTTCGTCCTGCTTGTTGTAGGTCAGGCGGCTGGTCAGGTCGCCGTCGCCGCTGGCGATCTCGCGCAGGCGGTGGGCGACGTGGAGGATCGGCCGGGTCACGCCACGGGCCAGCAGCCAGACCAGCAGCAGGCCGACCACCGCGGCCAGCAGGCCGAGGCCCAGTTCGATCATGGCGCCGCTGGTGTTGCGCTGGTCGAGTTCCTGCTTGAGCGCTTCGGCCGGGCCGATCAGGGCGCTTTCCGGCACGTCCAGCAGCACGCCCCAGGGCTTGGCACCCGGGGTCGGCGAGAACGAGGCGAGGACCTTGAGGCGGCCATCGTGCTGGATGCTGTGCAGCGCGGTGCCATCGCCAAGCAGGCGCAGCAGTTCGGCGCCGGTGGCCTGGTCCACCGTGGTGTAGCGCTGGGCCAGCTTGCTGGCGTCCGGGCTGTAGCCGGCGAGCAGGCCGGCCGGGCTGATGATGCCGATCTGCGTCTGGCCGCCGTAGAGGCTGGCGCTGGCCTGCTTGCTCATCGCCTGCAGGCTGTTCAGGTTGATGTCGATGGACAGGGTGGCGATCACCTTGTCGGCGACGATCAGCGGGAACACGATGCTGGTCATCAGCACCTGCTGGCCGGCGATCTCATAGAAGTAGGGTTCGGTGATGCAGGTCTTGCGCGTGGTGCGCGGGCACACCGACCAGGTGTTGGCCGGCTCGCCGCTCGGCCCGACGCTGGTGTCGGCCATGTCCTTTTCCGGCAAGGCCATGGAGGTCAGCTGACCGGGCGTCGGCTGCGACCAGTACAGGGCGAAGCGGCCGCTTTCGTTGCTGCCGATGGCGGCCTGGTTGACGAACAGCTCGTCCTTGCCATCCAGCGCGTTCGGCTCGAACACCAGCGACAGGCCGAGCAGGTCGGGGTTGGCCTGCAGCGCCGAGCGCACCTGACGGGTCATGTCCTCGCGCAGGTCGAAGGCGTCGAGGAAGCGCTTTTCCGCCTGCTCGCGGAGGAACAGCACCTGGCGCGAGAAGCCGGCGCCGTACTGGTAGGCATCCATGAACTGACGGCGGATGTTCAGCGCCTGGACTTCGCCCTGGGACTCGATGCGGCCCTCGGCCGCTTCGGTGAGCATCTGCATGCTGCTGGCCTTGACCAGCTCCGTCGTGTGCTCCATGCGATACAGCGAAAGACCGACCAGCAGGGTGACGATGCCGGCGAGGCAAAGTCCGGCCAGCAGGGTGATCTTCCATTGGATGGAAAGCTGTCTGAGGGACATGTGGCGAAATCCTTTGAAGCCGAAGAAATAGAAACTGCCGACCTGTATCGGCTTGGCACGCCCGTTCTTTATTCAAACGTTCAATTGAAATGCGCCGTTTTCGTTCACTGAGGCGACCCGTGCACCTGTCTGGGGCGCCCCTCTTTGACAATGGGCAAGTGCTGCTTCAGAGTGTGCGCCTTCCATATTACATACCGTCAATCGGCCATTGCCTGAGGGCAAATCAGTCGCCGAGGCTGTCGCTTTTTCTCTGGTTCCAAGGGGTTCGCAACCAATGAATGCTGTTATTGCCGCGGTCGGCATCATGCTGATTCTGAGCCTGTCCCGCGTGCATGTGGTCATCGCCCTGATCATCGGTGCGCTGGTGGGCGGGCTGGTCGGTGGCCTGGGCATCGAGGGTACGCTCAAGGCCTTCAATGGCGGCCTTGGCGGCGGTGCCACGGTGGCCCTGTCCTACGCCTTGCTCGGCGCCTTCGCCGTGGCCATCGCCAAGTCCGGCCTGGCCCATGCCCTGGCCGACCGTGCCCTGGCCATGTTCCATGGGCAGCGCGAAGGCCAGGGCGGGCGGGTCAAATGGCTGCTGGTCGGGTTGATGCTGGTGGTGGCGATCGCCTCGCAGAACCTCCTGCCGATCCACATCGCCTTCATCCCCCTGCTGGTGCCGCCGCTGCTGTACGTGCTGACCCGCCTGCAGATCGACCGGCGCCTGGTGGCCTGCGTCATCACCTTCGGCCTGATCACCCCGTACATGTTCCTGCCGGTGGGCTTCGGCAACATCTTCCTCAACGAGATCCTGCTGGCCAACGTCGCTCGCAGCGGCGTGGATGTCAGCGGCGTCAACGTCACCCAGGCCATGGCCATCCCGGCCGCCGGCATGCTCGCCGGGCTGCTCATCGCGGTGTTCTTCAGCTACCGCAGGAAGCGCGTCTACGACCTGGAGAAGATCGAGCAGGTCGAGCAGGTGGCGGTCAGCTACAACCCGCTGACCCTGGTGGTCGCCGGCTGTGCGATCGCCGCGGCGTTCGTCATCCAGCTGTGGCTGGACTCGATGATCATCGGGGCGCTGGCCGGCTTCCTGATCTTCTCGGTGTCCGGCATCGTGCGCTGGAAGGAAACCGACAGCCTGTTCACCGAAGGCATGAAGATGATGGCGATGATCGGTTTCATCATGATCGCCGCCTCCGGTTTCGCCGAAGTGATGAAGGCCACCGGCGAGGTGAAGACCCTGGTGGAAACCTCGGCGGTGTGGATCGATCACAGCAAGGGCGTGGGGGCCCTGCTGATGCTGCTGGTGGGGCTGCTGGTGACCATGGGCATCGGCTCGTCGTTCTCCACCGTGCCGATCCTCGCGGCGATCTTCGTGCCGCTGTGCGTGCAACTGGGCTTCGACCCGATCGCCACCGTATGCATCGTCGGTACCGCGGGTGCGCTGGGGGATGCCGGCTCGCCGGCGTCGGACTCGACCCTGGGGCCGACCTCGGGGCTGAACGTCGACGGCCAGCACCACCATATCTGGGACACCGTGGTGCCGACCTTCATCCACTACAACCTGCCGCTGCTGGCGGCGGGGTGGCTGGCGGCGATGGTGCTGTAGGCGGGGCTCAGCCCTTTTTCGGCGGCGGCGAGATGCGGTTCAGCACCGTGTCGCCGTTCTTGTCCTGGGTCAGGTACACCGGCAGCACCTTGGGCAAGGTGCGCACCAGGCGCTTGACGTCGCTGGTGTTGTAGATCCCGCTGATGCGCACGCTGCCGGTGCTGGCATCGGCCAGGCGCAGCGGGTTCTCCAGGTAGCGGTTGATCAGCGGCAGGGCCTGGTCGAGGGTCAGGTTGTCGATCACCAGCTTGCCGTTGCGCCAGGCCAGGCTGCTGTCGTTGGCGTAGGTCTGGTTCAGGCTGGGCTCCAGGTCGCCGCTGCGATAGCTGGCCTGCATGCCCGGGCCCAGGCGGTAGCCGCTGCCGAGCTTGAAGCTGTCGCTGCTGACCAGCACCGAGCCTTCCACCAGGGTCACCTTGACCTGGTCCTGGTATTTCCACACGTTGAACTGGGTACCGGTGACCTGGGTCTGGCCTTGTCCGGCGCGAACCACGAAGGGGTGCTGGACATCATGGGTGACCTTGAAGAACGCCTCGCCCTTGAGCAGGGTGACGCGCCGTTCGTCCTTGAAGCGCAGGTAGCGCAACGAGGTACCGAGGTTCAGCTCGACCTGGCTGCCGTCGCCGAGGGTGACGGTCTGTCGCGCATCGGTGCTCTGCAGCGACTGGTAGTCGTTCGGCAGCCAGCCCTGTTCCCAGCCGATCCAGGCACCCACCGGCAGCGCCAGCAGGGCGACGACCGCCGCCGAGGCGTAGTGCCGTGTGCGTTGCGGGCGGCGCCTGGGGGTTACCGGCAATTGCAGGATCCGTGCGGGTGGCTGGGTGCGCGGGAGCAGGTCGGCGGTGTTCCAGATCTCCCGCATCGCCTGGTACTCCTGGGCGTGCAGCGGGCTGGCGGCCAGCCATTGTTCGAACTCGGCGTGTTCCTCGACGGTGCAGTCGTCAGCGTGCAGGCGCATGCACCAATGCGCGGCGGCATCGGTGATGGCAGTGAGTTCGGCATCGCTGGGGCTGACCTGATTCATTGAAACTCCCGGTTTTGGCCATTCTACCCTCGCGAAGCAGGTGGCAGGAACCAAGATCATGGCGAATCACTATCAGTTGTGAGATTTATTTGCAGGAAATCCCCTGCAAAATCGTTTTTTTCCGCACAAACCGACCAAAGGTGGACGGATCATGGCAAGCCCCGGGCTTGCCATGTCCGCCATGTTCAGAACTGCTCGGCGCCCAGTTCGAAGAGGCTGGCGCTGCCGGCCTGGATGCTCGCCTGCAATGACAGTGCCCGTGGCAGCAGGCGGGCGAAGAAGAACGCCGCCGTCGCCAGCTTGGCCTCGTAGAAGTCCGGCTCGTCGGTACGCCGGGCGGCGGCAGTGGCGGCCATGCGCGACCACATGTAGGCATAGGCCACGTAGCCGAACAGGTGCAGGTACTCCACCGAGGCCGCGCCCACCGCGTTGGCATCCGTGGCGGCCTGTTCGCGCAGCCACTGGCTGGTGCTTTCCAGGCGTTGCAGGGCCTCCAGCAAGGGCGCGGCGTATGGCGGCTGGCTCGCGCAGAAGGCGCGGATCTCCGTGGCCAGCAGGGCCAGCGCCTGGCCACCATCGGCCACCACCTTGCGCCCCAGCAGGTCGAGGGCCTGGATGCCGTTGGTGCCTTCGTAGATCTGCGCGATGCGCACGTCGCGTACCAGTTGCTCCTGGCCCCATTCGCGGATGTAGCCGTGGCCGCCGAACACCTGCTGGCCGAGCACGCAGCTTTCCAGGCCGGTATCGGTGAAGAACGCCTTGGCCACCGGCGTCAGCAGGGCCACCAGGCGCTGTGCGGCCTCGCGCTCGCTGGCGTCCTCGGCGTAGCGGGCGAGGTCGAGCTGCTGCCCGACATAGGTGGCGAAGGCCCGCCCGCCCTCGGTCAGGGCGCGCATGGTCAGGAGCATGCGGCGCACGTCGGCGTGGACGATGATCGGATCGGCGACCTTGTCCCGCGCCTGCGGGCCGGTGGCCGCGCGGCTCTGCAGGCGGTCGCGGGCATAGGCCACCGCGCCCTGGTAGGACGCCTCGGCGCAGCCGATGCCCTGGATGCCGATGGACAGGCGCTCGTAGTTCATCATGGTGAACATCGCCGCCAGGCCGCGGTTCGGTTCGCCGACCAGGTAGCCCACCGCGCCGTCGAAGTTCATCACGCAGGTGGCCGAGGCCTTGATGCCCATCTTGTGCTCGACCGAGCCGCAGCTCACCGCGTTGTCGACGCCGAGGCTGCCGTCGTCGCCGACCATGCGCCGGGGCACCAGGAACAGCGAGATGCCCTTGGGCCCGGCCGGTGCATCGGGCAGCTTGGCCAGGACCAGGTGGATGATGTTGTCGGTCAGGTCCTGCTCGCCGCCGGTGATGAAGATCTTGGTCCCGCTGATGGCGTAGCTGCCGTCGATCAGCGGCTCGGCCTTGCTGCGGATGATGCCCAGGTCGGTGCCGGCGTGGGGTTCGGTCAGGCACATGGTGCCGGCCCATTCGCCGCTGTACAGGCGTGGCAGGTACAGCGCGCGCAGTGCGTCGCTGGCGTGGGCGTCGATGGCCAGGCAGCAGCCGGCGCTCAGCGCCGAGTACAGGCTGAAGCTGCAGTTGGCGGCGTAGAGCATTTCCTCGAACTGCACCGCGAGCATCTTCGGCATGCCCATGCCGCCGTGTTCGGGGTTGCCCGCCAGGCCGACCCAGCCGCCCTCGCGGTAGGTGCGCCAGGCCGCCTTGAAGCCGTCCGGCGTGGTGACCTTGCCGGCGGCGAAGGCGACCCCCTGTTCATCGCCGCTGCGGTTGAGCGGGGCGATCAGCTGGGCGGTGATCTTCGCCGCCTCTTCGAGAATGGCATCGGCGGTGTCGCCATCGACCGCGGCGGCCAGGGCCGGCAGGCGTGCCCATTGGGCCGGGCCCTGGAACACTTCATGGAGGACGAAGCGCATGTCGCGCAGCGGGGCATTGAATTCAGGCATCGGGGTTCTCGTATGCAGGAAGAGGGATCAGAGCGCCTTGGCCCAGTCGCGCAGCAGGTACTTCTGGATCTTGCCGGTGGAGGTTTTCGGCAATTCGCGGAAGACCACGGTCTTGGGCAGCTTGAACCCGGCCAGGTGCTCGCGGCAGAAGGCGATGATCTCGGCTTCGCGAGTATTCTCGAAACCGGCCTTGAGGGTGATCCAGGCACAGGGCGTCTCGCCCCATTTCTCGTCGGGACGGGCGACCACCGCGGCCTCCAGCACCGCCGGGTGGCGGTAGAGGGTGTCCTCCACCTCGATGGTGGAGATGTTCTCGCCGCCGGAGATGATGATGTCCTTGAGCCGGTCCTTGATCTCGACGTAGCCGTCCGGGTGCCACACCGCCAGGTCGCCGGTGTGGAACCAGCCGCCGCGGAAGGCTTCGGCCGTGGCCTCGGGGTTCTTCAGGTAGCCCTTCATCACGGTGTTGCCGCGCATGAAGATCTCGCCCAGGGTGTTGCCGTCGCGCACCACCGGTTCGAGGGTCTGCGGATCGGCGACCATCAGGCCTTCCAGGGTGGCGTAGCGCACGCCCTGGCGCGACTTGATCCGTGCCCGTTCCTGCAGCGGCTTTTCGTCCCATTCGGCATGCCAGGCGCAGACCGTCACCGGGCCGTAGACCTCGGTCAGGCCGTAGACGTGGGTGACCTTGATGCCCATCTCCTCGACCGCCCCGATGACCTTGGCCGGCGGAGCGGCACCGGCGACCATGGCGTTGACCGGATGGTCGATGGCCGCCTTGGCCGAGTCCGGCATGTTGATCAGCGCATTGAGCACGATCGGCGCGCCGCACAGGTGGCTGACCTGGTGCTCGCGGATCAGGGTGAGGATCTTCTGCGGGTCGACCCGGCGCAGGAACACATGGGTGCCGGCCAGCGCGGTGACGGTCCACGGGTAGCACCAGCCGTTGCAGTGGAACATCGGCAGGGTCCACAGGTATACCGGGTGGTTGCCCATGGCCCAGGTCATCTGGTTGCCCAACGAGTTGAGGTAGGCACCGCGGTGGTGATAGACCACGCCCTTGGGGTTGCCGGTGGTGCCGGAGGTGTAGTTCAGCGAGATCGCCTGCCACTCGTCCTCCGGCCACTGCCAGGCGAACTGCGGGTCGCCCTCGGCGAGGAAGGCCTCGTAGTCCAGTTCGCTGACCGCACAGCCTTCGCCGTACTCGGGGTCGTCGACATCCACCACCAGCGGCGGATGGGCCATGAGCTTCAGGGCCGCGGCGATCACCTTGTGGAACTCGCGGTCGGTGATCAGCACCTTGGCTTCGCCGTGCTCCAGCATGAAGGCGATGGCCTCGGCGTCGAGGCGCACGTTGAGGGCATTGAGCACCGCGCCGATCATCGGCACGCCGAAATGCGCCTCGAGCATCGCCGGGATGTTCGGCAGCATCACCGCCACCGTGTCGCCCTGGCCGATGCCGCGACCGGCGAGGGCGCTGGCGAGGCGGCGGCAGCGCTGGTAGGTTTCCTGCCAGTTGCGTCGGATCGAACCGTGGATCACCGCGGGATACTCGCCGTACACGGCGGCGGTGCGTTCGATGAAGCTCAGGGGGGTGAGGGCGACGTGATTGACCGGGGCGGGCTGCAGCCCCTGGGAGAAGATAGACATACAAGCGGGATCCTGTGCAGGAGGCAGCCCGGTGCCGAAGCGCTGGCTGAAACCTCCGATGGCTGATTGTTAGCTCTGATCAGGTTTCGTGGAACGGGCTCACGGGGTGCCGGTTCCGGTGGTGCAATTTTTACGCTGTTCGCCATGTTACCTGGAAGATAGACTATAGCAATATGGTATAAGTACTATAAAAACAGCGGAGCCACTGGCGTGACCCTCATTCCCTCGGCCTTGCTCGACAAGGACCCGCAACCCTCGTTGCTGCTCGATGCCGGCGCCGCCCTGCGCGCGGCCAACCCGGCGATGCTCGCCGAACTCAACGGCTGGCCGCCGCAAAGCCTGGCCGTGCTGCTGCCGGCCAACCATGCCGCGCTGGTCAGCGCCTGTCTCGACCAGCAGCGGGCGATCGCCGATGTCGAGAGCCAGGCGGGCGAGCGCATCCTGCTGTGGACCTTCATTCCCGCAGGCGCCGGGCAGGTCATCGCCCGCTGCCGCGACGCCACCCGCGAGCGCCGCGCCGAACGCGAGGCGGCCCAGGCCCGGCGCCTGTACCGGCTGATCACCGAGAACACCACCGACCTGATTTCCCGGCATACCCCGGACGGCTGTTTCCTCGATGCCTCGCCGGCGTCCTATCGCCTGCTCGGCTACTGGCCGGAAGAACTGCGCGGCGTCGCGGTGCAGTCGCTGCTGCATCCCCACGACTGCCGCCAGTACCTGGCCCAGGCCTCGGCGGCGCTGGAGCGCGATGGCTACCAGACCATGACCTGCAGGGTGCGCCACCGGGATGGCCGCGACCTGTGGTTCGAGATCGCCAGCCGTGCCATCCGCGAGACCTACACCGGTGCGGTGGTGGAGATCGTCAGCGTGTCGCGGGACATCAGCGTGCGCATCGAGGCCCAGGAGAACCGCCGGCGCCTGGCCGAAGTGGTGGAGGCCAACACCGACCTGGTGCTGTTCACCGACCCGGACGGGCGCCTGACCTACCTCAACCGCTCGGCCCGCCGCGCCCTTGGCCTGGTCGGGGTCGAGGCGGTGCCGCGCTTGCGCGAGCTGCTCGATGGCGAGGCGCTGCAGCGCCTCGACGGCGAAGGCTGGCTGAGTGCCGAGCGCGAAGGCGTGTGGCAATGCGAGGCGCGGCTGGCGCCGTACAACGGCGACGCGGCGTTTCCGGTGTCGCTGGTACTGCTGGCGCACCGGGCTGCCGGCGGCGAGCGCTACTACTCGCTGGTGGCCCGCGACATGACCGAGCGCGAACTGCGCGAAACCCAGCAGCGCCGCCACCAGGACGAACTGGCGCATACCGCGCGCCTGGTGACCCTGGGCGAACTGGCGTCGGGCATCGCCCACGAGATCAACCAGCCGCTGGCCGCGGTGCTCAACTATGCCGCCGCCAGCCAGCGCTACCTGCATGCCCTGGAGCGTGATCCGCAGGCGGCGGGGCGGGTGGCCCAAGGGCTGCAGCGGATCAGCGAGCAGGCGACCCACGCCGCCGAAGTGATCAAGCGCCTGCGCGCCTTCCTGCGCAAGGAGCCGCGGCGCCTGCAGGCGTTGTCGGTGGCCACGGTGGCGCGCGAGGCGGTGCGCCTGTGTGCCTGGGAAGCCAATCAGGCGCAGGTGACGATCGAGCAGCGAATGACCGACAATCTGCCGCCGGTCTATGCCGACCGCGTGCTGCTGGAGCAGGTCCTGCTCAATCTGCTGCGCAATGCCATCGACGCCAATCGCGAGCACCAGCCGGGACAGCCCTCGCGGGTGCTGCTGTGCGGCGAGCAGGAAGGCGGGCGGCTGCTGGTGCGGGTGATCGACCAGGGCCCGGGCGTGGCGCCGGAGCAACTGGACGGCATCTTCACCCCGTTCACCACCAGCAAGCCGGAAGGGCTCGGCCTTGGCCTGAGCATGAGCCGGAGCATCGTCGAAGGCTTCGGCGGCACCTTGTCGGCCAGTCCTGGCGAGGACGGGGGATTGATTCTGAACTGCCGGCTGGCGCCGGCGGCAAGTGTTTGAACCAGGGGATTTTCATGCAGGAACCAAAGGTCTATGTGGTCGACGACGACCAGGGCATGCTCGACTCCACGGTCTGGCTGCTGGAGTCGGTGGGCCTGGAGGCGCTGCCATTCACCAGCGGCCAGGCGTTTCTCGACGCCTGTGACGGCGACCTGCCGGCCTGCGTGCTGCTCGACGTGCGGATGCCCGGCATGGGCGGGTTGAGCGTGCAGGAAGCGTTGCGGGCCCGGGGTATCGACCTGCCGGTGATCTTCGTCAGCGGGCATGCCGACGTGCCGATCGTGGTGCGGGCGTTCAAGGCCGGTGCCTGCGATTTCATCGAGAAGCCGTACAACGACCAGATGCTCTTGGACAGCGTGCAGGAGGCCCTGGGCCGCTCATCGAAGGTCCAGGTCGGCAGCCGCCAGCGCGATGCGGTCCAGGCGCGCATCGACAGCCTGACCCCACGCGAGCGCGACGTGTTCGTGCCGCTGGTGCGGGGCTATACCAACCGGGAGATCGCCGAGCAGCTGGAGGTCAGCGTGAAGACCGTGGACCTGTATCGTTCGCGGGTGATGAAGCGCATGCAGGCCGAGCACCTGGCGGAGTTGGTGGGAATGGCGATTGCCTGTGGCGTGGTCGAACCCCTGGGGTTGCGTTGATCGCCAGGGCCTCATTGCCGCATGGGTATCTACACATCATTGTGTCTGGTACACACGGACCCTGTGGGAGCGGATTCACCGGAGCGCCGGACCGCCGCGATTGGGCGCGAAGCGGCCATAAAACCTGCGTCCTCGTTGTGTCAGGCAGACCTGGGACTCAGGTTTTACGACGGCTTTGCCGCCGATCGCGGATGAATCCGCTCCCACAGGTCCGCGGTATCCTCCCGTTTCGTGGTTGATCTGAAGATGTGTAGATACCCATGCTCATCGCCGGCTTGCCGGCGATGAGGTGGGCTCAGTTCAGGACCTGCGCCCCAGCAACAAGCCGATCACCAGGCCGAACCCCGCCGAGATCGCCACCGTCTGCCACGGGTGCCCGCCAATGTAGTCCTCGGTCGCATCCACCACCGGGCGTGCCTTGTCGCGCACGTTGCCGACCGCGCGGCCGGCCTGCTTCAGCTTCAGTTGCAACTGCGCACGCAGGGTCTCGGCTTCTTCGCCGACCAGCGCGGCACTGTCGTTGAGCAGCTTTTCCGACTCCTCGATCAGCGCCTGCAACTCGCTGAACGCCTGGTCCTTGATCTGCTCGCTGTCGCTTTGGTGCGTGGTTTTCCTGGCCATCTACGCTTCCTCGAAGAAATGATCGTTCGTCCTCAATGGATACCCGCGCGTACGGAAAGTTGCAGTGGTTTGCCGGGCATCGGCGGCTACAGTGTAAGATAGCGCCCATTTTCAAGTGGCAGGAATTACCCCATGAGTTTCAATCTGGCCAACAAGAGCTTCGCCGAACGGGCCGAGATCGAAGACGAGAAAGCCCGGCTGTTCGAGCTGTGGCAGACCAACCTGGTCAAGGCCAAGACCGAGGCCGCGCGGCTGATCGGCGAGAAGCCGCGGCGCAAGGGCAAGTGGGCGGAGTGGGTACGTGCCGAGCTGGACGGCATGGCGCCGCCGGAGTTCGCCAACATGGTGCGTGGCGAAGTCAACAAGCTGATGGCGGCGGCCAGCGCCAGCAAGGGCTGATCTTCAGCGCGGCAGTTCGAAGGTGCCACGGTCGCGGAAGCGCACGCTGCCGAAGGCGCCACCGGCCAGCTTGCCGCGGACCTCGTAGGGCATGCCGTCGAGGCTGCTCGTCCGGCTCAGGCCCAAGGCCTGGCGCAATACCGAAAACGCCGTGATGCTCACCGGCACCACCAGCACCTCCTCGCTGAACCGCTCGATACGGCCATGCTGGTTGCTGACCCCGGCGGCCAGCGGCTGGCCGTTCACCTCCAGGTTCAGGGCCAGGCCGTCGTAGTCGATCGGCGTTTCGTTGGGGTTCTGCACCCGCAGTTTCACCGCCATGCGCAGCTCCAGGTCCTGGCCGGGCAGGGGGTCGATGCCGATCACGTTGATGGTCACCGGGTCACGCCCCTGGAACAGCGCGCAGGCCGACAGGGTCAGGACCAGCAGCAGGCCGATGGCGTTGCGCAGCAGGCGGGGCAGGTGGACGGGCATGGGCGGTATCTCCGGGAAGGCCTGCCCCGGAGTGTGGCAAATGCACGGCGACGTTGAAAGTCGGACACGATTTGAAAGATACTCTTTCTCATTCACGTTATCTTTCACCGGCGACCCTATCGACCCATGCTGACGTCTCCCGTGTCCGGGCTGCTGGCCAGTTTCCAGGAACATTACGATGACCTGCTGCAGTTCCTGACCCGGCGCATGAATGACCGCCAGCGCGCGGCCGATGTCGCCCAGGAAACCTACCTCAAGCTGGTGAAGATCGACGAGCAGGCGGTGCCGGTCCTGCACGCGCGCAGCTTCATCTTCCGCGTTGCCGGCAACCTGGCCATCGACACCCTGCGTCGCGAACAACGCCAGGAAAGCAACCTCGGCGACAGCGATGCGGCCGGGCAGGTGGTCTGCCCGGCGCCGGCGCCGGAAGCGGCCCTGCTGGCCCGCGAGCGCCTGGCCATCCTCGACGAAGCCCTGCTGCAGCTGTCCGCCAACGCCCGCCAGGCGCTGCTGCTGAACCGCGTCGAGGGCCTGACCCAGGCGCAGATCGCACAACGGCTGGGCGTTTCCGAGAGCATGGTGGCAAAATACATCGGCCAGGCCCTGCGCCATTGCCGCGACTGGCTCAAGCACAACCATGATTGAAGCCCGCATGTCCGAACCGCTGCCCCTCACCGACCTGTCCGACGCCGCCATCGACTGGCAGGTGCTGCTGCATTCGGGGACTGCCACGGCGGCCGATCGCGCTCGCTACCAGCGCTGGCGCGAGCTCAGCGCCGAGCACCGGCTGGCCGCCGAGGACGCCGAGGCGCTGTGGGGTGATATCGGCCAGACCCAGGTCGCCGCGCAGTTGCCCCTGGCGCCGCGGCGTCGACGCCCGTGGGGCGCGGCGATCGCCGCCGCGGCGCTGCTGGCGCTGGTCGGCTACGGCGGCTGGCAACAGGCGCCGGCCCTGCTCGCCGACTACCACACCAGCACCGGCGAGCGGCGCACCCTCACCCTGGAAGACGGTTCGCGGGTCACCCTCAACAGTGCCAGCGCGTTGTCCGTGCACTACAGCGGCGAGCGCCGCACGCTGTCCCTGCGTGAAGGCGAGGCGCTGTTCGAGCCAGCGGCGGACCCGCGGCCCTTCGTGGTCGACAGCGGTGGCGAGCCGGTGCAGGGCACTGGCGCGGTGTTCAGCGTGCGCCGGCAAGGCCAGGCCAGCAGCGTGGTGGTGGCCCGTGGCGAAGCCCGGGTCGGCGAGCGCCTGGTCCAGGCCAGCCCCGACGCCCAGGCGCAGACCGCCTGGCAACGCGGCAAGCTGATCTTCAATGGCCGCCCGCTGCGTGAAGTGATCGCGGAGCTGGAGCGCTACCAGCACGGGCGCATCCTGATTTCCGACAGCCAGCTGGGCGCCATGGAGGTCAGCGGGGTGTTCGATCTCGACGACCCCCACGGCCTGCTGCACACCCTCGAACAGCGCTATGCGCTGAAGGTCACCTACCTGCCCTGGCTGGCCGTGCTGTACTGACCCGGCCAGGGGTGCTGAAAAAAATCTGCAACGCCACTGCAAGTTCTTCGCAGCCCAATCGTCGTAGTGAGACTGATCAGCAAGCCATTCTCATTTACGTCATTTGTCTGGAAGAAAACAGTGAAAGGTCCGTCCACGTCCTCAGCACGTTCCACCCGTTCCTTCAAGCGCGCCCTGCTGGCCTCCTCGGTGGCCGCCAGCCTGCTCGGCGCCGTCGTCGCCCAGGCGGCGGATGCCGCCAGCCCGGCGCAGATCAGCGCCTCCCAGGCGCGCCAGGTCAGCCTCGACCTGCCGGCGCAGAGCCTCGACCGGACCCTCACCCAGTTCGCCGACCAGGCCGACCTGCACCTGCTGTTCACCACCCGCGACGTCGCCGGCCTGAGCAGCCCGGGGCTGCGCGGCAGCTACAGCATCGAGCAGGCCCTGCAGCAACTGCTGGCCGGCAGCGGCATGAGCTGGCAGTTCAGCGATGCGCGCACGGTGATCCTGCGCAAGGGCGAGCCCCAGGCCGCCGTCGCCCTCAAGCCCATCGAAGTCAGCGTCGCCTCGCGCACCAGCACGTCGATCAGCGAGATTCCCGGCACCGTCTGGGTGGTCGACCAGGAGCAGTTGCAGGAGCAGATCAGCAGCGGCGTCAGCCTCAAGGAAGCCATCGGCAAGCTGGTCCCGGGCCTGGACCTGGCGCCCGAAGGCCGCACCAACTATGGCCAGAACATGCGCGGACGCAACGTCCTGGTGATGATCGACGGGGTCAGCCAGAACAGCTCCCGCGGCCTGTCACGCCAGTTCGACAGCATCTCGCCGTTCAACGTGCAGCGGGTCGAGGTGCTCTCCGGGGCCAGCGCCATCTACGGCGGCGGTGCCACCGGCGGCATCATCAACATCGTGACCAGGAAGGGCGAGCCGGGGCCGGCACGCTTCGAAACCCAGCTGGGCGCGAGCAGCGGCTTCAACAACAGCGACGACCTGTCGACCCGCGTCGCCCAGTCGGTCAGCGGCGGCAACGAGCGCATCAATGCCCGCCTGGGGGTTTCCGCCGAGCAGAACGAAGCCTTCTACGACGGTGCCGGCCAGCAGATCTTCATCGACAACACCCAGACCGACCTGCAGTACAACCGCACCATCGATGTGATGGGCAGCCTCGGCCTGCAGTTCAACGACGAGCAGAGCCTCGACCTGCTGGCCCAGTACTACGACTCGGGCAACCACGGCAGCACCGGCATCTACTTCCCGCACCTGAACTACAACGCGCCCTCCGACCTGGAGGACGCCGAACTGCGCAGCGGCCTGTCCAGCGACCTGGAACCGCAGACCCGGCGCCTGCTGCTCAATGCCAACTACCACCACGCCGACGTGCTCGGCCAGGACTTCTACCTGCAGGCGTCGTACCGCAAGGAAGACGACAACTTCTACCCGTTTCCCTACTACAACAGCGGCAAGCCGACCGGTTCCAAAGGGGTCTATTTCGCCGCCTCGCAGCAGAACTTCGAGGTCTCCAGCCTGAAGGCGCTGTTCGCCCGGCAGTGGGACAGCCTCAAGCTGACCTACGGCGTCGACCTCGACCGCGAGCGTTTCAACGCCGAGCAGACCACCTTCGACGCCCGCACTTCGTCGAGCAGCGGCGGCCTCGACCTGGACGCGGCGAGCAAGGCGCCGCGCTATCCCAGCTACCGGGTCGACGGCCTGTCCGCCTATGCCCAGCTGGACTGGCACCTCAGCGACAACCTGACCCTGTCCGGCGGCGCGCGGCGCCAGCAGATGGACGTGGATGTCAGCGACTTCAAGGGCATTCCCGGTGGCAGCAACGACTACCAGGTCAGCCTGTACAACCTCGGCGCCATCTACGATTTCAAGAACGGCCACCAGGTCTGGACCAACTATGGCGAGGGCTTCGACCTGCCGGACCCGGCCAAGTACTACGGCAAGGCCGGCCTGAGCGTCGACGACAACCCGCTGGCCGGGATCAAGAGCCGCCAGGTGGAGATGGGCTGGCGCTACGCCGATCTGGACTGGGATGCGCAGGCGGCGGTGTACTACATCTGGTCGGACAAGGTCATCAGCACCGATTCGGCGACCCTGACCATCAACGTCGAAGACAAGAAGAGCCGTGACTTCGGTTTCGAAGGCGCGCTGACCCGGCACTTGCAGAATGGCTGGGAGGCAGGCACCACCCTGCACCTGGTGCGCTCCGAGGAAGAGGACAGCGATGGCGACTGGATCAAGCGCGACGCCCGCTACGCCTCGCTGTCCAAGTCCACCGCCTTCGTCGGCTGGAAGGACGACGGCCGCAGCGCGCGGCTGCAGGCCAACCGGGCCTTCACCCTCAAGGACGACGCCGAGCACAAGATTGCCGGCTACACCACCTTCGACCTGCTGGGCAGCCAGGAGACCGCCTTCGGCACCTTCAGCGCCGGCATCCAGAACCTCCTGGACAAGCAGTACAGCACCGTCTGGGGCCAGCGCGCGGCGCTGTTCTATTCGCCGACCTACGGCCCGGCGTACCTGTACGACTACCAGGGGCGCGGTCGCACCTACACCCTGACCTGGTCGCTGGCCTACTGATTCACCGGCGATCCGTGGCGGACCAGGTGCATGGTCCGCCCTGGCCAGCAGGGCAAGGACTTCCCTCGTAACAAATTGAATCACCTGCGCCGGCCATGGCGCTTTCTGCCCGAACCTCTCGCGTCCTAGGCTATCCAACCGTTGGAAGGCCCACTGTGCGGAGGTGATCATGGCGCAACGCATCCTGCCGATCCTGATCGGTGTCCTGCTACTGGTGCTCGGCAGCGCGCCGCTGCGCGCGGCCGACCCGAACAATCCGCGCAACAGCCCGATCCGTGCGATCAACCCCAACAGCCAGCAGGGCACGCTACCCGACACACCGCCCGTGCGCGGCCCGTCCACCCAGCCCGACCCACGCCCGCCGACCCTCGACAACCGCGGCATCGGCAACGGCGACAACCTGCGCCGCGAACAGCAGACGCCGCGCCTGGAACCCATCCGTCCGCCCCGCGATTCACAGCGCGCGCCGTGATCGCCCCCAGAAAGGAATCCCGCATGACTTCACGCTCCTGGCTGCTGGCCCTTGGTACCGCCACGCTCCTGCCGCTGCTGGCCCAGGCCGCCCCTGAACGGACCTTCCCCAGCGAGGAGGGCACGCTCAAGGTGGCGACCCTGGCCGAAGGCCTGAAACACCCCTGGGCCCTGGCCTTCCTGCCGGACAACCAGGGCATCCTGGTCACCGAGCGCCAGGGCAACCTGCGCGTGATCGGGGCCGAGGGCCGGGTCGGCGCGCCGCTGAGCGGGGTGCCGGAGGTCTGGGCCAAGGGCCAGGGCGGCCTGCTCGACGTGGTCCTGTCGCCGACCTTCGCCAAGGACCGCCTGGTCTACCTGTCCTATGCCGAGGGCGGTGGCGAGGCCGGCAAGGCCGGCACCGCGGTGGGGCGCGGGCGTCTGTCCAGCGACCTGAGCAAGCTGGAAGACTTCAACGTGATCTTCCGCCAGGAGCCGAAGCTGTCCAGCGGCAACCACTTCGGCTCGCGCCTGGTGTTCGACCGCGACGGCTACCTGTTCATCGCCCTCGGCGAAAACAACGAACGCCCCACCGCCCAGGACCTCGACAAGCTGCAGGGCAAGGTGGTGCGCATTCTTCCGGACGGCGAGATTCCCAGGGACAACCCCTTCGTCGGACAGAAGAACGTGCAACCGGCGATCTGGTCCTACGGCCATCGCAACCAGCAGGGCGCCGCGCTCAACCCCTGGACCGGGCAGTTGTGGACCCACGAGCACGGCCCGCGTGGCGGCGACGAGATCAACATTCCCAAGCCCGGCAAGAGCTACGGCTGGCCGCTGGCGACCCATGGCATCAACTACTCGCTGACACCGATTCCCGAGGCCAGGGGCAAGACCGTCGAGGGCACCGTGGCGCCGCACCATGTCTGGGAGAAGTCGCCGGCCATCAGTGGCATGGCGTTCTATGACGGTGGGCGTTTCAAACCCTGGGACCACAACCTGTTCATCGGCGCGCTGGCGGCGCAGGCAGTGATCCGCCTGCAGCTCGATGGCGACAGGATCGTTCATGAAGAGCGCATGCTCGGCCAGTTGAATGCCCGGGTCCGCGATGTGCGGGTGGGGCCGGACGGCTTCCTCTACCTGCTGACGGACGAGGAGGATGGGGCGCTGCTGAAGGTGGGGCTGGCTGAATAGTGCCGAGGGGCCTGCCACAAGGCCCCGACCCAGACAGGGAACCCCCAGAAACCCCACACAACCAATGGCTTGTTGATATACCCTGTGCCCTTTTCCCCGAGGGTCAGCATGCCGACCACCCCCCTGGCCCTGTATCACCAGGCCATCGACCAGCAGGGCTTCGTCGTCGACCCGGCCCAGCAGGCCGCCGTCGAGGCCCTGCAAGCCTGTTTCGACGCCGTCCAGCGTGGTCAGCCGGCCAGTGGCGTGTACCTCTGGGGCCCGGTCGGGCGTGGCAAGACCTGGCTGATGGACCAGTTCTTCAGTTGCCTGACCGTTCCCGCGCGTCGTCAGCATTTCCACCATTTCATGCGCTGGGCCCACCAGCGCCTGTTCCAGCTCAACGGCACCGCCGACCCGCTGCAGGCCCTGGCCCGTTCTCTCGCCGAAGAGATCCGCGTGCTGTGCTTCGACGAACTGTTCGTCAACGACATCGGCGATGCCATCATCCTTGGCCGCCTGTTCCAGGTGCTGTTCGAGGCCGGCGTGGTGCTCGTCGCGACGTCCAACCTGCCGCCGCAGCAGCTGTACGCCGATGGCTTCAATCGCGAGCGTTTCCTGCCGGCCATCGCCGCCATCGAGGCGCACATGACGGTGATGCCGGTCCATGGCGAGCAGGACCACCGCCTGCACCCCGGTGCCGAGCGGCAACGCTACTGGGTGCGCCAGCCTGGCCAGCCCAGCGCCCTGGAGCCGGTGTTCGACGCGTTGAGCGGTTCCGCACCCTCGACCGACGAGGACCTGGCGGTCGGCTACCGCACCGTGCAGGTGCTGCGGCGCAGCGCCAAGGTGCTCTGGTGCGACTACCCGCAGCTGTGCGAGCAGCCGCTGGCGGCCATGGAGTTCATGGCCCTGTGCGAAGGCTTCGAGGCGATCCTGCTCAGCGGCGTGCCGGCCCTCGGGGCGCCACGGCAAGCGGGGCGGATCGCCCGGGGCACCGAGGACGGTGCCGAGCGGGTGGTGACGGGGGACCGCGAATTGCCGCAGCTGTCGCCGAAGGACAATGGCGTGCGGCGTTTCATCGCCCTGGTCGACGAATGCTACGACCAGCGCGTGGCCCTCTATCTGGAAGCCGAAGTCCCCCTGGAAGCGCTCTACACCCAAGGCTATCTGGAGTTCCCGTTCCGGCGGACACTCAGCCGCCTGCGAGAGATGCAGTTGCAACGCTTCCGTTGAGGCCGTGCAGCCAGCCCGAGCCGATGAGCCGGCGCGTCAGCGGCTGAGCCAGCCCAGGGTGATCATCGCCAGCACCAGGTAGCGCATGCCCTTGGCCAGGGTGACCAGCAGCACGAAGCGCCACAGCGGCTCGCGCATGATTCCGGCGATCAGGGTCAACGGGTCGCCGATCACCGGCATCCAGCTCAGCAGCAGCGACCACTGCCCATGGCGGCGATAGCGCTGTTGGGCCTTGTCCAGCTGTGCGGCGGAGAAGGGAAACCAGCGCTTGTCGCGCCAGCGCTCGATGGCCCTACCCAGCAGCCAGTTGACCAGCGAACCCAGCACATTGCCCAGCGTTGCCACCAGCAACAGGCTCGCCACCGCCTGCGAATCCTGCAGCAGCAGGCCGACCAGCAGCGCCTCGGACTGCAACGGCAGCAAGGTGGCGGCGCCGAACGCGGCGAGAAACAGACCCCAATGGCTCAACACGGTGGCGACGGCATCATTTGTGAAAGGGCTCGTAGGATATTTCCCGATGATGCGTCGGACCAGTGCGGAAGTGTTCGATTGTTTATCGTTCCTTAAATGGAACGCTAAAGGCGAAATTAGCAGTCTGGCGAACGAAAGGTGCTGAATTTAAGCTTCTCCCATCAACGCGAATCACACCTCATCGCCAGGGAGCCTGCCCATGAACACCGCCACCCAGAACAACAGCAACGTGGTCACGCTGGTCATCCAGCACAAGGTCCGCGCCGAATCGCTGGCGCACTACGAAGCCTGGCTCAAGCGTGCGGTGCACGCCGCGCGGCGCCAGCCTGGCCACCTCGGGGTCAACGTGATCCGTCCGGACGAGGGCGGGCGTCACTTCACCACCGTGGTGCGTTTCTGCGAGTCCACGCAACTGCAGGCCTGGGTCAACTCCGCCGAGCGCCAGGCCATGGTCGACGAGGTCATGCCGCTGCTCGAAGGCGGCGACCACACCGAAGTGCATGACGACCCGGAGTTCTGGTTCACCCCGCCGAACAGCGGCTCGGCCCAGCCGCCGCGCTGGAAGCAGGCGGTGCTGACCTACCTGGTGATCTGTCCGATGACCCTGCTGGTGCCGTTCCTCCTGACGCCGCTGTTCGCTCAGTTCCCGGCGCTGGGCGGGCGCATCACCGGCAACCTGATCGGCAACCTCTTCGTCATCCTGCCGGTGGTGTTCTTCATCATGCCGCTGGTGACCCGCCGGTTCGCCGGCTGGCTGCGCGGCTGAACGAATCCGTCGCTACCGAACTCAAGACACAGACCCCCACACTTCTAGGAGACACCCCATGAGCACCCTCGTTACCCGTGATGGCACCGCGATCTATTACAAGGACTGGGGCACTGGCAAGCCGGTGCTGTTCAGCCACGGCTGGCCGCTGGACGCCGACATGTGGGACACCCAGATGGAGTTCCTCGCCAGTCGCGGCTACCGCGCCATCGCCTTCGACCGCCGTGGTTTCGGTCGTTCCAGCCAGCCGTGGAGCGGCTACGACTACGACACCTTCGCCGACGACATCGCCCAGCTGATCGAGCACCTGGACCTGAACGAGGTGACCCTGGTGGGCTTCTCCATGGGCGGCGGCGACGTCACCCGCTACATCGCCCGGCATGGCAGCCAGCGGGTCGCCGGGCTGGTCCTGCTCGGCGCGGTGACGCCGCTGTTCATCAAGACCGCGGACAACCCCGAAGGCGTCGACAGGTCGGTGTTCGATGGCATCAAGGCCGGCCTGCGCGCCGACCGTGCGCAGTTCATCGCCGACTTCGCCGCGCCGTTCTATGGCATCAACCATGGGCAGAAGGTCTCCCAGGGTGTGCAGGCGCAGACCCTGAACATTGCCTTGCTGGCCTCGCTCAAGGGCACCCTGGATTGCGTCACCGCGTTCTCGGAAACCGACTTCCGCGGCGACATGGCCAGGATCGATGTGCCGACCCTGGTGATCCATGGCGACGACGACCAGATCGTGCCGTTCGCCACCACCGGCAAGAAGGCCGCGGAAATGATCGAGGGCGCGCAGTTGAAGGTGTATGCCGGTGCGCCCCACGGGTTTGCGGTGACCCATGCGCAGCAGCTGAACGACGACCTGCTGGCGTTCCTCTCGCGCTAGATCGATTCGCCTGCATCGGGGCCGCACTGCGGCCCCGATGTCATTCCGCTCTACGCCATTGTCCCGGCCCGCCAGCTCAACGGCGTACTCCCCACCGCCCGGACGAAACTCCTGGAGAAATGCGCCTGGTCGCAGAATCCGCATTCCAGGGCGATCTGGCTCAGGCTCAGCGCCGTGCGCCGCAACAAGCGCCGCGCCCGCAGGATCCGCTGGCGATGGATCCAGGCCTGCGGCGACATGCCGGTACTGCGCTTGAACGCCCGGGAAAAGTGACTGCGGGTCAGGTAGCAGGCGGCCGCCAGGGCCTGCACCTCGATGCCGCTGGCCAGGCGGTCGCGGACCAGGCGCTTGACCAGGCGCTCGCGGGCCGGGCTCAGCTGGCCGCAGGTGCTGGAAGAAGGGGGCAGGGCGCTGGCCATCAGGCGTTGTCCGTCCGGTAGATCGAGCCGCCATTCTTCGCAGCCCGAGCGCAACGCACGAGTTAATCGTTGTTAATTCGCCTCAGAAACGACCGCCCAGCGGGTACTCGACGACCAGGTAGACGCGGTCGATCGCGTCGCCGGGCTGCTCGGCATTGCCGCGATGGCTGACATGCGCCAGCGAGAGCGCCAGGTTCTTCGCCACACCGCTCTGCACCAGGTACTTCAGGTCGATGTCCCGCTCCCAGTGCCTGCCGCCGCGGCCGTACTGCCGATAGGCGCCCTGCGCCGGGGCATGGCTGCCGTCGATGCCGCGACCGCTGACATAGCGCCCCATCAGGCTCAGCCCCGGCACGCCGAGGACACTCATGTCGAGGTCGTAGCGCAGTTGCCAGGAGCGCTCGCCCGGGCCATTGAAATCGGCGTACTTGATCGAGTTGGCGAGGTAGATGGAGTCGCCGCCGACGAAGTCGAACGGCGTGTCGCCCTGCACCTTCTGGTAGGCCAGCGTCAGCGCCTGGGCGGCGAAGCGGTACCTGCCGGCCAGGCTCCAGGCCAGGGTGTCGATGGCGCCGGCACTGGCCGCCCCGGTGTCGCGGGTGTCGTAGAGATTGCCGTCGAAGCGCCAGTCGCCGAGCTGGTAGTTCAGGTTGAGGTAGGCCTGGCGCCAGGTGTCCTGCAGCTGCCCGGCGAACAGCGCGCCGCCCAGCGGGCCATTGCCGGTGTAGGTCGCGCCGGCCAGGCTGACGGCATGGCCGCGGGTGCTGGCGCCATAGCCGTCGAAATCGTCGTGGCTGGAACTGCTGTCCTGGTTGCTGAAGGCAGTGAAACGCCCGGCCTGCAGGCGCCAGTCGGTCAGGTCGGTGTTTTCCAGCAGCCAGCCAGTGGCGTATTCCGGGCGCAGGCGCTTGTCGCCGGTATCGAACACCGGGGTTTCCACGGTCATCTCGCCGTAGCGCAGCAGGGTGTTGCCGGCCCGCACTTTCAGGGCCGCACCGGCGCTTGAGTAGTCGGCTTCAGCGCGGCCGTCGCCGTCCCGCGGCAACAGGCCGGTACCGGCATGGCCGCGGCCGCCGTCGAGCTTGAGGCCGAGGAAGCCGTGCACATCCACGCCGACCCCGACGCTGCCGGCGGTGAAACCGGAGCGCAGTTCGCCGATGAAGCCCTGGGCCCATTCCTGGCGATAGTTCTGGCCGCTGGCCGACGGGGTGCGGTAGTCGTTGTGGAGGAAATAATTGCGGCTGAGCAGCGACCAGCCGGCCTCGTCGGCCTGGGCCAGAGCCGGGCCGACCGTGGCGAGGCCGGCGACCAGGAGCGGCCCTCGGGTGCGATGGATCATGACGGGCTCCGCTGCTGGGGGAGGCGCAACTGTGTCCCGTGCCGGCGCGCCGGTCTTGTACCGGTGTGCTGGATCGGCCGGCTCAGGCCATGTCGCAGGCGGCGAATTCCTCCGCCAGGTGATCCAGCAGGGCACGCACCGACGGCAGCAGGCCGCGCCGCGAGGGGAAGATCGCATGGACGATGCCGCAGCGTGGGTGCCAGCCCGGCAGCAGTTCCACCAGGCGCCCGGCGGCCAGGTCCTCGTGCACCGCCACCCGTGGCAGGTGGGCGATGCCGACGCCGGCGACGACGAAATGGCGCAGGGCGAACAGGTCGTCGGTGACCATCCGCGGGGTATGCCGGATCACCAGGCCGTGTTCGGTGTCCTCGCCCTGGAACAGCTCCCACTGGTAGTCCCGTTGCGCACTGCCCCAGTGCAGGCTGGGCAGTTCGCCCAGGCGCTGCGGTTCGAAGGTGGCGGGCAGGCGTTCGAGAAAGGCCGGGGCACCGACCAGGCACTGGGTGCTGTTGCTCAGCACCTTCATCACCATGTCGGTGTTCTCCAGTGGCGGGAAGCGCACGCGCAACGCCAGGTCGAAGCCTTCGTGGAGCAGGTCGACGCGGCGGTTGGTGCTTTCGATGAACAGCTCCACCTGTGGGTACTTGAGCATGTAGCGGGTCAGCATCGGCCCGACCCAGGAGTTGAGCAGGGTGGTCGGGCAGCTCAGGCGCACCAGGCCGCGGGGTTCGCTGCGGTTGCGCTCGATCACCTCCGCCGCGCTTTCCGCCTCGACCCGCATGGCCAGGCAGCGCCGGTAGTATTCCTGGCCGATCTCGGTCAGCGCGCAGTGCCGGCTGGTGCGTTGCAGCAGGCGCACGCCGAGGCGCTCCTCGAGCTCGGCGATGCGCCGGCTGAGCTTCGACTTGGGCATGTCCAGCGCCCGCCCGGCAGGGGCGAAGCCGCCGTGCTCGACGACCTGGGTGAAGTAGTAGAGCGAGTTGAGGTCTTCCAACGGCGGCTTTCTCTGACGGGGAAAGGCCGGATTCTAGCGCAGGGCCGGTGATTCATCGGGCGTTTGTTGCGGCCTCATCGCTGGCAAGCCAGCTCCCACAGGGATCGCGTCGAGCACGGAGACTGCGACTGGCCCGGAGTCCTGTGGGGGGCGGCCGACGACGAGACCAGCAGTCACAACATCCATCTGCTTGCCTATCACCATAGAATCTCCCACAGGGATTGCGTCGAGCACGGAGACTGCGACTGGCCCGGAGTCCTGTGGGTGGCGGCCGACGACGAGACCAGCAGTCACAACATCCATCTGCTTGCCTATCACCATAGAATCTCCCACAGGGATTGCGTCGAGCACAGAGACTGCGACTGGCCCGGAACCCTGTGGGAGTCGGCTTGCCGACGATGAGGCCGGCAGCCACAGCATCCATCTGCTTGCCTGGCTCGTTGGCACTGTCCTCTGCGCGACTCAGTCCGCGTCCGACTCGAACAGCTTCTCCAGCTCGACCCGCGCTTCCTGCGCGGTCTGCATCACCTTGGCCTTGTCGTCCCGCACCCGGCCCTGGGCGGCGAGGACTTCCTCGTCGTGGCGGGTGAAACGACGGATGCGGTCCGCCGCCTGGGCCTCGCTCAGGCCCAGCCCGACCAGGGCCATGCGGCTCATCTCCAGGCTGGAATGGAAGGTCTCGCGGATCGGCTCGGCGCCCACGTCCACCAGCTGGTGCACATGCTGGCGGTTGCGTGCCCGGGCCAGGACCTTGAGGTGCGGGTACAGCTGCTTGACCCGCGCCGCGGTGCGGGTGGTCACCTGCGGGTCGTCGGTGGTGATGACCAGGTACTCGGCCTCGCCGACCTTGGCCGCGTGCAGCACCTCGGGACGCTGCGGGTCGCCGTAGAACACCGGCACCTGCTCGAACATGCGGGTCATCTCGATGGCATCCACCGAGGTTTCCAGGGCGATGAAGGGGATCTTCTGCGCCCGCAGGATGCGCGCGACGATCTGGCCCATGCGGCCCATGCCGACGATCACCACCCGCGGTGCATCGGTGGCGCTGACCTGGTACTGCTCGGGCACCTCGCGTGGCGCCGGCGGACGTTTGGCCAGCCGTGCACACCCCAGCAGCAGGAGCGGAGTGATGGCCATGGACAGGGTGATGGTCATCAGCAGCAGGTCGTAGGTCTGCACGTCGAACAGGCCCTGGTCGCGGCCCAGCTTGAACACCACGAAGGCGAACTCGCCACCGGCCGCCAGCACCACGCCCAGGCGCAGCGCGCTGACCGCAGTCAGGCCGCCAGCGAAGCGCCCGACCAGCATCAGCAGCGGCAGCTTGACCCCGACCAGCAGCAGGGTCAGGCCGATCACCAGCAGCGGCATTTCCAGCAGCAGGCGCAGGTTGGCGCCCATGCCCACGCTGATGAAGAACAGGCCCAGGAGCAGGCCCTTGAACGGCTCGATCTGCGATTCCAGTTCGTGGCGGTACTCCGAGTCCGCCAGCAGCAGGCCGGCGAGGAAGGCGCCGAGGGCCATGGAGATCCCGGCCTGTTCCATCAGCCAGGCGGTGCCGATCACCACCAGCAGCGCGGTGGCGGTGGACACTTCCGGCAGGCCGGTGCGGGCCACGGTGCGGAACAGCGGGCGCAGCAGGTAGCGCCCGCCGACGATGACGATGGTGATGCTGGCGATGACCCGCAGGCCATGACCGAGGTTGTCGCCGTGGCTGGTGTCCGGGCCGCTGGCGGCCAGCAGCGGGACCAGGGCGATCAGCGGGATCGCGGCGATGTCCTGGAACAGCAGGATGGCGAAGGCCAGGCGGCCGTGGGGCGCGTTGAGCTGCTTGCTTTCCGCCAGGCTCTGCAGGCCGAAGGCGGTGGATGACAGGGCCAGGCCAAGGCCGAGGACCAGGGCGGCCGGCAGCGACTGGGCGAAGCCGAACAGGGCGATGCCGCCGATCACCGCGCCGGTCAGCAGGACCTGGGCCAGGCCGACGCCGAACACCGACTTGCGCATCAGCCACAGGCGCCGCGGCGACAGCTCCAGGCCGATGATGAACAGCAGCAGGACCACGCCCAGCTCGGAAATGTGCGCGACGCTCTGGGTGTCGCGGATCAGCCCCAGGGCCTGCGGGCCGATGACCACGCCGGCGAGCAGGTAGCCGAGCACCGCGCCCAGTTGCAGGCGCTTGGCCAGGGGAACGGTGATGACCGCGGCAAGCAGAAAGATCACTGCGGTTTGTAGAAGGCTGCCTTCGTGTGGCATCGATCGGTCTCCATGAATGGCGTGGGGCAAAAAGTGCCGGCATTTTGCGCAGCAGGCGCCGTTCAGACAATCCGGTTGGACAGGGATTGATTGTCTTCTTCAAGGTGACAATTGGCGGGATGATGACAGATAAGGTGTAGCAGCATGCCGGCCGCCTGGCCGCCGGCATGTGGGGAGGGATCAGTACTCGGCGATCACTTCATCGGTGCCGGCAGCGGTCAGGCCGATGACCTGGTAGGCGTCCTTGTGGTCGCCCATTTCCATGCCCGGCGAGCCCATCGGCATGCCCGGCACGGCGATGCCCTTGAGGTCGGGGCGCTTGCCGAGGACGGCGATCTGCTCGGCCGGGACATGGCCTTCGATGAACTGGCCGTTGACCACCCCGGTATGGCAGGACGCCAGGCGCGGCGCCACGCCGAGTTGCTGCTTGAGCGCGCTCATGTTCGGTTCGACATGGTCGTTGACCGTGTAGCCGTTGTCGCGCAGGTGGCTGATCCATTCCTTGCAGCAGCCGCAGTTGGGGTCGCGGTACACATCGATGGTCTGCGCGGCCTGGGCCAGGCTGCTCAGGGCCAGCAGGCCGAGAATGGCCAGTTTGTTTTTCAGCATGGTGATTCTCCTTTGAATTCTTTGTCGCCAATCAGGACCTCATCGCCGGCTTGCCAGCGATTGGGGTCTAGAACCTCAACCTGATCCCGGCCACCCAACGGGTCTGGCCAATATCGCCGCCTTCATCCCGAGCCATTTCGGCCGTCTCGCCATGGCTTCGATTGAAGGTCACCCCCACATAAGGCGCAAATCCCGGGGTGATTTCATAGCGCAAGCGCAGCCCGGCCTCACTATCCGCCAGCCCCGCGCCCTGGCCGCGCCCGGCATCGTCGCGGCCATGGAAATTGGCCTCCAGGCTCGGCTCCAGGCGCCAGCGCTGGGTCAGCAGGATAGCGTAGGACGCCTCCAGGCGCAGCGCGGTCTGTTGACGCTCGCCGGCGTACAGCGTGGCCTCCAGCTCCATGCCGTACAGCGGCGTGCCCTGCACGCCGAGGGCGGCCCAGGCCTGCCCGCTGGCCGGCTTGAAGTCCTGGCGCAGCCCCGCGACCACCTCCCACCAGGGGCTCACCGCATGCCCCCAGAGTGCCTGCAGTTCGGCCTTGTGGGTGGTTCCCTGTTCCCGCTCGCCCTCGCTGCGCAGCCAGAGCCGGTCGATGTCGCCACCGATCCAGGCGTTGGCGTTCCAGTTCAGGGCGCTGCTGTCGTCGAAGCCCTGGTATTCCAGTTGCTCGACCGTCACCGCCCAGTTGATCTGCCGGTCATGCACCTGGTGCCCGGGCAGGGGCGGGAAGGCGGCCTGGCGATCGGCATCGGTGACCGCCTTGAGCGGCGTGCGCGGTTGCACCGGGGCGGGGTGGTTCATGCCTTGATGGTTCATGGCGCCGTGGTCCATGCCCGAATGGTCCATCGCGGCGGCACGGATGTCTTCGCTGCCCAGCAGCAGGAACAGGGCCATGCCGCCGAGCAGCGGTCGTTGCAGGCATTCATTCATCGACGCGTACCTCGCGGAACATGCCGGTCTCCATGTGGTAGAGCAGGTGGCAGTGGTAGGCCCAGCGGCCCAGGGCATCGGCGCTGACCCGGTAGCTGCGGCGGCTGCCCGGTGGCATGTCGAGGGTGTGCTTGCGCACCTGGAAGCGGCCGTGCTCGTCCTCCAGGTCGCTCCACAGGCCATGCAGGTGGATCGGGTGGGCCATCATGGTGTCGTTGACCAGGGTGATGCGCAGGCGCTCGCCGTATGTCAGGCGCAGCGGCTCGGCGTCGGAGAAGCGGACGCCGTTGAACGACCAGGAGAAGCGCTCCATGTGCCCGGTCAGGTGCAGCTCGATCTCCCGTCCCGGCTCACGACCGTCGGGGTCGGCGAAGGTGCTCTTCAGGTCGGCGTAGGTCAGCACCCGGCGGCCGTTGTCGCGCAGGCCGATGCCAGGGTCGTCCAGCCTGGCGCTGGGCCGCATGGTCTGCATGTCCACCAGCGGGTTGTCGGTTTCCGATTCGGGATGGCGCTGCATGCCACCCGTCTGGCCATGCTTCATGCCCGGCATGCTGGCGTGATCCATGCCGGCCATGTCGCCATGGCCCATGTCGGCCATGCTCAGCCGCGGCTTCGGGTCCAGCGCCGGCACGGCGGCGCTCAGCCCCGGTGCGCGGGCCAGGGTGCCACGGGCGTAGCCGCTGCGGTCCATGCTCTGGGCGAACAGGGTATAGGCGGGCTGGTCGCCGACGCTGACCAGCACGTCATAGGTCTCGGCCACTGCCAGGCGCAGTTCGTCCACCGTCACCGGCTGCACCGGCTGGCCGTCGGCGGCGATCACGGTGAGCGTGAGGCCTGGGATGCGGAAGTCGAAATAGGTCATCGCCGAGCCGTTGATCAGGCGCAGGCGCAGGGTTTCGCCGGGCTGGAACAGGCAGGTGAAGTTGCCGTCCGGGGCCAGGCCGTTGAGCAGGTAGGTGTAGGTGGCGGCGCTGACTTCGGCGATGTCCGTGGGCGTCATGCGCATCTGCGCCCACTGCCTGCGCTCGGCCAGGGTGGCGCGCCAGCCGTCGCGGGCGACATCGTCGATGAAGTCGCCCAGCGTGCGTTGCTGTCGGTTGAAGTAGTCGGCCTGTTTCTTCAACTGGGCCAGCAGGGCTGCGGGCTTCTCGTCGCTCCAGTCGCTGAGCAGCAGCACGCAGTCGCGCTGGTAGACGTGGGGCTCCGGGGTCTTCGGCTCGATGACGATGGCGCCGTAGACCCCGGCCTGCTCCTGCAGGCCCGAGTGGCTGTGGTACCAGTAGGTGCCGTGCTGCTCCAGGGTGAAGCGATAGAGGTAGTCGCCGCCGGGCGCGATGCCGGCGAAGCTCAGGCCCGGCACGCCGTCCATGTCGGCCGGGAGGATGATGCCGTGCCAGTGCAGCGAGGTGCTTTCCTCCAGGCGGTTGCGCACCCGCAAGGTCACCGTGTCGCCTTCGCGCCAGCGCAGCACCGGGCCGGGCAGGCTGTCGTTGATGGTCAGCGCGGTGCGCGGCGTGCCGGTGATGTTCACCGCGGTCTGGCCGATGAACAGGTCGAAGTGCTGGCCGTGCAGTTCGGCCGGGTCGTGCGGCCCGCGGGCCCAGGCGAGCGGGCGCCAGAGGCCGAGGCCGCCGAGGGCACTGGCGACGGCCAGGCCCTTGACGAAGGTGCGGCGGGAAGGAAGGTCGCTCATGCAGGTGTCAGTCCATCAACAGGGATGGGCTGACCTTAGTCTGATGGTGCTGACAGAAAACTGAGGTTTGAATTACAGATTTGTCAGCGAGAAAATACGCCACCTTCCGGTCAGCGATTGCCTGCCGGTTGGCTTATGGGGATCGAACGTTGAGGTTGCACCAGGAGTAGCGATGGACAAGGTCATCATCATCACCGGAGCCAGTCGCGGCATAGGCGCCGCCACCGCGCTGCTGGCCGCGCGCCAGGGGTACCGGATCTGCATCAACTATCACGCCGACGACGAGGCGGCCCAGGGCGTGCTGGCCCAGGTGCGCGCGCTGGGCGCCAGGGCGATTGCCGTGCGCGCCGACGTCAGCATCGAGGACGAGGTGATCCACCTGTTCAACCAGGTCGATCACGAGCTGGGGCGGGTCACCGCGCTGGTCAACAACGCCGGCACCATCGGCCACCAGAGCCGGGTCGAGGAGATGTCCGAGTTCCGCCTGCTCAAGCTGATGAAGACCAATGTGGTCGGTCCCATCCTCTGCGCCAAGCACGCCCTGGTGCGGATGTCGACGCGGCACGGCGGCAGCGGTGGCGGCATCGTCAACGTGTCCTCGGTGGCCGCGCGCCTCGGCTCGCCCAACGAGTACGTCGACTACGCCGCCTCCAAGGGTGCCCTCGACACCTTCACCCTGGGCCTGGCCAAGGAAGTGGCGGGCGAGGGCGTGCGGGTCAACGCGGTGCGGCCGGGCTACATCTTCACCGGGTTCCATGCCCTTAGCGGTGACCCGGAGCGGGTCAGCAAGCTGGAACCGAGCATCCCCATGGGCCGCGGCGGGCAGGCGCAGGAGGTGGCCGAGGCGATCCTCTGGCTGCTGTCGGACAAGGCCTCTTATTCGACCGGCAGTTTCATCGACCTGGGCGGCGGGCGCTGACGGGGGCCGTCCTCAGCGCTCCCCGAGCAACTGCTCCACCCGCACCATCAGCGCATCCAGGCCGAACGGCTTGGTCATCACGCTCATCCCCGGGGCCAGTTGCCCGTCGCTCAGCGCCGCGCTTTCGTCGTACCCGGTGATGAACAGCACCGGCAAGCGCGGATGCGCCTGGCGCAGCGCGTCCGCCAGCTGCTTGCCGCTCATCCCGCCGGGCAGGCCGATGTCGCTGATCAGCAGGTCGGGCGACGCGCCATCGAGCAGTGCCGGCAGGGCGCTCACGGCGTTTTCGTAGACGTCGACCCGGTAGCCCGATTCCTCCAGTACCTCGCCAATCACCATGCGCAGGGTTTCCTGGTCCTCCACCAGGGCGATGTGCACGCCACGGCCATGGGCGCCGAGGCTGGTGTCGCTGTCGGCGGCCTGCACCTGGGCCGGTTGCTGATGATGGCGCGGCAGGTACAGCTCGATCCGCGTGCCATGTCCCGGCGCGCTGACGATGCGCAACTGGCCGCCGGACTGACGCACGAAACCGTAGGCCATCGACAGGCCCAGCCCGGTGCCCTGGCCCAGCGGCTTGGTGGTGAAGAACGGGTCGATGGCCCGTGCCGCCACGTCGGCGGACATGCCCAGGCCGTTGTCCTCGACGCTCAGGCGCAGGTAGTCGCCACAGGCCAGGTCCAGGACCCGGGCACGCTCGTCCTTGACCTGCAGGTTCTCGACGCTGATGTCGATCACGCCGCCTTCGGGCAGCGCATCCCGGGCATTGATGCACAGGTTGAGCAGGGCGCTTTCCAGTTGCGGCGGATCGATGAAGGTCGGCCACAGGTCGGCGACGAAGCGGCTGCGCACTTCGATGGCCGGGCCGACGCTGCGGCAGATCAGTTCCTGCATGTCGCTGATCAGGCTGCTGACCTGGGTGGCCTGGGGTTGCAGGGTCTGCTGCCGGGAGAACGCCAGCAGCCGATGGACCAGCGAGGCGGCGCGCTGGGCCGAGCCGCTGGCAGCGTCCAGCAGCGTCTCGAGGTCGCCTGTGCGTTGCTGGTGCAGGCGCTGGCGCATCAGTTCGTGGGCACCGAGGATGCCGCCGAGCAGGTTGTTGAAGTCGTGGGCGATGCCGCCGGTGAGCTGACCCACGGCCTCCATCTTCTGCGCCTGGCGCAAGGCTTCCTCGGCACGCAGCAGGCGCTGCTGTTCCTCGACCCGGGCGCTGATGTCGTAGGCGAACAGGTAGGCGCCGCGCAGTTCGCCGTTGTCGTTGTGCAGCACGTTGAAGCGCAGCTCGTAGTGCCGCCGCCGCTCGCCGCTGCCGAACTCGGCGTTCTCGATGAAGGCCTTGCCGGCCAGGGCGCGGCGCCACAGGGCCAGGCCACGGGCGCAGTCGGAGGGGTAGCGGCGCAGGGTGTATTCGACGCTGTCGCCGATGCAGGGCGCTTCATCGTAGAGGTAATGGAAGTCCTTCAGCGATTGCGCGTTGAGCGCCAGCCAGCGCAGGTCCATGTCCACCACCTGGACGCAGGCGATGCTGTTGTCTACCAGCTTGGCCAGCAACTGGCGTTCGGCGACGGTGGCCAGGACGCGCTGCTCCAGGCGCTCGTTGAGCTGCTGCAGGGCTTGCTCGGCGCGGCGGCGCTCGGTGACGTCCTTGAACAGCACCGCCACCTGGCGCCGCTCGGCCGGTTCGATGCGAAAGGTGGTGACCGACAGGACCCGGCCGGTGGCCACCAGTTCCTGCTCGAACTGCAGCGGCTGGCCGGTGCGCAGGACCGCACCGTAGCGGGCGACCCACTCGTCGGCCTCGGCGGGGACCATCTCGCGCAGTTTCTGCCCGACCACGTCGGGGATCCCGGCATGCCGCGCATAGGCGGCGTTGGCCACCACATGGATGTAGTCGCTCAGCGGGCCATGGGGGCCATCGAAGAACTCGATGACGCAGAAGCCTTCGTCCATGGTGTCGAATAGAAAGCGGTAGGTGTCCTCGTCCAGCGGGCGTTGCTGCAGCAACTGGTGCTCGAGGGCGGCATTGCGCTGTTGCAACTGGTGCAGTTGCAGGCGCAGTGAATCGAGTTCGCGGGAAGGCATGGAGAAGTCCGGACGCAAGCCAATCTCGCCACTTTAGACTGACGCCCGGCTGGCGGCTAGAACGAACGCACTATCCGTCCGAGGGTTTCCATGGCCTTTTCCGCCTGCTCGCTCCACGGGCTGCCGTAGTTCAGGCGGATGCAGTTACGGAAGCGCCGGGTCGGCGAGAAGATCGGTCCCGGGGCGATGCTGATGCCCTGGGCCAGGGCCATCTGGAACAGCTTCAGCGAATCCATGGCCTCCGGCAGTTCCAGCCACAGGAAATAGCCGCCGGACGGGTGGCTGACCCGCACCGTCGCCGGGAAGTAGCGGGCGATGGCAGCGAGCATGGTGTTCTTCTGTTCTTCCAGGGCATAGCGCAGGCGACGCAGGTGACGGTCGTAGCCGCCGTGCTGGAGGTAGTCGGCGATCGCCGCCTGGGCCGGCATCGAGGCGCACAGCGAGGTCATCAGTTTCAGCCGTTCGATCTTCTGTGCGAAGCGCCCGGCGGCGACCCAGCCGATGCGGTAGCCCGGCGCCAGGCTCTTGGAGAACGAGCAGCAGTGCATCACCAGGCCCTCGGTGTCGAAGGCCTTGGCCGGCTTCGGTGCTTGCTGGGCGTAGTACAGCTCGGCGTAGACGTCGTCTTCGATCAGCGGCACCTGGTGCTGGCGCAACAGTTCCACCAGCGCCTGCTTCTTCTCTTCCGGCAGGCTCGCGCCCACCGGGTTCTGGAAGTTGCTCATGCACCACACGGCCTTGACCGGGTGGCGCTCCAGGGTCTGCGCCAGCACGCCGAGGTCGATGCCCTCGCGCGGATGCACGGGTATTTCCACGGCCTTGAGCTTGAGCCGCTCCAGCACCTGCAGGCAGGCATAGAAGGCCGGCGCCTCGATCGCCACCAGGTCGCCCGGCTCGGTCACCGCCTGCAGGCACAGGTTCAGCGCTTCCAGCGCGCCGTTGGTGATCAGCAGTTCCTCCATCGGCAGCATCAGCCCGCCGACCATGTAGCGCAGGGCGATCTGCCGGCGCAGTTGCGGATTGCCCGGCGACAGGTCGGTGACCACCATGCGCGGGTCCATGTCGCGGGTGGCGCTGGTCAGGGAGCGGGCCAGGCGCTGCAGGGGGAACAGCGCCGGGCTGGGGAAGGCCGAACCGAACGGCACGGTGTGCGGGTCCTTGATCGACTCGAGGATGGAGAACACCAGTTCGCTGACATCCACTTCGGTGGATTCGCTGGCCGGCTCGCCGATCTGCGGTTCGCTGAACGGCCGCGGCGCATGGGCGTTGACGAAGTAGCCCGAGCGCGGACGGGCGCGGATCAGGCCGCGGCGCTCCAGCAGGTAGTAGGCCTGGAACACCGTGGACGGACTGACCCCGTAGGTCTGGCTGGCGTAGCGCACCGACGGCACCCGTTGCCCGGGGCCGAGGACCCCGGTGTAGATCAGTTCGGCAATCTCGTCGGCGAATTTTTCGTAGCGTTTCATCATGGCTCTGCAGGTTCGGCGGGCAACGCAGTGTAGGGATCAGCGGTTCAACGGCGCAACGAAGCGGCTGCGGGCGACGCTGCGGATGTCCGGCTGGTCGCTGTCGATCAGCTCGAAGTCCAGCTCCAGGGAACTGCTGGCCGGGCGCTCGGCGAGCATCGCCACCGAGACCGGCAGCTCGGCCATTTCCCCGGCGGGGATACGCAAGCGAGTCTTGCCGTGCAGCTCGAAGCCTTCGGCGTTCAGCAGGCGCAGTTGATAGTCCTGTGGCTGCTGGGTCTTGTTGATGACCTTGAGGATGTAGATGTTCTCGATCTGGCCCAGGGCGTTCTCGCGGAACAGGCCACGGTCCTTGATCACGTCCATGGACAGCATGGGCCGCTCGTGCAGGGCGACGACCAGGGCACCGATCATCACCACCAGCACGGTCACGTAGCCGAGCAGGCGCGGGCGCAGCCAGTGGGTCCGGCCACCCTGCAGGGTGTGCTCGGACTTGTAGCCGATCAGGCCGCGCGGGTAGTTCATCTTGTCCATGATGCTGTCGCAGGCATCGATGCACGCGGCGCAGCCGATGCATTCCATCTGCAGGCCGTCGCGGATGTCGATGCCGGTAGGGCAGACCTGCACGCACATCTGGCAGTCGATGCAGTCGCCCAGGCCCTTGGCGTGGTGGTCGATCTCCTTCTTGCGCGGCCCGCGGGATTCGCCGCGGCGCGGGTCGTAGGCCACGGCCAGGGTGTCCTTGTCGAACATCACGCTCTGGAAGCGGGCGTACGGGCACATGTGCATGCACACCGCCTCGCGCATCCAGCCGGCGTTGATGTAGGTGGCGCCGGTGAAGAACAGGATCCAGAACAGGCTGACGCCACCGGCCTGCAGGGTGAACAGCTCTTCGGCCAGGGGGCGGATCGGGGTGAAGTAGCCGACGAAGGTCAGCCCGGTGAGCAGGCTGATGGCCAGCCACAGGCTGTGCTTGAAGGCGCGGCGTGCCAGCTTGTTCGGCCCCCAGGGCGCCCTGGCCAGCTTCATGCGCTGGTTGCGGTCGCCCTCGGTGATCTTCTCGCACCACATGAACAGCCAGGTCCAGGTGCTCTGCGGGCAGGTGTAGCCGCACCACACCCGCCCGGCGAACACGGTGATGGCGAACAGGCCGAAGGCGCAGATGATCAGCAGGGCGGACAGGAGGATGAAGTCCTGCGGCCAGAAGGTCGCGCCGAAGATGTGGAACTTGCTCTCCGCCAGGTCCCACAGCACCGCCTGGCGCCCGCCCCAGTCGAGCCAGGCGGTGGCGAAGAACAGCAGGAAGAGGAAGCCCGCGCCGCCCAGGCGCAGGTTGCGGTACAGGCCGGTGAAACTGCGGGTGTAGATGTGTCCGTCGCTGCTGGCGGCCTTCTTCTTGGGGGAGGGCGCGGCAACTTCAACGATCTGGACGGGGATGTGTTCGCTCATGGTTCGTCGCTCATCAGGCCTCGATCAGGCCAGAGCACTATGGCGACCCATCTGTTTGCATAACAGGCTCAGGTATTTTCATAAAAACCGTATCAGATTTTCTGTGAAAGGCCCCGAGGCCTCAGATTATCGAGCCTGGAGCGCTGCTCTTGAGATGCCTGCGACCATCCACCGCACCGGCCACGGTGAGTGCATCGGCTTCTGTTTCGGTGATCGGCACGCGCTTGCCGGCCAGTTCGGCGACCGACATGCGCAGGCTTTCGTCGGTCAGCACCTGCACCTCGCTGGCGTCGCCTTCGATATTCAGGTCGTCACCGATCAGGGTGCAGCGCCGGGTGGTTTCATCGATCTGGATGGGCATGGCGGTTTCCTCGTTGCCAGGGACTCATGGCGTGTGACCGCCGCAGCGTGGCGCTTGTCGCGTCGAGCCGATCAGCGGTCGGATCGCACTTCGGCGCAGGCGCCGGTGTCCATCGGATAACCGCGCTGACGAGGACAACACCATGGACGCCTGGTGGCATGAGGTGTGGCTGACCCTGGTGGCGGAATTTGCCGACATCACCGATGCCAAGCAACTGACCCAGGTCTCGGTGCGCCTGCTGATGGCCGCGCTGCTCGGCGCGGTGCTGGGCTTCGAGCGGGAGATGAAGGGCAAGGCCGCCGGGGTGCGTACCCATATGCTGGTGGCGATCGGCGCGGCGCTGTTCGTGCTGGTGCCGCGCATGGCCGGGGCCGACGATGCGGCGTTGAGCCGGGTGGTCCAGGGCATCGTCGCCGGGATCGGCTTTCTTGGCGCGGGTACCATCATCAAGGGTCACGAGCAGGACACCGGCCACGTCAAGGGCCTGACCACCGCGGCGGGCCTGTGGATGACCGCGGCGATCGGCGTGGCGGCGGGCATGGGGCGCGAGGCCACGGCGCTGTTCAGTACCGTGCTGGCGCTGCTGGTGTTCGGCGTGATGCCCTGGGTGGTGGCCCTGCTGGAAGGCAAGGACAGGCGGGGAGATGACGGAAAGGGCGAAGGCGGAATGCACTGAGGGGAGCCGAAGCTCCCCTCAAAGATTGTTGCGTGCTCTTTTTTTGTTATTGGAGGGCGGTCTATTGTTGTTTTTGGCAACCGTTGCCTCTTTGGTGCTTGTGCGATCCCCATCCGGGATCAAGAGCAAACGTATTTTTTTGAGCGCTGATCGACCTTCATCATTGCTGATCCAACCGTGACGGGCGCTACCTTGAGGTAGTTTTATTGTTCTCTGTCTGGTTGCGGGGCACGCCCCCGAAAAGCCATCCACTCCAAAAAAATCAGTTAGCTTCGTCTCTGCCGTATTGTTCTTGTTATGTCAGATCCGGTACGTCTTGTTTTTATTGGGTTTGCCGCATTTTTTATTTTTGTTGTGCCAGAGATATAGCAGGTGCCGTGCCAACTTTTGAAAACCCAATAAAATCAAGGGTTTGCCGGGATTGCGGAAAATCCTGGCACGGGAAAATCCGCTGATTTGTTTCCGTGTTACCCGGTTTTTCCCTGGGAAGTGTGAAGGCGGTAACACTTTGTGACCTCATGCGAGGTGTTACCGCCACGTTTCAGCCGGGTGTTCAGCAAGCGTTGCGGGCGCGCGCCACCCGCGAGCCGCTGGCGCGGCCGAGCACCGCACTGATGCGCTGGCCGGCGGCGATGAGCCGGTCCAGGTCGATGCCGGTCTCGATGCCCAGGCCCTGGAGCATGTACAGCACGTCCTCGCTGGCGACGTTGCCGCTGGCGCCCTTGGCATACGGGCAGCCGCCGAGGCCGGCGACCGAACTGTCGAACACGTTGATCCCTTCCAGCAGGCTGGCATACACGTTGGCCAGGGCCTGGCCGTAGGTGTCGTGGAAATGCCCGGCCAGTTGCGGGCGCGGTACCTGGGCGCCGACCACGTTGAACAGGTGGCGGGTGGCGCCGGGGGTACCGGTGCCGATGGTGTCGCCGAGGGACACTTCGTAGCAGCCCATCTCGTACAGCTCGCGGGCCACCGCGGCGACCTGGGCGGCATCCACCTGGCCCTCGTAGGGACAGCCGAGCACGCAGGACACGTAGCCACGCACGCGCACGCCGTGCTGGCGCGCCGCGTCCATGATCGGCACGAAGCGCTGCAGGCTCTCGCTGATGGAGCAGTTGATGTTGCGCTGGGAGAAGGCCTCCGAGGCCGCGGCGAACACCGCGACTTCCTTGACCCCGGCACCCAGGGCGTCCTCGAAGCCGCGCAGGTTGGGGGCCAGGGCGGCATAGGTGACCCCGGCCTGCTGCTGGATCCCGGCGAACACCTCGGCCGAACCGGCCATCTGCGGTACCCATTTCGGCGACACGAAACTGCCGACTTCGACGTAGGACAGGCCGGCGGCGGTCAGGTCGTCGACCAGGCGCACCTTGTCGGCGACGCTGATGGGCTGGGCTTCGTTCTGCAGACCGTCGCGGGGGCCGACTTCGACCAGACGGACTTTGGCGGGCAATGGCATGGTGTGGGCTTCCTGGTTGGGCTCAGTGGCCGTTGTTCTGTTTGTTCAGGGTGGTGGCCAGCGCCTGCATGCAGCGCTCTTCGGCGGTGTCCAGTTCCAGCTGCATCTGCTGGATGTCGAGCAACTGCTGTTCGAGCTGGGCGCGGCGCTCGGCGATCTTCGCCAGCATGCTGTTGAGCTGCCTGGTGTTGCCGCTGGACGGGTCGTACAGCTCGATCAGTTCGCGGCATTCGGCGAGGGAAAAACCGATGCGCTTGCCGCGCAGGATGAGCTTCAGGCTGACCTTGTCACGCGCCGAGTAGACCCGCTCCAGGCCACGGCGCTCGGGGCTGAGCAGACCCTGTTCCTCGTAGAAGCGGATGGCCCGGGTGGTGATGTCCAGCTCGCGGGACAGGTCGGAGATGCTGTAGGTCTGGGTGCTCATGGGCGGGGCTCTGGCGTGAAGGCAATGACGCCTAACCTAAAGCCAGGTTGACGTTTACGTCAAGGTCGAGGTGCGCTGCATGCGCTCGATGATTTCCCACAACCGCGCATCCTCGAAGTCCGCCACCACCAACTGTGCACCGGCGGCCATCAAGGCCTCCGCCGTCTGGCTGGTGGACACCCCCACGGTGAAGATCCCCGCGCCACTGGCCGCCCTGACGCCCGGCAGCGAATCCTCGAAGGCCAGCGCCTGACCCGCCTGCGCCTCCAGGCGCTGCAAACCGCTGAGGTAGGGCAGTGGATCGGGCTTGGCCCTCGCCAGTTCCTCGGCCACCAGGACATGCTCGAAGCGGCCTTCCAGCCCCAGCGCCGCGAGCATGTGCACGGCATTGGCCCGCGGTGCGTTGGTCACCACCGCCATGCCGAGGCCGTGTTCCTCGGCGTACGCCAGCAGGCGCAGCAGGCCGGGCGTCGCTTGCAGGGTCGGCGACAGCGCGCGGAAACGCGCTTCCTTGCGTTCGGCGAAGGCCAGGTGCTCGCTCAGCGCACGCCCAGGGAACAGGTAGCGGCACAGGTCGGCATTGGCCCGTCCGCTGATGTGCGCGTCGAATTCCGCCTCGCTCAGCACGCGGCCCTCTTCGTGCAGCAGTTGCTGCATGGCCAGCAGGTGCAGCTTGTCGGTATCGGCGAGGGTGCCGTCGAGGTCGAAGAGCAGGGCGTCGAGCATGGTGCGGATCCGTAGAACGATGAGTGGCCATCATACCCGCCGATCGACGGGGCTGGTCAGCGGGATACGAAAAGAGTACAAATGTGCTCCATGACGACTCTATCCCCCAAACGCGCTGCCATCCTCACCTTCATCCGCGACCGCATCGCCGACAAAGGGCAGCCTCCCAGCCTTGCGGACATCGCCCAGGCCTTCGGCTTCGCCTCGCGCAGCGTCGCGCGCAAGCATGTCCAGGCCCTGTGCGAGGCCGGCTTCATCGAGGTCACCCCGAACCAGGCGCGCAGCATCCGCCTGGCCGGTGCCATGCGCCGCCCCGAGGTGCTGGAGATCCCGGTGCTCGGCCAGGTCGCCGCCGGTCGCCCCATCGGCCCGGACGTGGATATCCACGAGCAATTGATGCTCGATGCCCACCTGTTCAGCCGGACGCCCAGCTACCTGCTCAAGGTGCGCGGCGACTCGATGATCGACGACGGCATCCTCGACGGCGACCTGGTCGGCATCCGCCAGCAGGCCGAGGCCCGCGACGGGCAGATCATCGTCGCCCGCCTCGACGGCGAGGTGACCATCAAGCGCTTCGAGCGCGGCGTCGGTCACTACCGCCTGCTGCCACGCAACCCGGCCTATGCCCCGATCATCGTCGGTCCGGACCGCGACTTCGTCATCGAAGGGGTGTTCTGCGGCCTGGTGAGGCGCGACTGATGGGCGCGGTGGTCAGCCTCGACGGCCTGCTCGATACCCGCCGGGTATGGAAGGGCAGGCCGCTGGTCGAGGCGCATGGCCTGCAACCCACCGGGCATGCCGGGCTGGACGCCGTGCTGCCGGGCGGTGGCTGGCCAGCGGCGGCACTCAGTGAACTGCTGCTGGCCGACGAAGGTGCCGGTGAACTGCACTTGCTCTGGCCCAGCCTGGCACGGCTGAGCAAGGCGGGAGAAAGGGTGGTGCTGGTCGCCCCCCCGTTCATTCCCTACCCACCTGCCTGGCAGACGGCAGGGGTCGACCTGCGCTGGCTGACGGTGGTGCAGGCCAGCGCCGCGGAAAGCCTCTGGGCGGCCGAGCAATGCCTGCGCTCCGGCAGTTGCGCCGCCGTGCTGTGCTGGCCGCAGCGCGCCGACGACCGTGCCCTGCGCCGTTTGCAGGTGGCCGCGGAAACTGGTCAGGCCCTGGCCTTCGCCTGCCGCGACCAGGCCGCCGCGCTCAACCCTTCGCCCGCCGCCCTGCGCATCGCCATCGACACCCGCCCGGCGCAATGGCGCGTGCTCAAGTGCCGTGGCGGCCTGGCGCCGAACCGCCCGATCAGCGCTGCCGGGCATGCGGGGTGACGTGCCATGCTCTGGGCCTGCATCCTGTTGCCGCAACTGGCGCTCGACAGCGTCCTGCGCGGACGTGACGACGCCGATCAGCCGCTGGTGCTGCTCACCGGCCCGGCCACGCGCCGGGTGCTGCAGGCGGTCAATCCGGCCGCCCGTGCCCTCGGCCTGAGCGCCGGCCTGAGCCTGACCAGCGCCCAGGCGTTGGCCCAAGGCTTCATCACGGTCGAGCACGACCCCGCCGCCACCGAGCGCCAGCAGCAACTGCTCGCGGCCTGGGCCTATCGCTTCAGTTCCCAGGTCAGCCTGCATTACCCGCGGGCGTTGCTGATGGAAGTGCACTCCAGCCTTGGCCTGTTCGGCCCCTGGCCGCGTTTCGAAGCGCGCCTGCGCGAGGAGCTGCGCGCCCTGGGCTTCCGTCATCGCATCGTCCTGGCCAGCAATCCGGTGGCGGCGCGCATGCTGGCCAACGCCCATGACGGCCTTGCCGCCAGCGACCCGGCAACCACCCGCGCCGCCCTGGCGGCCATGCCCATCGACCGCCTTGGCTTGCCACCGGAGGCCGCCACGGCGTTCAGCCGCATGGGCCTGCGCCGCCTCGACCAGGTGCTGGCACTGCCCCGCGAGACCCTGGCCCGGCGTTTCGCCGGCGCGGTGCAACTGCACCTGGATCGCCTGCTCGGCCTGCGCGCCATGGCGCTGGAGTGCTACCTGCCGCCGGATCGTTTCGAGTCGCGCCTGGAGCTGAACTTCGACGTGGCCTCCAGCCAGGCCCTGCTGTTTCCGCTGCGGCGGATGATCGAGGACCTGGCCGCCTTCCTCGCCGGGCGCGATGCCGGGGTGCAGCGCTTCAGCCTGTTCCTGGAACATGCCGAAGGCGCCGACACCCTGCTGCCGGTCGGCCTGCTGGCGGCCGAGCGCGACGCCGGGCGCCTGCTGGAACTGGCCCGGGGGCGCCTCGAACAGCTGACCTTGCGCGCACCGGTACGCAACCTGCGCCTGAGCGCCGAGGAGCTGCCGGCCTTCGTGCCCCAGGCCGGCGAGCTGTTTTCCGCGCGGGCCCGGCAACAGCAGGGCTGGGAACAGTTGCGCGAGCGCCTGCGGGCCCGTCTCGGCGACGAGGCCGTGCGCAGCGTCGGGGCGGTCGCCGACCATCGCCCGGAATGCGCCTGGCGCAGTGCCGAGTTGCCCGCCGTGCCAGGCGGGGACTGCACGGCGCCGCGCCCCGGCTGGCTGCTGGAGCAACCGCGGGCCCTGCCGCTGGCGGGACTGCGCCTGCTGGCCGGGCCGGAGCGCATCGAGTCCGGTTGGTGGGACGGCGGCGACGTGCGGCGCGACTACTACCTGGTCGAAACCACGGCCGGCCAGCGCGGCTGGGCCTACCGCCAACTGGGCGACGCGCGCGACGGCCCGTTGTGGCTGCAGGGCTGGTTCGCATGAGCGGCTATGCCGAGCTGCATTGCCTGTCCAGCTTCAGTTTCCAGCGTGGTGCCTCCAGTGCCCTGGAGCTGTTCGCGCGGGCGCAGGAGCAGGGCTACCAGGCGCTGGCGATCACCGACGAGTGCACCCTGGCCGGCATCGTCCGCGCCTGGCAGGCCTCGCTGAAGGTCGGCTTGCCGCTGATCGTCGGCAGTGAAATGCGCGTGGAGGACGGGCCGAAGCTGGTGCTGCTGGTGGAGAGCCTGCGCGGCTACCAGCAGTTGTGCGCGTTGATCACCCGCGCCCGGCGGCGCGCGGAGAAGGGCTGTTACCGGGTGCTTCGCGAGGACTTCGCGCAGCCCATGGACGGCCTGCTGGCGCTGTGGGTGGCGGACCGTCCGGACGATCCCGCGCCGGGGCGCTGGCTGCGGGAGGTCTTCGCCGAACGCCTGTGGCTGGCGGTGCACCTGCACCACGGGCACGACGACCGCCAGCGCCTGCACGACCTGCTGCAACTGGCCCGCGAACTGGACATCACCCCGGTGGCCTGCGGCGACGTGCACATGCACAGCCGTGGCCGGCGGGCCCTGCAGGACTGCATGACGGCCATCCGTCACCACACCACCGTCGCCGAGGCGGGGCATCGCCTGTTCGCCAATGGCGAGCGTCACCTGCGCACCCTCGAACAGTTGCGGGCGCTGTACCCGCCGGCCTTGCTGGAGGAGAGCACGCGGATCGCCGCCCGCTGTCACTTCGATCTCAAGCGCGACCTCGAGTACCAGTACCCCCGCGAAGTCGTGCCGCGCGGCCACGATGCCGACTCCTGGCTGCGGGAGCTGTGCGAACGGCGCATTCCCGAGCGCTGGCCCGGGGGCATCGACGCCAAGCAGCGGCAGGCGCTGGAGCATGAACTGACCCTGATCGGCGAGCTGGGCTACGCGTCCTATTTCCTCACCGTCCACGACATCGTCGACTTCGCCCGCAAGCGCGACATTCTCTGCCAGGGCCGTGGTTCGGCAGCCAACTCGGTGGTGTGTTTCGTCCTCGGCATCACCGAGCTGGACCCGGGCAAGAGCAGCCTGCTGTTCGAGCGCTTCCTGTCCCGCGAGCGCAACGAGCCGCCGGACATCGACGTGGATTTCGAGCACGACCGGCGCGAGGAGGTGCTGCAGTACGTGTTCAATCGCTACGGTCGCCATCGCGCGGCGCTGACCGCGGTGGTCAGCAGCTACCATGCCTCCGGTGCGGTGCGGGATATCGGCCGGGTGCTGGGGCTGCCGCCGGACCAGCTGGGGGCCTTGTCCGACTGCTGCGGGCGCTGGAGCGACCGGGTGCCGTCTGCGGAGCGCCTGGTGGAAGCCGGCTTCGACCCGGACAGCCCGCTGCTGCACCGGGTCCTTACCTTGACCGGCGAACTGATGGGCTTCCCCCGGCACCTGTCGCAGCACCCGGGTGGCTTCGTCATCAGCGAGCAGCCGCTGGATACCCTGGTGCCGGTGGAGAACGCCGCCATGGCCGAGCGCACGGTGATCCAGTGGGACAAGGACGACCTCGACGCCGTCGGCCTGCTCAAGGTGGATGTCCTGGCGCTGGGCATGCTCAGTGCCTTGCGCCGCTGTTTCGACCTGTACCTGCGGCACCGCGGCCGGCGCCTGAGCATCGCCAGCATTCCCGCCGACGATGCGCCGACCTACGCCATGATCAGCCGCGCCGACACCCTCGGCGTGTTCCAGATCGAGTCGCGGGCGCAGATGGCCATGCTGCCGCGCCTGCGGCCGCAGGAGTTCTACGACCTGGTGATCCAGGTGGCGATCGTGCGGCCGGGGCCGATCCAGGGCGACATGGTGCACCCGTACCTGCGCCGGCGGAACAAGCAGGAGCCGGTGGACTATCCCTCCGAAGCACTCGAGGCGGTTTTCAAAAGGACCCTTGGCGTACCGCTGTTCCAGGAGCAGGTCATGTCCCTGGCCATCGTCGCCGCCGACTACAGCCCCGGCGAGGCCGATGAACTGCGTCGTTCCATGGCGGCCTGGAAACGCCATGGCGGGCTGGAGCCGCATCGCCTCCGCCTGACCGAAGGCATGCTGCGCAACGGCTACAGCCTGGAATTCGCCGAGCGCATCTTCGAGCAGATCAAGGGCTTCGGCAGCTACGGTTTCCCCGAGTCCCACGCCGCCAGCTTCGCCCTGCTGACCTACGCCAGTTGCTGGCTCAAGTGCCATGAGCCGGCGATCTTCGCCTGTGCCCTGATCAACAGCTGGCCCATGGGTTTCTACAGCCCGGACCAGGTCCTCCAGGACGCGCGCCGCCATGGCATCGTGATCCGCCCGGTGGACGTGCGCCACAGCCATTGGGACTGCAGCCTGGAACCGGGGGAGGGCGGGGGGCTGGCCCTGCGCATCGGTCTGCGGCAGATCCGTGGTTTTCGTGAGGAGGATGCCGAGCGCCTGGCCCGGGCCCGTGAGGCTCGGGCCTTTCGCGATGTCGAGGACCTGTGCCGGCGCGCCGCGCTGGACGCCCGTGCCCGCGACCTGCTGGCCGATGCCGGTGCCCTGGCGGCGCTGGCCGGCCACCGTTACCAGGCGCGCTGGGCGGTGGCCGCGGTGCAGGCGCAACTGCCGCTGTTCGCGGCCGTCGAGCCGGCCCCGGAAGTGCAGGTGCAGTTGCCCGCCCCGAGCGTGGGCGAAGACCTGTTCGCCGACTACGACAGCCTGGGCACGACCCTCGGTCCGCATCCGCTGAGCCTGTTGCGCCGCCGTCTCACCGGCCTGGGCTGCCGCAGCTCGCGGGCGCTGGACGATGTCGCCCATGGCGACAGCATCAGCGTGGCCGGGCTGGTGGTGGGGCGCCAGCGCCCGCAGACCGCCAGCGGGGTGACCTTCGTCACCCTGGAGGACGAGTTCGGCATGCTCAACGTGGTGGTCTGGCGCGACCTGGCCGAGCGCCAGCGGCGGGTGCTGGTGGGGTCGAGGCTGATGCAGGTGCGCGGCAAGCTGGAGTTCGCCGACGGCGTGCGCCATCTGATCGCCCGCCGCCTGGAGGATCTCAGCCCGCTATTGCGCGGGCTGGACGTGCGCAGCCGGGACTTTCACTGAGGCTCAGACCATGGCCAGGCGCTGCTTGTGGGTGGGCGCCGGGAAGGCCTGGTCGATCTGCTGCAGGTCAGCGGCACTGAGGACCAGTTGGCCGGCCGCGGCATTGAGCTGCACATGGCGCGACTCCACCGCCTTGGGAATGGCGATCACCCCATCCTCGCGGGTGGCCCAGGCCAGGCTGACCTGGGCCGGGGTGACGCCATGGCGTTCGGCGATCTGCGCCAGCACGGGATGGCGCAGCAGGCGCCCGGCCTGGGCCAGCGGACAGTAGGCCATGACCGGCACGGCGTGCTCGCGGCACCAGGGCAGCAGGTCGAACTCGATGCCGCGCTGCTGCGGGTTGTACAGCACCTGGTTGGTGGCGCAGGCGGGGTTGGCCAGTTCGCGCAGGTCGTCGGTGTCGAAGTTCGACACGCCCCAACGGTCGATCTTGCCTGCCTCGCGCAGACGCTCGAAGGCTTCGACGGTTTCCTCCAGCGGATACTGGCCGCGCCAGTGCAGCAGGTAGAGATCGATATGCCCGCTGCGCAAGCGGGCGAGGCTGCGTTCACAGGCGGCGACGAGGCCCTTGCGACCGGCGTTGTGCGGATAGACCTTGCTGACCAGGAAGACCTGGTCGCGGCGCCCTTCGAGGGCTTCGCCGACCACCTCCTCGGCACCGCCCTCGGCGTACATTTCCGCGGTATCGACCAGGGTCAGGCCAAGGTCGATGCCCTGTTGCAGGGCGGCGACCTCACGGCGGCGCTGGCCCGGATCCTCGCCCATGTACCAGGTGCCCTGGCCGATGACCGGCACCTGCTGGTTGCCGAGCGTTGTCTTTTTCATCTGCGAAACTCCTTCAGAATGTGCTACGTGGCCATCAGCCACACCACAAGTCACAACCAGGGTCGGTCACCTCGGCCACCAGCACATCCAGCACCGCTTGCGCGGCCGCCGACAGCTTGTGATCCGCCTGCATCATCACCCCGATCCGGCGTTCCACCACCGGCTCCACCAGTGCCACGCACTGCGCCCCCAGCTCGCGCATCTGGCCGATGCACAGCGCCGGCACCGCGCTGACCCCGAGGCCGTTGGCGACCATCCGGCCAATGGTAGACAACTGATGGCTTTCGAACGCCACCGTGAGTTTGCCGTGGTCCGCCGCCACATGCCGCTCCAGCAGCAGGCGCACCGCCGACGGCCGTTGCAGGGCGATGAAATCCTCGCGCAGCAATTCCCTCCACGAAACCTGGGCCTGCGCGGCCAGCGGCGAGCCCTTCGGCACCACGGCGACGAAACGGTCCAGGTACAACGGCCTGAACAGCAGCGGCTCGCTGGCCTCCGGCTCGAAGCCGATGCCCAGCTCGACCCGCCGATGCCGCACCAGCTCCAGCACCTGTTCGTTGATCACGTCATGCACCGTGACGTTCACCCGCGGGTAACGCTCGCGGAATCGCTTGAGCACCGGCGGCAGCAGGTTGCCGGCGAAGGCCGGCATGGCGGCGATGGACACTCGCCCCAGTTGCAGGGTGAAGCGCTGGCGCAGCAGTTCCTCGGTGTTGTCCCAGTCCGCCAGCAGTTGCCGGGCCAGCGGCAGCAGCACCTCGCCTTCCGGGGTCAGGCTGACGCTGCGGGTGGTGCGGCTGAGCAGGGCGCCGCCGAGGTGCTCCTCGAGGCTCTTGATGGTCAGGCTCAGTGCCGGCTGCGACAGGTGCAGGTGCTCCCCGGCCTGGGCGAAGCTCTGGTAGGTGGCGACGGCGACGAAGGCGCGCAATTGCTTGAGGTTCATGGGATTGTTTTGAATTCCAAATCAATCAATGAGAAAAACAAAATTAACAAATCAGTCTCCGAGGAGGAAGATCCCCTTCAGCCCCAACAACGACAACAAGGCGGATCACATGGCCGGACTGGACAAGCGCGTAGCAACCTATGAACAGGCCCTCGAAGGCCTGACCGACGACATGACGGTACTGGCCGGCGGCTTCGGCCTGTGCGGCATTCCCGAGAACCTCATCGCCGAGATCAAGCGCCGCGGCGTGACCGGCCTGACCGTGGTCTCGAACAACTGCGGCGTCGACGGCTTCGGCCTCGGCGTGCTTCTGGAAGACCGGCAGATCCGCAAGATGGTCGCCTCCTACGTCGGTGAAAACGCCGAATTCGAACGCCAGCTGCTCAGCGGCGAACTGGAAGTGGAACTGACCCCGCAAGGCACCCTGGCCGAGAAGATGCGCGCCGGCGGCGCCGGGATCCCGGCTTTCTACACCGCCACCGGCTACGGCACCCCGGTCGCCGAAGGCAAGGAAGTGCGCCAGTTCAACGGTCGCCACTACATCCTCGAGGAAGCCATCACCGGTGACTTCGCCATCGTCAAAGGCTGGAAGGCCGACCACTACGGCAACGTGGTGTACCGCAACACCGCGCAGAACTTCAACCCGCTGGCCGCCACCGCCGGCCGGATCACCGTGGTCGAGGTCGAGGAGATCGTCGAGCCGGGCGTGCTGCTGCCGAGCGAGATCCACACCCCGGGCATCTATGTCGACCGGGTCATCGTCGGCACCTTCGAGAAGCGCATCGAAAAGCGCACCGTCAAAGCCTGACCCGTCCCCAGAACAACGAAGAGATCCTGACCATGGCACTTACCCGCGAACAAATGGCCCAGCGCGTCGCCCGCGAACTCAAGGACGGCTACTACGTCAACCTCGGCATCGGCATCCCGACCCTGGTGGCCAACTACGTCCCGGCGGATATGGACGTGATGCTGCAATCGGAAAACGGCCTGCTCGGCATGGGCGAATTCCCCACCGAAGGCCAGCTCGACGCCGACATGATCAACGCCGGCAAGCAGACCGTGACCGCCCGTCGCGGCGCGTCGATCTTCAACTCCGCCGAGTCCTTCGCGATGATTCGCGGCGGCCATGTCGACCTGACCGTGCTCGGTGCCTTCGAGGTGGACGTGGAGGGCAACATCGCCTCGTGGATGATTCCCGGCAAGCTGGTCAAGGGCATGGGTGGGGCGATGGACCTGGTGGCCGGTGCGGAGAACATCATCGTCACCATGACCCACGCCTCCAAGGACGGCGAATCCAAGCTGCTGCCGCGCTGCAGCCTGCCGCTGACCGGCGCCGGCTGCATCCGCAAGGTGCTGACCGACCTGGCCTACCTGGAGATCGACAACGGCGCCTTCATCCTCAAGGAGACCGCGCCGGGGGTGAGCGTCGAGGAAATCATCGAGAAGACCGCGGGCAAGCTGATCGTGGCCGATGACGTGAAGGAAATGACTTTCTGATTTCCTGCTGTTTTCCAGGGCCCTATCGCTGGCAAGCCAGCTCCCACAAGGAATGCTGTCGACCGGTGGGCCTGTGTACGACACGGACCCTGTGGGAGCTGGCTTGCCAGCGATAGGGCCCTTGAGAACAGCCTGAGCAACACGCCGGTCCGGGGCAGGAAACCACGCACTTCCTGTTTCGAACCGGCCTTCCCGCCTACAGCTTCGCCTCTCGCTCATCCTGCGCAACCACCGCCTGGCACAACTCGATCATCTGCTCGCGCATCCAGCGGTTGGCCGGGTCCTGGTCGGTGCTTTCGTGCCAGTACAGGTGGGTTTCCAGCGGCGGCACGTCGTTCACCGGCAGGCTCGCGTAGTTGAGCTGGTGGCGGCGGGCGAAGCGCTCCGGCACGGTCATCACCATGTCGGTCTGCTGCAGCACCTGCGAGGCCATCAGGTAGTGCTGCGAGCGCAGGGCGATGCGTCGCTGCAGGCCCATCTTGCCCAGCGCCAGGTCGACATAGCCGAGGCCGTTGCGCCGGCTGGAGATATGGATGTGGGTCAGGCTCATGTAGTCGTCGAGGCTGATCCGCTCCTTGGCCATCGGGTGTCCCTGGCGCATGGCGCAGACGTACTGGTCCTGCATCAGCTTGACGTGGCGCACCTGCGGGTCGGTGTTGAGCGGGGCGTCGACGGCGAAGTCCAGGCGCCCGGCGGCCAGCTCCTTGGTGGTCTCGCGGCGCTTGCACAGGAAGCTCTCGATCACCACCGCCGGCGCCAGGCGGCGCAGGCGCTGAAACAGCGGCGGCAGGATCACCGCCTCGGTGAGGTCGGTCATGCTGATGCGGAAGGTCTTGTTGGCCTGCAACGGGTTGAAGATGCGGCTCTCCTGCACCGACACGCGCAGCAGCGACAGGGCGTTGCGCACCGGGCCGATGATGTTTTGCGCCATCGGCGTCGGCACCATGCCCTGGGCGGTGCGCACGAACAGCGGATCGTTGAAGGTCTCGCGCAACCGCGCCAGGGCGTTGGACACCGCCGGCTGGGTGATGCCGACGATCTGCCCGGCACGGGTCAGGTTGGCTTCGGTGTAGATCGCATCGAAAACGATGAACAGATTCAGGTCGACCTTGTTCAGGTTCATGGGCACCGCTCTTGTAGGTGTTATCGGCCGATCATATATCGGTTATGAATGTTTATACACGCCGAAAATAGACTAGGTGGATTTTGCCCGGTGATCTAGCATCCCTTCCAGATCCCTTTCACGAAGAAGGTACTGCTCATGGATTTCGCCTACTCCCCCAAGGTCCAGGCCCTGCGCGAACGTGTCACGGCGTTCATGGACGCCTATGTCTATCCCGCCGAGCCGGTGTTCGAGCAACAGGTCGCCGAGGGCGACCGCTGGCAGCCGACGGCGATCATGGAAGAACTGAAGAACAAGGCGAAGGCCGAAGGCCTGTGGAACCTGTTCCTGCCCGAGTCGGAACTGGGTGCTGGCCTGAGCAACCTGGAATACGCGCCGCTGGCGGAGATCATGGGCCGCTCGCTACTGGGGCCCGAGCCGTTCAACTGCTCGGCGCCGGACACCGGCAACATGGAAGTGCTGGTGCGCTACGGCAGCGAGGAGCAGAAGCGCCAGTGGCTGGAACCGTTGCTGCGCGGCGATATCCGTTCCGCCTTCGCCATGACCGAGCCGGACGTGGCCTCGTCGGACGCCACCAACATGGCGGCGCGCGCCACCCGCGACGGTGACGAGTGGGTCATCAACGGGCGCAAGTGGTGGACCTCCGGTGCCTGCGACCCGCGTTGCAAGGTGATGATCTTCATGGGCCTGAGCAACCCGGACAACCCGCGGCACCAGCAGCATTCGATGATCCTCGTGCCCACCGACGCGCCCGGGGTGAAGATCGTCCGGCCGCTGCCGGTGTTCGGTTACGACGACGCGCCGCACGGCCACGCCGAGGTGCTGTTCGACAACGTGCGGGTGCCCTACGAGAACGTGATCCTCGGCGAGGGCCGCGGTTTCGAGATCGCCCAGGGGCGCCTTGGCCCGGGCCGCATCCACCACTGCATGCGCTCCATCGGCATGGCCGAGCGAGCCCTGGAACTGATGTGCAAGCGCTCGGTGGAACGCACCGCCTTCGGTCGTCCGCTGGCGCGGCTGGGCGGCAACGTCGACAAGATCGCCGACTCGCGCATGGAGATCGACATGGCCCGCCTGCTGACCCTGAAGGCGGCGTACATGATGGACACCGTCGGCAACAAGGTGGCCCGCAGCGAAATCGCCCAGATCAAGGTGGTGGCGCCGAACGTGGCGCTGAAGGTGATCGACCGGGCCATCCAGATCCATGGTGGCGCCGGAGTGTCCGGGGACTTCCCGCTGGCCTACATGTACGCCATGCAGCGCACCCTGCGCCTGGCCGATGGCCCGGACGAGGTGCACCGGGCGGCGATCGGCAAGTACGAGATCGGCAAGTACGTGCCGAAGGAGATGCTGCGTAGCAGCCATTGATCTTCAGGCTGGCAGTGAACCCTGTGGGAGCTGGCTTGCCAGCGATTGGGACCGACCTGACAACAACTTTGCCAGTGCCGACCTCATCGCTGGCAAGCCAGCTCCCACAGGTTCAGTGATCAGCCTTCGTTTTGCGGTGTCTTTTCATCCCTTGTCTTGAACAACGACAGCACCACCCCACCCGCCAGCAAGCCGAAGGTCACCCCCAGCGACACCAGCGCCGGGATCTTGCCGATGAAACCGTGCAGGAAGATCTTCCCGCCAATGAAGATCAGCACCAGCGCCAGGGCGTACTTGAGGTAGACGAAGCGGTGCATCAGCGCTGCCAGGGCGAAGTACAGCGCGCGCAGGCCGAGGATCGCGAAGATGTTCGAGGTGTAGACGATGAACGGGTCCTGGGTGATGGAGAAGATCGCCGGCACGCTGTCCACGGCGAACACCAGGTCGGCCAGTTCGATCAGCACCAGCGCCAGGAACAGCGGCGTGGCGTAGAGGATCGCCTTCGACTGCCCCGGCGGGGTCAGGCGCACGAAGAAATGCGCGTCATGCAGGCGGTCGGTGACCCGCACGTGCTTCTTGATGAAACGGATCAGCGGGTTGTTGGCCAGGTCCGGGTGGGCGTCCTCGCGGCTGAACAGCATCTTCACCCCGGTGATCAGCAGGAAGGCGCCGAACACGTAGAGGATCCAGTCGAACTCCTTCACCAGCGCGCTGCCGACGCCGATCATGATCGCCCGCAGCACCACCACCCCGAGGATGCCCCAGAACAGCACGCGGTGCTGGTAGCGCCGGGGGATGCCGAAGAAACCGAAGATCATCGCCATGACGAACACGTTGTCCATCGACAGCGACTGCTCCACCAGCAACCCGGTGTAGAACTCCAGGGCACTCTGCGCGCCCAGCTCGTACCAGATCCAGCCGCCGAACATCAGGCCGACGCTGAAGTAGCCGGCATACAGCAGCAGGCTCTCGCGCATCTCGATTTCGCGCTGGTCACGGTGCAGGACCCCGAGGTCGAAGACCAGCAGGGCGATGACGATAACGATGAAGGCCAGCCAGAGCAGGCTGCTGGTGCCGAGGAAGTCGGCGCTGAAAAAATCATGCAGAGCTGTCATGAGCCCCTCCCGATGTCGAAGAAGTGACTCCGACATGGCGGTGGAAATACCGTCAGAGGGGCCCGGCGTCACAGGCTTGAGCCTAGACCGGGCGGGGCGCGGGGAGAGGACTAGAGCGTTACAAGATCCTACAAGATTTTAGGAAATGGCCGTCAGTACACCCAGGCCTCGACCCGGCGGTTGCGGATTCGCCCCTGGGTATCGGTGTTGGCCGCCACCGGCAGTTCGGCGCCGAGGCCGAGCACGTCGCGCAGCACCACGCCCTGCCTGACCAGCTCGCGGCGCACCGCCATGGCCCGCAGGCGCGAAAGCAGGTCGGCGCGGCGGGCATCGTCCTTGGCGTCGCCGAAGCCCACCAGGACCACCTTGTCCTCGAGCTTGCGGTTCTGCTTCAGGTAGTCCACCAGCCGCTGCACATCTCGCAGGGCCTTGTTGTCGAGGGTGGCGCTGCCTTCCTGGAAACGGAAATTGACCGACAGGCGCTGCGCCTCGCCGGACAGGCGCCGGTAGCTCGGCGGCATGTCGGCCTGGGGGGCTTCGCTGATCGTGCGCACCTGCTGGTCGATGAAGCCGTTGCTGGCGACGATGGCCTGGCCGCGGGGGCTCTGGGTGAAGTCCAGCAGGGCGCGGGCGAGGAGATGGGGGTGGGCCGGCGGCAGGTAGAAGTACAGGCGCCGCGTCAGCGGGTAGTCCTCGCTGGCGATCTGCTCGGGGCTCGGCAGCATGGCCCGCGACGCGCCGTCGGCGACCGCGAGGACGCGCGCGCCGTGGACCGTGCTCAAGCTGCTGAAGCCAATGGCCTGGCGGTCCTGGCGCACGGCCTCGGCCAGTTCCTCGCCGGACTCGAAGCGTTTCGCGTTGCTGGCCAGGGTCTGCTGGTGTGGATCGAGGACCAGGGTCTTGAAGGTTTCCCAGGTGCCGGAGCGGTCGTCGCGGGCGTACAGCTGGATTGGCCCGCCGCCCACGCCGAGCTGTTCCCAGGTGCTGACCTGGCCGGAGAAGATCTGCGCCAGTTGCTCGATGGTCAGTTGCGGCAGGGGATTGTCCGGGTGCACCAGCACGGCGACGCCGTCGAGGGCGATGACCTGCTCGGCCTCGGCGCCGGTCAGGTTGCCCAGGGCCTGGAGGTCGGCCACTTCGCTGTCCTTGATCGGCCGCGAGGCGGCGGCGAGGTCGGCATTGCCGGACTTCAGGGCGGCGAAACCGGTGCTGCTGCCGTGCGCGGCGATGTCCACGCGGATGTCGCCGGCGCTGATCCGCAGTTCATTGGCCTGGGCTCCGGGCTCGCTGCGGATGTCGTCGAGGCCCTGGCTCTGCAGCAGGCCGCGCACCAGCGCCGGGGCCAGGGCCGCGCCAATGGTGTTGGAGCCCTGGATGCGCAGGGTATCGGCCAGCGCCAGGGGGGCGAGGAGGACAAGCAGCAGGGCGCAGGGGCGGATCATTGCCGGCGGGCACTCTCGAGGGACGAAGGTGGCGGCAGATTAAGACAGAAAGATGAACGCTGGATGACAGGGAGTATGGGGCCGCTTTGCGGCCCCGGAGGATTCAGCTCAGCTCCAGCCAGATCGGCGCATGGTCGGAGGGTTTTTCCATGCCGCGCAGTTCATAGTCGACCCCGGCCGCCTTCACCCGCGGCAGCAGCCCGTGGGAAGTCATGATCAGGTCGATGCGCAGGCCGCGCTTGGGCTCGTCCTCGAAGCCGCGGCTGCGGTAGTCGAACCAGCTGAACTGGTCGGCCACCTCCGGGTGCAGGTGACGGAAGCTGTCGGTCAGGCCCCAGCCCTTCAGCCTGGCCATCCACTCGCGCTCTTCCGGCAGGAAGCTGCACTTGCCGGTCTTCAGCCAGCGCTTGGCGTTGTCCGCGCCGATGCCGATGTCGCAGTCTTCCGGGGAGATGTTGACGTCACCCATGACGATCAGCGGCTGGTCGTTCTTGAATTCACGTTCCAGCAGCGCCTGCAGGTCGGCGTAGAAGCGTTGCTTGGCCGGGAACTTGGTCGGGTGGTCGCGGCTTTCGCCCTGGGGGAAGTAGCCGTTCATGATGGTCACCGGGTTGCCGTCATGATCGGCGAAGGTGCCCCGGATGAAACGGCGCTGGGCATCTTCCTCGTCGCTGGCAAAACCCTTCACCAGGCTCAGCGGCGCCTGGCGCGAGAGCAGGGCGACGCCGTAGTGGCCCTTCTGGCCGTGGTAGTGCACGTGATAGCCGAGGGCCTGGACGTCCTCCAGCGGGAACTGATCGTCGGCGACCTTGGTTTCCTGCAGGCCGATCACGTCCGGCTGGTGCTTGTCGATCAACGCCGCCAGTTGATGCGGCCGGGCGCGCAGGCCGTTGATGTTGAACGAGACGATCTTCATGGAAGGACAATCCTGGGGAAAAGGCAGGATGCTAGCCGACAACCGCGTCGTGGGCCAGTCCATGCGGGTGGCGCTGTCTATACTGCAGCGCGACAGGAAGGAACGTTGGCGTCGCCCGGCCCTCGAAGGGTAATGCCCAACCGCCATCAGGAGACCCGTGAATCATGCCCCAATCGACCTCCGCGCCGGCTGAAGTGCGTCTGCTCGACGGCGGCTACAGCCGCGAGGCGCGTTCGCTGCTCTACCATGCCTATCGTCACGAACCCACCTACGGCTACCTGTTCGAATCCGAGCGCCCGGGCTTCGACCAGCGGGTGCGGGCGCTGGTGCGCGAGCGGGTGCGCCAGCATTTTCTCCAGGACCTGCCGGCCCTGGGCCTGCTGCTCGAAGACCGCCTGATCGGCATCGCCCTGATCTCCCCGCCGGTGCGCCGCCTGGGTGTCACCGAAAGCTGGGCCTGGCGCATGCGCATGGTCCTGGCCACCGGTTTCCGCTGTACCCGGCGCTACCTCGAATACCGCGCCGCGCTCATGGCCTGCCTGCCCGGCGATGCCGTGCACATCCTGCCGCTGCTGGGCATCCACCCGCAGTTCCAGGGCCAGCACTACGGCGAACAGTTGCTGGCGGCGGTGCATGACTGGTGCGCCGAGGACGCAAGCTCCCGTGGCGTGGTCCTCGACACCGGCAACGAGCACTACCTGGCGTTCTACCAGCGCCAGGGCTACGTGGAGATCGGCGAAGTGGCCGTCGGGCCGATTCGCGAACACCTGTTCTTCCATCCCAGTCCACACCCGATCGAACGGGCGCGGGCCTGACCCGGGCCGGTCGCGGACGGCTTTCGACATGCAAGTCGCCGCCTGGCTCTGGTAGCATCCGCGCCTATGACGTATTCAGGACGCTTCACCTGTGGTTTGATCCTGTGCCTGGCCAGCAGTCTCGCGGCTGCGGCGCAGAGTGAACTGGTTATCCGCATCAAACCCGCCAACAACGCACTCAAGGCCAACGTCGAGGGCTATATCGGTAGCCTCGGCGAGCGCGACGAAGAAGCGCTCGTGCGCTTCAGCCGTGGTGCCGAGGAGCAGGCCCGCAAGGCCGCCCAGGCCTTGGGTTACTACCAGGCGCAGATCGGCAGCGAGGTGCTTCCGCCACGGGACGACGACAAGGGCCCGCGCCTGCGCCTGACCATCGAACCCGGCGAACCCATCCACTTGCGCAACGTCACCGTGCGCATCGAAGGCCCGGCCAGCCAGCTCAAGGCCTTCCGCATTCCCGACAGCAAGGCGCTGCGCAGCGGCGAAGTGCTCAACCACGGGCATTACGAGGATGCCAAGCGGCTGATCCAGAACCAGGCCTCGCGCTACGGTTTCTTCCAGGGCCATTTCACCCGCAATCGCCTGTCCGTGGACCCGGCCGCCGGGGTCGCCGATATCGAGCTGGTCTACGCCAGCGGCCCGCGCTTCACCCTCGGCAAGGTGAAGTTCGACGGCGATTCGCCGTTCGACGAAGACCTGCTGCAACGCATGGTGCCGTTCAAGGAAGGCACGCCCTACGACTCGGAACTGATCGCCGAACTGAACAATGCCCTGCAGTCCAGCGGCTACTTCGAAGGCGTGCGGGTGGATGCCGCGCCCACCGCGGCGGTAGGCCAGAGCATTCCGGTGGCGGTCGACGTGCAGACCCGCAAGCCACGCACCATGGGCCTGGGCCTCGGTTTCTCGACCGACGTCGGCCCCCGTGGCAAGGCCAACTGGACCCGTCACTGGGTCAACCCGCAGGGCCACAGCTACGGTATCGAGAGCGAGCTGTCGGCGCCGCGGCAGAACATCGGCCTGTGGTACGACATTCCCCTGGACCCGCCGCTGACCGACAAGCTGCGCTTCGCCGGCGGCTACCAGAACGAAGAGATCGCCAACACCGATACCCTCAGCAAGCTGCTCACCGTCGGCCCGGAATGGCACAGCAAGCTGCCCAGCGGCTGGCAGCGGGTGATCTCGCTGAAATGGCAGCGCGAGGAATATCGCCTCGGCGACGACTCGGGCCTGAGCACCCTGTTGATGCCGGGCATCAGCTACACCTACCTGCGCAGCGACAACCGCATCGACCCGCACAACGGCTATCGCCTCCAGTTCGACGCGCGGGTGGCCAAGGAAGGGCTGCTGTCGGACACCAACCTGTTCAACGGCACCGTGCTGCTCAAGGGCCTGACCACCCTCGGCCAGAATCACCGCTTCCTCGGCCGCGTGCAGTTCGGCGGCAGCGCCACCAACGGCTACAAGTCGATACCGCCTTCGCTGCGCTTCTTCGCCGGTGGCGACCAGAGCGTGCGCGGCTACGACTACCAGACCCTGTCCCCGGAAAACAGCGACGGCGACCGCATCGGCGGGCGCTACATGGTCGCTGGCAGTGCCGAGTACCAGTACCAGATCGCCGATAAATGGCGCCTGGCGACCTTCGTCGATCAGGGCAACGCCTTCAACAACCTGGAACTGCCCAGCCTGAAGACCGGGGTCGGTTTCGGCGTGCGCTGGATCTCGCCGGTGGGGCCGCTGCGCCTCGACCTGGCCAAGGCACTGGATGACGAGGGCGGTATTCGTTTGCACTTCTCGATGGGGCCGGAGCTGTGAAGCAGGTAATGAAGACCCTGGGCATCGGCCTGCTCGCCGTGTTGCTCCTGTTGTCGCTCGGCATCGCCCTGGTGCTCGGCACCCAGGCCGGCAGTCGCTGGGCGCTGGGCCTGGTGCCCGGGCTGAGCGTGGACAACTTCCAGGGCCGCCTGGCCGGGCAATGGCAGGCCGAGCGCCTGGTCTGGGAGCAGGGCGGCGATCGCGTCGAGCTGGTCGCGCCGCTGTTGCAGTGGTCGCCCGGCTGCCTGCTGCGGCGCACCCTGTGTGTGGACAAGCTGCACGCGGCGCATGTCGAACTGGCCTTCGCCCCCACGGCAACCGACCCCGAAAGCGGCCCGCTGAAGCTGCCCGACCTCGACCTGCCCCTGGCCATCGAACTGGGCGAAGTGCAGGTCGGCACCCTGCGCCTGGACGGCGCCGAGCAGTTGAGCGGCCTGACCCTGGCCGCGCACTGGACCCGTGCCGGCCTGCAGATCGACAGCCTCGACCTCAGGCGCGAGGACCTGCACCTGACCCTCCAGGGCCTGTTGCAACCCAATGGCGACTGGCCGTTGCAGGCCGCAGGCCAGGTGCAACTGCCGGCCGTGGATGGCCAGCCCTGGCAACTGGCGTTGCAGGTCAAGGGTGCGTTGCAGAAGAGCCTTGACCTGCAGGCCGACAGCAGTGGCTACCTGCAAGGCCGGTTGCGTGGCCAGGTGCAGCCGCTGGCCGAGCACCTGCCGGCGCAGGTGCAATTGCGCGCCAGCGGGTTCAAGGCCCTCGGCAGCCTGCCGGACACCCTGCGCTTCGAACAGCTGGAACTCAGCGCCCACGGCGACCTGGACAAGGGCTACCAACTGGTCGGCGCCGGCAACCTGGCGGCGCAGGACGGACCGATCAACCTGGCCCTGCGTGGCCGGGTCGATGCCAAGGGCGCCGAACTGGCCGCCCTGGACCTGACCGCGAGCAACGAGCAGCGCCTGGCCCTGACCGCCAGCGCCGACTGGCAGGAGACCCTGAGCGCCAGGGCCAGCCTCGACTGGCAGGACTTCCCCTGGCTGCGCCTGTATCCGCTGGAGCAGGCGCCGCAGGTGGTGCTGCACCGGCTCAAGGCCCAGGTGCAGTACCGTGACGGCAACTATGAGGGCGAGTTCAACGGCGATCTCGACGGCCCGGCGGGGGCATTCAAGCTGAGCAGCCCGTTCAAGGGCGATCTCGGCCAGGTCAGCCTGCCGCAACTGGTTCTGGAAGCCGGGCAGGGCAAGGCTGCCGGCAGCGTCAGCGTGGCCTTCGCCGATGGCGTGGCCTGGGATGCGGCACTGGACCTGTCCAGCCTCGATCCGGCCTACTGGCTCGCGGAAATGCCCGGCACCCTCGGCGGGCCGCTGCGCAGCAAGGGCGAGCTGAAGAACGACAGGCTGGCGCTGAACGCCGATTTCGACCTCAAGGGCCGCCTGCGCGGGCAGCCGGCGGTGTTGCAGCTCAAGGCCGAGGGCGCGGGCGAGCAATGGACCCTGGGCAGCCTGCAGGTGCGCCTGGGCGACAACCAGATCAACGGCAGCGGCAGCCTGCAGCAACGCCTCGCCGGACAGATCGACCTCAACCTGCCGCGCCTCGGCCAGCTCTGGCCGCAACTGCAGGGGCGGGTCACCGGCCGGATCGATGTCGCCGGTACGCTCAAGGCGCCGCAAGGCCAGCTCAAGCTGCAGGGCGCGCAACTGGCACAGGGGGAAAACCGCCTGCAGGGTCTCGACCTCGATGCGCGCCTCGACGGCGCGCAGAAAGGCCAGTTGAACCTCACCGCCAGCGGCATCCGCGCCGGCGACACCGTGCTGGGCAACCTCACCGCCAAGGGCCAGGGCGATATCCGCCAGCAGCAGTTGCAACTGGCGCTGGACGGCCCGCAGCTCAAGCTCGACCTGGGCCTGGACGGTCAGTTCGACCAGGCCAAGGGCGACTGGCGCGGGCGTCTGGCCCGCGGCGAAATCCAGGCCGGTGGCCAGGACTGGCGCCTGCAGGCACCGGCGACCCTGCAGCGCCTGGCCAACGGCCAGATCGACTTCGGCGCGCACTGCTGGCGCTCGGGGCCGGCCAGCCTGTGCGGCGACCCGCAGCGCCTGGCGCCGGAGCCGCGGATCCGCTATCACCTCAAGCAGTTCCCGCTGGACAGCCTGGCGCAGTGGCTGCCCAAGGACTTCGCCTGGCACGGCCAGCTCAATGCCGATATCAACCTCGACCTGCCGGCCAGCGGCCCCAAGGGCACGGTACAGGTGGACGCCAGTGGCGGCACCCTGCGCATCCGCGAGAAAGGCCAGTGGCTCGACTTCCCCTACCAGAGCCTGCGCCTGGACAGCAGCCTCGGGCCGCGCCGGGTCGATACCCGCCTGGACTTCCGCGGTGGTCGGCTGGGCGAGCTGAGCCTGTCGGCACGCATCGATCCGCTGGCGCGCAACAAGCCGCTGAGCGGCGACTTCAACCTCAGTGGCCTCGACCTTGCGGTGGCGCGGCCATTCGTGCCGATGGTCGAGCGCCTGGCCGGGCAGTTGAACGGCAGCGGCAAGATCTCCGGCACGCTGCTGGCGCCGCTGGTCAACGGCAACCTGGTGCTGTCCGGGGGCGAGGTGGGCGGTGCCGAGCTGCCGATCAGCCTGCAGGGCCTGACCGTGCGCGCCATGATCGCCGGCGAGCAGGTGCAACTGAGTGGTGACTGGCACAGCGGTGACGCCGGCCAGGGCCGTCTTGCCGGGCAGATCGGCTGGGGTCGGGCGCTGATGGTGGACCTGACGGTGCAAGGCCAGCGCCTGCCGGTCAGCGTCGAACCCTACGCGACGCTGGAGGTGGCCCCGGACCTGAAGATCAGCCTGCAGGGCGAGCGCCTGGCGGTGAGTGGCAAGGTGCTGGTGCCCAAGGGCACGATCACCGTGCGCGAGCTGCCGCCGTCCACGGTCAAGGTGTCGGAGGACACGGTGATCGTCGGCCACCAGACCGAGGAGGGCAAGGCGCCGATGCAGGTGGCGATGGACATCGATGTCCAGGTCGGCCAGGACAAGCTGGCGTTCAGCGGCTTCGGCCTGACCGCCAACCTGCTCGGCCATGTGCATATCGGCGACAACCTCGATACCCGCGGCGAACTGAGCCTGGCCGACGGACGCTACCGCGCCTACGGCCAGCGCCTGACCATCCGCCGCGCGCGCCTGCTGTTCGCCGGCCCGATCGACCAGCCGTACCTGGATATCGAGGCGATCCGCAAGACCGACGACATCGTCGCCGGCATCCGCCTTACCGGCAGCGCCGAGCAGCCGACCACCCAGGTGTTTTCCGAACCGGCGATGAGCCAGGAGCAGGCCTTGTCGTACCTGGTGCTGGGGCGTCCGTTGAGCACTACCGGCGAGGACAACAACATGCTCGCCCAGGCCGCCCTGGGCCTGGGGCTGGCGGGCAGTGCGGGGATCACCGGCAGCCTGGCGTCGAGCCTGGGCATCGACGACTTCCAGCTGGATACCGAGGGCAGCGGGCAGACCACCAGCGTGGTGGCCAGCGGCAACCTGACCGAGAAGCTGAGCCTGCGCTACGGCGTGGGGGTGTTCGAACCGGCCAATACCATTGCCCTGCGCTATCTGCTGAGCAAGCGCCTGTACCTGGAAGCGGCCAGCGGCCTGGCCAGCTCCCTGGACCTGTTCTACAAGAGGGATTTCTGAGTTCAGCGCACGGTCGCGGCTGCGATGAACTCGTTGTCGACGGGCGCTGCATCGGGCTGGCGGGCCGGCGAGATCAGGTGGGTGTATTCCTCGATCAGCCGGTTCAGGGCTTCCGGCGGTTCGCAGGCATGGAACTGCATGCGGATCTGCACTTCGTCCGGGTCGCGGGCATCGCCCTGGCGGCGGGTCTGCTGGCCGACCTTGACGAAGAAGCGCTGGTGGCCGGATTCGGCGCGTTGCTCGCTGGCCGGGCGGGTGTTCTGGATCTTCACCGAGAGGTCGACCTGCATCCGCTCCAGGGCCAGGCCACGCGGCGCGACCAGAGCAATCAGCGGGATCTTCAGGGTATGCCGGTCGTCCATGGCCACTTCGACCATCTTCGCCTTCATCGGCGCACCCAGGGCCTGGCTGTCGTAGTCGAAGAACTGGTCGAACAGCTTGATGTACTGCTGGGCGATCAGGCCGGTGGTGGCGGAGGCGGCTTCCTGCAGGCCACGGGTGATGTCGCAGAGGTCACTGGTGGCAATCGGTTCCTTGGGGGGCGTCTGGTCCACGGGCGGCATTCCTTGTCGAGGTAACGGGTTGCCCCGCCCGGGCGGGCGGGGCGGTGGGGGCACTCAGGTCACGCGCCGGCCGGCTTTTCGCTGCTGTTGGCGTCCGGTGCCTTCAGCGTGTGTTCGCGCGGCGGTGCATCCAGGTTGCTCGCGGCACTGTTGGGCAGGGTGATCGGTTTGGTCGCGGCTTCGGTGAGGTAGTCGATGACCCGCATCAGCGCTTCCGGCGGGCCCTGGCGGGTGACCCGGGTGTGGATGGCGTAGCGCGCGCGGGTGTCGGTCTTGCGGGTCTGCGCCGACTTGTGGCTGACCTGGCCGCGCACGTCGACCTTGAACGGTCCCCAGCCGAGGGAGGCGCCGAACTCGGCGGAGCCGGCGGTCTCCTTGGTGTCCTCGGCCTGCTGGCTGATGGTCAGTTCGAAATCGATGGTGCCTTCCTCGATCACGATGTTCGGGTGGGTGATCGCCGCCAGCAGGGGGATCTGCATCTTGCGCGACATGGTGCCCTTGTAGACACCCTGCTCGTCGACGAGGGACTCGTCGTAGTCGAACTGGATGGAGACGGCCTTGCCGTCCCTGATGCAGACGCCCAGGAGGAAGTCCGCGTAGCTTTTGCTCGCCGTGACCTGGGCCTGGATCATGGCCTGCAGGGGGCCGGAGATCATCCGGTCGAGGGGCAGGGCGTTGATTACCGAGCCGATGAGGCTGTTGTCGATGGACATTCAAGATTTCCTTCTCTCGAGATGCGCGGGATTGCGCGGGATTGCGCGGAGAGGGGCGGGCGCTGTGGCCCACCCGTCACTCATGGTTCAGCGCGAGTGCGCCTCCTGGCGGCGGATATTGCCGATCTGGCGCAGGCTCAGGCCGTACTTGTTGGCCAGCACGCTGCGGGACAGTCCGTTGGAGCTTTCTTCCTGGATCTGCTGGTTGCGCAACTGGCGGTTGAAGTGATCGCACTTGGGGATTTCCAGGGCCATGCCGGCATAGCGCTTGATCAGCGCTTCCAGGGCGTCGCTGGGGAGAATTTCCGCCAGCGAGGTGCGTTCACTGTGCTTGGGGATGTACTTGGGGCGGCCTCCGTAGATATGGGTCAGGCGGTAGGCGTGTTCGATGCCGATACAGTCGATGAGCATCTGCAGCGATTGCGGAAGTTGCTCTATGTCGATTCGCTTCAGGTCGCAGGATTGCATGATGACTTCCTTGTTTACTTGCGTGAGCAATGGGGTCGCGGTCTTGGGCCACACAAGCCTTGGGCATCCGTGCCGGGCGAGAAGTGGGTGAGCACCGAGCCGGCCAGTGGCGTGGGATCGATTCTCGGCCCAGGCACGCCGCCGTCGCTAGGTGACAAGCAGGTCATGAGCGGTAGCCCGGAAGTCAAAGGACTGTAAGTTTTATGGTCGCTTACGGTAGGCAGAACCCAATGTCTTGGCCGGCAGCCCTCGCTTTTTCGTGATCGCTTGAAAAAAGCCGGCATCTGCCGTGCTCAGGTTGACTCAAGGACAAGGTTTGCTGAGCAGGAGACTGACCTGACCCATTTCGAGCTTGCGACTGGCACCGAGCCGCTCCGGCAGCGTGCGCCAGTCGACCCACACGCAGAGGGCGCTGAGCGGGGTGCCTTTGTCATTACCCAGTACTTGCGGCTGAAAGTCGCGCCGATAGCGGGCACGGGTGCCACGTTCGGCCGTGGCGGCGTCGGCTTTCTCCAGGGTGGCGAGGGTCAGCCTGGCGATCTGCGGCTGGTCGAGGGTGAAGTGCGCGGCCTGGCCCGGGCTCAGGTGACCGGCGGCGCGACTGCGTTGCCAGAGCTGTTGCCACTGGCTGCTGCCGGCACTCTGGGCGAGGGCCGTGGCGAGGGCCAGGAGATCGGCTTCGGCCAGGTTCTCGGTGTTCAGCGCCTGGGCGCCGAGGCTGGTGGACAGGGCAAGGCTGCCGAGCAGGATTCGGATGGACATGGGGGGGTCGACTCGCAGGAGGGCATGGGCCCGGAGTGGCGCATGGTTCCAGTTGCCTGCGGGGGAAAAAACCGGGAAAACATGCTCCGGCAGCGGCAGCGATGTATCATGGCGCCCGGCCATTCAAGGGCCGCCACCACAGCTGTCGCAAGGATTACTCAATGACTCAAGGGCAACGCCTGAAATACTCGATCCTGATGACCCTGGTCCTGCTGGCCGCCATGTTGGGCCTGTCCTGGCTGGTGAAGCAGGGCGTGATCACCGAGCAGATGTTCCAGTACATCGCCATGGGCCTGGCGGTGGTCTTCGTCGTCATCAACGGTATTCTGCGCCGCAAGGTCAAGCCCTGACCGCGGCGAACCCAGGGCGGCCGGCGATCGCCGGCCGGTCGCTCAACGTGCCGGGGACTGTTCCAGGACGGCGCGGGCCTGGGGGTTGAGGCTGTAGCATTTGTCGCTGCCCATGCTGATCACGCCTTCGACGCACAGGCGCTTGAGCACCTCGCGCACGCTGAGGAACGACAGCGGGATGTCCAGTTTCTCCAGTTGGCTGTGGATGCCGCGCACGCCGATGCTGCGACCCTCGCGGTCGGCCGCGTGCAGGGCGTCGATGACCTTGAGCCGGATCAGGCTGGTGCGCAGGCCGAAGACCCGCAGCAGTTCGCGGATCTGTTCGTTGCCGGCGGTGCGCTCTTCGCTGTCGGCGACCTCGCTCTTGACCTGCAATGTGCTGTTCACCTTGCGTCTGTAGCGCAGTGGCTGCGCGGGTTGTTGTTGCGGGTTGTACATGGGTAAAACTCCCTTTTCAGAGCTGGTCTGTCCTGCGTTCGAATGACGCTCCCAATCTATAAGACGAATGAGAGCGGAAAATCTGCAACTCCCGCGGAAAAAATTCCGCCTTCATGGATGTAACGAAGCAGGCACCCGGTTACCGTAAATTTTTCATCTGGATTTCGTTCTTTCAGGATGTCCCCATCATTCTGATCCGGCCGGAGTTCGTGTGATCGCCCTTCCTCCCTTTTCCAAAGTCTGCCTGGCCGCCTTGCTGGTCGGCCTCGGTGTTGCCGCCCAGGCCCGGGAAAATCCCGGCGAAGCGTCCGCCGAGATCCGCCGCACCGCGTTCGGCGTGCCGCATATCCTCGCCAGCGACGATCGCGGCATCGGCTATGGCGTCGGCTATGCCTACGGCCAGGACAACCTGTGCCTGCTGGCCAACGAAGTGGTCACGGTCAATGGCCAGCGCTCGCGTTACTTCGGCCCGCAGCAGCGCACCCTGGAGCAGCGCGACAACCTCGTCAGCGACCTGTTCTTCACCTGGCTGAACACGCCGGTGGCGGTGTCGGCGTTCTGGCAGGCCCAGCCGGCGCCGATCCAGCGCCTGCTGGAAGGCTATGCCCAGGGCTTCAACCGGGCCCTCGCCGAACGCCAGGCCCAGGGCCTGCCCGCCGAGTGTCAGCAGGCCGAATGGCTGCGGCCGATCACCGCCTTCGACCTGGTCAAGCTGACGCGACGGCTGCTGGTGGAAGGCGGGGTCGGTCAGTTCGCCGAAGCCGTGGTGGGGGCGACGCCGCCCAATGCCGCGGCCCGCCAGGGCGCCGCGGATTTCCACGTCGCCCTGCAACAGCAGCAGCGTTTCGCCCTGGAGCGCGGCAGCAATGCCGTGGCCCTGGGCCGCGAGCGTTCGGCCAACGGCCGCGGCATGCTGCTGGCCAATCCGCATTTCCCGTGGAGCGGCGGCATGCGTTTCTACCAGATGCACCTGACCATTCCCGGCCAGCTGGACGTGATGGGTGCGGCGCTGCCGGGGCTGCCGGTGGTCAACATCGGTTTCAACCGTCACCTGGCCTGGACCCACACGGTGGATGCCTCGCGGCATTTCACCGTGCATCGCCTGCAACTGGACCCGAAGGACCCGACCCGCTACCTGTTCGACGGCCAGTCGCTGCCGCTGCAGCGCCAGCAGGTGACGGTCACGGTCAAGGGCGAGGACGGGCAGTTGCGCGAGGTCAGCCACGAGCTGTTCAGCAGTCGCTTCGGCCCGGTGGTGCAATGGCCCGGGCGCCTGGACTGGACCCCGCAGGTGGCCTACAGCCTGCGTGATGCCAACCTCGACAACACCCGCGTGCTGCAGCAGTGGCACGCGATCAACCAGGCCGACAGCCTGGCCGCGCTGCAGGCTTCGGTGCAGCGCCTGCAGGGCATTCCCTGGGTCAACACCCTGGCCGCCGATGCCGCGGGACAGACCCTGTACCTCAACCAGTCGGTGGTGCCCTATGTCGATGCCGACCTGCTGGCGCGCTGCAGCGACCCACGGGCCGGCCAGCAACTGGTGGTCCTCGACGGCTCGCGCAGCGACTGCAACTGGAAGATCGATCCGCGCGCCGTGCAGCCGGGGATCTTCCCGGCGCAACTGCAGCCGCAACTGAGCCGCGAGGATTTCGTCCAGCATTCCAACGACACCGCCTGGCTGGTCAACCCGGCGCAGCCGCTGAGCGGGTTCTCCCCGGTGATCAGTCGCGACCACCAGCCCCTCGGTCCGCGCACCCGTTTCGCCCTGACCCGTCTGGAGCAGCCCGGCAAGCTCAGTGCGGACGACCTCAAGCGGATGGTCATGGACGACCGCGTCTACCTGGCCGACGTGCTGCTGCCGGACCTGCTCAAGTGGTGCGCCGGGGCCACCGGCGATGCCTCGGTCGAGACGGTCTGCCGTGCGCTGGCGGCCTGGGATGGCCGGGCCAACCTGGACAGCGGCCTGGGCCTGGTGCATTTCCAGGCGATCGTCGAGCGCCTGGGCGAGAAGGACGATTTCTGGCGCGTGGCGTTCAACCCCGACGACCCCTGGTACACCCCGCGCGGGCTGGCCTATGAGCGCGCCGACGTGGCGGCGGCCTTGCGTGAAGCGGTGCAGGCCACGGCGGCGGCGGTCAGCGCGGCCGGGATCGACGACCAGCGTCGCTGGGGGCAGATCCAGCAGGCGGCCGATGGCACGCCGATCCATGGCGGTCCGGCCGATCTCGGGGTGTACAACGCGATCCAGAGTGTCGAGGTGGCGCCGGGCAAGCGCCGGGTGGTGAGCGGTACCAGCTACCTGCAACTGGTGACCTTCGATGACCAGGGGCCCAAGGCCCAGGGCCTGCTGGTGTTCTCCCAGTCCAGCGAGGCCGCCTCGCCCCATGGCAGCGACCAGACCCGCGCCTTCTCGGCCAAGGAGTGGTACCCGACGCCGTTCACCGAGGCGCAGATCAAGGCCGATCCGCAGTACCGCTCGCTGGTGATCCGCACGCGTGACGAGGTCGGCATGGCTGCGCAGCATGACGCCGCGCCAGCCGTGCCACAGGGTTAGACGCTGACGTCACGCATCAGCAGGCCATAGTCCAGGTCTGCCTGCTCCGGTACCGGCAGGTAGACCACATGGCCGTCACCCGGGGCGACCTGCAAGGGGTTGCCCTGGCGATCGCGCAACTGCGCCAGGTCGAAATGGAAATTGCCGCCCGGCGTCATCAGCTCCAGGTGGTCGCCGACGGCGAAGCGGTTCTTCACCCGGACTTCCGCCAGCCCTTCGACCCGCACCCCGGTCAGCTCGCCGACGAACTGCTGGCGCTCCGACACCGAGTTGCCGCGCTGGTAGTTCTGGTACTCGTCGTGCACATGGCGGCGCAGGAAGCCTTCGGTGTAGCCGCGCTGGGCCAGGGACTCCAGGTCGAGCATCAGCGAGCGGTCGAAGGCGCGACCGGCCGCGGCATCGTCGATGGCCTGGCGATACACCTGGGTGGTGCGCGCGCAATAGAAGTGCGACTTGGTGCGCCCCTCGATCTTCAGCGAGTGCACGCCCATGCGGGTCAGGCGCTCGACATGCTGCACCGCGCGCAGGTCCTTGGCGTTCATGATGTAGGTGCCGTGCTCGTCCTCGAAGGCCGGCATGTCTTCGTCCGGGCGATTGCTTTCCTGGAGCAGGAACACCTGCTCGGTCGGCGCGCCGAGGCCCAGGGTCGGCTCGACCTGGCGCACGATGTCGCCGGTCTCGTTCTCGCTCGCTGCGCTGGCCGTGTATTTCCAGCGGCAGGCGTTGGTGCAGCTGCCCTGGTTGGCGTCGCGGCGATTGAGGTAGCCGGACAGCAGGCAGCGCCCGGAGTAGGCCATGCACAGGGCACCGTGGACGAAGACTTCCAGTTCCATTTCCGGGACCTGCTGGTGGATCTCCTCGATTTCCTCCAGGGACAGCTCCCGCGACAGGATCACCCGGGTCAGGCCGAGGCCCTTCCAGAACGCCACGCTGGCCCAGTTCACCGTGTTGGCCTGAACCGAGAGGTGGATCGGCATCTGCGGGAAATGCTCGCGCACCAGCATGATCAGCCCCGGGTCGGACATGATCAGCGCGTCCGGGGCCATGGCGATCACCGGCTCCAGGTCCTTGAGGAAGGTCTTCAGCTTGGCGTTGTGCGGGGCGATGTTGACCACCACGTAGAAGCGCTTGCCCTGGGCCTGCGCTTCCTGGATGCCGAGGGCCAGGTTGGCGTGGTCGAACTCGTTGTTGCGCACCCGCAGGCTGTAGCGCGGCTGGCCGGCATAGACCGCGTCGGCGCCATAGGCGAAGGCGTAGCGCATGTTCTTCAGGGTGCCGGCGGGGGCGAGCAGTTCGGGCTTGGTCAGGTCGGTCATGATCGGGTCGGGGCAAAAGGCGGGGATGCTACGCCAGGCAGGACAGCGATTTATTGATCTGGAGCAACGGCACTTTCTGTTTGATGCAAGGCACTAACGTTCAACCCAGACCTTTGTGGGAGCGGGTTTACCCGCGATGACGGCAGAGAATTCACCGTCGCTATCGCGGGTAAACCCGCTCCCACAAGGTCCGTGTCCTTTCACAGAGCGTGATGTGTCGAGTAAGGGGCGAAATGAGCGAAACCGCATTGCAGAAAAAGACCTTGATCGGCTTGCTTGGCCTGGTCACCGTGGCCTTCATCTGGATCCTGCTGCCGTACTACGGCGCGGTGTTCTGGGCGGTGATCCTGGGGGTGCTGTTCGCACCGATGCAGCGGCGCCTGCTGCTGCGCCTCAACCAGCGTCGTGGCCTGGCCGCCGGCCTGACCCTGCTGACCTGCCTGCTGATCGTGGTGCTGCCGGTGATCATCGTCAGCGGCCTGCTGGTGCAGGAAGGCGGGCTGATCTACAAGCGCATCGAGAGTGGCGAGCTGGACATCGCCGGCTACATCGAGCGCTTCAAGGACGTGCTGCCACCGATCGTCCAGCATGGCCTGGAGCGCCTCGGCATCGGCGACCTGGAAGGGCTGCGCGACAAGGTGACCAAGGGCGCGGTGGAGGGCAGCCAGTTCTTCGCCAGCCAGGCCTACAGCTTCGGCCAGAGCACCTTCGAGCTGCTGGTGAGCCTCGGCGTGATGCTCTACCTGCTGTTCTTCTTCCTGCGCGACGGCCCTGAACTGGTGCGCAGGATCCGCCAGGCGGTGCCACTGGCCGAGCAGCAGAAGCGCCGTCTGCAACTGAAGTTCAACCGGGTGGTGCGTGCCACGGTGAAGGGCAACCTGCTGGTGGCGATCGCCCAGGGCGCGCTGGGCGGCCTGATCTTCTGGGTGCTGGACGTGCCCAGCCCGTTGCTGTGGGGCGTGCTGATGGCGTTCCTGTCGTTGCTGCCGGCGGTGGGTGCGGGGATCGTCTGGGGGCCGGTGGCGGTGTACTTCCTGTTCAGCGGCGCGGTCTGGCAGGGCGTGGTGCTGACTGTCTTCGGCGTGTGCGTGATCGGCCTGGTGGACAACCTGCTGCGGCCCTTGCTGGTGGGCAAGGACACGCGCCTGCCCGACTACCTGATCCTGGTCTCGACCCTCGGCGGGCTGGCGGTGTTCGGCCTCAACGGCTTCGTCATCGGGCCGTTGATCGCCGCCTTGTTCGTCTCCAGCTGGGGCATCTTCACCAGCACCCGGCCCCAGGTGCAGTTGCCGCCTTGAGGCCGTGGGCCGGGGGTGTCAGCGGAAGGTGTAGGAAACACCCGTGTAGATGCCGAAGCCCTCGCCCGGTACCGAGCGCGCCACATCGCTGCCATTGTCGTTGTAGCCCGGCACGACGATGGCGGCATAGCGCTTGTTGGTCAGGTTGCGCAGGTCGATCCAGGTCTGCCAGTCCTGCTTCGGCGCGTTGTAGCCGAAGGTCGCGCCGAGGATCGCATAGGCGTCGGCATCGTAGCTGTTGGCGTAGTCGACCTGGACCTTGGAGGCCAGGGTGGTGTTGAGCCCGGCATAGAAACCGCGGGGCAGGTCGAAGCGCAGCTCGCCCTGGTAGTAGTGCATCGGGATGCCCGGCAGGCGGTTGTCGCCGAAGACCTTGTCGTCACGGTAGTGGAAGTCGTTGAAGGTATAGGCCTGGCGCAGCGACAGGCGACCGACTGCGGCGCGCTCCCAGAGGGTGCTGTCGAGGCTGGCCTCGATGCCCTGGTGGATGGTCGGGCTGGCGTTGACCTCGCTGCGGAACGGCGTCTGGATTTCCACCTGCAGCAGTTCGTGACGCAACGCCGAGTAGTACCACGCCAGGTCCCAGCGACCCAGGGCGGAATCGCCGCGGGCACCCAGTTCGAGGGTAGTGGCGGTCTGGTTCTTCAACTCGATCGGCTGGGTCTGGGTCGGTGCGCTCCAGATCAGCGACCACGGGTGCGGCGGTTCCACCGAACGGCTGAGGTTGCCGTACAGCTGCAGGCTCGGGCTCAGGTCGTAGCGCAGGCCAAGGCGTGGCGCGTAGTCCCAGTCGTTGAGGCTGACCTTGCCGCCGGAAGCCGGATAGGTCACGGCGCTTTCGCGGCGGGTATAGATCGCCGCCAGGCCGCTGGTCAGCCACAGGTCGGGGATCAGTTCCAGTTCGTTGCCGACATGCAGGACGGTGTCCGAGCCCTGGTAGGTGAAGTCGCGGGTCTTCGCCCCGACGATGTCGCTCACCCGCGCGTACTGGGACGCGCCGCTGTTGGGCAGGTGCTTGGTGGTGCGCCAGCCGACGGTGGTCTTGCTCTCATGGCCGAACAGGGTGTGGCGGCGCTGGTAGTCGAGGGTGCCGCTGACATCGCTGTAGGCCACCTTCAGGCGCATCGCACCTTCGCGCAGATCCATCGGGTAGTCGTGATAGACCAGTCCCGCGACCAGTTGCGAATCGTCGTCGAGGTAGAAGGTGGTCTTGTTCGCCAGCCAGGTGCTGCCGGGCTGCGGACGGCTGTCGTTGCGGGCAAAGTAGCCGGGGTTGGCGTCCCGTGGGTGATGTTCGATCTGTGCCTTGGTCAGGCGTCCGGCCAGGTCGTTGTCGGTTTCCCGGTAGCGCAGGTAGAAGCGGGTTTCCAGGTTGGGGTTGAAGCGATAGCCGACATTCGCCGCGATGCCCTTGCTGTCACCGCTGCTGTGATCCTGGTAGCCGTCGTATTCGCTGTCGGTGAGGGCGACGTAGTAGTCAAGGTCGCCAAGCACCTGGCCGGAACTGATGTGACGCTTCTGGTAGCCGCGGCTGCCGATTTCGTAGCGCAACTGCAACGGCGCCGCGTCACGGCCGGTGTGGGTCACGTAGTCGATCGCGCCGCCCAGGGCGAGGGCGCCGCGGTCGAAGCCGTTGGCCCCGCGCAGCACCTCGGCGCGGCTCAGCCACAGCGGTTCGAACAGCTCGTAGGGCGTGCCACCGGGACCGGTCAGCGGCAGGCCGTCGAACATCACGTAGGTGCCGGAACCATGGGCGCCGGGTGCGCGGTTGATGCCCGAGCCGCGGATCGATAGGCGGATGCCGTCGTTGCCGGCGGACTGGGCGAAGACACCGGGCTGGTAGGCCAGCACATCCTGGTTGCTGGCGACCCGACCCTGGCTGACGCGGCGCATGTCCACCAGGTTGACGCCACCGGGCGTCTCGCGCAGGCGCTCCCTGGCGCTCTGCAGTTCGTCCTGTTCCTGCTCGCGGATCATCACCTGATCGAGTTCGACGGTATCCGCCGCCTGGGCGGCGCCCGCGCCGGACAGGGCGAGGCCAAGCAGGCACAGGGACGAGTGCAGGGACAGCGGTGACGGCATCGTACGACTCCAAATGATTTTTCTGGCAGGCAATGTGGAGTCAGACGAACGAAAGGGCGGTGAAATCACCCCTTTTCTTGCGTTGTTGGTGAAGGACTAGCGTCCGAGTTGCGGCAGCAGGCTGGAGATTTCCTCGACCTGCTGCTCGAGTTCGCGGATGCGCTGCTTTTCCTGGACGGCGACGGCAATCGCCCGTTGATCGTCAGGGCTGAGCTGGCGCAGTTGGGCAATCAGTTGCGCTTCCCACTCGGGGTCGCTGGCCGGAGAGAGGATGCGCTGGGTGTGGGCGCGAAATTTCGGGCCTTCGCCCACCAGCAGCCAGTCCAGGGAAACCCCGTGCTGGTCGGCGAGTTCAACGCAGATGGCGTAGGGAATGCTGTCACGTCCTTTCCAGCTGCTGACCGTCTGCGGGCTGACGCCCAACGCAGCAGCCAGGCTCGAGTCGGTAGCCGACTGGGTGACGAGCTTCATCCGGGCCAGCACCGCAGCGAATCCATTGATACTCATAACGAGCACTACTCGCGTGGAGGAGTTGAATGTCGGCTATTTCCTTAATTGAGGTAGGAAATTTCCGTTGCTTGCGCCGAGCTTACAGGAGATTGGAATAGGAATGAATTACCGTCATGGCAGCACTGTGCGCTGCTTCCGCCTTGGGTGGTGGTCGGCGAGCGACGGAGGCGCTGGAAACGAAACACCCCGCCGAAGCGGGGTGTCTGCTGTTGCCGGGTGACTCAGCCGATCAGTTGCAGGCCGGCGTGTTGCACCATGTCCAGCAGCGGCTGCGGGTAGACGCCGAGGACGAAGGCGAGGATGGCGATGGCCAGCAGCATGACGCCGCCGGTGCGCTGTTCCCAGTTGAACGGTGCATCGTGGCGACGCAGGTTCGGCTCGATCAGGTACAGGGTGACCATGACGCGCAGGTAGTAGAACACGCCGATGGCGCTACCCACGACCAGGGCGCCGGTCAGCCACCACAGTTGCGACTCGACACCGGTGGCGATGATGTAGAACTTGCCGATGAAGCCGGCGGTCAGCGGGATGCCCGCCAGCGACAGCATCATCACGGTCAGCACCGCGGTCAGGTACGGACGGCGCCAGAACAGGCCGCGGTACTCGTACAGGGCGTCGGCGTCACGGCCGTTGTACGGCGAGGACATCAGGGTGATCACGCCGAAGGCACCGAGGCTGGTGATCACGTAGGTGACCAGGTACACGCCGATGGCTTCCAGGGCCAGGCCCTTGCTGGCCACCAGGGCGATCAGCAGGTAGCCGAAGTGGGCGATCGACGAGTAACCCAGCAGGCGCTTGAGGTTGCTCTGGGTCAGGGCCAGCAGGTTGCCGACCAGGATCGAGGCCACGGCGATCACCGACAGCACGGTGGTCAGCACGCCGCTGCTGGCGGCAGGGGAGAGCATGAACAGGCGTACCACGACGGCGAACACCGCCACCTTGCTCGCGGTGGCGAGGAAGGCTGCGACCGGCGCCGGGGCGCCTTCGTAGACGTCCGGGGTCCACAGGTGGAAGGGCACCAGCGACAGCTTGAACGCCAGGCCGACCAGCATCATGCCCAGGCCCAGCTGGGCCATCAGGCTTGGCATGCTGGTAGTGGCCAGGGCCTTGCCGATGGCGTCGAAGGCCAGGCTGCCGGCGTCGGCGTAGAGCAGGGCCATGCCGAACAGCAGGAAGGCCGAACCGGCCGCCGAGAGGACCATGTACTTGATGCCGGCTTCCAGCGAGCGCTTGTTGAAGAAGGCATAGGCGACCAGGCCGTAGACCGGTACCGAGAGCAGTTCCAGGCCGATGAACAGGCCGGCCAGGTGCTGCGCGCAGACCAGTACCAGGCCACCGAGGGCGGCCATCAGGATCAGCAGGTACAGCTCTTCGCGGTTGCCCGGGTAGCCCGAGCCGCCATCACCCAGGTAGGCATGGGCGAGGGTGACGCAGGCCAGGGTGGCGACCAGGATCAGCGCCATGTACAGGCATGCGAACTTGTCGATGGTCAGCAGCGGGGTGACCGCCAGGGGCACGATTTTCAGGACCGGCAGGATCGACAGCAGGGCCAGGTTGAGGCCCACGGTCGACAGCAGGAAGGTTTGCGAGTGGTTGCGGCGCCAGGCGATCGCCAGCATCACCACGACGACGGTGATGGTGGTGATCAGCAGTGGCGCAAGCGCGATAAAGTGTTGAATCGTCAGGTCCATAGCGCTCTTACCGGGCCGAAGCGAGTTGAGTGAAGGCGGAGCCGAGCCACTGCTGCACACCGCTCATGGTGGCGGCGGAGGTGTCGAGGAACGGCTGCGGGTAGACGCCCAGCACGATCAGCAGGACGGCCAGGCCGAGCACCATGATCATTTCGCGGGTATCCATGCCGGCCAGGACTTCTTCCGATTTGGCCGGGCCGAAGTAGGCGCGGTGGATCATGATCAGCGAGTAGACCGAACCGAACACCAGGCCGGAGGTGGCGATGACGGTGACCCATGGGGCACTGACGAAGCTGCCGATCAGGATCAGGAACTCGCCGACGAAGTTGCCGGTACCCGGCAGGCCCAGGGACGCCGCGGCGAAGAACAGGCTGATGGCCGGCAGGTAGGCGATGCGGTGCCACAGGCCGCCCATCTGGCGCATGTCACGGGTGTGCAGGCGCTCGTACAGCTGGCCGCTGAGGATGAACAGCGCGGCGGCCGACAGGCCGTGGGCGAGCATCTGGATCACCGCGCCCTGCAGGGCCTGCTGGCTGCCGGAGTAGATGCCGATCAGCACGAAGCCCATGTGCGACACGCTGGAGAAGGCGATCAGGCGCTTGATGTCGGTCTGCGCGAAGGCCAGGAAGGCACCGTAGAAGATCCCGATCAGACCCAGGGTCATGGCGATCGGCGCGAATTCGGCCGAGGCGTTGGGGAACAGCGGCAGGGCGAAGCGCAGCAGGCCGTAGGCCGCGGTCTTCAGCAGGATGCCGGCGAGGTCGACGGAGCCTGCGGTCGGCGCCTGGGCGTGAGCGTCAGGCAGCCAGGAGTGGAACGGTACCACCGGCAGCTTGACCGCGAAGGCGATGAAGAAGCCGAGCATCAGCAGGTACTCGGTGCCGGCCGGCAGGTCGGCCTTCAGCAACTGGGTGTAGTCGAAGGTGATCACCCCGGTGTTGTTGAAGTTGACCAGCACCAGGCCAAGGATCGCCACCAGCATGATCAGGCCGCTGGCCTGGGTGAAGATGAAGAACTTGGTCGCCGCGTAGATCCGGGTCTTCTTGCCGTCGGAGGAGCTGTGACCCCAGAGCGCGATGAGGAAGTACATCGGCACCAGCATCATTTCCCAGAAGAAGAAGAACAGGAACAGGTCGAGGGCGAGGAACACGCCGACCACGCCGCCGAGGATCCACATCAGGTTGAGGTGGAAGAAGCCGACGTGGCGCTGGATCTCTTTCCACGAGCAGAGCACGGACAGCACACCGAGCAGGCCGGTGAGCAGGATCATCAGCAGCGACAGGCCGTCGAGGGCCAGGTGCAGGCTGATGCCGAAGCGCTCGATCCAGAGGACCTTGAACTCGACCGCCCACTGCGGGGCAGCGCCCGGAGCAGGTGCGAGGGTGTAGTCCCCGTTGGCCCACAGCCAGAGGCCGATACCAAGGAGCAGGGACATGGTCAGCAGGGCGATGTAGCGTGGCAGGGTGGCGCCGAAGCGCTCACCCAGCCAGCACAGCAGGCCGCCGATGAAGGGGATCAGGATCAGCCAAGGCAAAATCATGACGGGCTCAATTCCTTTCGCAAAGTCGCAAGGTTCATATCAGACCGCAGTCATCAGGACGGCGCCGAGTACCAGTACGGCACCGACGGCGATGGAGGCGGTGTACCAGCGCAGCTGACCGGTTTCGGTCTTGCTCATGGCGGCGTGGCCGCCACGGGCCATGCGCGGGATCAGGCCGATGGTGCGGTCCACCGGGTCCTTGCGCAGGATGTGGCTGATCAGCAGGTAAGGCTTGACGAACAGCTTGTCGTAGATCCAGTCGAAGCCCCAGGCGGCGAACCACCAGGCCGAGAGGACACGGCCGATGCTGCTGTTGGCGACCGCGCTGACGAAGCGCCGCTTGCCGAGGAACAGCAGGGCCGACAGCAGGATACCGGCGATGGCGATGGCACCCGAGGCGATTTCCAGGCTGTGCTTGGCTTCGCCACCGGCATGGCCCGCGCTTTCCGGCAGGACGCCGGCCAGCGGTGGGTGGATCCAGGCGCCGACGAAGGTCGACAGGACGATCAGCACGCCCAGTGGCAGCCAGTGGGAAATGCCGTGGCCGGCATGGGCTTCGGTCTTGGCTTCGCCGTGGAAGGCGATGAAGATCAGGCGGAAGGTGTACAGCGAGGTCATGAAGGCACCGACCAGGCCGGCGTACAGCAGGCCGGTGTGGCCGCTGGCGAAGGCTTCCCAGAGGATCTCGTCCTTGGAGTAGAAGCCCACGGTGACCAGTGGCAGGGCCGCCAGGGCCGCGCCGCCGACGACGAAGCTGGCGTAGGCCAGCGGCAGCTTCTTCCACAGGCCGCCCATCTTGAAGATGTTCTGCTCGTGGTGGCAGGCGACGATCACCGCACCGGAGGCAAGGAACAG
>Ga0206117_100231_pt1 | contig 80849 bp, 59 predicted proteins | sample 3A5Ametagenome_FD_177997 | JGI IMG/M metagenome (GOLD analysis project Ga0206117, IMG submission 177997) | Enriched microbial communities from leaf-cutter ant dump, University of Wisconsin, Madison, United States - 3A5A | ecosystem: Environmental > Terrestrial > Nest > Insects nest > Nest dump... | reverse complement strand
TGGACGAGCTATCGGGCCGAAACCGCGAATCTGAGAAGGAAGCCACGGGCCTGCGGCCCATCCCTCTGCAGATCAAGTTCATTAAAAATCGGCTGGAGGGAAACATACAAGGGCCGGGGAGAGGGGGACGCCCCGCAGGGGCGGCTGCATTGAAGGCCCACGGAACGCCCTCTCTCCCCCAGCCCCCGCTCCGCGCCCCGGCCACAGGGCTCCATCCAGCCTCGCATTGCGCCTGACCCTGAGCAGCACGAACAAGCCTTACTCAACGAAACCATCATCAGCGAAGAGTAAAAAAGGGCGAGGCAGCCTCAGCTGCCCCGCCCTTTTCACATGCAGACACCAGCACACCACTGGGCCAGCCCTCTCGAGCCGCCCAGTCCCTCCACGAACACTCACCCACCTTCGCCTTCTCGCCACGGCAGGCCATGTATCCACGGCCCGCCGGCCTCCTTGTCCGCTTCCGCCAGTGCCCGCTGGCCGGCGGGTGACACCAGCCAGTCCGCCACCCTGGCCGCTGCCTGCCGTGCCGCGGGCGTGGCCGGATGCCTGGGCCCCGGCTCCACCGCCACATAGGCGCGTCGCATCTGCGGATCGCCCCGCACCAGCACCGCCATGCCGTCGCCCTGCAACTTGCCGAAAGCCACCGGCAGCGCGCCGACCACCACATAGGCGCGCCGCTTCGCCGCCAGCTGCAGCACCTGCTGCGGCCGTTCGGCGTCGTCCAGCACCACCCAGTCGGCCGCCGGGCGCAGGCCCATCGCCTCCCACAGGTGCTGCACGATCTCGTGGCTGCCCTGGTTGCGGGCGGCGACAAAGGGTGCCCGTGCCTTTTCGATGCGGCGGAAGGCCTCGCTGCCGTCGGCCGCGCCCTTCACCCCGGCGGGGTCTTCCACCGGGCCGACCACCACATGCTCGTTGTAGCCCCACACCCGCTGGCGGCTCACCAGGCCGGCGCCTTCCAGCGTGAAGGTCTCGCGGCCGCCGTGGATCAGCAGCAGATCGGCACGGCCGGCGGCGAAGTCCGGCACCACGCCGTCCTTGTTGGCGGCGGACACCACCTCCGCGCGGATGCCGGTGGCCGCCTCCAGGCGCGGCACCAGGCGATCCCACACGCCACTCATCTTCACTCCGCCTATCACCGCCACCTTCAGCGTTTCCGCCGCCTGCACCTGCGTACCCCACCAAGCGCCCAGGCACAGGCCGAGCAGCACCAGCCAGCGGCTCCAGCCGGGCTTCCTGTTTCCGGTGAATTTCATTCTCATCGCGGCATGGATTCGCTGAAGCTGTAGAAAGACTGGCCCTCGCCATGTTCGCCGACGCGGACGATGCGATGGATCAGCCAGCGCTCGTCCCGCAGCAGCCAGGCGACCACCGACTCACCGTAGGACGGCGCAGCGTAGAACTCCTCGCCATCGTCGGAGCGCGGCTCACGCAGCTGATAGCGATGCGCGTAGTAGCAGGCCATGCCGTCGGCGTCGTAGCCGAACACCCGCTCCGCCTCCAGCTGCTCCTCCCGGAATAGATCGAAAGACAGCGGCGGCACCGCCATTTCCCGCCATTCCGCCGGCAGGCGCTTCCACCAGGGCTGTTCGCCAGTGTCGCGAACCCGACGCCTGTCTCCAGTTTTTGTATGGTTGTTTGTATATAACACTCTGCAAAGGCCTCCCAGAAAACGCCGAGCGGGCCGCTTTCTCGCGGTCGATTCATGGATTTCGCGGTAGCTTCCCGCCGTTTCCCTGTTGAAGATCCGACAAGAAAACGGCTCCGTTATATACCAAAGCAAACAATATGCCGAAATTTCCAGGCGGCGGGGAGTCAAGCCCCATCATCGACTCACTGCCAACTATTTCCGGGCACGCAAAATTCCAGCAGCTCAAGCACTTCCAAGCCCAGTCCTTTGGCGTACGATGCCCCTTCCATACCCCCGCAACATCAGCATGCCCGCAAATCCCTGACAACCACGCGGACATCACGGAGGCAGCTGCGTGAAGAAGACCGACCAGACGCTGCTCGAACAGATGCGGATCAGCGAGTTCGATATTGAGCACCGCAAGGAACTGCTGGCCTTCGGCGAGGAAGACATAGCTTCCTTGATCGCCTGCCGCCCGCTGGTGGAGTCGCACATCGACAGCCTGGTCGACCAGTTCTACAAGGTGCAGACCAACATCGCCGAGATCGCCCTGTTGATCGGCGACGCCGACACCCTGGAACGCCTGCGCAACGTGCAGCGCCGCTACATCCTCGACCTGTTCGGCGGTGTCTATGACATCGAGTATGTAAACAACCGCCTGCGCATCGGCATGGTGCACAAGCGCATCGGCGTGGAGCCCAAGCTCTACCTCTCCGCCATTCAGATGCTGCGTGAGTTGCTGGTCGGCGTGATCGAGAACAGCGGTGACGACTCCAAGGTGGTCCGCCGGCGGCTGAAAGCGCTGGAGAAGCTGTTCTATTTCGACATCACGCTGGTGTTCGAGACCTACATCCGCAGCCTGGTCTCCGAAATCGAGACCGCCAAGAACAAGTCCGACCAGTACGCCCGCGCGCTGGAAGAGAAGGTGAGCCTGCGCACCCGCCAGCTGGAGGAGTGGATGCGCACCGATCCGCTCACCGGCGTACTCAACCGCCGCTTCTTCGAAGAAACCGTGATCCGCGCCATGCGCGCCGCCGAGCGCCGCGACGAACCGCTGACGGTGGTCTATCTCGACATCGACGATTTCAAGCTGATCAACGACCGCGAAGGCCACAAGCGCGGCGACGAAGTGCTGCGCGCGGTAGGCGATGCCCTCAGCGCCGCCTGCCGCAGCGAGGACAGCTGCTTCCGCTACGGCGGCGACGAGTTCTGCATCGTGCTGCCCAACTGCACCGCCAGCGAAGCCCGCTCCGGCTTCTGCCGCCGGCTGAACGAAACCAGCGACGCCCGCCTCGCCGGCATCCGCTTCAGCGTCGGCATCGCCCAGAGCGGTCCGGGAGAGTACGACGACCCGAATGAACTGATCTCCCGCGCCGACGCCGACATGTACCGGGACAAACAGAAAGCCCACGGCCATATGGCGGAGCACAGTCTGAGCGTGGTGCCGGACACGCCACTGCCGACCGACAAGCCGGCCGCGGCCTGAGGTGGGTGGCCTGAGGTGGGTGGCCTGAGGTGGGTGGCCTGAGGTGGGTGGCCTGAGGTGGGTGGCGTGGACTGGACTGTTCGCGGGTAGCGGAAACCGGCGTAGCGATGGCCAGCAGCCCCCGTCAGCCGCAATTCCGTCCAGATGAGTAATGACGCCCGGGATACATCCTCCCTCCCCCCTCGCGGGGGAGGGCCGGGGAGAGGGGGACGCCCCGCCAGGGGCGGCTACGTTGCAGTCCCGCGGGCCTTGCCTCTCTCCCTAGCCCCCGCTCCGCGCCCCCACGAGGGGAGAAAGGAGTAAGAATCAGCCGCTTCGCCTATCTGAACCGCTTCACAACCAGCAACATCGAGGCGAAGCCTCTACCTTCGCTGCTCAGCTCAAGCGGCAACCGCAGGGATCCCGGACTCTCCAGCCTCCGGCATCCCCTGCCTCAAATCTCCGCCAGCCCGCTTAACAGAACGCCCCCCGCCTAGTCCTCCAGCCGCGCCGCCAGTCCCGACCAGCGCCGTGTCGGCTGGGCGCAGGCGGCGGTGAACACCGGGCCGGCGCCTATCAGCTGCAGTCTGCAGGCGGCGCGGGTGACGCCGGTGTAGAGCAACTCCCGGCTCAGCACCGGCGACGGCCTGGCCGGCAGCAACAGCGCCACTTCCTCGAACTCGGAGCCCTGGCTCTTGTGCACCGTGAGGGCGAAGGCGGTGTCGTGGGTGGGCAGGCGCAGCGGCGCCACGCCGCGGAAGCCGCCGCCGGCGGCGGGGAAATGCACCGCCAGTGCGCCGTCCGCGTCCGGCAGGCACAGGCCGACGTCGCCGTTGTAGAGCCCGAGCAGGGCGTCGTTACGCAGCACGATCACCGGCCGGCCGGGGTACCAGGGCGAGGCGGCGCCCCTGTCCTGGGCATGGCCGCCCAGCGCGGCCCGCAGCCAGCGGGCGAGATGCGCGTTCAGCGCCGCCAGCCCGCGTGGGCCTTCATGCAGCGCCGCCAGCACGCGGAAGCGGTCGAAGGCGGAAAACAGCGCAGCCACGTCCGCCTGGCCGGCCAGCACGAGTCCCAAGGTTTCCAGGTAGGGCGCGTAGCCGGCCTCCAGCCGCGCCAGCGTGGCGGCGGCCGGTTGGGTGGCGGTGTCCTCCAGCCAGCTCACCGCTTCGTCCTCGCCGGCGCGCAGCCAGAGCAGGGCGCGCTCGCCGTCGCCCTGGTTGATATCCGCCGCCAGCCGGCCGATGCCGGAATCGCGGCTGAAGCGGCGGCTCTCGCTCAGCCAGGCGACGCAGTCAGCCAGCGCCGGAGCAGTTTCATCCACGGGAAGAGTAGTGGCCTCCGCCGCCATGCCGGCCAGCGTTTCCAGCGCGGCGGCTGTCATCGGCCGCAGCAGCCGGCGGGCGGAGAGGTCGGCGAACACCGCGCCGGCCTCCACCGCCGCCAGCTGGTCCTTGTCGCCCAGCAGGATCACCCGCGCGCCCGGCGGCACCGCGTCGAACAGGCGGGCGGCCAGTGCCAGATCCAGCATGGAGGCTTCGTCCACCACCAGCACGTCCACCGCCAGCGGATTGCCGGCATGGTGGCGGAAGCGGCCAGGCTCCGGGGTGACGCCCAGCAGGCGATGCACCGTGTGCGCCGCTTCCGGCAACTTGCCGCGCAGCCTGGGCGGCAGGCCGGCGGCACGCGCCCTCAGCGCTTCCAGCATGCGGGCGGCGGCTTTGCCGGTGGGCGCCGCCAGCGCGATGCGCAGCGCCGGCTCCACCGTCAGCAGGCAGCCGAGCAGGGCGGCGACGGTGGTGGTCTTGCCGGTGCCGGGGCCGCCGGAGATGACCATCAGCCGGCTCAGCAGCGCCTGGGCGACGGCCAGCTTCTGGCCGTCCGGCAGGCCGTCGTCGCGGGGCGGGAAGAGCTTGTCCAGCAAGGCGCCGACACGCTCGCGCAGCGCGGCGACGTCCGCCAGCGCCGCCGGCCGTGCCAGCGCGCGGAGATAGCCGGCGAGGCGGCTTTCGAGGTCGAAATGGCGGCGCAGGTAGAGGCGATCACCGCCATCCAGCACCAGCGGATGGGCGCCGGCAGGCAGCGCGGGCGCCGCCTCTGCGACCACGCCGCTGGCGAGCAGCTTCGCGCGCAGGCTGGCAACCGCCTCCGCGCCGCCCGCCTCGGCCGGGTTCTCGCTCTCTTCGATCAAGGCCGCCAACGGCAGGCAGACGTGGCCCTGGGCGCTGGCCAGCGTCAGCCGCAGCGCCGCGTCGCGCAGCGCCGGCAGCACCTCGGCCGGGGCGCCATCGGCCCGCGCCCAGGCTTCGACATGCAGGGCGAAGCCGAGGGCGAGGTCGCGCTGCGCCGGCGCCTCGCCAGCCAGCGGCAGGGCGCTGCCCAGGGATTGCACGGTGGCGCTCATCGGCCGGCCTCCCCTTCATTGCGGCAGGCCGGGAGCGCTTCACGCCGCCGGCGAGGGAAGTAGCGCGATACGCCACTCGGTGCTCCTGCCGCGCTCCAGCGAACGAACGCGCTCATGCCAGCACTCCCAGCCCGCGCTCCGCCGGCTGGCGGCCGGCCAGCAGGGCATCCAGCGCCTGCACCACCGCCAGCGCCGGCCGGTGGCTGTAGACGCCGGCAGGCTGGCCGGCCACCTCCCAGCCCGGCCGTACGCCGCGGACGAAGAGGTAGCGGGTGCCGCCGAAATGGCGCTCGTAGTCGTAGCCGGGCAGGCTGAGGCCGAGGTGGCGGTGCAGGGCGACGGTGTAGAGCAGGTGCTGCAGGTGGTAGCCGTGGGCCTGCATGGCCGCCTCCAGCCGCGGGCCGGCGTAGTCCTGCGGGCGTTCGCCGAGGTGGTTGGACTTCCAGTCCAGCAGGTAGAAGCGGCCCTGGTGTTCGAACACCAAGTCGATGAAGCCCTTGAGGTAGCCGGCCAGTTCGGCGAAGGCCAGCCGCGGCACGCCGTAGCCCTGGGCCGCCAGCCAGCGGTTGAGGCCGGCGGCATCCAGCGCCGGCGCCGGCAGGTGGAAGGCGAGTTCGGTGAGACGGCGCGACAACGGCAGCTGCGCCAGTTGCAGGCCCTCGCCCAGCGGTGCGGCGATGACGTCGGCCAGCAGGCGGCGCAGCATGCGCGGCAGCCGGCGGGCGGATTCCTCTTCGCCCACGCCGGCCAGGCGCTGCGGATGCGCTTCCAGCGCGGCGGCGATGGCGGCCTCCCAGCCGCGCTCGTCGGTGAAGTCGATGCGCTCGAACACCGCATGCAGGCAGTCGCCGGCGGCCGGGCCGCGGGGGAAGCGCAGGATGTCGTCGGCGGCGATGGCGGGCGCGGCTTCCAAGCCTTCGCCACCCTCTTCCCCTTCTCCCTCTTCCGGCGCCAGCGTGCGGGCGTCGTGGTCCTGCGCCGCCTGTTCGTGGGTGGCACCGAAGATCAGCGCGCTGAAGCTTCCGATGCGCCAGCCGGCGGGGATGGGTGGCGGCCGCAGCGCGCGTGGGCTAGCATCGCCGTGGTCCGGCGGCGGCAGGGCGACTGCGGCACCATCCGGCAGGTCGGCCAGCGCCATCGTGGGCTCGCCGCCGCGCTGGGCCGCAGCCACCAGCTGGCGCCAGCGGGCATCGATCTCGGCCGGCGTCATCTTGTGCTCGCGCCAGGCGGCGGTGTCCAGGCCGCCGCCGGCCACCATCCAGTTGAGCAGGCTGCGGCCGCTTTCGCTGTAGCTGGGGCGACCGAAGGACAGGGTAGCGTAGCAGCCGACCACCAGGTAGCAGCGATACACCGCGCGGGTGAGGGCGACGTAGATCAGGCGCAGGTCTTCCGCCTGCCGCTCCAGCTTCTGGCGGGCGAGGATGTCCTTGTCCTCGTCGTCGGCCAGCGTGGCGCGGCGGCGGTAGTCCAGCACCAGCCGGCCGTCGTCCTCGTGCCAGCCGCGCATGGCGCCGCCGTCGTCGCGGCCGGGGTAGCCGTCGAACAGGAAGGGGCAGAAGACGATGCCGTATTCCAGGCCCTTGGAGCGGTGGATGGTGACGATCTGCACCAGGTTGCGGTCGGACTCCAGCCGCAGCTGGGCGGCCTCGCCACCGCTGCTGTCGGCGCGGCGGCTGGCAAGGGTGCGCAGCAGCACTTCCGGCGAGGCCTCGCCAGCGGCCTGCTGCAGCAGCTCGGCCAGGTGCATCAGGTTGGTGAGCCGGCGTTCGCCGTCGGCGCGGGCGAGCAGGCGGGCGGCGACGCGTTCGTCGGCCATCCATTGCCGCAGCATCACGCCGAAGCCGCGCGCCAGCCAGGTGTCGCGCCAGCGGGCGAAGCGGTCCAGCGTACCGAGCAGCGCCACTTCGTCGCCGGCCAGGCGGGCGAGCGCGGCGGCGTCGCGGCCCATGGCGGCGCCCGCCAGCGCGGCCAGCACCCGCGGCTGGCGCGCCGGCTCGGCGATGGCGAGCAGGATGCGCTCCAGCTCTTCGGCGTCTTCGGTGTGGAACACGCTGGCCTGGGACAGCTCGACGCTGCCCACGCCCACCGCCGCCAGCGCCTGGCGCATGCGCGCACCCTGGCCGTGGCTGCGCACCAGCACCGCGATGTCGGCCGGCGCCAGCGGACGTTCGCCGATGCGGACTTCGCCGGCCGCGGCGGCGGCGAGCAGGCGGGCGATCTCGGCGGCGCTGGCGGCGGCGGCGCGCTGCAGGGCGACGCCGCGCGGCAGGCGGTCGCCGCCCTCCTCGCCTTCCAGCGCTTCATCCTTGGGGATGCGCCACAGCCGCAGCGCGGCCGGGCCGGCGCTGGCGGTGAGGTCCACCAGCGGCGGGCGGGCACGCTCGCCGGCCTCCACCCGCTCGTAGTCCAGCCCCGGCAGCATGAACACCCGGCCGTTGGCGCCGAACAGGCGGTTGCAGGCTTCGATCAGCGCCGACGCCGAGCGCTGGTTGCGGCGCAGGGTGTAGCGGCTGTCGGCGCGCTCGCGGGCGGCGAGGTAGGTGTGCAGGTCGGCGCTGCGGAAGCTGTAGATGGCCTGCTTGGGGTCGCCGACGAGGAAGAGGCTGCCGTGGCGGCCTTCGCCGCGGTAGATGCGGTCGAAGATGGCGAACTGCAGCGGATCGGTATCCTGGAACTCGTCGATCAGCGCCGCCGGGAAGCGGGCGTGCAGCGCGGCGGCGAGCCAGGGCTGGCGGCCGCCGGCGAGCGCCTCGTAGGCGTTCCACAGGATGTCGTCGAAGGCGATCTGGCGCTGTTCGCGCTTGCGCTTGCGCAGCTCGGCGGCGGCTTCGTCGAGGAAACCGCGCAGCAGGGCGAGGCGGGCGCTTTCCAGCTGGCCGTCCAGCGCCGCGCGGGCGGCGAGCAGGCTGTCGGCGGCATCACAGAAGGCGTGGCTGGGCGTGCTGCCGCCCTTGTTGGTCTTGTCCGCCAGGGTGGCGGCGCACAGCAGGCCGAGCTTGCTGTCCTTGTCCGCCGGCAGCGGCGCGCGGGCGTCACCGGCGGCGAACCAGTCCGCCCACTGGCGCTGGGCGCGGGCAACGGACTCCGGCTTGTAGCTGTTCTTGTTGAGGCTGGCGGCGGCGTCATTCACCAGCGCCAGCACCGCGGCGCCATCGCCCTGCCAGCAGGCGGCGGCCTCGGCGTAGGCCCGCTCCAGCGTGGTGCCGGCAGCGTCCAGCACGGAAGCGGCGGCAGTGGGATCGGTGGCCAGCACTTCGGCATCCCAGCGCCGTTCGGCCAGCGGCTTGGCCATGTCGGCCTTCAGCGTTTCCGCCCAGGTTTCGGGGCAGTCGCCGTTCTGCGTCAGCAGGTCGGCCAGCGCCGCCGGCAGCGCACCGCCGATGATGGCGCGGCGCCAGAAGTCCTGCGCCACTTCGAGGCGCAGGGCGCTGTCGTCTTCCGACAACTGCAGCGCGTAGGGCAGGCCAGCGGCGAAGGGCGAGTCGGCCAGGGCACGCTGGCAGAAGCTGTGGATGGTGAAGATGGCGGCTTCGTCGAAAGTCTGCAGCGCATGGCGCAGGCGCTTGCTCATTTCCGCGCGGGCGATGCCGGTCTGCTCCACCCGCGCGATCAGCTGCGGCACGAAGGGATCGCCGCCGACCTCGCCGCCGTCCAGCACCCGCAGGGTGTCGACGATGCGGTCGCGGATGCGGGTGGAGAGTTCCGCAGTGGCGGCCTTGGTGAAGGTGACGACGAGCAGGGATTCGACCGCCAGCCCGCGCTCCAGCAGCAGGCGCAGGTAGAGGCCGCAGATGTTCCAGGTCTTGCCGGTGCCGGCGGAGGCTTCGACGAGGTGGATGCCGTCTAGCGGGCAGGCGAAGACGTCGAGATCGGTGGAGGCGGCCATCGGCGGATGGTAGCGGCGGGGCGCGGGGTGGGCAATCGACGGCGCGAGGCGGGCGGCGGATCGGCGGAAAACCGCGTCATGCATCCGGCGCAGCCGGGCTGTAGCCTGCGCCTCGCCCGGCCCACCGTGGACGCTGGGCGCGAACGCAGCCTCATGCCCGCCACCGTTGAATACAAGAAAACAGCGGGGGCCTTGCGGCCTCCCGCTGCCTGCGCCCGGCAAATCTAAGGTCAAGCCTGCTGCAGCACGGCTTGCAGCGCGCCCTCGTCCAGGATGGCCTGCAGCGCCTGGCCGCCGGCGGCGAAGGAGTAGTGCATCAGCGCCCGCTCCCGCGCGCGGCGGCCGAGCTCGGCGCGGCGGGCGTCGTCATTCCACAGCGACAGGATGGCGGCGCGCAGGGCGGCGACATCGCCGGCCGGCACCAGCAGCGCGTCGTTGCCGTCATCCACATAATCCTCGGTGCCGACGCAGCGGGTGGCGATGACCGCGCAGCCACGCATCATGGCTTCGATCAGCGTCACCTGCCCGGACGGGTTGCCGGCCTCGCGCAGCGGGATGAGGTTGAGGCGGGCGCCGCGGGCGAGGCGGTGGCATTCCTCCAGCGGCAGCCCGCTGCGGAACTGCACCTCCGGCGGCGGCTGGATGTGGCGGGTGCGATGCGCGCCGGCGACGATGAGGGTGCGGATGCCGGTGCCGGCCACCGCGGCGGCCAGGGTGTCGTAATCCCGGTTGGCGGTGCCCAGGGCGACGATGAAGGGCTCGGCGGCCTCGCCCGCCTCCGCCGGTTCGTCCTCCGGCAGCGCGACGCTCAGCGGCACGAACTGGAAGCGCGATTCCGGCAGGCGCAGCCAGCTGCTGTAGAGCGCAATCTCCGCCCGCGAATGGACGATGAAGAGATCCACCCCCGCCAGCGCGAAGCGCGCCACCGCGCCCTTGAGGCCGCCGTAGGTGCGGCCGAGGTTGAAGCTCCAGGCCACCACCATGAGGTCGGAGCGCAACAGCAGCCGCTTCAGCAGCCCGGCCACCGCGGCAAGCTGGGGAAAGACGGTGATGAACCCGCGCACCTGGCCGCCGGCCGCCTGCCGCAGGGCCTGGCGCACATGGCGGTAGTAGTCGCCCCACTCCTGCCGGCCGGACACCGGCCGCGAGCGCTCATGGGCGTAGCCGGCGGGCACTACCTCGATTTCGTGCCCGACCAGGTTCTTGACGATCCAGTTGGACGAAGTCCCGCGGGTAAAGGGCGAGAGCAGGAGAAATCGCATGCAAACCTCCCTGTCTGGCACCGGCCGGGAGCCGGCTTTTTGCACACGGCATCACCGCAGTATGGAGAGGCCGCCATGCCGGCGCCATGCCGGACCGCCCCAAACGGGCATCCTGACGGAGAGCTTTCGTCATGCAGCCCGGCTCGCCGGAGATAGCGGCCGGCGCACGCCGAGAACGGCAATTGCGTTCTCTCAAGCCGGCAGCCAGCGGGAGATGACGTTCGCTCCGTGCCCAGCCGAAGGATGCGGCGGAACGCCGGCTCCGACTTGGCATGCCGGGCCCGCCCAGGGACGGACCCCGGACGGCTATCGGACGGTGCTATTCGACGGCGGGACCGGGGCCCGGTTCAGCCCAGGCGCGGATCGTCCAGCGCCGCCAGCAGCGGCTGCAGCACGGTCTGCGCGATGTGCTGGAAGCCCTCGCCCAGTGCATCGGCCACGCCGCGCAGCGCCAGCCGGTAGGCGGGATCGGCGCGCTCGCCGAAGGCCGGGCGGTTGCCGCCGGTCCATTTCGCCAGCGCCTTGCCCTGGCCGCCGCCGGGTGCGGCCAGCGCCCAGGCGGACTTGGGATAGAAGGGCAGCGGCTGCTGCAGCCCCTGGCGATACAGCGCCAGCAGCTCGGCCAGATGCTGGCGCGCCTGCGCCGGCGGCAGCGGCCGGTAGCGGCAGCGGCCATCGCGCGACACCAACCGGGTCTCCGGTGCCACGCCAGCCGGCGGCGCGGCGCACAGGGCGAGGTGGGAGATCCAGCCGGCGAGGTAATCCACCGGCCGGGTGTCGTCGTAGCGGTGGCGCACCTGGCCCTGCGGCCGCAGGTCGCCGAAGGCGGCGGCGAGGTGCCAGTCTTCATCGCCCAGGGTGAAATCCAGCCGCGGCACATGGGCCGGCAGCGGCGCGCCCTGGCGCTGCTCCGCCACTTCGGCGGCGAAGCGGCGCAGGCGTTCCACCTCGCGCGCCAGCTCGGCCTCGCCGGCGGCGCCCGCCGGGTATTCGCCGCCGGCGCGGGCCAGCGCCAGCGGGTCGGTTGCGACCTGCTCGCCCAGCAGCACCGGCAGCAGGCGCGCGGCCAGGGCCTGGCGCGCCGGCCAGTCGGGCAGGAAGGCTTCCACGTCGGCCAGTTCCTCGTCGCCTTCCGGCAGTTCCAGGCCGAGGCGCTCCCGCAGCAGGTAGCGGCAGGGCTGGCGGAAGAAGCGGATGAGCTGGTCCAGCCCGACCTCGCGCCAGTCCTCGCCGGCCGGCGGCAGCGGCTGCGGGAAGAAGGGCGCGCCGGCGGCGTCGGCGAAGGCTTCGTCCTCGCCCGTCTCTTCCGCCGCGCCCTCGCCTGCGCCGGCCACCGCTTGCAGCGGCGCGCGCAGGCGGGCGGCGAGCGCGGCGGCGTATTCGGCCTGGTAACTGGCGAGGCGGCGGTCCTGGCCGGCGCCGGGCAGGAAGTAGTCGGCGGAGAAGGGCTGCAGCGGATGGACCACGGTGAGGCGCGCGCGCGCCGCCGCCAGCGCGTCCGGCTGCAGCGGGTCGTCGGCGCAGGCTTCGGCCAGGGTGTCCAGCAGCTCGTCCACCAGCACCGAGGGCGGCAGCTCGCTGCCGTCGCGCACGCTGCGGCCGGTATAGGAGAGGTGCAGCACGTCGCGCGCGGCCAGCACCAGGTCGAGGAAGAGGTTGCGGTCGTCGTCGCGGCGCTGGCGGTCGCCCTTCTGCGGCCGGGCGGCCATCAGGTCGAACTCGGCGGGGCGGTCGCTGCCGGGGAAGGCGCTGCGGTCCAGGCCGATGACGCAGACCACCCGGTAGGGCAGGTTGCGCAGGCTGGAGAGCGCCGAGAAGGTGACGGTACCGCCGGGCACGCCGCCGCGGGCGGGGTCGTCCAGCGCCGCCGTCAGCGCCGGGTGCAGCACCGCCAGCGGGATGGCCTGGCGCAGTTCGCCGGCGGCCATGTCCTCGGTGAGCGCGGCGATGGCGGCGCGCACCTCGCGCAGTTCTTCCGCCCAGTCGGGCGCATCGCCCACCAGCCGGTCCAGCGCTTCGTTGAGCAGGCGGCGCCAGCCGGGTGCGTCCTGCGGCTTCAGCAGCTGGCTGCGCAGATGGCCCAGGGTCTGGGCGTAGCGCCACAGCCGGCCCAGCGCCAGCGCGGCGCCGCCTTCCGGATGGGCGGCGCCGACATAGCCGGCCAGCGGCGCCGCGTCCGCCGCCTCGCCGGCCGACCAGGCGAGGAAGAGGCGGTGCAGGCCGTGCTCCAGGGTGTGCACCGCGTCGCCGCCCAGGCCCAGGCCTTCGCGCTGGGCGGCGTCCAGCCCCCAGCGCACGCCGGCTTCGCGCAGCCAGCCGTGGATGGACTCCAGGTCGGCGCCTTCCAGCTCGAAGCGGCGCGCCACCGCCGGCTGCTGCAGCAGGTCGAACAGGCGGCTGGCGGGGAAGCGGCCGGCGGCCAGGGTGAGGACGAGGTCCAGCACCCGCGCCACCGGGTTGTCCTGGGTGTGGCCGAGACCGGTGATGCGCCAGGGAATTCGGCGGGCCGGCGGCGCGGTGCCGAACACCGCCTCGATGAGCGGCGCGGTGGCGTCCAGGTCGGGCATCAGCACCACGATCTCGTCCGGCCGCGGCGGATTGGGCGACTTGAACAGGCCGAGCAGGCGATCCTGCAGCACCTCCAGCTCGCGGGTGCGGGAGTGGCAGACGTGCACTTCGATGCTGCGGTCACCAGCGGCCAGGGCGACGCCGCCGGGCGGCAGCTCGTCCAGCACCAGCATGGCGTTCTGCAGTTGCGCCAGCAGGTGCTCGGCCGGGTGCGGCAGGAAGAGGGCGTCTTCCACTACCTCGTTCTCGCCCTCGAACAGCAGGCCGATGTGGGCCTGGGTCTGCCGCCCCCAGGCGGCGAGCAGGCGGTTGCCGGTCTCGTGGAACATGTCGGACTGGCGCGAGGCCAGCCAGGACAGGCGGCGCGGGTCCACGATCTCGAACCAGAACTCGCCGCAGGGATTCAGGGTGTACAGCCGCACCTCGACCTGGCGCGCCAGCTGGCGCAGCACCTCCAGGTAGAGCGGCGGCAGCGTCGGCAGGCCGAACACATGCACGGTTTCCGGCAGGCCGAGAGCGGCGAGTCCGGCGGCATCCATGGCCGCGATCTGGCGCAGGAAGACGGCGGTGGGATGCTCCCGCCGCACGCCCAGGCCGGCGTGGATGCGCCGCCACAGCTCCGCCTGCCAGGCTTCGTCCGCACGCTCCGCCTCGGTGGCGCCCATCAGCCGGGTGGAGCGCCCGGCGGCCCAGTCTTCCAGCCATTCCGGGCGATAGGTGAGGTAGTGGTCCATCACCCGGGCGATACGGCCGGCCAGCTCGTAGCGCATCGCCGGATCGGCGCCGGCGAGGTAGTTCGCCAGCCGCGGATGCGCGCCTATCCAGTCCTGCCCGCCCTCTTCCAGCAAGCCATAGAGCCGCCAGGCCAGCAGCGCGGGCGAGAAGGGCGAGCGCTCCGGCACCGGCACCAGCCGGCCGACCTGCCGCCACAGCCACTGGGCGAGGTAGTCGAAACGCAGATTGACGCAGACGCCCTCGCGCTCGGCCACCGCCAGCTCGATGCGCCGGCGCAGCGCGCTGCTGGGCACGACGACATGGCGTTCGCCGAAGGGGCCGGGCTGCTCGGCGGCGAGGCGGTCGAGCAGGGTGTCGAGCAGGATCTCGAAGCGGTTGGAGAAGGCGAGGGAAAACATCGCGGCGAATGATGGCGGAGCGCGCGGATTCTGTCACCGCGAACACGGCGGCCGGCGCCGGCGCCATATAGTCAAGCCGGCTTGCGGATGGTATGAAGAGGGGCCGCGGCTTGCGGCCCTGGCCGCGCGGGTGCGCCGGCCTCCCCCAGCCAACCTGACGACACCATGGCCAGAACCCATCCCGAAGGCTGGCGCCAGCTGCCCGCCAGCGGCGCGCTGGCGCGCGAACTCGCCACCCTCTCCCGCCTCGCCGACGGCCTGCCGGACGACTACGCCATCTACCACGGCCTGCACTGGACGCGGGTGGAGCGCGAGCACACGGTGTTCGGCGAGATCGGCTTCGTCGTGCTCGGCCCGGACGGCAAACTGCTGCTGATCGAGCAGCAATCCGGCTTCCTCGACGAGACCGCCGAGGGTCTGCAGCGGCCGCACTCCCGCCGGGCGCGCAACATCAGCCTGGAACTGGCGCGCAACACCGAGGCCCTGCGCGCGCGGCTGAAGCCGCTGCTGGACGGTGGCGAACCGCAACTGGAGATCCTGCTCTACTGCCCCGACTACCAGGTGCGCCAGCCCGGCACCGCCGGCCTGGACCCGGCGCGCATCGTGGACAGCAGCCGGCGCGATGCACTGGTCGCCATCGTCCACGGACTGACCCGGCCGGAGGATGGCTACACCCCCGACGCCGCGCGCCAGACCGCGCTGCACCGCTTCCTCGCCGACCTGCTGGAACTGGTGCCGGACGTGCAGGCGCTGGCCGGCCAGGCCCACGCGCTCACCACCCGGCTGTCCGGCGGGCTGGCCGAATGGGCGCGGCGCATCAGCATGTCGCCCTTTCGCCTGCACGTCACCGGCACCGCCGGCAGCGGCAAGACCCAGCTCGCGCTGGCCGCCTACACCGACGCCCTGGCCGCCAGCCGGCGGCCGCTCTACGTCTGCTACAACCGCCCGCTGGCGGACCACTTCGCCCGCATCGCCCCGGCCGGCGGCGAAATCGCCACCTACCACCAGCTGTGCGACCGCCGCCTGCGCGCCACCGGCAAGCCGCCGCGCTTCGGCCAGCCGGACACCTTCCGCCGCCTGGAGGCCGACTTCGCCGCCCTGCCGCCCGACCCCGCCTGGCGGTTCGACGAGCTCATCGTGGACGAAGGCCAGGACTTCACCGAAGCCTGGCGCGACGCCCTGCTCGCCATGCTGGCGCCGAAGGGCCGCGCCTGGTGGCTGGAAGACCCGATGCAGAACCTGTACGGCCGCGAGCCGGTGGCCCTGCCCGGCTGGACCGGCCTCTCCGCCGACACCAACTACCGCACCCCGGCCGACGTCCTCGCCCTGCTCAACCGCAGCCTGCCGCTGCCCCAGCCCATCGCCGCCGGCAGCCCGGTGGACGGCACCGGCCCGGAGATCCTCACCTGGCGCGACGCGGACGGCCTGTTCGACGCCACCAAACGCGCCATCACCCGCGCCATCGGCCTCGGCTTCCGCCGCGAGATGATCGCGCTCATCACCTACCGCGGCCGCGAAAACTCCCGCTTCACCCCGCTGGACCACCTCGGCCCCCACCGCCTGCGCGCCTTCAGCGGCCGCTACGACCTCTTCGGCGAGGCCGAGTACAGCGAGGGCGACCTGCTGATCGACTCGGTCTACCGCTTCAAGGGCCAGGCCGCGCCCTGCGTGATCTTCACCGAGGTGGATTTCCCCGCGCTGGACGCGCTGGCGGTGCGCAAGCTCTTCGTCGGCGCCACCCGGGCGACGATGAAGCTCATCCTGGTCGCCTCCGAGCGCAGCGCCGCCATGCTGTCGGCCTGAGACCATGCGGAGGTAAGGCGACGAACGGATAAGCCGCCGCCGCCACTGCCTCCTCCTGCCGAACAGCATCGCGGCGCGCATGCGCCGGCCCCGCCGCCCCATTGTGGCCGCCGCCCCGCTGTGGTGGAATCGCCCGCTGGCCGGCCACGACCAAAGTATTACCTGCCGGCAACTGGACACCCCGCCTCCGCTCGAGCTGCGGCCATTCAGGCCCGCTCCCCGCAAAGCCTTTCGACAGGCCCAGGCAGACGCGGGCAGGGATTCCGTTGCCGGACCGACAAGAACAACGCACGCTCCTCCACCCGGCAGGAGCCAGGGCCGGCGGAGGACGACAGCACGGGAGCCGAACGAAGGGAGATCCAGGCGTGTTGCGCATCAGAGTCATACAGATTGGCGGGCAGCCGGCGCAGGCCGCGCTGGTCGGTGAGTTCGGCGGCGACGGCGGCACCATAGGCCGCGACGCCAGCAACGAGCTCGCCCTGCCCGATCCCGACCGCCACATCTCCCGCGTGCAGGCCAAGGTGGATTTCGACGGCCGCCGCCACACCCTCACCGACTGCGGCAGCAACCCCACCCACCTCAACGGCCAGCCGCTGGGCAAGGGCGCCACCGCCACCCTGCGCGACGGCGACACCCTGCTGATAGGCGTCTACCGCCTGCGGGTGGAGATTCCCTACTCCGACAGCGCCAGCACCAGCAACCTCACCCAGCCGAACACCCCCAGGCCCACGCTGGAACCACCGCAGGCGGGCGAGAACACCCGGCTGTTCGCCGCCCCGCCGCGCAAACGCCCGGCGCCCAAACCCGTCCCGATCCAGGACGACTACGCCCCGCTGCTGGCCGCCTTCCGCCGCGGCCTGGGCACCGCCGCCCTGCCGCCCGGCTTCGACCTGACACCGGCCAAAATGGAACTGATGGGCAGCCTGCTGCGCGAGAGCGTCGGCCTCATCGTCGCCCTGCTGGACGACCGCAGCGACGACAAGCAGGCGATGCGCGCCGAACTCACGCTAGCCGGCGACGCGGTGGTGAACCCGCTGAAGGAGGGCGGCGGCACCGAGGCCGCGCTGGGCCGGCTGCTTGCCGCCAACGATGGCGGCAGCGCCGCCCGCCGCGCGCTGGGCGAAGCGCAGCAGGACCTGCAGGGCCACCTCGCCGCCAACACCGCTGGCCTGGGCGCCGCGCTGGCCGATGTGCTCGCCGGCTTTGCCCCGGCTGCGCTGGAAGACCGCCTGGCCGGGCGCAAGCTGCTGGACACGCTGCTGCCCGCCAACCGCAAGGCCAAGCTGTGGGATCTGTACGAACAGCACTTCGACGCCCTCAGCCAGCAGGCGGAAGAGGATTTCCGCAACCTGCTCGGCCACGCCTTCCTCGACGCCTACCGCCACCACTCGACCAAGCGCATCAAGGGCTGAAGCGCACCACGGCGCGCCGAGCGCTCCGCCTCCATGCGACGGCTGAGCTTTATCGGGGCGAAGCAGTGCCGCGGAGCTGCATCAGCAGCCACCACCACGAGAAACAAACAAGGGAAAAACGGGAGGGCCAGCGATTGCGGCCCTCCCCTCGGCGTTCAGCCCAGCCCGCCGACCTCGGCGAGGAAGCGGCGGCGCGCATCCGCATCATCGATGTGCTCGGCCAGCGCCCGGTACAACTCCGCCGGCCCGGCCGCGCTGGCGGCCGCCTTCTTCGCCAGCACCGGCGCGATCGGCCCGAGGTGGCGCGCCAGCGCCCGGCCGGCCTTCTCCACGTCCGCCTGCGCCAGCGGTACCGTGGGCAGCGGCGTCGCCTGCGTGGCCTCGCGGACCATGCTGCGGCCCATGCCGCCGGAGGTGATGCCGGTGCTGCCGGAAGCCTGGCCGCCGGTGCGCATGCCCAGCTTGGTGAGGCCGTCGCGCAGGCCGCGGCGAGCTTCCTCGGTGTCCAGCTTGCCTTCGAGCTGGGCATACAGCTCGCCCAGATCGTTGGCGGTGCTGGCCGCGCGGCGCACGATCACGCCCGCCAGCGGGCCGATGTAGGCCGCCAGCTGGCGCTCCACCGTTTTCAGCGTGTTTTCCTGCCACTGGGTGGCCTGGGTGCGCGGCGCCGACTGGCCGCCCAGCCCGGGCGACACGCCGGAGGCGCCGGTCGCCAGCCCGCCGGCGGCGAGTCCAGCCTGGTAGGCGGCGAGGTTGGCGCGCACCGCCTCGGCGGTCAGCACCACGGTTTCCTCGGATACCGCCAGCGTGGGCGGCGCGCTGTAGGCGCGGGCGTAGGCCTCGCGCAGCGCATCGCCGAAAGCGGCGGCATCCGCATAGCGCTCGTCCGGCCGCTTGGCCAGGGCGCGTTCGATGATGAGGTCGAACACCGCCGGCAGACCGGGAGCGTGGATGGAGGGCGGGCGATGCGCCTCGTGGCAGACCTGGTAGGCCATCGCCTCCATGGCGCCGTTGAAGGGCCGCTTGCCGGCCAGCAGTTCGTAGAACACCACGCCGGCGGAAAACAGATCGGCGCGGTGATCCACCGCCAGACCGAGGAACTGCTCCGGCGCCATCGCGTTCGGCGTGCCGACGATGGAGCCGACCTGGGTGATCTGCGCGGTGTCGATGCGGGCGATGCCGAAGTCGGTGATCTTGAGCTTGCCTTCCTGGGTGATCAGCAGGTTGGCGGCCTTGATGTCGCGGTGGATCACGCCGCGCTGGTGCACATAGTCCAGCGCCTCCAGCAGCTGCAGCATGATGCTGACCACGTCGGCCACCGGCAGGCGCTCGCCGATGCCGAGGTACTGGCCGAGGCCGCAGCCATCGACGAACTCCATCGCAATGTAGGCGACGTCGGCATCCTCGCCGAAATCGTAGATGGCGACGATGGCCGGGTGATTCAGCCGGCCGGCGGCGCGCGCCTCGTTGTGGAAGCGCTCCACCATGGCGGCGCCACCGCCACCGTCGATGAGCTCGCGGCGTATGGTCTTGAGCGCGACCACGCGGTCGATGACCGGATCGCGGGCGCGATACACCGTGCCCATGCCGCCGCGGCCCAGCACGCCCTGGATCTCGTACTTGCCCAGCTTGTGCAGCTCAGCCATGGCGGCGGCTCCGGGGAAGGTCCTGCTTCACCGCCCTCAGCTCTCCAGCATCTTCAGCGCATGCACCAGGCTCTTGCGCATGCGGGAGAAGGATTCCGCCAGGGTGGCGATTTCATCGCGGCCCTTCACCCGGAACTCCTCGGCTTCCATGTCGCCCAGGCTGACACGGTCGGCCAGGCGCGCCAGGCGGTTCACCGGGCGGATGACCAGGGTGACCAGCAGCACGTTGAGCAGCACGAAGATGAAGGCAACCAGCACTACCAGCAGCATCATGAACACGCGGAAGGTCTGCTCAGCGCGCTGGATGGGCACCGCCATCGGCACCGACACCACCTGGGCGCCGACGATTTCGTTGTGCTGCCAGCCGAAGCCGTTGGCGCTGCCGTAGCGGGCGATCATGGACGGCGGCGCCGCGTCGGGCACGCTGTGGCAACGCAGACAGGCGCCATCCTTGATCTGGATGGGGCGGGCGAGGAAGAGCGCGCGGCCGGCCGGGGTGTCGCGCTCGCCGGAGATCTCGCTCTGGCCGGCGACATTGCGGAAGCTCTGCACGATGTCCGCCTCCCAGTCCGCCGCGCGGTTGCGCGGGTTGGTCGGGTTCAGCGTGGCTTCCTTGTAGGTGTAGTCCGGGTAGTGCTTGCGCAGCTCACCGAAGTACTCGGCGGCGGCGTAGGCGGCCACCGACTGCGGCAGGAATTCGTAGTTGAGCTGGGTCTGCAGCAGCGGCGACACCTGGCTGTTGGTGTAGCCGCGCGCCGCCAGCGCGCCCTGCATCATGATACTGGCGTGCTGCAGCACCTCTTCCCGCGCATTGCGCTGCAGGAGTTCGTGGGAGACGTAGCCGGCGCCGCCCAGGCCGACGAGGCACACCAGCAGCAGCACGAGATTGAATTTGACGAGCAGTTTCATGGGAGTCGTTCAGTTCTCTGGTCGGGAGGCGAAGGCCGCGGCGCCATCAATGGCCTGCCGGCGCTGCTGGCGCCGGCCGCGGTCGGTATTTTTCCGGGAAAACCACCCGATCCCATTCGGGATGGGCTTTCATGCTGGCCGCCAGCTCGCGCCGGAAACCGGCGTCCGCCAGCCGCGGGGTGAAGCGGGCCACCATGCCGCCGCGCCAGAAGCGCGGCCCCTGCAGCCACGGCGCCACGTCGGCATAGGCTACCTCGGCGCCACCCTTAGGCGCGTTGCCGGCGCCGAAGCGGCCACGCAGCGCGGGGAAAGGGTCGCGGAAGGGTCGCGGCAGCGCGGCGACGAAATCCTCCGCCGGCCGGGACTGGATGTTGAGCTTGCGCTGGGCGGACACCGCGGCGGACTGGCCGCGCTTCAGCGCGGTCGCCGCGCCGGTGGTCCGGCCGTCCGCGTTGAGCAGAGTGCTGCTCGCCTCGCCGAATTCGGCGAAGGCGGTGCTGCCCTCCGCGGTGACGCGTGCGATCACGTTGGCGCCACGCCAGTTCGCGCGCTGCCAGGGCGTGTCCAGCTGCCAGGCGGCCTTGCCGCCCTCGGACTTCAGCCAGCCGGCGAGCAGGGCCAGTTCGCCCGGCTTGTCGCTGGCCTTGTCGGCATCCGGCGGCAGCGTCTTCAGCATCAGCCGCGACTCGCCGCCGAGCGCAACCCGGCTGCCATCGGCGAATTCCAGGATGGCAAAGCCGCCGCTGCCGACTTCCAGCAGGTCCGTCGCCTCCAGCGCCAGGCCTGCGGTGGCGGGATACACCCGGGTGTCGTGCACCACCCGCGCGCCGCCATTCACGAAGGTGAGCACCCCGGGCGACTGGGCCAGCGCCGCAGCGGACGGCAGCAAGGCAAGGGCGACGAGGCGGAGCATCTGGCGCATGAGAGGGGCGGCGGGGGCTGGGCAAAAAGAAACGCGGCTTGCCGAAGAAGACTCAGCAAGCCAGCGGGTTAACCCGATGATAGTAGGTTGAGCGCCGAAAGGCTGTCAAACCTTGGTTGCCCGTGTGGAATTACACGCCGCTGCCACCGCTTTCCGCCTCCGTACCCAGCAGGCTGGCCAGCTCCGCTGCGGCGGCGGCGCGCTCGTCGTTGCTGTCGCCACTGTCCCATTCGGGATGGGCGCGGGCACGGCGCAAGGGTGCCGGCAGCCGGCCTTCGCGCCAGCGCGCGGCACCGGCCTGCGGCGCGCCCACCCGTATCGGCCCCACCGCCGCATGGCCGCGGCCGGCCAGCACGGCCAGCAGGCTGAGCTGGCGCAGGGCGACCAGCCGCAGGATGGCGTCGTCCACCGTGAGTTCGCGATGGCCGCGCAGTTTGGCAGCGAGACGGTCGCCGTAGTGGCCCACCGTCTGCCACATGCCGCCGGCCAAAGCGCCCAGGCCGGCGGCCAGGCCCAGCGTGGTGCCGCCGGCGAGCAGGTCTATGCCGGCGCCGGCCGCGGCACCGGCAGCGGCGCCGCCCCCCACGCGCAGGCCCATGCGGCGCAGAGTTTCGGGATGGAAAAGGTCGTCGCGCCAGCGCCCGGCGGCCAGCGGCAGGCCATCCGCCCGGGCGTCGCCGGGGCGGAAGCGGTAGAGCGCCAGCAGGGCATCGACGCAGCCCTGTTCGGATGCACGCACGGTATCGCGCAGCGCTTCGACCGCCGCGACCAGCGCCGCATCCGAGGTATCCGCCACGCTGCGCCGGCGCGCCGCCAGCCGCAGCAGCAATTCGGCGACCAGCCTGCGGGCCGCCAGCGCGCGGGCCTGGGCCTCGCGGGAGCGGGCGGCGATCAGCGCGGACAGGCTGCCCTTGTGGGCATGGACCAGGGTGGCCAGCGCGTCGAACAGGTGGCGCTCGCCATCCAGCTCCGGCGCCACCGTGTCGAAATCCACCGTGGCATGCAGACCGAGGCGGGCCAGCGCCGCCCGCCATTCGTCCTGGCGCGCGCCGGGCGCGGCGACAAAGTTGAGCACCGGCAGCAGCGGCCGACCGCAGGCGGCGAGAATCTCCAGCTCGTCGCGGTGCTTGGCCAGCACCGGATCGCGGGCGTCGATGACGTAGAGCCCGGCATCGCTCGCCAGCAGCTGGCGCAGCACCTTGGCCTCCTGCTCGAAGCGCTCGCCGGCCTCGGCGGTGGCGAGGAAGCGGGCCAGGCGCGCCGGACCGTCCAGACGCTCACCGGCGCAGGCGAGTCCGTCGAGGAATTCCAGCAGGGCGATGGCGTCCTCCATGCCCGGGGTGTCGAACAGCTCGACCACCGCCTCGCCATCGGCCAGCAGACGCACGCCCTCGACATGGCGGGTGGTGCCCGGCCGGTCCGCCACCTCGCCGAAGCCGGCGTCGCGCGCCAGCGTGCGCAGCAGGGAAGTCTTGCCGGTGTTGGTGTGGCCGACGACCGCCAGGATCATGGGAGCGGGCATGCCGGCCTCCTGCTTGCGTTTTGTCCTTGCCCCATCGGGCAGGCGCTGCCCGCCACATAGGGCAAGAGCGCGCGGGCCCTAAGCACTCGCGCCACCTTCCAGCCAAACGAGCGCGGCTTCACCATCCGGGCACAGCCCGGCCGGGTCGAAGCCCTGCTCCGCCAACGCCGCTTCCCAGGCACTCCGGCGCGAAGGCCGCAGCGCGTCCGCGCCCTCCTCCCGCACCCAGACGCGGGTTTCCACCGCCAGCGCGGACAGCTCGGCGAGCAGGGCCAGGCTGCCGCGATCCGGCGTCAGGCGAGCATCCACCACCGCCAGCAGGCGGGATGGCGGGTGTTGTTCGCAGCGTTGCAGGCTGGCGCGGCGCTGCTCGCGACCATCCACCCGCGCGGTGTCCAGCGGCTCCCAGCCGGCGGGCGGCCAGGACAGGTCTTCGCCCAGCTCGATGGCGATGGCGAGCGCGCGCTCACCCCGCAGCGGATGCGGCCGTGCGCCAGTGCGCCCGGCCAGGGCCGGTGCAGGATCGCGCACACCCAGGCGCTCCGCCTCCGGCAACAAGCGGGCGCGCAGACGGGCATAACCCGGCAGGCTGAGGTCCAAGCGCAAGCGGGCGCGCGCTCGCGCCCACAGGCCGGCGCACAGCGCGAACAACAGCAGACGGGGAAGCAGGCCATAGACCAGCAGACAGCCCAGCAGCCAGGACGACCAGGTGCGGCGGCCGGCTTCGCCCGCGCTCGCGGCATCCCCGCTGGCCACCACGGTGGCTGCATCCGGCACGCTGAAACCCAGCGCCGCCGGCAAACGCCCCAGCAGATCGACGAAGGCGACGAAGGCGTCGGCCGGCAGGATGGTGGTCTCCCAGGCGAAGCCGTAGCGGCGGGTGGCCAGCAGGGCGAGCAGCGCCAGTGCGGCGGCGGCCAGCGCCAGCGCCCACAGCGCGTGGGTGAGCATGCCCAGCCCCCAGCGGATCAGCACGCCGCCGCCGGACAGGCCGGTCAGCGCAGCCAGTTGCGCCGTGGCCTCAGGCCGCCGATCCAGCAGGCCGAGCAGGCGCAGCCAGGCCCGCCCCAGCAGGCCGCCGGCCGGCGCGGCAGCCTGCCCCGCCGCCATCGCCACCAGCCACAGCGCCAGGCTGAGCATGTGCACGCCCAGCAGACCGGCCAGCGCCCAGACGATGTTCACACTGCGGCTGCCGTCGCCGAGTACGCCCCAGGCCATACCGCCACCGGCGAGCAGCGCCAGCAGCGCCGCCAGCCCGCCGGCGAAGCGGGCGCGGGCCAGCCACTGCCGCGGCGCCTGCGCCCAGCCTTCGCGCTCGGCCAGGACCTGGGCGCGGGTCAGGATGCGGACTTCCAGGCCGGCCGGCGCCTGCTGCGCCTTGCTCAGCGCGGCGCTGTCTTCCAGCGGGCCGCTGGCCTCCTCATGACGACGGACGATCTCTGCCAGCCAGCGGCTTTCCAGCGGGGATGGGGTGGTGCGGGAGGGGGAAGGCAGCGTCATCGGCAATCCGCGCCCACGGTCGGCAGACGCGCGGGAGCAGGATCAGGCCGGAACCGGATCGGCGGGTATGCCGGCAATGCCGAAGAAGATGCTCTCCAGCTCGCTGCGCGGCAGGTCGCGGACGATGAAGACCAGCCGGCTGCGCCTGTCGTCGTAAGGCGGCTCGTCCGGCCAGGCGGGCAGGCTGGAGGGCGGATAGGCGACGTGCTGCACGCACTGCACGACGCGCGGCAACGGATCGCCGGCGATGTTCATCAGCCCCTTCACCCGCAGGATGCGGTCGCCATAGACCTGCAGGATCAGGCCCAGCGCGTCGGAGAAGCCGAACCAGGACAGCGGCGCGCTGAAGGTGAAGACGTAGCTGCGGACGTTCTCGTCGTGGCGCGCCACCGGAGCGGCCGGAGCCGGCGCCGGCGCGCTACCCGGCTTGCGCCAGTTCAGCGGCGGGTTGAGCCGCGCCGCCCTCGCCTCCTGGGTGCGTGCCTTTTCCTCGCCCAGCCAGGCCGCCACTTCGGCGCTCTTGGCGGCGACGTCGTAGAGGCCGCAGCCGAACATCGTGGCGGCGGCGACTTCGCCGCCCTGGACGCGGATCTGTTCCGCGGAGGGATTCAGTTCGCCCAGCTTGAGCGCCAGCGTCTCGATGTCGCCGGCTGCGGCAAGGTCGCACTTGGTCAGCAGCAGGCGGTCGGCCATCGCCGCCTGGCGCACCGCCTCGCGGTGATCGCCGAGCTGGCCCAGGCCATGGGTGGCATCGACCGCGGTGATGACGCCGTCGCAGCGGTAGCGCTCGGCGATGAAGGGCTCGTCCATCAGCGTGGACACCACCGGCGCCGGATCGGCCAGGCCGGTCGTTTCGATCAGGATGCGGCTGAGGGGAGGCAGCTCCTTGCGCAGCGCACGCATGAAGAGATCCTTCAGCGCGCGCACCAGATCGCCCTGGACGCTGCAGCAGATGCAACCGGAGTCGAGTACGACCAGGGTGTCGTCCACCTTGTTGACCAGGTGGTGGTCAACCGCGACTTCGCCGAACTCGTTGATCAGCACCGCCGCACCCGCCATTTCCGGCAGGCGCAGCAGGTGATTCAGCAGGGTGGTTTTACCAGCACCCAGGAAACCGGTCAGGATGGTGACCGGGATGCGCCGGTCGGCCGGCGCGGCGGCGGCCTCAGCCGCCATGCATCTTCTTCAGCTTCTCGCGCCGTTCCTGCGCTTCCAGGCTGAGCGTGGCGGTGGGGCGGGCCAGCAGGCGGCCGATACCGATGGGCTCGCCGGTTTCCTCGCACCAGCCATAGCTGCCATCGTCGATGCGGCCCAGGGCCTCTTCGATCTTGCGCAGCAGCTTGCGTTCGCGGTCGCGCACTCGCAGTTCCAGCGTGTGCTCTTCCTCGACGCTGGCGCGGTCGGCCGGGTCGGGGGTGGCAACGTTTTCCTGCAGGTGGGTGGTGGTGGCCTGGGCGGCTTCCAGCAGGGCATTCATTTCCTGCTGCAGCCGATGACGGAAGAAAGCCAGCTGACGGGGCGACATGTAGTCGGACTCCGGGGCCTTAAGCAGTTCGGCCTCGGACGGCAGCGGCGGGGAAATCGTATCGTTCATGTCAGCATTCCTCGTGGAACTGGGTTCGATGTGCGCGAAGCGCCCTTCTATCCGGGCGATCTTATATCACCGCCTGCGCCCCAGGGACAGCCTTACGGTATGTGCGGCGCAGCGGGCGCCACCACAGGCATCCGGCCTCGGCTGTCATGCGGGCGACACACTCCGGAAACCAGGCGCCGGAGCCACCGCGGGGCGGGACGGAAATGCGCCGCGCCCCTTAGGGCGCGGCCGGAAAACCAGCGGGCCGGCGTCAGGCGCCAGGCGTGCCGGTCTTCATCTGCGACTGCAGGTAGTTCGGCAGGCCGACCATGCCGATCAGGCGCAGTTGCTGTTCCAGCCAGTGGGCGTGGTCTTCCTCGGTATCCGTCAGCATCGTCAGCAGGATGTCGCGGCTGACGTAGTCCTGCTCGGTTTCACAGAGGGCCATGACCTTGCGCAGGTTGTTCACCACCGAGTATTCGACGGCGAGGTCCTTCTCGAAGATGTCCGGCAGATCCTTGCCCACGGTGATCTTGGAGGGCGTCATCTTCGGCGTGCCTTCCAGGAACAGGATGCGGGAGATCAGGTCGGCCGCGTGCTGGGTCTCGTCCTCCATTTCGTGGAGGATGCGCTCGGAGGCGTGGTGCAGGCCCCATTCGGCCAGCATGCGGCCGTGGATGAAGTACTGGTCGCGGGCCGCGAGCTCGTCGACCAGCAGCGAGTTCAGGGCGGTGATGACCTTGGCTTTTCCCTTCATGGCGGGGGCTCCAAAAGAGATTGGGAGAAATCGGAAAATGGTACGGGGGCGTTCGGTACATCGTCTGTCGTACCGAACGCCCCCGTATTCTAGACCCTTAGCGGGTCCGCAGAGGCTACTGCCAGCCGCCGCCGAACACCTTGTACAGCGTCACCGTGTTGCTGGCCTGCGCGGCACGGGCAGCAATCAGCTCCAGCTGCGAGGCATACAAGGTGCGCTGCGCGTCCAGCACGCTGAGGTAGCTGTCTACGCCGCTGCGGTAGCGGATGTCCGCCAGCTTGAGGCTTTCGGATGAGGCGGCAGTCTGTTCGCCGCGGGCATCCAGGCGCTCGCCCAGGGTGGAGCGCTCGGCCAGTACGTCGGCCACTTCGCGGAAGGCGCTCTGCACCGCCTTCTCGTACTGGGCCACGGCGATGTCGCGGTCGGCCTCGGCCACTTCCACGTTCGCGCTGCGCCGGCCCATGTCGAAGATGGGCAGGTTGATCTGCGGCACGAAGCTCCAGGTGCCCGAGCCGGACTTGAACAGCCCGTCCAGCGAGGCGCTGGCGGTGCCGGCGCTGCCGGTCAGCGTGATGCTGGGGAAGTAGGCCGCGCGGGCGGCGCCGATATTGGCGTTGGCGGCGCGCAGCGAGCGCTCGGACTGCAGGATGTCCGGACGCTGTTGCAGCAGATCGGACGACACGCCGGCCGGCAGTTCGGCCATGGAGGTGACTTCGATGCTCAGCCGCTCCGGCAACAGCCCGGCCGGCACCTCGGCGCCAACGATGAGGCGCAGCGCGTTCTGGTCCTGCGCCACCTGCGCGGTGTAGGTGGCGACGTCGGCGCGGGCGCTCTCCAGCGAAGTGCGCGCCTGCAGCGCGTCCTGCGAGGAGGAAACGCCGGCTTCGAAGCTGCGGCGGGTAAGGTCGTAGGAGGACTTCCGGCTCTCCAGCGTCTCCCGCGCCAGCTGCAGGCGCTCACGGTCGGCGGCCAGGGTGAACCAGGCGTTGGCGACTTCGGCGACCAGGCTGATGCGGGCGCTGCGCTGGGCTTCCTCGGTGGCGAGGTAGTTCTCCAGCGCGACATCGCGCAGGCTGCGGATGCGGCCGAAGAAGTCCAGCTCGTAGGAGCTGAAGCCCACGGTGACGCCGTACTGGCGGGAGATCGCCGGCGCGCCGGTGGAGGTCAGATCGCCGGGCAGGCGCTGGGCGGTGCTGTTACCGGTGACGCCTATGGTCGGGAACAGGTCGGCGCGCTGGATCTGGTACTGGGCGCGGGCACGCTCGATGTTGAGCGCGGACACGCGCAGGTCGCGGTTGTTCTCCAGCGCCAGGCCCACCAGGTTGCGCAGGCGCTCGTCGGCGAAGAAGTCGCGCCAGGCCACCTGGTCCAGCGTGGCCGCGCCTTGCGCGCCGGGCTGGCCGAGGCTGGCCGGCACCGGCGCCTGCGGGCGCTGGTAGTCAGGAGCGAGGCTGACGCAACCGCCCAGCAACAGGGCGGACAGCGCCAGCGAGAGGGTGTGCTTCGTCATGTCAGTTGCCCTCCTGCGGGGCGGCGGCGTGCGTCGTCTCCGGCGCCTTCTTGTCCTTGAAGATGCGCTTGATGACGACGTAGAACAGCGGGATGAAGAAGATACCGAGCACGGTGGCCGCGATGGTACCGCCCAGCACGCCGGTACCGATGGCGTTCTGGCTGCCGGAACCGGCACCGGTGCTGATCGCCAGCGGCAGCACGCCGAGGCCGAAGGCCAGCGAGGTCATCAGGATGGGGCGCAGACGCATGCGCACCGCTTCCAGCGTGGCCTCGATCAGCTCCTTGCCTTCCCGCTCCATCTGCTCCTTGGCGAATTCCACGATCAGGATCGCGTTCTTCGCCGACAGGCCTATGGTGGCCAGCAGGCCGACCTGGAAGTAGACGTCGTTGGACAGCCCGCGGCCGGTTGCGGCCACGATGGCGCCCAGCACGCCCAGCGGCACCACCAGCATGACCGCGAACGGCACCGACCAGCTCTCGTACAGCGCGGCCAGGCAGAGGAAGACCACGATCAGCGACAGCGCGTACAGGGCCGGCGCCTGCGAACCGGAACGGCGTTCCTCATAGGAGGTGCCAGTCCATTCGTAGCCTATGCCCGGCGGCAGCTTGGCGATGTGCTCTTCCATCGCCGCCATGGCGTCGCCGGAGGAAACGCCCGGCGCGCCCTGGCCCAGGATTTCCACCGCCGGCTGGCCGTTGTAACGCTCCAGGCGCGGCGAACCGAAAGCCCAGTGGCCGGTGGCGAAGGCGGACATCGGCACCATGGTGCCGGCGCTGTTGCGCACGTACCACTTCTCCAGGTCCTCCGGCCGCATGCGGCCGCCGGCGTCGGACTGCAGGTACACCTTCTTGATACGGCCGCGGTCGATGAAGTCGTTCACATACACGCCACCCCATGCGGTGGACAGCGTGGAGTTGATGTCCGCCACCGTCACGCCCAGCGCTCCCGCCTTGGCGTGGTCGATGTTGAGCACGTACTCCTGCATGTCTTCCTGGCCGTTCGGGCGCACCGCCACCAGCCGCTGATCCTGCCCGGCCATGCCGAGCAACTGGTTGCGGGCGGCGACCAGCGCATCGTGGCCGAGGCCGGAGCGATCCTGCAGCTGCAGGTCGAAGCCGTTGGAGGTGCCCAGCTCCAGCACCGCCGGCGGCACGAAGGCGAACACCATGGCTTCCTTGATCTGCGAGAACGCCGCCATGGCCCGCCCTGCCACCGCCTTGACGGTGCCCTGCGCGCCCTTGCGCTCGTCCCAGTCGCGCAGATGGACGAAGCCGATGGCCATGTTCTGGCCGCTACCGGCGAAGCTGAAGCCGGCAACGGTGAAGATGGACTTGGCGTAGTCCTTCTCGTCTTCCAGAAAGTGCTTCTCCACCTTTTCCAGCACCGCCAGGGTGCGTTCCTGGGTGGCGCCGGCCGGCAGCGTCACCTGGGTGAACATCACGCCCTGGTCTTCTTCCGGCAGGAAGGAGGTCGGCATGCGGTGGAACAGGAAGGCGAGCACGCCGAGGATGACGACGTAGATCAGCAGGAAACGGCCGGTACGGCGGACGATGCCACCCACCGCGGACTCGTAGCGCTGGGTGTTGCGCTCGAACATGCCGTTGAACCAGCCGAAGAAGCTGGAGAACCAGCCGCTTTCGGCCGCGTGATGGCCCTTCTCCACCGGCTTCAGCATGGTGGCGCACAGCGCCGGGGTGAACACGATGGCCACCAGCACCGACAGCGCCATCGCGGAAACGATGGTGATGGAGAACTGGCGGTAGATCACGCCGGTGGAACCGCCGAAGAACGCCATCGGCACGAACACCGCCGACAGCACCAGGCCGATGCCGACCAGCGCGCCGGTGATCTGGCCCATGGACTTGCGGGTGGCCTCCTTGGGCGACAGGCCCTCCTCGGTCATGATCCGCTCGACGTTTTCCACCACCACGATGGCGTCATCCACCAGCAGGCCGATGGCGAGCACGATGCCGAACATGGTCAGCGTGTTGATGGAGAAGCCGAAGGCCGCCATCAGGCCGAAGGTGCCCAGCAGCACCACCGGCACCGCGATCGTCGGGATCAGGGTGGCGCGGATGTTCTGCAGGAACAGGAACATCACCAGGAAGACCAGGATGACGGCTTCGATCAGCGTCTTCACCACTTCCTCGATCGACAGGCGAACGAAGGGCGTGGTGTCGTACGGCGTCACGATCTCCACCCCTTCCGGGAAGTAGTGCGACATGCCGTCGATGGCCTCGCGCACCGCCTTGGCGGTGTCCAGCGCATTGGCGCCGGCGGCGAGCTTGATACCGATACCGGCGGCCGGCTGGCCGTTGTAGCGGGCGGTGAAACCGTAGTTCTCGGCGCCGATCTCCACCCGCGCCACGTCACGCAGGCGCACCTCGCCACCCTGCGCCGAGCTGCGCAGCAGGATGCTCTCGAACTGCTCCACCGTCTGCAGACGGCTTTGCGCGGTAATCGAGGCGGTGAAGCCCTGGCCCGGCAGCGCCGGCGTGCCGCCGAGCTGGCCGGCAGACACCTGGGCGTTCTGGCTCTGCAGCGCGCTCTGCACATCCGACGGCATCAACTTGAAGTTGTTGAGCTTGGACGGGTCCAGCCAGATGCGCATGGAGTACTGGGAGCCGAACACCTGCACCTCGCCCACGCCGGTGACCCGCGACAGCGGATCCTGCACGGTGGAAGAGAGGAAGTCGGACAGGTCGTTCGCGCTCTGGCTGCCGTCCTTGGAGACGAAGCCCAGCACCAGCAGGAAGTTGCGGGTGGATTTCGCCACCTGCACGCCCTGCTGCTGCACCGCCTGCGGCAGCAGCGGCAGCGCCGTCTGCAGCTTGTTCTGCACCTGCACCTGGGCAATGTCGGGATTCACGTCCGCATTGAAGGTCAGGGTGACGGTGACGCGGCCGTAGGAGTCCGAGGTGGAGCCCATGTACAGCAGGCCATCCAGGCCGGTCATCTTCTGTTCGATGACCTGGGTGACCGAGTCTTCCACCGCCTTGGCGGTCGCACCCGGGTAGGTGGCGTTGATGGCGATCTGCGGCGGCGCGATCGCGGGGTACTGGGATACCGGCAGCCCGAGAATCGAGAGCGCACCGGCGAGCATGATGACGATGGCGACCACCCACGCGAAGATGGGCCGGTCTATGAAGAAACGGGCCATGGATCAGCTCCTTACTTCGCCGCCGGAGCAGCGGCAGGCGCGGCAGCCGGAGCAGCCGCGGCATCCTGCGGCTGGACCGCGGCGCCCGGACGGACCTTCTGCAGGCCTTCGACGATGACGCGCTCGCCTGCCTTCAGGCCTTCGCTGATCACCCACTTTTCGGACAGCGCGCGCTCGGCCTTCACCGGGCGGGCTTCCACCTTGTTCTCGGCATTCACCACCATCACCAGCGCATTGCCCTTGGGATCGCGGCTCACCGCCGCATGCGGCACCAGGATGGCTTCGCTGCGCACGCCCTGTTCGATGCGCGCCCGCACATACATGCCCGGCAGCAGCTCGTTCCTGGCGTTGGGGAACACCGCGCGCAGCACCACGCTGCCGGTGCCTTCGTCCACCGACACTTCGGAGAACTCGAGCTTGCCGGGGGCGGCATACTCGCTGCCGTCTTCCAGCACCAGCTTCACCGGCACCGACTGGTCGGCGTTGCGCTTCAGGCTGCCGGCGTCGAACTGGCGGCGCAGGTTCAGCAGCTCGGAGCTGGACTGGGTGACGTCCACATAGATGGGGTCGAGCTGGCGCACCACGGCCAGCGCGGTTTCCTGGTTGGCGGTGACCAGCGCACCGGCGGTCACGGCGGAACGGCCGATGCGGCCGCTCACCGGCGCCGTCACCCGGGTGAAGTCGAGGTTGATGCGGGCCGAATCAACCGCGGCGCGGGCCGAGGCCACGTCCGCCTCGGCCTGCTTCAGCGCGGCGATGGCATCGTCGTTGGCCTGACGGCTCACCGCGTTCACCTTCACCAGATCGGCGTAGCGCTCGGCCATCAGCTTGGCCGAATAGACGTTCGCCTCGGCGCGGGCCAGCGCCGCCTTGGCGCTGTCGAAGGTGGCCTGATAGGTGGCGGGGTCGATCTGATAGAGCAGTTCGCCGGCCTTCACTTCACCGCCTTCCTTGAAGGCGCGCTTCTTCACGATACCGGTGACCTGCGGGCGCACTTCGGCGATCAGGAAGGGGTTGGTGCGGCCCGGCAGCTCGGTGACCAGCGGCACCGATTCGGTCTGCACGGTGACGACGCCCACCGGCGTCGCCTGCGGCGCGGCTCCCTGCTGCCCTTGCTGCTGGCCACCACCGCCACACGCCGCAAGAAGGAATGCCCCTGCAAGCGCGGCCGCCAGAGGTTGGTAGAGCCGCTTCCTGTTGATCTGCATCGAAAACCTCTTCGGTTGGGGTCGGGTCAGCCATGGGTCGAACCACCACTTCGGCCATACTCGCGACGGGGAGATAGAATGACTATTCTAGATTGAACGCTCATTCTATGTTAAGGTTTGTTGCACTGCAAGAAGCCACGCCCGACCTTACCCGCATTAACGCAGCACGGCTGCGGCCAGGAGACTCCCATGTCAGCGGATTCCGCTACACCCGCAGACCAGCCACGCGCCGAAGCGCGCCGAGCGCAGATACTCGCCGCAGCCTCGGACTGTTTTCACGCCCACGGATTCCACGGCTCCAGCATTTCGCAGATCTCGAAAGCCGCGGGCATGAGCGCTGGCCATATCTACCACTACTTCGAGAACAAGGAAGCGATCATCGCCGCCATCGTCGAGCAGGACATTGAGCGCCTGCAGGAGATGACCGACGACATGCGCGCCGCCGAGAATCCACTCGAAGCGATGATGGAGAGCATAGACGCCGCGGTGGTCGAGCACATGCAGCCGGAGCAGGCGCCGCTCAAGCTGGAAATCGTCGCCGAAGCCGGCCGCAACCCCCACATCGCCGCCGCGGTGCGCGCCGCCGACGCCAAGATCATGGGAGCCTTCGAGGAAACCATAGGCCTGATCCGCCGGGCCGGCGGCCATCAGGACGACAGCCGCGAGATCCGCGGCCGCACCGAGATCATCTCCGCCCTGTTCGAAGGCCTCATCGCCCGCAGCATCCGCAATCCGGATATCGATAAAGAAACCACACTGCGCATTTTCAGGCAGATCGTCCGCGACCTCTTGCAGCGATAATGCGGGCAGCCGGGGACACCGTCCCCCTTCGCGGAAAACTAGACCAATCATGCATTTCGACATCGTGATCGTCGGCGGCGGCGCCGGCGGACTGGAACTTGCGGCCCAGCTCGGACGCAAGCTGGGCGCCCGACAGGGGCGCGAGCGCATCCTGCTGGTGGATCGCTCGGTATTCCACATCTGGAAGCCGACGCTGCACGAAGTGGCCGCCGGCACGCTGGACGCCCACCAGGAAGGCCTCTCCTACACCGTGCTGGCGCGGCGCAACCACTTCAGTTTCGCCCTCGGCGACGTCACCGCGCTGGACACCAACCGCCGCCTCGTCACCCTCGCCGAGATCCGCGACGACCATGGCAAGACGCTGGTGCCCGAGCGCACCGTGAGCTTCACCCGCGCGGTGCTGGCGCTGGGCAGCGGCTCCAACTCCTTCGGCACGCCCGGCGCCGAGAACGCCTTCGTGCTGGAACAGGCGAGCGATGCCCAGCGCTTCCACAACAGCCTGCTGAGCGCCTTCGCCCGTGCCTCCTTCTCCGCCACCAAGGCGCTGGGCATCGCCATCGTCGGCGGCGGCGCCACCGGCGTGGAGCTGTCCGCCGAGCTGATCGAAGCCCACAGCGAGCTGCTGGAAAGCCTGGGCAACGAGCAGCGCTTCCGCCTGGACATCACCCTGGTCGAAGCCGGCCCGCGCATCCTCGGCGGCCTGCCGGAGAAGATCTCCGCCCAGGCGCGCGTCGCCCTGGAACGCAAGAACGTGCGGGTGCTCACCAACACCAAGGTCACCGAGGTGCGGCCGGACGCGCTGGTGATCAACAGCGGCGAGATCCAGGCCGACATGATCGTCTGGGCCGCCGGCATCAAGGCCTCGGACAACAACCGCAACTTCGGCCTCGAAACCAACCGCATCAACCAGTTCGTGGTGAATGACAAGCTGGAGACTTCCGTCAGCGGCGTCTATGCGCTGGGCGACTGTGCCGCCTGTCGCTGGCACGGCGACCAGTTCGTACCCGCGCGCGCCCAGGCGGCCCACCAGCAGGCCGACTACCTGGGCAAGGTGCTGCTGGCCGCGCTGCGGGAGAAGGTGTACGACGCGCCCTTCGTCTATCGCGACTTCGGCTCGCTGGTGTCGCTGGGCGAAAACAAGGGCATCGGCAACCTGATGGGCGGCCTGGCCGGGCGCAACTTCTTCGTCGAAGGCCTGATCGCCAAGTGGATGTACATGTCGCTGCACCTCAACCACCACCGCGCCATTCTCGGCACCGGCAAGACGGCGGTGCTGGCGCTGGCGCGGCTGCTGCAGCAGCGGGTTTCCGGCCGGCTGAAACTGCACTGAGACTGCACTGAGCGCGCCACCCGGCCGCTGAAACGGCACGGAGCCGGGCAATCCGGCTCCGCAAGGCGCCCGCCGGCGCCACCTTCCCGCTCCCCGATGATTTATTGCCGATAGGGCTGCGCCGCCGCCCCGGCCTCCATCGCCCCTTCCAGCCCGGCGTCCCGGTAATGGCTGGGCGGCACGCCGTAGCACTCGCGGAAGGCGCGGCTGAAGTGGGTCGGGCTGTTGAAGCCCCAGGCCAGCGCGATGGCGGTGATGGACTCGCCGCGCAGCGCCGGGTTGTCCAGGTCCGCCCGGCAGCGCGCCAGGCGCTGGCGCCAGATGTAATCGCTGATCGTCATCCCCTCGTCGCGGAACACCATGTGCACGCTGCGCTTGCTGCAACCGCAGGCGGTGGCGATGCGTTCTATCGACAGGTTGGGATCGCGCAGATTGGCCGCCACATGGCGCTTGATGCGGTCGCGCAGGCCTTCGGCCAGCGCCAGGTCGCCGGCGCGGCCGCTGCCTTCCAGCAGCGCCAGCCGCATCAGCGCTGAAATGGAATCCGCCACGCCGCGGCCGCCATCGGGGCCGCAGTTCGGCAGTTCGTGGAAGGTGGCATCGATGAGCTGGCAGGCCAGGCGGCCGACGCCGCGGGTAGCGGAGTAGCGCCGCACCATCAGCGGCGCCGGGTCGAATTCGCCGGTGGCGATGCACTCGCGCGGCAACAGCACCACCACCTGCTCCACCGCCTGCTCGTTGCTCACCGAGTAGGCGCGCATGGTGTCGTAGATGCTCCACTCACCGGGTGACAGCCGCAGCCGGCGGCCGTCCTGTTCGAAGGTGGCGCTGCCGCGCACCTGGATCACCATCTTGTAATAGCCACGGTCGTCCAGGCGGATGAGCTGGGGCGTGCGCATGACGCGATGGCGGCTGGCGGCCAGCCGGCACAGGCGCAGATCGCCCAGGTCGCCGTACTCCAGATGGCCGCGGAAGCTTTCGTCGCCCTCGGTGGCGGAGCGCAAGCGGCCCAGCAGCTGCCACACCATCTCGCCCCACAGGGCCAGCCTTTCCTCCCGGGGCACCGGGTCGGTGGACGCGATTGCGAGCGTGGCCATGTCTGTCTCCTCCGTCGGCGGCTTTTGAATTTATTGCGTTTTTCGTATCACGATAGCAGACAAGCCCGGCGCGGGGCATCGTGCGCCGCAGCGCTGCGCGCTGGAGCAAGCCGGCTGCGCTGTGGGGCAAGCCGGCGGCGGCGGCGCTGCCTAAGCTCCTTCCCAGGCTCCGCTCATCGCGGCGACCGACAGAACAAAGAGGAAGGAGACGAACGATGAACACCCGACGCAGTTTTCTGCGGCGGAGCGCGCTGCTGACCGCTTCCGCCGCCAGCCTGGCCTTCGCCACGCTCGCCGCCAGCCCCGCCGCCGCCCAGGCCGGCCCGGACAAGATCCGCATCGGCTGGGCGGTGGCCAAGACCGGCCCCAACGCGCCCGGCGTCGCCACCACCGTGCTGCCCAACTACAAGCTGTGGGTGGAAGAGATCAACGCCGCCGGCGGCATCCAGCTGAAGTCCGGCAAGCGGGTGCCGGTGGAGGTGGTGGAGTACGACGACCGCTCCAGCTCGGAAGAGGCGGTGCGCGCCATCGAGCGGCTGGTCACCCAGGACAAGGTGGATTTCATCCTGCCGCCCTGGGGCACCGGCACCAACCTCGCCGTCGGCCCCACCTTCCACAAGCACGGCTACCCGCTGCTGGCCGCCACCGCGGTCACCGACCGCGCGCCCGACCTGGTCAAGCGCTGGCCCAACGCCTTCTTCTTCCTCGGCACCGGCCACGGCTACGGCGAGGCGCTGGTGAACTACCTGGAGCAGGAGCGCAAGGCGGGCAAGATCGGCACCAAGGTGGCGATGATGAGCGTGGCCGACGGCTTCGGCGTGGACCTGGGCGGCGCCGCGCGCAAGGTGGTGGCCAAGCACGGCTTCGAGCTGGTGTATGACAAGACCTACCCGGTCGGCACCCAGGATCTGTCGCCGATGCTGAACGAGATCAAGGCGCTGGCGCCGGACGTGTTCATCGCCTTCTCCTATCCGCCGGACACGCTGGGCATCACCGACCAGGCCAAGGTCATCGGCTTCAATCCCAAGGTGTTCTATACCGGCGTCGGCACCCAGTTCCCGCTGTACAAGAACAAGTTCGGCGCCAATGTGGACGGCGTCATGAGCCTGGGCGGCATCGATGCCGACGACCCGGCGGTGCAGGCCTACTTCCGCCGCCACAAGGAAGTGACCGGCCAGGAGCCGGACCGCTTCGCCAGCCCCATCGTCTGGGTCAGCCTGCAGATGCTGCAGCAGGCCATAGAGCGGGTGGGCGTGGACCGGGCGGCGGTGAGCAAGGAGCTGGCCGGCGGCACCTTCGACACCATCCTCGGCCAGGTCAAGCTGGTGGACCGTCAGTGGCCCAAGCTGTGGTGGGTGGGGCAGTGGCAGGACGGCGAATTCCGCGGCATCGCCCCCACCGATCGCGCCGGCGCCCGTCCGGCGGTGATCCCGAAGCCGGCCTGGAAGCCCTGATCCTTACCTGAGGCGGCGCAGCTCCCAGCGCGCGGCCGGGCACCACTCCGCGGGCCGCGCGCCCGCGGCGGCCGGCGCGCGCGCCACCTCCCCCCGCATCCGGAAATCCCCGCCATGTTGATCGTCGATGTCCTGCTCGCCGGCTTTACCCTCGGCGGCATGTATGCCCTCATCGCGATGGGGCTGACGCTGCAGTACGGCGTCGCCCGCATCATGAATCTCTCATACGGCGAAGTGCTGGTGATGTCCGCCTTCGGCACCTGGTTCGCCGTCACCCGGCTGGACTGGAACCCGGTGGCGGTGCTGCTCGCCAGCCTGCCGCTGGGTTACCTCGCCAGCTGGCTCATTTACCGCGTGCTGATGATGCCGCTGGTGCGCCGCAGCGGCGCCGGCCCGGCGCTGGAGGTGGACAGCATCCTCGCCACCTTCGGCCTGCTCTTCCTGCTGCAGGGCGTGCTGCTGCTCGCCTTCGGCGGCAACTACTACAGCTACTCCTACCTGTCGCAGCCGGTGGACATCCTCGGCAGCCAGGTGGCCGCCAACCGGCTGGTGGTGCTGGGCTTCGCCGCCGCCATCGGCCTCGTGCTCTACCTGCTGCTCACCCGTACCCGCCTCGGCACCGCGGTGCGCGCGGTGGCGGTGGCGCCGCGCTTCGCCCCGCTGGTGGGCATAGACGTGTGGCGGCTGTCGGCCATCGCCTTCGGCATCGGCGGCGCGCTGGTGGCCGGCGGCGGCACCCTGCTCAGCATGTTCCTGCCCTTCAGCGCCACCATGGGCGTGGTGTTCGCGATGAAGGCGCTGGTGGTGGTGATCATGGGCGGCGTCGGCAACCTGCTCGGCTGCCTGGTGGCCGGGCTGATGCTGGGCTTCGCCGAAACCCTGGTCGCCCGCTTCGTCGACCCCGGCCTCACGCTGGCGGTCAATTTCGCCCTCTTCCTGCTGGTGCTGCTGCTGCGGCCGGCGGGCCTGTTCGGGAGGGTCGCACGGTGAGATCGACCATGAACGCATTGCCTTCCCCCGCCGCAGCCGGAAACCCCGCCAGCGCCGGCCGGCTCGCGCTGCAGGCGCTGATGGTGGCCGGGCTCGCCCTGCTCGCCGCGCTGCCCTGGCTGGGCGCGGACGACTACCTGATCGCGGTGGGCATCAACATCCTGCAGTACGGCGTGCTCGCCACCGCCTGGGCGCTGTTCTCCGGGCCGACGCGCTATGTGTCGCTCGCCACCGTCGCCTTCTTCGGCATCGGCGCCTACACCGCCGCGGTGGTCGGCGAGACGCTGCCGTGGCCGGCGGTGCTGGCGGTGGCGCTGGGCATCAGCGTGGTGCTGGCGCTGGTCGTCGGCCTGGCGACGCTGCGGCTGTCCGGCGTGCATTTCGTCATCTTCACCTTCGGCCTCGCCGAGCTGGTGCACCAGCTGGTGAACTGGTACGAGGTGAACGTGACCCGCACCCTGGGCCGCTACCTCTTCGTCGACATCACCCAGGTGCAGATCTACTGGCAGCTGCTGGCGCTGCTGGTGGGGGTGCTGGCCACCGGCTGGGCGATACGCCGCTCGCGGCTGGGGCTGGCGCTGCAGGTGATAGGCGACGACGAGGTGGTGGCGCGCCATGTGGGCATAGACACCACCCGCGCCAAGCTGCTGCTGTTCGCCATCAGCGCCGGCTTCATCGGCCTCGCCGGGGCGGTGATGGCGCCGCGCTGGACCTATATCGACCCGGCCATCGCCTTCAACCCGGTGATCTCCTTCCAGGTGCTGATCATGGCCCTGCTGGGCGGCGCCAACCGGCTGTTCGGGCCGCTGCTGGGCGTGCTGCCGGTGGCCATCCTGTTCGAACTGCTGTCCGGCAGCTTCCCCAACCACTTCATGATCCTGCTCGGGCTGGTGTTCATGGCCATCGTCTATTTCATCCCCAACGGCCTGTTCGGGCTGCTGCAGCGGCGCCAGCGCCGCGCCGGCAAGGAGGGCGGCAAATGAGCGCGCCCCTGCTGAAAGTGGCGGGCCTGACCAAGGCCTTCGGCGGCCTGGTGGCGGTGGACAAGCTGAGCTTCGAAGTGGCGCCCGGCGAAGTCATCGGCCTGGTCGGCCCCAACGGCTCCGGCAAGACCACCGCGATGAACCTGATCTCCGGCGCGCTGCGCGCCGACCGCGGCAGCATCCGCCTGGGCGAGGCCGAACTGGTCGGCCTGCGGCCGGACCGCATCGTGCGCCACGGCGTCGCCCGCACCTTCCAGCTGGTGCGGGTGCTGGGCTCGCTGAGCTGCGCCGACAACGTCGCCGCCGGCCTCGCCTTCCACCCCGGCGGCGCCTTCGGCGCGGGCGCGCGGGAGCGCATCCACGCCCTGCTCGCCCGCGTCGGCCTGGGCGGGCGCGAAGAACTGCCAGCCGGCGAGCTGACCTATATCGACCAGAAGCGGCTGGAGTTGGCCCGCGCGCTGGCGCTGTCGCCGCGCCTGCTGCTGCTGGACGAATGGCTGGCCGGCCTCAACCCCACCGAGCTGCGCGAAGGCATTGCCCTGATCCGCAGCCTGCGCGACGAGGGCCTGACCATGATCCTGGTGGAACACGTGATGGAGGCGGTGCACGCCCTGTGCAACCGCTGCGTGGTGATGAACGCCGGCGTGCTGCTGGCCGACGGCCCCACCGCCGAGGTGCTGCGCAACCCGGAAGTGGTGCGCGCCTACCTGGGCGAGGACGTGGAGACGGACGACCTGCCGCCGCCACCGCCACCCGGCGAAGCCGCCACCCAGCTGAATCTCGGCGCGGGAGGCCAGCATGCTTGAGATCGCCGGCCTCTCCGTGCGCTACGGCAAGCACCTGGCGCTGGACGACGTCGCCCTGAAGGTGGAGCGCGGCGAAATCGTCGTCATGCTAGGCGCCAACGGCGCCGGCAAATCCTCGCTGCTGAAGGCGGTGGGCGGCATGGTGAAGCGCGAGCCGGGCGCCTCCCTGCGCCTCGCCGGCACCGAGCTGGCCGGGCTGCCGGCGCACCGCATCGTCGGCGCCGGCCTCGCCCTGGTGCCCGAGGGCCGCGGCGTGTTCGGCGAACTGACGGTGCGGGAAAACCTGGCGCTGGGCGCCTTCCCCCACCGCGGCCGCGCCGCCGAGGCGGACAACTTCGAGCGCGTGCAGAACCTCTTCCCCCGCCTGCGCGAACGCCTGGACCAGGCGGTGCGCACCATGAGCGGCGGCGAGCAGCAGATGGTGGCGGTGGGCCGGGCGCTGATGTCCGCCCCGGCCATCCTGCTGCTGGACGAGCCCTCGCTGGGCCTGTCGCCGCTGATGTGCAAGGAGCTGTTCCAGGCCCTGGCGCGCATCCGCGACGACGGCACCGGCGTGCTGCTGGTGGAGCAGAACGCGCGCCAGAGCCTGGCGATAGGCGACCGCGGCTACCTGCTGGAAGGCGGCCGCATCGTCGGCAGCGGCAGCGCCGCCGCGCTCAGCGCCGACCCGGCGGTGCGCGCCGCCTACCTGGGCGTGGCCCATGGCGAGGCGGCATGAGGCCAGTGCGCGGCCCCATCCGATGCAGGCGGCGCGATTGCACCACGCCGCCCGCCGCCTCTCAATCCGACCCATCCGCGGCGCACCCGGCGCCGCTTCCCATCCACTCCCGAAGGAGACCAGCCACATGAACGACATCCAGCTCCTGATCGGCGGCCAGGCGGTCGCCGCCAGCGGCGGCGCCACTTTCGAGCGCCGCAACCCGGTCAGCGGTGAAGTCGCCACCCGTGCCGCCGCCGCCAGCGCGGCCGACGCCCGCGCCGCCGCCGATGCCGCCGCCGCCGCCTTCCCCGCCTGGTCGCAGACCACGCCCGGCCAGCGCCGCGCGCTGCTGGCCAAGGCCGCGGACCTGCTGGACGCCCGCACGCCGGACTTCATCGCCCGCATGTGCGCCGAAACCGGCGCCACGCCGGGCTGGGCCGGCTTCAACTGCTTCCTCGCCGCCAACATGCTGCGCGAGGCGGCGGCCGCCACCACCCGCATCGGCGGCGAAGTCATCCCCTCCGACGTGCCCGGCAGCCTGGCGATGGCGGTGCGCCAGCCGGCCGGCGTGGTGCTGGGCATCGCGCCGTGGAACGCGCCCGTCATCCTCGGCACCCGCGCGCTGGCGATGCCGCTTGCCTGCGGCAACACCGTGGTGCTGAAGGCTTCCGAAGTGTCGCCGGCGGTGCATCACCTGATAGGCGCGGTGCTGCAGGAAGCCGGCCTGCCGCCGGGCGTGGTGAACGTGGTGAGCAACGCCCCGGCCGACGCCGGCGCGGTGGTGGAAGCGCTGATCGCCCATCCGGCGGTGCGCCGCATCAACTTCACCGGCTCCACCCACGTCGGCCGCATCATCGCCCGCACTGCCGCCGAATACCTGAAGCCGGTGCTGCTGGAGCTGGGCGGCAAGGCGCCTTTCCTGGTGCTGGCGGATGCCGACCTGGACGCGGCGGTGGATGCCGCCGCCTTCGGCGCCTTCATGAATCAGGGCCAGATCTGCATGTCCACCGAACGCATCATCGTCGAGGACGCGGTGGCGGACGAATTCGTCGCCCGGCTGGCGCGCAAGGCCGCCTCGCTGCCGGCCGGCAAGCCGGACGCCGAAGGCATCGTGCTCGGGTCGGTGGTGGATGCCGCCACGGTGGACAAGGTGCAGGCCATGGTGGCCGATGCCGTCGGCAAGGGCGCGAAGCTGGTCGCCGGCGGCAAGGTGGACGGCACGGTGATGGACGCCCATGTGCTGGACGGCGTCACCAACAGCATGCGCATCTACGCCGAGGAATCCTTCGGCCCCATCGTCGCCGTGATCCGCGCCCGCGACGCCGAGGACGCACTGCGGCTGGCCAACGACAGCGAGTACGGCCTCTCCTCCGCCATCTTCAGCCGCGACGTCGGCCGCGCACTGGAACTGGCCAAGCGCCTGCAGGCCGGCATCTGCCACATCAACGGCCCCACGGTGCACGACGAGGCACAGATGCCCTTCGGCGGCGTCAAGGCCTCCGGCTACGGCCGCTTTGGCGGCCAGGCCGGCATCGAAGCCTTCACCGAGCTGCGCTGGATCACCCTGCAGACCGGGCCGCGGCACTATCCCTTCTGATGGCGGCAAGCGCGCCCGGCGGCCGCAATGGCCGGGCGCGCGTCAAAGCATGGCGCGGCGTGGCGGCCGGGGCACACCCGGCCGCCACGCCGCCATCACCTAATCAAGCCGGGCAGGCCTCGCCCGCCGCCGCATGCACTTCCTCCATGCAGCGCACCAGCTCGTCCATCGCCAGCACCGGCAGCTGGTGCTCGCGCGCATAGCGGGCCACCTGCTCGCCGCGCGCCATGGTGCCGTCCGGGTTCATCACCTCGCACAGCACCGCCGCCGGCCGCAGCCCGGCCAGCCGGGCCAGATCCACCGAGCCTTCGGTATGGCCGCGCCGCACCCGTACGCCGCCGTTGCGCGAACGCAGCGGAAACACATGGCCGGGGCTGACGATGCGGCGATCCTCCGCCGAGGACGCCAGCGCGGCGGCGATGGTGCGCACCCGGTCGGCGGCGGACACGCCGGTGCTCACGCCCTCCGCCGCCTCGATGGAAACGGTGAAGCCGGTGCCGTGGCGGGCGCGGTTGTCCGCCACCATCTGCGGCAGCGCCAGCGCATCCACCGTGGCTTCGTCCAGGCACAGGCAGACGATGCCGCTGCCGTCGCGGATCATCATCACCATGGTGGAAAGGGAAAGGTTCTCCGCCGCGGCGACAAGATCGGCCTCGTCCTCGCGGTCGGCGTCGTCCAGCAGCAGCACCGGGCGACCGGCGCGGTAAGCGGCCAGCGCCGCGGCGACATTGGGGAAACGCTGGGAATCTACGGAAAGAAACATTGAAACGTGCCTCACGCAAAGCGATGAACGAACGTTTCAGGGCTGCAAGCACGGCCAGGCGCCCCGCCGCCAGCGGAACCGCGGGCGGCAAAGGCCAACGCGCGCCCCTCCTCGCGGAACGGCGGCGCCTGTCGGGTACTGCGTCTTCTCTCATCCGGACTTTCACCGTCGGCCCCGGAATCACACCGGATCTGCTGACCTCCGGCAGCGGCCGGAGCGCTCGCGGGCTGCCCGGCGCAAGCGCCGGATCACCGCCGGTGGGGATTTTCACCCCGCCCTGAAGACCTGGACGCGGCCCGCCGCCGCCCTTCCTGGGCAACACGGCGGCACCGCGTCACGGCTGCCGGCACCGCCAACATGCACTGCCCACATGGCATTGCGCGCTGGCCGGCATCAAACATCCGATGTTAGGATGATACGCCTGTTGCCGGAAAACCGCCCATGGACACCCCGCCGCTCCCCGCCGCCCGCCGCCGCTCCCTGGTCTGCGAGACCATAGAGATCCTGCGCGGCCGGGTGGAAAACGGCACCTGGCGGGTGGGCGACCGCATTCCGCCGGAGGCCGCGCTGGCCGAGGCGCTGGGCGTGGGCCGCAACACCGTGCGCGAGGCGGTGCGGGTGCTGTCCCGCTCCGAGATGCTGGAAGTGCGCCAGGGCGACGGCACCTATGTGCGGCGCGCGGTGGACCCGGCGGAAACCATGGAGCGGCTGAACCGCGCCGACCTGCTGGACAGCATCGCCCTGCACCAGCTGCTGGAAGCGGAGATCGCCCGCTGCGCCGCCGAACGCCGCAGCGAGGCCGACCTCGCCGCCCTGCGCGAAGCCCTCGCCGCCCGCGGCGACTACCGCCCCGGCGACGACCGCGCCGCCTTCCACGCCCGCGACCGCGCCTTCCACCGCAGCGTCGCCGCCGCCGCCCACAACGACGCCCTGGACGCGCTCTACCGCTACTTCGCCAGCAGCATGGAAGTGCGCCTGCACGAGAGTTTCAGCGAGGGCGAACTCGCCGAACCCACGCTGGCCGAGCACGCCGCCATCGTGGACGCCATCGCCGCCGGCAATGGCGAAGCCGCGGCCGCCGCCGCCCGCGCGGTGCTCGCCGCCCAACTCGAACGCCTGCGCCGCAGCCGCGGCGCCTAATCTGCCCCCTTTCCTGCCACTCTTTCCCGCCACCTTTCTCACGCCCAACCCCGAGCCCGGACCGACCGATGACCACCCGCTCCACGCCCGCCGGCAAGCCCCGCAGCCGCAAACCCGCCCAGGCCCCGATCGCCGCCAGCAGCGCCGCACCCGCCGTCGCCGCGGCGCCAACCGCCGCCGACCCCACGCTGGGCGCCCTGCTGCACGAACTGCGGCGCATCGCCGATGCCCTGGAAACCCATGTGCCGCAGGCGACCAAACCGGACTTCGCCGACGCCCCCGCCTACCACTGGGAGCGGGTCGAAGCCGGCGGCCGCCACGTCGGCCGCCTCAGCCCGGTGCAGGAACCGGCGCTGATCGAGTTCTCCGACCTGCGCAACGTGGACCCGCAGCGCGAGATCATCGAACGCAACACCCGCCAGTTCGTGCAGGGCCGCCCGGCCAACAACGTGCTGCTCACCGGCGCCCGCGGCACCGGCAAGTCCTCGCTGGTGAAAGCCTGCCTCGCCGCCTTCCACAAGCAGGGCCTGCGCATCATCGAGATCGACAAGGAACACCTGAACGACCTGCCGGCGGTCATCGAGCTGGTGCGCACCCGGCCGCAGAAATACATCGTGTTCTGCGACGACCTCTCCTTCGAGGAAGGCGAAACCGGCTACAAGGGCCTGAAGACCGCGCTCGACGGCTCCGTCTCCGGCCAGGCCGCCAACATGCTGATCTACGCCACCTCCAACCGCCGCCACCTGATCCCGGACAAGATCTCCGACAACCTGGAGAACAACCGCAGCCAGGACGGCGAACTGCGCCCCGGCGACGCGGTGGAAGAGAAGATTTCCCTGTCCGAGCGCTTCGGCATCTGGCTCAGCTTCTACTCCTTCTCCCAGGACGAATACCTGGAAGCGGTGCGGCTGTGGCTGAAGAAATACGGCGTGCCGGCGCGCCGCCTGCGCGCAGCCGAAAAGGAGGCCCTGCTGTGGTCCCTCACCCGCGGCGCCCGCTCCGGCCGCATCGCGGCACAGTTCGCCAAGGACTATGCGGCGCGGCTGGGCTGAAGCGCGGGCGTGAGCGCACCGTCGTGGGGCACGGCGCATTGCGCACGGCGACGGTGACGGCTTCAGGAAATCCGGAAACTGCCCAGGCGCAGGACTGCGCCTGAGAGGCCGCCGCCGGCATCAGCGGCACGGCGGCAGAGCGAATGGCACGTTCGCTCAACAATCAGCCAACGCACGCGGCTGGCGCAAGAAAACAAGGCCAGCCTGGGCATGGCTGGCCTGCATCCACTTGCCTCGCCGCCCGGCAAGCGTACATCGCCGGTGCATCCAGCCACCGGCCCCGGCCTCAGCGACTCAATCCAGCGCGGCGACCTGCATCAGCCCGTCCTCGTTCACCACCAGCTGCACCCGGTTCGAGGTTTCACGGGTCTTTTCGCCGTTCACGTACAGCGCGGTCTTCACGCCGTACACGCCCTGGGAAACGCCCTTGGGGAATTTGAAGTTGAAGGAGTTTTCGTACTGGCCGGAGCCGTTCTCGCCGACCACCTTGCTGCTGCGGCGGAACTCCTTGCCGGCGGTATCCACCAGCACCAGCTCTTCCTTCACTTCCCGGATGGGCTGGCTCTGGCCGGCCACCACCGCGATGTTGGAGCTGATGGTGACGTTCTCGCCCGCCGGCACCGCACGGCCGGGCTCCACCTGGGTCTGGTAGGTCAGCACCTGCGGCTGGGCCGGCAGCTGGCCGGCGTTGCCGTTGCGGTAATCGCGCTCGACCACCTGGGCGTCCTTGACCTGGCGGCTGTGGGCGTTGATCGCCAGGCAGCCGAGGGCGCCGATCGCGGCACCTGCTGCAGCGCCCTTCACCGTGTTCTTGCCGCCGGCCAGCACGCCACCGATCACCGCGCCCACCGCGCCGGTGACCCAGGGATTGCATTCGCCGTCACCGCTGGCACTGGCGCCGCCACCGCCGCTGCCGGTGGTGGCGCAGGCGCTCAGGGTCAGGGTCACGGCAAGCGCCAGGGCGGAGAGGCGGAGTTTCTGTTTCATCGTCGACTGGATCCGGAGAGGGTGGGAGGGAAGCGGCGGCCGGCCGGGCGCGAACGCCAGGCCGGCCGCGTTCTCATTCGATTTCCATGCCGCGCAGCGCATCCTGCTCGGCACGCTCGGCGCGCTGCTGCAGGCGGCGGGCGCCGGCGTGGTTGGGATCGACCCGCAGCGCGCTGCTGGCCGCGTTCTTGGCCTGGGCGTAGTTCTTCTGCTGCAGGGCACGCTCGCCATCCTGCAGGAAGCCTTCGACCAGGGCGTCCATGGACGGCGCGGCGCGCTGCGCCGGAGCGGGCGCGGCCGGCTGGGTTGCCGCGGGAGCCGGGGCGGGCTGCGTGCCCTGGCTGCGCTGCTGGCGGACCTGCATTTCGGCGCGGGCATCGGCGATCTGCTTGCGCAGCGGCTCGGCACCGGCGGCGTCGGCGTCCAGCCGCAGGGCCTGGTCCAGCAGGCTGTCGGCATCGTCGTAGGCATCCGCGCGCAGGCGGGTGCGGGCGCGGTCCACCAGTTGGCGGGCGTCATTCACCGCGGCGCTCGCCTTGCGGCTCAGGTCGGTGTAGCCGCGGGCCTGGCAGCCATTGCGATTGCGCGTCAGCAGCGCGGCGGCACGCGCCGCGCGGCCCTCGTCCAGCAGCTGTTCCGCCTGGGCCTGGGTCTGCTCGCAGCGCAGGGCGCCGGACTTGGCCCGCTCCACGCTGGCGAGCAGCTTGCGCGCCTGCGGCAGCGTGTCGCCCTCGCACACTTCGACCGCCTGCTGGGCGGCCTTGCCGGCGGTAGCGATGTCGCCGGCGGCCAGCGCGGTGCTGGCGGACTGGGTGGCGGCGGTACATTGCTCCGCCTTGCGCGCGCTGCCGCTGCTGCCGGCGTAGTAGCCCAGCGCCATGAGGCCGATGAAGAGCAGGCCTATCGTGTAGCAGATGCGGCGTATCCAGCGCACCACGCGCTGCTTGAAGCTCAGCCTGGGCTTGGACGGCGACGCGGCTTTCTCTTTGGCCTGCTGCGGGGCCGGCTGCGGCGCGGCCTGGGGCTGGGCGGTGGCCTGGGCACCGGCATTGGCCGCAACGGCGGCTGCAGCCTTGGGAGCGGCCTTGGGAGCGGCTTTGGGGGCAGTGCCGGCCTCCGGCTGCACCGGCGCCTGGATGCCGGAGCTTGCGCCGACTTCCGCCGCGCTCTTCTTGGCTTCCACCCTGGCCTGCAGCGCTTCGGCTGCGTTCTGCCCGGCGGCGGCCGGCGCAACGGCAGCCGCTTTGGCATCGGCCACCGCCGCCTTGGTCTGGATGCTGCCGCAATAGGGGCAATAGGCCACCGCCGCGTACAGCGGGCGGGCGCAGGCCGCGGCCTGGCAGGGCTGCGGCCATTCGGGGGTGGAGGCGGCGGGCTGGACTTCCTCGGTCATGCCGGGTTCTTCCTGTTTCCTCGGTTACAGCGGCGGCGGGGGCGGAGGCGGCGGCATGCCGGCGGGGGCGGCCGGCGCCTGCAGTTCGGCGCACTGGGACAGCAGCATCCAGCCGGCGAAGCCGTTGCGCCACACCTGGGTCTGGGCCGGGTCGATCTGGCCGGCCTGCATCATCTGCAGCACCTGGGCGGCGGGATAGGGGCCGTATTGCTGGCCGGCCACCGCCAGGTGGTAGGCGTGCTGCACCACCGGCGGCGGCACGCCGGGGGCGCCGGGCAGCGGCGGCGGTGCCGCAGTGCCGAAGGCCGGCACCGGCGCGGCGCCGAAACCGCCGGCGGTAGCCGCGGCGGCCTGGCCGCCGAGCAGGGTGGCGATGGCGGCGGCGGACTGGGCGTCCTGCCGCATCACGAACTTCAGCCTCGGCTGGTTGGCGCTTTCGGGCGCGCGCACTTCCCACTCGTAGGCGTCGGCGTCCGACTCGGCCACCGGGTCGGCCCACTGGCGCAGGATGTCCGGCTCGGTCAGGCGGAATTCGGCGCGCTCCAGTTCGGCGTCGCTGGCGCCCTTGCGCAGCGCGCGTTCGCGCAGTTCGCGGGCGGCCTCGGCGGCGATGGCGCTGGCGAAGCCGGTGCGCACCTGCTGGGCGCCGGTTTCGTCATCCACCAGCTGGGCGGTGTAGACGGCGGTGGCGTAGTAGCCGGCCAGCGCAGCCAGGGCGCAGCAGCGCGGGCCATCCAGATCGTCCAGCGCCTGCTGCACCCGGCCGATGATCTGATCGCGGTAGGTGGCGGGCAGGCCGTTGAGGCGGAAGGCGCGCTCGTTGCCGATGCGGCGGACATCGCCGCGGGCGACGGCGAACTGGTACTGCCCCGGCGGCACCACCCGCTGGGTGCTGCGGCTGAGGATGCCGAGCATGACGGCCAGCAGGTAGTACTTGAAGTCGTCCGCCAGCCGGTTCAGCTCGTCGGTGCTGGGCGCCAGCGGGTGCGAGAAGCGGGTGGAGTCGATGTGGGTGTGGGTGGGGATGTTCTCGCTTTCCTTGCGGTAGCTGGTGCGCCAGGCTTCCAGGCCGCGCAGCACCGTCAGCGGAATGCCGGAGAGTTCGGCATAGCAGACGGCGCGACCGGGCACACCGGTTTCGACCACCGCGACCTGGTTGGCGGTGATGCCGGCGCCGGTGGGCACGCAGGTTTCCAGCTCGGCCTTGAACTTGCGCGAGAACTCGTCGGCGTGGGCAACGCCGATGAAGCATTTGTACTGGTCGCTGACCGGGGTGAAGTCGCGGCCGAGGTTGCCGTCCACCCAGGGCATGGCCCGCTGCAGCAGGTCGGAGAAGATGCGCAGGCGCTCGGCCGGCGAGCGCTGCTCCAGCGCTTCGATCAGCGGTTCGCCGGAGTCGCCGTTCTCGCTGCCGGCGATGTCCATCTGCCGCTCGGCCATGCGCACCACCTTGCGCAGCAGCGCCGGGCGGTCGTCCGGGTCGGTGAGCATGGGGAACAGGGCGCGCGAGCCGCCGAGATCCTTGAAGGCTTCGTCCGCCCATTCGCGCAGGGTGCCGGCGGAGGGCGTGGGCAGCGGCCGTTCGGCGGCTTCGATGGCAAGCAGGGTGGCGTGTTCGCTGCGCAGGTCCTGGCGCAGGATGGCGACGTCGCGCTCCAGCCGGGCCAGCATGTCGAGCACCGCGTTGCGGCCGTCCTGGAATTCGCCGACCAGGCCGTTCCATACCGGCGCGCCGCTGGCGTCCACACCGGTCTTCTGCCCCAGCCAGCGCGACAGTTCGCGCATCAGCGTGGCGGCTTCGCGCGCGGCCTTGGCGCGCAGGTGGAACTTGAGGCCGTTGGCGATTTCGGTGGCGAGCTGCTCCATCACCATCTGCGCCTGGCGCTCGCCGCCGCCGAGCAGACCGCCCAGCATGCCGCCGCGGGTTTCGGCGAGGTTGCTCATCAGGCGCTCGTACTCGTAGGTACGCACCGCCTCCTTGATCTCGTCGTAGCGGGCGGCGTTGAGGTCCAGCACCGCGCAGATGCCGGTTTCGGCGTTCTCCAGCCTGTCCTTGATCTGTTCGACCAGCGACAGCACGTACTCCAGGCCGCCGTATTCCTTGTTGTCCAGGTAGGCGAAGAGCTGCTGGGCGATGACTTCGCGCGTTTTCTCGAAGATTTCGCGGCGGCGGCGGGCGATGCGGTCTTCGGTGGTGTCGGCGCCGGAATCCTGGTCGCGCATGACGTCGCGCTCGAGCTGGCGCACCGTCTCGCGGATCTGGGTCGGCCATTCCTCGCGGGCGAAGCCGGTCTTGATGTCTTCCAGGCGGGCGTTGACGCGTTGCTGCACGCCGGCCACCAGCATGCCCTGACGGTCCTGCAGCAGTTCCTCGACGACGAAGTAGTCCAGGAACTCGCCGCTGGAGCGCTTCAGCGCCACATCCTTGGAGGAGAACTCGGGGAAGTCGCTGAAGGGCGCCGGCCGCAGGTGCATGTGGGTGGCCATGAACTCGTCGCGCTTCTTCTCGGTGGCGCGGTTGGCGCCGATGTCGCTGCCGGCGACGCCGAAGAAGGCCTTGAGCATGGCGGCGGCGAGCGCATGGGCGCGCTCGTCGCGGCGGAACTTGAGCTGGGTGTCGAGCACCGCCTGGCCGAAGGCGGAGTAGGTGCGCGAGTAGGTGAGCTTCATGTCGCCGAAGCGGCCCGCCGGCACCGGCGGGCTGAAGGGCGTGATCTTGTGCTGGCGCTGGTTGACCGCGATGGAGCGCTTCTTGTTGGCGAAGTCGGCGGAGGCGAAGTCCTCGAACAGGGCGTCGGCCACCATGTGGTAGACGTCGTTCATCTTCGCCGTGTGCTGGCGCGCGAGGTTGCCGGAATCGACCAGGTAGACCTCGTCGTAGGGCTTCAGCGGCAGGTCGGGCTGGTCGTAGCTGTCCCAGCGCTTCACATAGTCGGAATAGCCGCGCATGGCGGATTCCAGTTCCATCAGCGCGGCGTAGCCGTTGGCCTCGGTGCGGTCCTTGTTGGCGCCGGAGAAGCCGGTGGGCATGAACAGCATCAGCTCGACGTCGGCGCTGCCGACTTCGTCGCGGGCGATCCAGCCGGCCAGCCAGCCCATGTCGAGGAAGGAGCCGGAGCCGGTGCCGCCGGCCACCGAGCCGACGACGACGATGCGGAACTTGCTCTGGTCCAGCTCCAGGCCCAGCTGCTTCAGCTGCGCATCGCGCGACAGGCCGGCCTTCAGCGACTTCAGCTTGAGCCGCAGCTTGTCGCGGATCTTGGCGTACTTGTCGAAGAAGTAGAGGCGCGAGATGGCGCGGATCTGGCCGGCGCCCTTGGCCGGGTCGATGCCGAGGTCGCGGATCTTCTTCGGCGTCAGCGGCGACCAGCTCTGGATGTGCGGGAAGCGCGCCAGCGAATCGTCGTCGCGGCTGTACTTCTCGATCTCGAAGGATTCGACCAGCTTCTCGTCGTCGGTGAACTTCACCAGGTCGAACTGCAGGTCTTCCGCCTGCGCCCGGCCGCTGTCGATGACCGCGCCGTGGTCGAGGTCGAGCTGGATGAACTGCGCCACCGGGAAGTCGGCCAGGCTATCCACCCGCACGCCGCCGGACCACAGGGCGTTCAGCACGCGCCTGCGCACCCGCATCAGCACTTCCATGCCGGTGCCGCCGACGCCGACGAACAGCGTCGGCCGCAGCTTGACCAGTTTCTCTTCCTTGCGCGCGCCGGCGGCCTTCACTCCGTCGGCCTGTTGGGGTTCAGCCATCGGTGGCTCTCCTGCTGGAAATTGACGGGAAGCGGGAAGCGATCAACGCCGGCCCGAGAGCAGCATCAGCACCAGGCCGAGCAGACCGACCACGCCCAGCGGGCCGATGATCAGCGGCGTCATGAACTTGGCGGAATTCACCGCCGACAGCACCACGCCGGTGGACACGCTGGCCAGGAACACGAACAGCCACCAGCCGGCGGCGTTGGCCTTGCCCGGCGGCACCCGCTTGCGCACCAGCATGTTGGCGTAGCCGTTGCGGGCAAAGAAGAAGGCGATCAGCAGCACCAGCAGGATGCCGCCGCCCACCAGCAGGTCGCGCGAGGAGGTGTCCTCGCCGCCGGCGCCGATCTGGATCAGCGGCGCCGGCGCTTGCGGCGCGCTGGTGCTGGCCGCGTTGTCCTGTGCCTGTCCGGGCTGGGGAAGAACGAATCCGCTGCCGCCCTGCTGTTGTTGATCGGCCATGAAAGCACTCCAAGCGTTGTTGTTTGAGATGAAGAATCGGGGGATGGGGAAACCGGAAGACCGCGCCGCTCAGCGCTTGCCGATGGTGATGCTGTGCCCTTCGGCGACCTCGACCACGCTGGGCGCGCCCAGGCCGCGCTTGATGCTGCCGGCGCGGTTGCCCTCCGGGTCGCGCAATTCGAGGCTGCCGAAAGCCTTCAGCGCCACCGTGCGCTTGAAGCCATCGACGGTCACGTCATAGCGCGCGCTGCGGCCGGCGAGCAGCGCCAGCGCCGCCAGGCCGAGCACCAGCGCGAGCAGGCCGCCGACCACGACCACCACCGGCAGCAGCGGATACTGGATGCGCAGCAGCACCGGGATGTGGGCGGTGGAGGCCTTCAGCCCCTCCGGCGGCAGGAACACTTCGGACAGCGGATCGCCGGGGAACAGCTCGGACAGCGACTGGCGGAAACCTTCCGAAATGCGCAGCTGCTGGCCGGCGAGGGACGCCTCCACCGTGGCCGGCACCAGCACCCGCTTGCCCATGGCGGAGATGGCCGCCGCCGACCAGGGCGACGGCACCTGTGCCACCGGCACCGGCAACTGCAGTTCCACCTCGGTGGCGGCGCCCGGCGCCAGCCCGCTCAGCCGCGCCGGCGCCACCTGCAGCGGCAGGCGCGCACCGCCGGCGGCCACCATGTCGGCGCGCACCTCGGCATTCACGATCTCGTAGGGGAAGAACAGGTTCTCGAAGCCGGCGCGCAGGCCGATGCGCGGCGCCAGCGCGGCGGCCTCGATGTCGAACACCAGCGTGCGGCCATCGGCGGCCAGCGAAGCCTGCACGTCGGCGGAGTTGCGCACCTCGCGCGGCACCACCCGCAGGCCGTCCTGGTCCAGCGGCTTCAGCCGCGCCGGCGCGGCGGTGAACACCCGCGCCAGCCGGCCCTGCTCCACCAGCGCCTGCAGGTGCTGCGCCGCCGGCTCGCCATAGGCCAACGCATACACCATCAGCCCGGTGGCACGGTAATGCTTGCCCTGCACCGGCATGCGCAGCGGAAAGGCCAGCGTGCGGGCGATGGAGGGCTCCAGGTGCACCAGGCGGTAGAACTCGCGGTTGCGCTCGGTGGTCTGGGCGTCGTTGTTCGGGCTGTTGCGGTTGTTGGTGAAGATCCAGACGATGCCCGGCTGGGCCTTGAACGGGCCGGTGATGGTGGATACCACCGCTTCCTTGAAATCGGTATCCGCCATCGCCCCGCCCGGCGCCTTCAGCGCCACGCCCAGCGGCGCCAGCGCCGCCTGCGCATTGCCGGCACCCCGGCCCTGGTACAGCGTCACCGGCGAAGGGTTGGTGGGCGTGCGCTGGTTGAAGGCCTGGATGACGACCTCGTCGCTGCCATCGGTCACCGCGTTCGCCACCGCCGCCACCAGCGGCTTCAGCTGCGAGGCGGAGTCGGCGTAGAAAGGCTCCATCCAGCCGGAGTTCTGCACCAGGAATGCATGCTGCATGGCGCCGGCGAACGCCGGGCATGCCAGACCGACCAGGGCGCAGGCCAGCCGGGCCCACAAGCGCTTCAAACTCATACTTCCAGTCTCCAGCCTTCGATGCGGCTCGCCTCGGGGTGATAGAACCAGAGTAGGCCGTCATGCATGAACACCCGGCCGGCCCAGGGCTGCGCGGCGTAGAAGCGCAGCAGGCGCAGGTCGGCATGGTTGTCGGCCTGCACCAGCAGGGTGGCATGCAGGCGCTCGCGGCTGCCCAGCAGTTCGTTCAGGCCGCGGCTGGATTCGACTTCGACGCCGACCACCGCCGCATCCACCGCCGACTCCAGCAGCGGCAGCACCACCGTGCCGGCGGCGCCGTCGTCGCCATGCTCCGGCTCCTGCCACGGCGGCAGCTTCATGCGCGCGCCGAAGCGGTAGTTGATGCGCCCGGTGCTCAAGCGCGGCGCCAGCGCCTCGTGGCGCTCGGCCTGGGCGCGGCCCAGTTGCAGATAGACGTAGGCATCGCGGCCGGCATCCCAGCACAGCTGCCAGAAGCCGCCGCTGGCGGGCATGAAGGGGCAGCCGAACTCGAAGGCCGGCGTCACCCCGCCGGGCCAGGCCAGCCAGTCCGCCTGCATGCCGCCATCCGGCGTGCGGCTGAGCACCAGCTGGCCGCCGTCGCCCGGCCAGATCAGCTGGCGTTCGTTGCCCACCGGCGGCGCGAAACGGCCGAGGCCGGCCAAGGGATCGTCGGTGGCGACGTCGATGGCCGCTCCGACGGCGCCGGACAGCTCCGCCGCCTGCAGCACCAGCGTGCCATTCGCCCTGCGCTGCGGCGCCCAGATGGCGCCGCCCCAGTGCAGCGGTGCGCCGATGACGGCGCCGCTGCCGATGTAGGCCACCTCGAAGCTCAGCGCCAGCGCACGCGGGCGCAGGCAGGCGAGGCCGGCGGCGGTGGGCAGGAAGATGAGGCTGTCCTCGCCCTGGCCGGCCACTTCGCAACGCCAGTCCTCGCGCTTCAGCGCGGTTTCGGCGAGGAAGCCGCCGCCGGCATCGGCCAGCGCCATCCATAGTGCGGATTCCGCCAGCCACAGGTAGAGCGCGCCGGCCACCGGGTCCAGCGCCAGCAGTTCGCCGCCACGGGTGCCGTAGCGGGAAACGAGGAATTCATAGTTGCCGGCCGGCGGCAGCGGCAGCGCGGCATCGCCGTCGCCGCCTTCGGCGCGCGGAATGGCGCTCACCCGCAGCGCCTGCGGCGTCACCCTCAGGCCGCGCACGCCGGGGCGCTCGCCGGCGGCCACGTTTTTCTGGCCGTGGGGCGGCACCCAGTTCTGCGCGGAGGCCGGCGGCGCAGCCGGCAGGCTGGCGCCGGAAATGGGGGAATAGGCGAATTCGGGAGGGAAGACAGCGTCGGCGGCCTGCTCCAGCCGGGCGCCGGCGAGACGGGCCAGATCGGCGGCGGCCAGACCGGCGTAGGCGGCTTCGCCGGCAGCCGTTTCGACCAGCCGGTAGCCCGCGCCGACGGCGCGCACCCAAAGTCCGGAGGCCAGTGGCCAGCGCTCGTCGATCTGATCCGACTCCATCATGATTCTCAGCTTCCAAAAACAGGACCGGGTCGGATCCGGCCGGCATGTCGCATCGTGCGGGAACGCTGACTGCGGGAGCAGACAGCAGCCTCCGAGGGTACCGCGGCGGCAATTACAAGGGCGCGAATTATTGCACGCGACCAGCCCATTCCGGGCATTTGCGGGTCAACCCGCGAGGCATGGCGGCACCTGCAGGCCCGTTCCGGCCGCAGCAAATGCCGTCGCGCTTATTCCATAGGGATTAGCGCGCCCCGCCCCGGCGACAAGCGCCGCCGCCTCAGACGACGATGCGCACGCTGCTGCCGCGCGGCCCCGGTTTGACCTCGATGGCGACGTCGATCTGCTGCTTCATTTCCTCGACGTGGGAGATCACGCCCACCAGGCGGCCGCGCTGCTGCAGGTCCACCAGGGTGCGCATCGCCATGTCCAGGGATTCCGGGTCCAGGCTGCCGAAGCCTTCGTCGATGAACAGGGTGTCCAGCTGCACGCCGCCGGCATAGGCCTGGACCACATCGGACAGGCCCAGCGCCAACGCCAGCGAGGCCATGAAGCCCTCGCCGCCGGACAGGGTGCCGGCGGGGCGGGCGCGGCCGGTGTATTCGTCCATGACGTCCAGGTCGAGGCCGGCGGCGCGGCGGGCGTCGCTGACCTCGGCGCGGCGCTGCAGCAGGTAGCGGCCGCGGCTCATCGCCTTCAGCCGCAGCGAGGCGGCGGCGAGCACGTCGTCCAGCAGCGCGGCGAGCACATAGCGCTGGAAGGTCATGTTGTGGCCGTTGCGGCCATCGGCGATGTCGGCCAGCTCGCCGGTGTCGCGGTAGCGCGCCTCGATGTCGCCACCGCGGCGGGCGAGTTCGGCCAGTTGCTGCAGGCTGCGCTGGGTGGTTTCCAACTCGCCGCGCACCTGGGCCAGCCGCGACACCGTGGCTTCGACCGCTTCGCGCGCGGCGCGGGCGGCGGCCTCGGCGGCGACGGGGTCGGGGCGCTCCAGCCCGGCCACCGCCTGCCCGGCGCGCAGGCAGCGCTCGGCGGCAGCGGCCTTTTCCTGTTCGAAGCGCTGCAGCCCGGCGGCCAGGGCGTCGATTTCCGCCGCCGGCAGGCGGGCGCCGCGGTAGGCGGCTTCGTCGGCGAAGCCGGCGGCGCGCCAGGCGGCGGCGTAGCGCTCGCTGGCGGCGCTGGCGCGCTGGAGGGCGGTGGCGAGCACCTGGGCGGCGGCATCCTTGCGGGCGCTGGCGGCGGCGGCGGTATTGCCGGCTTCGCCGTGGGCCGTCTGCGCGGCGGCCCAGGTCCGCTCCAGCGCATCCCGCCGGGCGGCGGCTTCGCGCCTGGCGGCGTCCAGCGCGCCGGGCGCGCGCAGGGCTTCCGGCAGGCCGGCGCGGCGTTCGGCGGCCACGCTTTCCGCCGCCTGGGCGGCGGCCTGGGCGCTGGCGAAGTCGTTGCGGCCGCGGCTCTGCGCTTCGATGGCGGCGGTGCGCCGGGCTTCGCGCGGGGCGAGTTCGCCGCGCAGCCGCTGCAGTTCGGCGGCGGCATCGCGGGCCTGTTGCAGCGCTTGCGCCAGCGCCTGGGCGGCTTGCGCGCCCTGCTGCAGTTCGGCCGCCAGCACTGCGTCGGCGGGCAGATCCAGCTCCCGCCGCAGCGCGGCGATCTCCGCTTCCACGCCGGCGCGGGCCTGGGTGGCGGCTTCGCGGGCGGCGCGCCGGCCGTCCAGCGCGCGCTCGCCTTCGCTGACGCGGGCCTGGGCGGCCTGCAGATCGTCCTCGCCGGGCTGTTCGCCTTCGGCGCTGGCCGGCGCCGGATGACTGGTGCTGCCGCACACCGGGCAAGCGCCGCCCTCGTGCAGATGGGCGGCCAGCCGCGCCGCCTGGCCGGCGCGCCAGCGCGCTTCCAGTTGCTGCTGGGCCTGGCGGGCGAATTCCAGCGCACCACGGGCGGCTTCTTCGGCGCCGCGGGCGCGGGTTTCGGCGGCGGTGGCTGCGGCCAGCGCCTCGCCGCGTTCGCTCAGGCGGGCGAGGCCGGCGGCGCGGCGGGCGGCGGCGGCCTGCTCCAGCACCAGCGCGTCCACCCTGGCGGCCTGCGGCGCCAGCGCTTCCTGCCGGGCCAGGAGTGCGGCGTGCTCGCGCTCCAGGGTGGCGAGCGCGGTCTCGGCACCGCTGGCAGCGGCTTCGGCCTCGGCGCGGGCGCGCTGGCGGGCGAGGAGCTCGCGCTCCGCCTCGGCCAGCTTGCCGGCGGCTTCGCCCAGCGCTTCCAGCCGCAGCAGTTCGCGCTGGGCGGCCTCGCGCTCGCCGGCGCGGGCCTGCTCCGCCGCCAGCTGGCGGGCGGCGGTGGCAAGGCGGTCGGCGGCGGCTTCGGCTTCCTGCTGCTGGCGGGCGGCGGCGGCGCGGGCGTCGTCCTGCTGCCGGATGGCTTCCTGCGCGGCTTCGTCCGCCGCCAGCACCTGGGCGGCGCGCTGGGCGTCGGCGAGGCGGTTGCGGCGCAGGGCGATGCCGGCTTCGCGCTCGGCCAGCGCGGCCTGGGCGGCGAGCGCGGCGTCGCGTTCGGCGAACAGGGCGCCGCGGGCGGTGGCCTGTTGCTGCGCCGCGCGGGCGGCGTCGTCCGCCAGCCGCAGGCGGGTTTCTTCGGCCGCCAGTTCGGCGAGGCGGCCGGCGAGTTGGCCGGCGTGGGTGGTCAGCGCTTCAGCGCTTTCGGCGCCGGCCTGATGCAGCAGGGCGTCGCGCTGCAGCGCCAGCGCCTCGGCCTCGCGGCGCAGCGCGGCGGCGGCTTCCTTCAGCGCGTCCTGCACCCGCTTGTACAGCGCGGTGCCGAACAGGGTTTCGAGGATGCGTTCGCGCGCCTTGGAGTCGGCGGCGAGCAGCTTGCGGAACTGGCCTTGCGGCAGCAGCACGACCTGGCGGAACTGTTCGGCCTCGAAGCCCAGCAGCTCGGCGATGCGCTGGCCGACTTCGTTGCTGCGCTGGGCCAGCGGCTGCCAGCCGGCGTCTTCGCTGTCGGCGGCGGGCGCGCCGGCACCGGTCCATTTCCACAGCTCCGCCACCGCGGCGACCTTGACCATGCCTTCGCCGCGCCGCGCCGGGCGTTCCTGCTCCGGCACCCGGCGCACCCGGTAGCGGGCGCCGCCGAGTTCGAACTCGAACTCGACTTCGGTGAGCGTGGCCGGGTCGGCATGGTGGCTGCGCATTTCGCGGGCGCTGCGCTCGCCGCCGGAGGTGTCGCCGTAGAGGGCGTAGGTGATGCCGTCCAGCAGCGAGGTCTTGCCGGCGCCGGTGGGGCCGGCGATGAGAAAGAGGCAGCCGGGCGGCAGGCGGTCGAAGGCCACCGTCTCGCGGCCGGCGAAGGGGCCGAAGGCTTGCAGGTGCAGGGTGACGGGTTTCATGCCTGGCGCGCCTCCCGTTCGACCCGCTGCACTACCTCGGCCAGCACCGCGGCGGCGCCTTCGCCCAGCGCCTGGCCGGTCATCTCGCGGTAGAAGCCGGCGAAGAGGTCTTCGACGCGCATGCGGCGGTGGTCGCCGCCGCGGTGGGCGCCGCCCTCGCCCTGCAGCAGGCTGCGTTCTATCGCCAGCGCGTTGGGGTAGGCGGTGCGCAGCTTGCCCATGGCGTCCAGCAGCGCGCCGTCGTCGGTGAGGCGGGCGAGCACGTAGTCCCGCCGCGCCGGGTCGCTGGCCGCGGCGGCGAGCAGTTCGTCCAGCCGGCCTTCGAGGATGCGCAGGTCGCGCCGCGGCGCCAGGGCGATGCGTTCCACCTGCAGTTCGCCGGGCGCGCCCAGGGTGACCAGTGACACCGATTTGGCGTGGTCGGCCTCGGCGAAGGAGTACTTCAGCAGCGAGCCGGAATACTGGATGCGCGGCGAGCCGATCTGCTGCGGCCGGTGCAGGTGGCCGAGGGCGGCATAGTCGAAGCCGTCGAACAGCTCGGCGCCGACGCTGCCGCTGCCGCCCACCGTCAACGGCCGTTCGGACTCGGCCTCGCTGCCGCCGATGACGAAGGCGTGGGCGACCGCGACCGAACGCGCGCCGGCCGGCTGGCGGGCGCGGGCGGCGGCAACCTGGGCGGCGAGCGCGCTGTGGTGGTCGGCGATGCGCGGGGTGGCGGCTTCGGCCAGCGTGCCGCTTCCGGCTGCGTCGGCAGGGTCTGATACGGCTTCGGCGGCGGGGAAGAGCTCGCCCTGGCCGGTGGGCTGGCCGCCCATCGCGGGCCGGCCCTTCGGACGCGCGCCTTTCTCCACCTCCTTCACCTCGGCCAGCGGCGCCGGCGGCAGCGCGGCCCGCACCAGCGCCGGCTCGCCATAGGGCAGCAGATGCACCGCGACCTTGCCGTGGGCGTCGTCGAACAGCAGCGGTTCGGCGCCGGCCTCCACCGGCCCGCGCACGGTGAGGCCGGCGCGCGCCAGCAGGCCGGAGCCGAAGGCGAGGCGGTCCGGGCCGTCGTGGTTGCCGGCGATCATCGCCACCCGTATGCCCAGGCCCAGCACCAGTTCGGCCAGCACCTCGTCCAGCAGCTTCACCGCGTCAGCCGGCGGCACCGAGCGGTCGTAGACGTCGCCGGCGATCAGGATGGCGTCGGGCTTCAGCTCGGCGGCGAGGCGGACGAAGTCGCGCAGCACATGGGCCTGGTCTTCCAGCAGCGGCATGCCGTGATAGACGCGGCCGAGGTGCCAGTCGGCGGTGTGGAGGAAGCGCATGGGGTCGGGGCGGTGAAGCGGCGGGGCCTGAATGATCCCACAGGCGATGGGCGCGACCCAGCCCGCATCGCCCTTGCACACCCGCCGCCATCGAGACGGCAGGCGGATGCACGATCACCGTCCGGGCGGATCCGTGGCAGGCCTGTCCTGAGCGAAACCGCAGGACTGGCGACAGGCTTGCCGAAGCCCGCGCCCTGCAATGCCCTTCGACAGGCTCAGGGCGAACGGCATCTTTCGCCTGGCGGCCGGGAGATCACCTGGAAGAAAAACGGCCGGGCCGCCTTTTCAGGCGCACCCGGCCGCTTGCCGCTCCGCGCCCGGGCGCGGGGCGAAGCGCCTCACTCGATCTTGAAGTCGAAGTCCTGCACGGCGACGGTGCCGTCGGCGGCGGTGCACTTGTACTGCCGGAGCGCTTCCCGCACCGGGGCGTGGAACATGCGCGGGCCGGACAGGATGCGCACGTCGGCGACCGCGCCGCCGCGTATGGTGACTTCGGCGCGCACGGTGCCGCCCTGACCGCTCTGCAGCGCCTTCAGCGGAATCTCCGGCCGCGCCTGCACCGGGCAGGCGACGCCGATGTCCGGCTTGGCGGCCGCCGGCTGGGGCGCCGGCGGCGCCGGCGGAGGCGGCGGCTCGATGGCCGGCGGGGCGGGCGGCGGCGCCTGCACCGCCTGGATCACCGGCGCCGCTTCGGGAGCCGGCGGCGGGGTGACTTCCGGCGGCGGCACGAAGGGCGGCGGCGGCGGTGCCTGCACCTTGGGCGGCGCCACCTTGGGCGGTTCGATCTTGGGCGGCGGCGGGGGTGGCGGCGGAGGCGGCAGCACCACCTCCTGGATCACCACCGCTTCCAGCGGCTTCTTGATCACCTCCACCGCCTTGCGCGCCATGCCGGAGGCCAGCGCCCAGGCGATCACGATGTGCAGGACGATGACGGCGCCGATGCCGACGTAGCGCCCGGTGCTTTGCTTTGGTTGGTAGTCGTAGTCCATGAGCTTGCCGTTCGCGGGGCGTCACTCCGGCCTTGCGGCCGGCGCCTCCCCGCCACAGTTGAGCGGAGCCGGCGGCTCCACGGTTGCCTGCCGCGCGGCGCCGGGTATGAGCACCCGGGGCCGCGTCCGGCATGCGATGTCGTGCGGCGCCGTCATTCGACGAACTGCTCGCTGCCGATGATGCCGATCTTGGTCAGGCCGAGGCGCTTGGTATCCGCCAGCACCGCCGCCACCACCGCGTAGCGCGCGGCCTTGTTCGGCCGCAGGTGGATGTCCGGCGGCGAGCTCATCTCCGCCAGGCCGGCGAGCTTGTGTTCCAGCTCGGCCATGTCGGCCACCCGCACGCCCTGCCAGAACACCGCGCTGTCGGCGTCGATGTCGATCTTGACGATCTCCGGCTGCACGTCGCTGACGGGCGGCGTGCCCACCGGCAGGTTGAGGTTTACCGCGTGCAGCTGGATCGGGATGGTGATGATCAGCATGATCAGGAGCACCAGCATCACGTCGATCAGCGGCGTGGTGTTGATGTCCACCATCACTTCCGGATCGCCGGAGCCGCCGGCGTTGCCTACGTTCATTCCCATGGTGTTCTCCCGCTCAGCCGCCGCGCGCCGGCGGCTCGGTGATGAAGGCGACCTTGCCGATGCCGGCGCGCTGGCAGGCGTAGAGCACCTTGCCGACGCCGTCGTAGGCGGCATCCAGGTCGCCGCGGATCTGCACCTCGGGCTGCGGCTGCTGCACCGCCACCTTCTTCAGCCGTTCCACCAGCGCCTCGGCGTTGCCCATGCGTGTGTCGTGCCAGTAGATGGAACCGCCGCGATCGACCGAGATGATGATGTTCTCCGGCTTGGTCTCGCGCGTCTCTATGGTTTCCTTGGGCAGCTGCACCGGCACCGAGGTGGTGACCGCCGGGATGGTGATGAGGAAGATGATCAGCAGCACCAGCATCACGTCGACCAGCGGCGTGGTGTTGATGGCGGACATGACGGCATCGTCGTCATCGTCCGCCGAACCTACGTTCATGCCCATGATGGCGTCCTTTTGTCCGTCCTTCGCCGCGCGGCGCTCAGGCGCGCTTGGCCGACGACAGGATGACGGTGTGCAGCTCGTTGCCGAAACCGCGCACCTGGTCCATCACGCCCTTGTTGCGGCGGACCAGCCAGTTGTAGCCCAGCACCGCCGGCACCGCGACGGCGAGGCCGATGGCGGTCATGATCAGCGCCTCGCCCACCGGGCCGGCCACCTTGTCGATGGACGCCTGGCCGGCGATGCCGATGGCGGTGAGCGCGTGGTAGATGCCCCACACCGTGCCGAACAGGCCGACGAAGGGGGCGGTGGAGCCGACGGTGGCGAGGAAGGCGAGGCCGTTCTGCATGCGACTCTGCACCCGCTCGATGGCGCGCTGGATGCTCAGCGTCACCCAGTCGTTCAGGTCCACATGCTCCAGCAGACTGTCGTGCTTGTTGGTGGCTTCCAGGCCGGCTTCGGCGATGAAGCGGAAGGGGCTGCCCTGCTCCAGGTTCTCGGCGCCGTGCTTCACCGTGGCGGACTTCCACACGCCGGTCACCGCCTTGGCCTGGCGGTTCATCTTCGCCTGCTCGAACAGCTTGGCGATGATGATGTACCAGCTGCCAGCGCTCATGATCACCATCAGCAGCAGCACCACCTTGGCCACCGCGTCGCTGCCGTTCCACAGCGCCTGGATGCCGTAGGGATTGTCGGTGGCATGAGCCTCGCCGTGGCCTTCGTGGTGGGCGCCCGGCGCCGGCACCGGGTTCAGCGGCGGCACCGGCACCGCCTGGGTGGCGGGCGCGCTTTCGGCCGGCGCGGCGGACTGGGCCAGGGCAGGGGCGACGCTGCCGCAGGCGAGCAGGCACGCCAGGGCGAGGGAGGAAGAGAAGCGCCGAAGTTTCATTTACGACTCCTGAGGATGGGCGGCCGTCACGGGAGGGGCCAAGACAAGGGGAAGGGAAGGGGAAAGGCGGGAAATCAGAAGTAGCGCACCCAGGCCTGCTTGCTGGTGCGCTTGTAGCGGGCGAAGGCGCGGCAGGGGAAATAGAGCACCGGGATCAGCACCACGGTGGCCACCCACACCACCCAGAACTGCTCCGGCGCGACGCCGAAGCGGCTGCCCTGGTTGGGGCCGAACACCGCCAGGCCGAGCTTGTAGAGGCCGAGCAGCAGCAGCAGGTGGCCGATGTAATAGAACATCGGCGCGCCGCCGAAGGTGGAGAGGAAGCGGGTGGCGCGGTTGTCGGTGCGCTCGAAGGCGGCCAGCAGCAGGAAGGCGGCGCCCAGCGTCATCAGCAGGAAGTCCAGCGAGGGCGGGTACTTGGTGAAGTTGAGGAAGGACATCACCGTCTGCACGCTGGTGGCGCCGTATTCCCAGGGCGCGTTCTCGCCGTAGATGTTGAAGCCGCGCAGCACCAGCAGCAGCGCCAGGCAGCCGGCGCCCAGCGCCAGCAGCGCCTTCACCCGGCGGCTGGAGGCCACGGTGTGGGCATACAGCGGCGCCGCCGCCCAGCCGAGCAGGATCACGCCTATCCACGGCAGCACCGGGTAGGTGAGCTTGATCTGCAGCGCGCCCTCGGCGATCACCGGGCCGCGGTGCAGCAGCAGCGTCCAGATCAGGTAGAAGGGGCTGTCCGGCGCGAAGCTGAGGCCGGCGAGGGCGTTGTGGCCAAACACGATGGCGAAGCCGATGGCCGCCAGCAGCAGGCGCGGCAGGCCGGACATCAGCGCCAGCACGATCATGGACAGGCCGATGGCCCAGATCACCTGCAGGTAGATCACCCTGGGCGGCAGGTCGCCGCTCCAGGCGAAGGTGATCACGGTGAATTCCAGTGCCAGCAGCAGCAGGCCGCGCTTCATCAGGAAGCTCTTCACCGGCCGCGGCGTGCCGGAGGGCGGGTTGGCGTACAGCCAGGCGGAGAGGCCGGTGAGGAAGACGAAGGCCGGCGCGCAGAAGTGGGCGGCGAGGCGGGAGAAGAACACCTCCGGCGGCGTGTTGGCCACCGACATCGGATCGGTCACCTGCAGGTGCAGGTAGAGCGTCTCGCGCACATGGTCGAGCAGCATCACCAGCATCACCAGGCCGCGCAGGATGTCGATGGACAGGATGCGCGGCGCCCGCGTGGTCGCCTGGGCCAGGGCTGCCGCCGGGGCCGGGGTGGAGGCAAAGGCCGCGCCGCCGGGCGACAGGCTTGCTGAAGAGGACATGAAGTCTCCCGCTTGAAATCGTTGGAGTCGGTGCCGGGCCCAGTGCCCGTCCGCCGGTAGCCGCACCACGGCGGTGTGCCTGGCGCTTTTCCATCCTCCTCAACGCATCATTCGCGCCAAGCGCCGGCCGCCGGCGGGCCGTTCGGTGAATTCAAGGGAATATGGTCCGGGGCGACGAGGCGGCGACACAAAATTCCGTCGCCGCGCGCGCAAAAGAATCTTCCCCGTCGCGGGGGTGGCCGCGAGCGCGGCCGGGGCGGCCATCGACGGCGGTTTTCCGGGGGTTTTCAGCCGTTTGATGCACCAATAGTGATATCCAGGCCTCATCTTGGTGCATCGTTCCGACCCTATCCGGGTACAGCAGAAAATGCCGCGGAACGACCGGCGCAGGAAAGAAAAACGCCCGTCGCGCCTGGGCGGCGACGGGCGTTGCGGCACCGCCCCATGGACGGTGCCCGGCGAGGACGGGCCGGCTTACTTGCCGGCGGCCGCCTTGCGCTGCTCGGCCAGCACCGAGGCCGGCAGCGTCTTCGTCGTTACCGCGAAGGGTGCGACGCCCTTGGCGACATGGAAGGACAGGGAGGTGTTGTAGCCCTCCAGCTGGTACTTCTCCTCGCCGCGCACGCCTTCGATGTCATCGACGAAATAGACGCCGACGGTGTAGTTGCCGCGCCAGGGCAGCGCGACCATGACCTTGCCGTCCGCATCCGAGGTGATGAAGCGCACCCAGCCGGCGGGCGTGGCCACCTTCACCTTCTCGCCGGCCAGCGGCTCGCCCTTGTAGATGAGCTGGAATTCGGCGGCATCGCCCTGGGTCACGCCGGTGGGCACGATGTCCATCGGCAGCACCGCCTTCTGCGCGGCGAAGTCCGCCACCCAGCGCGTGGCCGGCACCCACCAGGTGCGCAGCAGGGTGTCGCCGCGCTTGGTGTCGAACATCGGGTAGGCCTTGTCGATGGCGACGAAGGATTCGCCGGCGGCGGCCTTCACCGGCACCGCGAAGCCGTCCTTCTGCTTGTTCATCGCCAGCGTCTCGGCGCCCTTGGCCTTCAGCCAGCTCGCCTCCAGCTTGCCGAAGCGGTCCAGGCCGCCGGGCGAGACTTCATGCATGTTCTCGTCCAGTTCGCCGTAGCGGAAGGTGACCTTGCCGGCATCCTGCTCGAACCAGATCTGGTGGGCGTGGGCGGCACCCGCCGCGCCGGCGAGCAGCAGGCCGGCGGCGAAGGTGCGGAAAAGGAGGCTCTTCTTCATGCGCGGTCTCTCCCGGAAATCAGAAGCGATGTTGCAGCGTGGCCTTGAAGGCACGCGGGCTGCCCGGATAGACCCAGTACTGGTTGTAGGAGCTGGTGTAGTACTCCTTGTCGAACAGGTTATCGACCTCCAGCATCAGCTTGGTCCGCTTGTCGAAGTTGTAGGAACCGGTGAGCTTCACCGTGGTGTAGCCCGGCAACTTGAAGTTGTCGCTGGCATTGACCGGCGCCACCGCGCCTTCGCGCTCACCGACGTAGGTCGCGCCAAAACCAACCGTGGCCGGGTTGCCGTTCAGGGTCAGGCTCTTCACCACCATGATGTTGCCGCTGTGCAGCGGCACGTTGGCCAGCTCGCGGCCTTCCAGCACCGAGCTGTAGTCCTTGGTCACTTCGGTCTTGGTGTAGGCGTAGGCCAGCGACACCCGCACCGTCGGCCACACTTCGCCGGAGAGGTCGAACTCCAGGCCCTTGCTCTCGGCTTCGCCGGTGGTCACGTAGTAGTTGTTCGGATCGATGGGATCCGGGCTGAGCACGTTTTCCTTGGTGATGTGGAACAGCGCCAGCGTGCTGGTGATGCGCTGGTCGGCGGAATCCCACTTGGCACCCAGTTCGTAGGCGCGGCCTTCTTCCGGATCGAAGGAGTTGAAGTCGCGGCTCACGCCACCGTTGGGGCGGAAGGTCTTGCCCGCCTGGGCGTACAGCGACACCTGCTTGTTGGGCTGGAACACCAGGCCGGCACGCGGGCTGCTGGCGGTGAGGGACTTCTTCACCACCCGGCCGTTGATGTTGTTGGTGAGCTTCTGGTCGTAGTCGTCGAAACGCACGCCCAGCAGCAGCTTCCACTTCTCGCTCAGGTCGATCTGGTCCTGCGCGTAGATGCTGCGCGACTCCTGCTCTTCCTTGGTGTCGGTGTTGCGGTTGGCGGCGGTGAGACCCATGTTGATGGTGCCGTAGGAGGCGGCCGGGTCATACACGTTGTAGGTGCCGGCATCGCCGATGCGGTACTGCAGGCGCTCGTCGGTGAACTGGTAGGCATCGACGCCGAACAGCACGTTGTGCTTCAGCGGGCCGGTCATGAAGCTGCCCAGCAGTTCGGCGCGGGCCGACAGGTCGGTGGCTTCGTTGTCGCGGCTGCGGTGCTGCATGCGCAGTTCGGTGGTGGAGCCAGTGCGGTAGTCGCGCACTTCGGTGGAAGCGCCCTTGATGGAGCTTTCACGGAAGCTGACGCCGCCCTGCAGCTGCCAGGTGTCGTTCAGGTAGTGCTGGATGAAGACCTGGTGGCCGACGGTCTCGGTGTCGTGATCGTTGTCTTCCGGGTTGCCGTAGAAACGCGAGGTGGACATCGCCGAGCTGACGCGGCCGTTGATGGCGACGACGCCGCGGTCGAAGGTGGCCTTCTGGCGCGAGACTTCCATTTCGTAGGAAATGGTGGTGTCGTCCGACAGCATCCAGATGAAAGACGGCGACATCATCGAACGCTCGGAGGAAACGTGGTCGCGGTAGCTGCCGGCCTTCTCGTAGGCGCCGTTGAGGCGGTAGGCGATGCGGTCGGTGATCGGGCCGGTGAGGTCGATGGCGGTGCGGAAGGCGTCGAAGCTGCCGTAGGAGATGTCCACCTGGCCTTCGCGTTCGAACAGCGGCTTCTTGGTGGTGATGTTCACCGTGCCGCCGGGCTCGCCGCGGCCGTACAGCGCGGCGGAGGGGCCTTTCAGGATTTCGACGGTGGCGGTGTTGCCGCCGTCGCGCACGCCGTTGTAGCCGCGGCTGTAGTTGAAGCCGTTCACCAGGTAGTCGGAGCCGAAGCTGGGGTCGCCGGTGAAGCCGCGCATGGCGTAGCTGTCCCACAGGCCGCCGAGGTTGCTCTGGCGCGAGACGCCGCTGGACAGATCCAGCGCGCCGGCAAGGTTGGTGACGCCGGCGTCTTCCAGCAGGTCGGCGGTGAGCACCCGCACGCTCTGCGGCAGATCCTTCAGCAGGGCGTCGGTCTTGGTGGCGCCGGTGGCGGTGAGGTTGCGGTAGGGCTGCTTCTTGCCGGTGACCTGCACGGTGTCCAATGCGGCGGAGGAAGCGGCGGACTGGGTGGCGGCGGCATCCACCGTCTCTTCCGCATCGGCGGCATAGACGGGAACGGTGGCGACGTACAGGCAGGCCGCGGCGGGGGCGATCACGCGGCGGAGGCGACGCTGGTGGCTCATGTCGATCAACTCCTGGGGGCAGGGATATGAAGGGGTACTGCGATTCGTAACAACCGGTTTCGGCATGAAGAATCGGGGAAGCGGCGAACCCGGTCTTGTACGAAAACCCGCATTCACGGCAGGGCGGTGAAATCGGCAGGAAGCACTTTTTTGCCCGCTTCTTTCGCTAGGAAATGCGCCTTTCCCGACGGAAAGTGCGCCCTCCTTCCGCCCTGCCCCGGCCCGCTTACGGCAGGGTGAAACGCACCGACACGGTCTGGCCGGCGGTGGTGATCACCGCCACCACCTTGGCGCCCGCCGGCAGCTTGGCACCAGCGGCGACCAGCTTGTTGCCGCCGGCCGGCGCCAGCGTGGCGGCGCTCTTGCTGGCGCCGTCGAGCACGGTGAGCTTGCCGCTGGAGTTGGCGGTGGCGAAGGGCTGGCCGTGGTCGTCGATGTAGATGGCGGCGCCATCGCCCTCGGCGACCAGTTCGAAGGAGAGGTCGTTGGCCGACTTGACGATGCCGCCATGCTGGGGCGCGGCGTCGCCATGGGCCAGGGCGGGCGTGGCGGCGAAGGCGGCGGAGCCGAGCAGCAGCGCGGCGAACAGGGATTTCAGGGTTTTCATGCTTGATGCTCCTGGGTGATGAGGGGTGAATGGGTTGATGAGGGTGGGGGTTTCAGGCCGCGGCGGAAGGAGGCGAGTGCCGCGCCTTACGTCGTGATGCGAGGGGTTCCTCCCCCTCGCGGGACGAGGGTTCTCTCCCCTCTCCCCTCGCGGGAGAGGGGCCGGGGGAGAGGGGGCTGCGGCGCTTGAACAACCGCTGGCGCCCTGACGGGCGCTCCCCCTCTCCCCAGCCCTCCCCCGCAAGGGGGAGGGAGCAGAACCGGGCGCTTCATCGAAGTGGGTCGAGCGTGCTTCCCGCACTCAATAAGCCTCCTGCGGCGCGCCGCCGACGGCGGACTCGCCATCCCCCTCGACCAGCCTGCGCGTCGCCGCTTCGCCGAACAGGCGGAACACCACCGGCGTCAGCAGGGTGTCGAGCAGGGTGGAACTGATGAGGCCGCCGAAGATCACCACCGCCACCGGATGCAGGATCTCCTTGCCCGGGGCGTCCGCCGCCAGCAACAGCGGCACCAGCGCGAAGGCGGCCACCAGCGCGGTCATCAGCACCGGCGTCAGGCGCTCCAGCGAGCCGCGCACGATCATCGCGTCGCCGAAGGTCTCGCCCTCGAAGCGGCACAGGTTGATGTAGTGGCTGACCTTGAGGATGCCGTTGCGGGTGGCGATGCCGGCCAGGGTGATGAAGCCGACCATGGAGGCGACCGACAGCGTCACCCCGGCCAGCCACATCGCCACCACGCTGCCGATCAGCGCCAGCGGAATGTTGGCCATGATGATCGCGGCCAGCACCGCCGACTTGTAGCGCGAGTACAGCACCAGGAAGATCATCGTCAGCGACACCAGCGACAGCCCGGCGATCAGCCGCGTGGCCTGCTCCTGCGCCTGGAACTGCCCCTCCAGGGTGACGAAGTTGCCGGTCGGCATGGGCGTGCGGGCGATGACCTCGCGCACGCCGGCGATCACCTTGCTCATGTCGGAGCCGTCGGTGTTGGCATACACCACGATGCGACGGCGGCCGTTCTCGCGCCCGACCTGGTTGGGGCCGTCGGTTTCCTCCACCGTGGCGATGGCGGACACCGGCAGCCGGCCGGCCGGCGTGTCGATCAGCGTGCGGGCGAGATCCTGCGGGCTGCGGCGCTCGTCCGGCAGGCGCAGCACCAGGTCGTAGCGGCGCTGGCCGTCCACGATCTCGGCGCCGTGCGAGCCGTCGGTCAGCGCCTTCAGCATGCGCACCGCCTCGCCGCTGGAGAGGCCGGCCTGGGCCGCCTTGCGGTGGTCCAGGCGCACGGTGATCTGCGGAATCAGCACCTGCTTCTCCACCGTCAGGTCCACCAGCCCCGGCACCTTCTCCAGGCCCTGGCGCATCTGCTCCGCCAGGCCGCGCAGGGTGTCGATGTCGTCGCCGAAGATCTTCACCGCCACCTGGGCGCGCACGCCGGACAGCAGGTGGTCCAGCCGGTGCGAGATCGGCTGGCCGATGGCGACCTGGGCCGGCAGCACGGCCAGCTTCTGGCGGATGTCCGCCATCACCGCCTCGCGGTCGCGGCTGGAGGGTTTCAGGTCCACGTCGATCTCGGCCGCATGCACGCCTTCGGCATGCTCGTCCAGCTCGGCGCGGCCGGTGCGGCGGCCCACCTGGGTCACCTCCGGCACTTCGCGGATCAGCGTTTCCGCCAGCATGCCGAGGCGGCTGGCCTCTTCCAGCGAGGTGCCGGGGTTGAGCACCATGCCCAGCACCAGCGAGCCCTCGTTGAAGGCCGGCAGGAAGGCGCGCGGGAAGAAGGGCACGCTGGCCGCGGCGGCGGCCACCGCCACCACCGCCACCGCGATCAGCGCCTTGGCGCGCGGGAAGGACCAGTTCAGCAGCTGCGCGTCCCACACCTTCAGCCGGCTCACCAGCGGGCTGTCGCCGTGATCCAGGCGCTTCATCTTCGGCAGCAGGTAGCTCGCCAGCACCGGCGTCACCGTCATCGACACCAGCATCGAAGCCAGGATGGAGACGATGTAGGCGATGCCCAGCGGCGAGAACAGCCGGCCCTCGATGCCCGGCAGCGCGAACAGCGGCACGAACACCAGCACCACGATGGTGGTGGCATAGACGATGCCGCTGCGCACCTCCACGCTGGCCTTGGCGACGATCTCCAGCAGCGGCAGCGGGTGCTCGGCGGCGCGGTTCTGCTTCAGCCGGCGCAGGATGTTCTCCACGTCCACCACCGCGTCGTCCACCAGCTCGCCGATGGCGATGGCCAGCCCGCCCAGCGTCATCACGTTGATCGACTGCCCCAGCCAGTGGAACACCAGCGCGGTCACCGCCAGCGACAGCGGGATCGCCACCAGCGAGATCAGCGTGGTGCGCGCCGACAGCAGGAAGGCGAACAGCACGATGGCGACCATGATGGCGCCGTCGCGCAGCGCCTCGGTGACGTTGCCGATGGAGGCGTCGATGAAGTTGGCCTGGCGGAACAGCACCTGCGGCGCCGCCAGCCCGGCCGGCCGGCCCTGCGTCAGCTCGGCCAGCGCGCGCTCGATCTCGCCGGTGATCTGCACCGTGTCCGCCGCCGGCTGCTTCTGCACGCTGACGATGACCGCCGGCAGGCCGTTGTAGCCGGCGTCGCCGCGCTTCAGGCTGGGGGCGAAGCGCACCCGCGCCACCTGCTCCAGCAGCACCGGCCGGCCTTCCTTCCACGCCACCGCCAGGCCCTGCAGATCCTCGACGCGGTTGCTGCGGCCGAGGTGGCGGATCAGGTACTCGCGGCGGTTGAGGTCGATGAAGCCGCCGCCGGCATTGCCGGCGAAGCCGCGCAGCGCCTCCTCCACCTGGTTCAGCGACACGCCGAACTGCGCCATGCGCGCGGTATCCGGCTCCACCCGCAGGGTGCGCACCTCGCCACCGATGGGGATGACCTGGGACACGCCGGCGATGGACAGCAGCCGCGGCCGCAGCACGAAGTCGGCGTACTCCCGCGCCTGCATCGGGCTGAGCGCATTCTTGCCCTCATCCGGCGCCGACAGCGGCAGGGCGATCAGCATCACCTCGCCCATGATGGACGACACCGGCCCCATCATCGGCGTGATGCCGGCGGGCAGCTGCTCCCGCACCAGCGCCAGGCGCTCGGCGACGAGCTGGCGGTTGCGGTAAATGTCGGTGCCCCAGTCGAACTCGGCATAGACGATGGACAGGCCCACGCCCGACACCGAGCGCACCCGGCTCACCCCCGGCATGCCGCCCAGCGCGGTTTCCAGCGGGAAGGTGACAAGCTGCTCCACTTCCTCCGGCGCCATGCCGCCGGCTTCGGTCAGCACCGTCACCAGCGGCTTGTTGAGGTCGGGGAAGACATCCACCGGCGTGCGCCAGGCGGTAACCGCGCCATAGGCCAGCATCAGCGCCGCGATGGCGAGCACCAGCAAACGGTTGGCGAGACTGTAACGAACGATCCAGTTGAACATGGCCGGGCCTCGCTCAACGGATCTGCGCAATCAGCGGCGCACCCTGCACCACCACGCGGTTCTCGGCGCCCAGGCCGTGGGTGACCACCACCCGGCTGGCGTCCAGCGGCCGGTATTGCACCGGCTGCGGGATGTAGCGCTCGGCGCCGGACTTGATCCAGACGATGGGCTCGTTGGCCGGGTTGCGCACCACCGCTTCCGCCGGCAGCACGAAACCCTTGGTGCGCTCGGCCAGCGCCGCCACCACCGTCACCGGCTGGCCGACGGCCAGCGGCAGCACCGGCGCGGCCTTGCTTGCCTTGCCGCCCTCCTCCCTGGCGGCCACGCCGCGGAAGGTCAGCGGCAGCACGCCGTCGCGCAGGCTGCGGGCGGAGCCGATCAGCTGCAGCGCCACCGTCGGCGCTTCCACCAGGCGGGCGCTTTCCACGTTCGCCGCCAGCGCCGGGTCGGCCACCGTGGCTTCGATCAGCACCCGGGCCGGATCGACCACTTCGTAGAGGATGTCGCGCGCTTCCACCACCTGGCCGGCGACCACCTCGGCGCGGGCGATCACGCCGTCCAGCGGCGCCTTCAGCGCCTCGCGGCCTTCCAGCGCGCCGCCCATGCGGCGCTCGCGCGCCTGCAGGCTTTCCAGCTCGGCGCGGGCGGCGTCTATCTCCTTGCGCGGCACCGTGCCGGCCAGCCCTTCCAGCCGCGACAGGCGCTGCTCCGCCAGCGCGCGGTTGTTGCGCACCTCCACCAGCAGCGCCTGCTGCTCGGCCAGGGCGAAAGGCTCCGGCTGGTAGCGCAGCCAGGCCAGCACCTCGCCGGCGCGCACCACCTGGCCGGCCACCGGCAGGCCCTTGGGGCCGGGCTCGATGCGGCCGGCGTACATCGGCTGCACCCGGCCGCCGGCATTGGGGTCCATCACCACCCGGCCGGAGAGTTCCACCGTGGCGGCGGCTTCGCTTTCCTCGGCGAAGCGGGTGCGGATTTCCATGCGGCGCTGGGCCGCCACCGGCACGTTCACGCTGCCATCGGGCAGGCGGGCGAGGCCGGAGGCATTCACCGTGGCGCCGGGGGCATCCAGGTGTTCGCCGTTGGGGCCGTGGGCACCCGGCGCGGCCAGCGCGGCGGCGGAAAATGCCAGGGAAAGCGAGAGGGCGAGCACGCCCCGGGCGAAAGAAATGGGGCGGTTCATGCGCGGCCTCCGGTGGGGAAAGCCGGCTTGCGCCGGCGCAGGGCGAGGGTGCCGAGGGCAGCGGCGGCGATCACGCCGCCCGCGCCCCAGGCCAGCGGCGGCAGGCCGCCGCCCGCCTGCGCCGGCTCGTGGGCGTGGCCGGCCTGGTCGGCCGCCACCTTGAGGCTGCCATCCACCAGATCGCTCTCGTCGCCGAGGCTGAGGGTGAACAGCAGCGGATGTTCGCCGGGCGCGGCCAGCGCGGCGGTGAAGGCGGCGTCGGTGACCAGGTAGTCGCCCTGTTCGACGCGGAAAACCGCCTGCGTCTTGCGCTCGCCCAGCTCGATCTCGATCTGGGCATTCAGCACCGGCTCGTTGCTGTCGTAGCGGCCGACATAGAAGGCGAACTGGCCGTGCTCCAGCTTGCCGACCAGCTCGAAGGCCTCGGAGTGGGCTTCGAAGCGCGGGCTGGCGGAGAGGGCGACGGCGGCGGGCGCCGCATCCAGGTGCTCGCCGTTGGGGCCGTGGGCGCCGGGCGAGGCACTGGCCGGCATGGCTGCGGAAGCGGCACATGCCGCCAGCAGGGCGCCGGCGAGCAGGCGCCGGCTGGGGAATTGCGATCGTGAAGTCATGGCAGGAATCCGGAAATCTGGTTGAGTCGGGCGCGGGCGAGGCCGAGGGCGGCCTGCTGGCGCGCCATCGCGGCGTCGGCCTGGGCAGCGGCGTTGGCGGCCAGCAGCAGCTCGGGCAGCGAGGCTTCGCCGGCGCGGAAGGCGCTGTCGATGAGGCGGGCGCGTTCGCGCAGCAGGCCGGTGCGCTTGCCGGCGGCGGCGGCCTGGGCCTGGGCGGCGTCCATGCCGGCGCGGGCGGCGGCGAGATCGCCTTCCAGCTGCAGGCGCAGGCGCATCTCCTCCGCCTGGGCCTGGGCGAGTTCGCCTTGCGCGGCGGCGGCCAGCGGCCGGTTGCGGGCATCGCCGCCGAAGGGCACGCGCAGGCCGAAGGCCAGGCTGCGTTCGGCGGCGGCGCCACGCTCGGCCACTTCGCGGCGGTAGCTCACCGTCAGCTCGGGGGCGTCGATGACATCGCGGCGCACCACCTCGACCTCGCGGCGGGCCTTGTCCACCGCCTGGGCGGCACGCTGCAGCGCCGGATGGCTGGCGGGCAGGGCATCGGCGCTGGCGGGAGCGGCGGCTTCGTCCAGCGCCGGCAGGGTGTCCAGCCCGGTCAGCGCCAGCCAGCGCGCCCGGGCGGCGAACAGGCGTTCGCGCACCTCGGCCAGGGCGCCGTCGGCGGCCAGAGCTTCGGCCTCCGCCGCCAGGGCGTCGCTGTGGGCGAGCTCGCCGGCATGGACGCGGCGGCCGACGTCGGCGGCGATGTCGCGCAGATAGCCGAGCTGGGCTTGCGCCACCGCCGCCTCGGCCTGCAGGCCGGCCACCGCCCAGGCGGCTTCGCGCACTTCGCCGGCCAGCTGCAGCCGGCTGGCGCCTTCGTCCGCCTCCACCAGGGTGGCGGCGGCAGTGGCCGCCGCCTGGCGCGCGGCGCGCTGGCCGGGCAGCCACAGCGGCAGGGCGAGGCCGACTTCGTTTTCGAGCGCGCCGGTGTCCTTGTGCCAGCGGTCGCTGCGGTGGTTCAGCTCCAGCGCGGGAGGCGCCGGCAGCAGGCTGTCTGCCGCCACCTGGGCCGCGGCGGCACGCTCGCGCGCCGCCTGGGCGCCGGTGCCCGCCTGGGTGCGCTGCCAGGCGGCTTCGAGCGCCTGGGCCAGCCCGTTATGGGCCAGCCCACTATGGGCCACGGAAACCATGGGCGCGGCGGTGGGGGTCTGCGCCTGGACGGCGCAGCACAACATGCTTCCCGCGAGTGCGCAGGAAGTCATCCAGAGTCTGGTTCTCAAGAGAGTCTCGCCGTGTAGGGGCGCGGCGCGGGACGAAACGTCCCGCGGCCGGCCACCGTTGATCCGCCCCGCGGCGGCCAGCGCCGGCGGGGATGCAGGGGATCAGGCGGCGAAGCGTGGAGGTCGCTTGAAGCGTTCCAGGAAGGGGATGGGCGGCTCGGCGGCGACGGCCACCTGCAGCGAGGCGCGCGGCAGGCTGGGCAGTTCGATCAGCCCGGCCGGCAGCAGCGCGGCGGCGTAGAGCGCGCCGTCGGCATTCACATGCTTGAGGGAGCTGGGCGACTCGTCCTGGTGGAAATGGCCGTGGTCGCCGGCGTGGTGATGCTTGTGGTGGTGATGGGCGCTGCCCTGCCAGTGCAGCAGCGCATGCAGGGCCTGCTCGCCGACGCCGGTGGCGGCCCACGCGCCCTGCACCACGACAGCGTGGCAGAGCACGGAAGCAAGCATCAGCAGGAGGAGCAGGCGCTGGGTCATGAAAGCCATTATGGAAGCGGCGCAGCAGAATCTGTTGCGTTCGTCCCCCATCAACCGCAATTTCGTTCCGAAGATGAGGGTCGCAGCAGCGTCAACTACCGTCGATGACGGCGTTCTGCGGCCGGCAACGCCCTGCCCGCAGCGTTTTATGCTGCGGCAGACCATGCTGCCGCGCCGCCGCTCCGGGTATTACCGCAGCCACCTCACTTGAGGTAGGAGCGCAGCACGCCGACCACCCGGTCCAGGTCGGCTTCGCGCTCCTCGGCGCTCTGCCCTTCGGCGCCCAGGTGCTCGCGCAGGTGGCCGTCCAGCACTTCCATCATCAGGCCATTCACCGCGCCGCGGATGGCGGCGATCTGCTGCAGCACTGCGCCGCACTCCTGTTCCTGCTCCAGCGCCCGCTCCAGCGCGTCGGCCTGTCCGCGGATGCGGCGCACCCGGGTGAGCAGCGCTTTCTTGCCCTTGATCGTATGTGCCATGCGGCGTCCTCAACTCGGTGGCTGGCGAAGCCCGGCACGTTAGCAAAGCCAGCGGCTGAATGGGCTGGAACGGCCGGCGTGCAGGGCGAATAGCGGCGGCGGGAACAAGGCCGCCCGGCCCGGGCCGGACTCCGGGAGCACGCCGCACCACCGCCGGGTTTGACCATCCATATACTGGGGGGCAGTATACTCAGAACCATCCGGAGCAGCGCAATGACCCCCACCCTTCCCGCCGCCGAACGCTGGCGGCACAGCCACGTCTTCGACGAAGGCAATCCGCTGGCCGAGCGCAACACCCGCTACGCGGTGCTGCTCACCGCCGTCGCCATGGTGGCGGAGATCATCGGCGGCTGGCTGTTCAACTCGATGGCGCTGCTGGCCGACGGCTGGCACATGAGCTCCCACGCGCTGGCGCTGGGCCTGTCGCTGCTGGCCTACGCCGCCGCCCGCCGCTACGCCCGCGACCCGCGCTTCGCCTTCGGCACCTGGAAGATCGAGGTGCTGGGCGGCTATACCAGCGCCATCCTGCTGGTCGGTGTGGCGCTCGCCATGCTGTGGCAGTCCGGCGCGCGCCTGCTGGCGCCGGTGCCCATCCATTACGACCAGGCCATCGCCATCGCGCTGGCCGGCCTGCTGGTGAACCTCGCCTGCGCCTGGCTGCTGCGCGACGACCATCACCATCATCACGGGCACGACCATGGCCACGGCCATGCGCACCACCATCACGACCTCAACCTGCGCGCCGCCTACCTGCATGTGATCGCCGATGCCGCCACCTCGGTGCTGGCCATCCTCGCCCTGCTGGGCGGCAAGTTCCGGGGCGCCGCCTGGCTGGACCCGGCGATGGGCATCGCCGGCGCCATCCTGGTCGCCGTGTGGGCCTGGGGCCTGCTGCGCGACAGCGGCCGCGCGCTGCTGGACGCGGAGATGGACGCGCCGGTGGTGGCCGAAGTCCGCGACGCCGTCGCCGCCCTGCCCGAACCGGCGCAGATCAGCGACCTGCACGTCTGGCGCGTGGGCCGCGGCAAGTACGCCTGCATCCTGGCGGTCGCCTCCGCCGCGCCGCTGTCGCCGGAAATGCTGAAGGCGCGGCTGGAGGAGCATGAGGAACTGGTGCATGTGACGGTGGAGGTGAATCCGGGGTGAGGCCACTTCCAGGCGGCCCTTCTGCGAAGACTGTAAAAAGACTATATTCGAACCACTTCGCCGCCGAGCCATCACCATGCGCTATTCCTCCCAGGTCAAACCCATCAGCTATCTCAAGGCCAATGCAGCGGAGGTGCTGAGCCAGCTCGCCGAGCGGCGCGAGCCGCTGGTCATCACCCAGAACGGCGAGGCCAAGGCAGTGCTGCAGGACGTGGCCTCCTACGAACAGACGCAGGAGACGCTGGCCCTGCTGAAGGTTCTGGCGCTGGGCAATCAGGAAGTGGCGGCCGGCAAGCTCAAGCCGGCCTCGGAGGTCATCGCGCGCCTGCGCGCCAGACGGGCAACCCCCTGATGCCAGGCTCGCCGCCCTGCTTCGAGGTGATATTCACCACCGGCGCGGAGCAGGATCTGGAGGCGATCCACGATTACATCGCCGAATTCGACTGCCCGGCCAATGCGGACCGCGTACTGGATCAGGTGGCAGAGGTGGTGGAGAGCCTTGCCCACTTTCCCGAACGCGGCAGCTATCCGCAGGAACTGGCCGCGCTGGGCATCAAGGAATACCGTCAGACCGCCTTCAAGCCCTACCGGGTGATCTACCGCGTCAGCGGCGATCAGGTTCTCATCTATCTGATCGCCGACAGCCGGCGCGACCTGCAGGCGCTGCTGGCGCGCAGGCTGCTCGGCGCCTGAGGACCGGCAAGGCCTCGGGCGGCAAACGGATCGATCAGCTGCAGCCCGGGAATGCGGCGGAAATCGTCGATGTTTCGCACCTTCGGCAGCAGGCCTCGAACGGCGCACTGGCGCCATTAACGGCGCCAGGCAACGTGACCTCGACCGTCGAGGTCAGCGCAACGTCCTCCACGTGTGCAGGAAGCGCTCAGGCCATGGGCAAGCCAGCTTGCCCATGGCCCTCACCCCAGGCTCCCCTGGCACAGATACTTCATCTGCGTGTAGTCCTCCAGCCCCTGGCGCGAGCCTTCGCGGCCGTAGCCGGATTCCTTGATGCCGCCGAAGGGGGCGACTTCGGCGGCCAGCGCGCCTTCGTTGATGCCGACCAGGCCGGTTTCCAGCAGGCCGGCGACACGCCAGGCGCGGGCCATGTCGCGGGTGTAGAAATAGGCGGCGAGGCCGAAGGGGGTGTCGTTGGCGGCGGCGAGGACTTCGGCTTCGTCGTCGAAGCGGGTGATGGGCACCACCGGGCCGAAGGTTTCCTCGCGGCTGCAGCACATGGCGGCGGTGACGCCGGCGAGCAGCGTGGGCGCGTAGTAGTTGGGGCCGAGCGCCGGCAGGCGCTGGCCGCCGGTGACGACGCGGGCGCCGTGGGCGAGCGCGTCGTCGACGTGGCGGGCGATCTTGTCCACCGCGCGGGCGTTGATCATCGGCCCGATCTCGCTGTCGGCGCTGCTGGCGGGGCCGACCTTGAGGGCGGCCACCTTCTCCGCCAGCCGGGCGACGAAATCCTCATGCACCGCGCGGTGCACGAACACCCGGTTGGGGCAGACGCAGGTCTGGCCGCCGTTGCGGAACTTGGCCGCCATCAGGCCGGCGACGGCGGCGTCCAGGTCGGCATCCTCGAACACGATGAAGGGGGCGTTGCCGCCCAGCTCCATGGAGACGCGCTTCAGCGTCGCCGCCGATTCGCGGGCGAGGTGCTTGCCCACCGGGGTGGAGCCGGTGAAGGTGAGCTTGCGCACGCGGCCGTCGGCCAGCCAGACGTCCACCACCCCGGCGGCGCGCTCGCGCGCGGCGGTGACCATGTTGAGCACGCCGGCGGGGAAGCCGGCTTCCTGGGCGAGGCGGGCGAGCGCCAGCGAGGTCAGCGGCGTGTCTTCCGCCGGCTTGGCCACCACGGTGCAGCCGGCGGCCAGGGCCGGCGCGATCTTGCGGGTGATCATGGCCGCCGGGAAATTCCACGGCGTAATCGCGGCGACCACGCCCACCGGCTCGCGCACCATCATCATTTTGCGGCCGGGCGCCGGCGCCGGAATGACGTCGCCGTACAGCCGCGGCGCTTCCTCGGCGAACCATTCGACATAGCTGGCGGAATACATCACCTCGCCGCGCGCCTCGGCCAGCGGCTTGCCTTGCTCGTGGGAGATCAGGCGGGCGAGATCGTCGCGGTTGTCGAGGATGAGCGCATGCCAGCGCTTGAGGAACTGGGCGCGCTCGCGGCCGGTGAGGGCGCGCCAGGCGGGGAAGGCGGCGTGGGCGGCCTCCACCGCAGCGGCGGCATCGGCGGCAGTGCTGTCGGGCACGCGGGCGAAGGGCATGTCGGTGGCCGGGTCCTGCACCGCCAGCCAGCGCTCGTCGGCGCCGGCGCGCCATTGCTGGTCGATGAAGTTGTGCTGGCGCAGCAGTTCGCTGCGGACGAGGCTGAGGGCGGACATGGCGGCACTCCTGCGCCGGCGCGGGCCGGCACGGTCGAAAACGAGAAAGGATGGAAGGGTGTAGGCGCCGGCCGTGGCGCGCAGCTCAAGCACGGGCGGCCGGCACCTCGGCGCGGTGGCAGAGGATTTCGCCGCCGCCGGGCAGGCTGCGGCGCGGCGGCGGCAAGCTGTCGCAGACGCCGGCCAGGCGCACCGGGCAGCGGTCCAGAAACACGCAGCAGCCGGCGGCGCGCGCGCCGGCGGGCTGCTGCGCCTCGCGGGCGGCGGTTTCGTCCAGCCAGCCCAGGCGCAGCTCCGGCACCGAGCGGGCGAGCAGATCGAAGTAGGGATGGCGGGCGGCGGCTTCGGTGGTCGAGCCGCCAGCCAAGCCGGCCTCTGCCACGCCGGCGTGCTCGCGCGGCACGCTTTCCACCTTGTGCCCGGCGTACAGCACCACGACCTCGTCGCACACCGCGCGCACGGTGTTGAGGTCGTGGCTGATGAAGAGGTAGGACAGGCCCAGCTCGCGCCGCAGTTCGGCCATCAGGTCCAGCACCGCGGCGCCGACCACGGTGTCCAGCGCCGAGGTGACTTCGTCGGCGAGGATGAGATCCGGCTCGGCGGCCAGCGCGCGGGCGAGGTTGATGCGCTGCTTCTGACCGCCGGAGAGGCCGCCCGGCAGCCGGCCGGCGACCGCCGAGGGCAGCTGCACCAGGTCCAGCAGCCTGGCGATGCGCGCCTGCAGCGCGGCGCCGGAGAGGCCGTGGTAGAGCTGCAGCGGCCGCGCCAGGATGCGCTCCACCGTGTGCGCCGGGTTGAGCGCGGTGTCGGCGATCTGGAACACGATCTGGATGCGGCGCAGCTGGTCCTTGCTGCGCTGGGTCAGCGTGGGCGGCAGCGGCGCGCCGTCCAGCAGCACCTCGCCGCGGGCCGGCGCCACCAGGCCGGCGACGACGCGGGCCAGCGTGGTCTTGCCGGAGCCGGATTCGCCGATCACGCCTATGGCCTGGCCGCGGCGCACGGTGAGGTCGATGTCCGCCAGGATGGGCACCGCCGGCATGCCGTCGGCACCGCGCGGGCCATAGCCGGCGGCCAGGCCGCGCACGCTGAGCAGCGGCGTGGCGGCGGCGTCCGCCGCCGGGCCGCCTGCGCGCGGCGCCGGATGGGCGGCGGCGAGCAGGCGGCGGGTGTAGTCGTCCGCCGGCGCTTCGATGATCTGGCGGGTGTCGCCCAGCTCGCGCGCGGCGCCGTGGCGCAGCACCAGGATGCGGTCGGCCATCTGCGCCACCACCGCGAGGTCGTGGGTGACGTACACCGCGCTGGTGCCGCGCTCCCGCACCACGCGGCGGAAGGCGCGCAGCACGTCGATCTGGGTGGTCACGTCCAGCGCGGTGGTGGGTTCGTCCAGGATGACCAGCGCCGGATCGGAGATCAGCGCCATCGCCGCCATCAGCCGCTGCAGCTGGCCGCCGGAAACCTGGTGCGGATAGCGCTGGCCTATGGTGTCCGGCTTGGGCAGGGCCAGCTCGCGGAACAGCGCCACCGCGCGGCGCTCGGCCTCGTCGCGCGACATCAGGCGGTGGATCAGCGCCGGCTCCACCACCTGGTCCATGAGGGTCCGCGAGGGGTTGAAGGAGGCCGCCGCGCTCTGGGCGATGTAGGCCACGCTGCGGCCGCGCAGGCGGCGCTGGGCGGCGGCGTCCAGCCCCAGCACGTCGATGTCGCCGATGCGCACGCTGCCGCCGACGATGCGGCAGCCCTGGCGCGCATAGCCCATCAGCGCCAGCGCGGTGGTGGTCTTGCCGGAGCCGGATTCGCCGATCAGCGCCAGCACTTCGCCGGGGGCGATGTCGAAATCCAGCCCATGGACGATGGTGTGCTCGCCGCTGGCGTTCTTCGCCGCGATGCGCAGGCCGCGCACCGCCACCGCGGCGCCCTGGCCCGGCGCGGCGTGCGCGGATGCTGGCGCCGGGCGTGGCAGCGCGGCGCTCATCGCTCGCTCCTTCCCGGCAGGTTGTCGATGATGAGGTTCACCGCGATGGTGAGGCTGGCGATGGCCAGCGCCGGCACGATCACCGCCGGCGCGCCTTCCGGCAGGCCGCCCAGGTTCTCCCGCACCAGCGAGCCCCAGTCCGCCTCCGGCGGCTGCACGCCCAGGCCGAGGAAAGAGAGGCCAGCGAGCAGCAACACCACGTAGACGAAGCGCAGGCCGAGGTCGGCCAGCATGGGGCCGAGCATGTTGGGCAGGATCTCGTGGCGCATGATGTAGAGGTCGCCCTCGCCACGGCTGCGCGCTACCGCCACATAGTCCATGGCATTGATGTTCAC
>Ga0206117_100230_pt1 | contig 81063 bp, 77 predicted proteins | sample 3A5Ametagenome_FD_177997 | JGI IMG/M metagenome (GOLD analysis project Ga0206117, IMG submission 177997) | Enriched microbial communities from leaf-cutter ant dump, University of Wisconsin, Madison, United States - 3A5A | ecosystem: Environmental > Terrestrial > Nest > Insects nest > Nest dump... | reverse complement strand
GGTTTCCAGGCTGTTGGTGCGGGTGATGTAGTTGGCCGGGAAGCCACCACCCATGTTGATCAGCTTCAGCTCGATGCCGTCTTCTTCCTTCAGGCGCTCGAAGATCACCTTGACCTTGGCGATGGCGGCGTCCCACACGGAGATGTCACGCTGCTGCGAGCCGACGTGGAAGGAGATGCCGTAGGGCACCAGGCCCAGGTCGCGGGCGAGGATCAGCAGGTCCATGGCCATGTCGGTCTGGCAGCCGAACTTGCGCGACAGCGGCCAGTCGGCCGTGGTGGAACCTTCGGTGAGGATGCGCACGTAGACCTTGGAGCCCGGCGCGGCCTTGGCGATGTTGCGCAGGTCGGCTTCCGAGTCGGTGGCGTACAGGCGCACGCCCTTCTCGTAGAAGTAGCGGATGTCCTTGGATTTCTTGATGGTGTTGCCGTAGCTGATGCGCTCCGGGCCGACGCCACGGCCGAGCACTTTGTCCAGCTCGTAGATCGAGGCGATGTCGAAGCTCGAACCTTTGTCTTTCAGCAGGTCGATGATCTCGACCGCCGGGTTGGCCTTGACCGCGTAGTAGACCTTGGCGAATTCGAAACCGGCGCGCAGGTCGTCGTAGGCCTGGCTGATCATCTTGGTGTCGATGAGTACGAACGGGGTTTCTTGCTTGTCGGCGAAGGCCTTCATTTTCTGGAAGGTTTCGCGCGCGAAGTAGTCTTCGACCTGAATCGACATACCGTGGGACTCCATGGGCAAACTGAAATAATAAGTGGCTGCAACTGAACGCCCTCCGTATCCCCACTTTGGTTCGCCTACTTCCCAAGGCATGTCGCCGAAAGCAAAAAGGTCAACCGCGCGCGATAACTTGCTCCACGGGTGACCTTGCTGTCTCGTCGTCAGTACTTGAGCCGGATGGATCGTTTCCAGCATGGACGTTCGGCGCGAACTTTAGGACCTGAGGGGTTCAAGATCAACTAAAAATGTCGCGTTTTCGTACTCCTCGGCTGCGTGTTGTCGACTTGTTTCCTTCATAACCGACTCAGGTGACAGCCATATGTTCCGTGGAATCGTCCGGGCGTAAAGAATTGTGGAATAGCTGGCGATTTGCCGAAGTTAGCCGAACTTGTTCCACACCTGTTTGAATCGCCGCGTTTCGCCGCCAAGTGTCTTTCATTGATTAAAAGTGACCACTTGTCGTACTGCCTGCATCGGCGCTGCAAATGACTCGGGTGTTCATATTTATGGCCACCCCTGTGGCGGGCGGCCTGGATGAAAAAAATTTCCACGCACACCTCCGATCGGACGAAATGACGCGGCATTTGCTGCGCTTAATAAGAAACATTACTATTCGCGCACCTTCCCACCGCCTGACGATGACCTCCACGCCGTGTCTCGACACAAAGGCTTCCTCGACCACTACCACGAGCTGATCGGCACCTGGACGCGCAAGTTGCGCAGTCGCCAGCAGGCCGAGGACCTGGCTCACGATGCCTTTGTCCGGGTGCTGGAAAACCAGCAGGCCGAGGTCGAGCAGCCGCGCGCCTACCTGCACCAGACCGCACGCAACATCGCCGTCGACGGCTATCGCCGCGAAGACCGCCGGCAGTCCCTGGAGCAACAGGCGCTGGACCTCGGTCCGGCGCCGGGTGACGACCCGGAGGCCTTCGTGAATGCACTGCAATTGGCCGACAGCGTCGAGCGCGCCCTGGCCGAGCTGCCGCTGAACTGCCGCCAGGTGTTCATCTGGCAGAAGCTGGAGGGGCTGACCCAGGCGGAGATCGCTGAGCGCATGGGATTGACCAAGAACATGGTCGAAAAGTATATGATCCGCACGCTCCGTCATCTGCGCGAGCACCTGGATGTGTCGACGAGATGAGTCAGGCGAATGTATTCATGAATCAGGGCGCAAGTCCCGGGCCGCAGGAGGCCGCGCGCGAGCAGGCGGCCGAATGGTTCGCCCGCGTCCAGGACGCGCCGCTGCCCGCCGAGCAGCAGGCGCGTTTCGAGGCCTGGCTGGCCGCCGATCCCCTTCACCGTGATGAATATGAGTTGCTGGACCGCTTGTGGCGGGCCAGCGACCTGCTGCCGCGCGAGCGCCTGGAGCGACTCTGTGTCGCCGCACCGGTGGCGGTCCTGCCGCGCCGGCGCTTCCTCCGGCAGGCCCTGGCGGCCAGCGTGGTCGCGGCCGCGGTGGGACTGGGCTGGTTCGCCTGGCAGCAGCAGCGCCTCGATTATTCCCGGTCGTTCGAGACGGCATTCGGAGAGCGTCGCCAGGTCGAGCTGCCTGATGGCTCACACCTGGAGATCAATGGTCGCACCCGTCTGCAGGTCAACTTCAGCGCCGGCCAGCGGGATATCCACCTCGAGCGGGGCGAAGTGATGTTCAGCGTCGCCCACGACAGCAGCCGGCCCTTCGTGGTGGAGGCCGGCAATGGCACGGTCACCGTCACCGGCACGCGTTTCGATGTGCGCCGCGACCCGGCGCAGACCCGCGTCGCGGTGGAGCAGGGCTCGGTGCGGGTGCAGGGGCAGGGCGGGTCGAAGGCCTTGCTCGGCGCCGGCCTCGGTTCCCATATCGATGCCCATGGCCAGGTCGCCGCGCCCTATGCGGTGGATGCCGCCGCGCTGACCGCCTGGCGCTCCGGCAAGCTGGTGTTCAACGATGCGTCGTTGCGGCAGGTCGCCGAAGAGGTCTCGCGCTATCGCCAGACGCCGTTGAAAGTGGCGCCGAACGTCGCCGCGCTGCGCCTCAGCAGTACCTTCCGTGTCGACGATACGGACGCTCTGCTGCGGGCCTTGCCGAGCATCCTGCCGGTCGTGGTGGTGGCCCATGCCGATGGCTCCCAGGAAATAATTGCAAAATAGATTCAGGTATTTTCCGAGTTGTTCGTCTTCCTGCTCGACCTGTAATTGCCACGCATTTTCATTCGCAGGCAGTTGATCCGATCCGCCCCTCAGGACTTCTCGAAGACGTGAACAACAACAAGCGTTCCCCGCGTTCCGCCAGCCGCTCGCGCTGGCTGCCCCTGGCCCTGGCCCTGGCGGTCAGCGCCGGTATCGGCAACAGCTACGCCGATTCCACCCCCACCAGCATCCAGATCCAGGCCCAGCCGCTGGCCACGGCGCTGAGCCAGTTGGGCCAGCAGACCTCGCTGCAGCTGTTCTTCAGCCCCGAACTGGTGGCCGGCAAGCAGGCGCCGGCGGTGTCCGGCACGCTGTCGGCGGAGCAGGCGCTGCAGGCCTTGCTGCAGGGGAGCGGGCTGACCTACGAGATGTCCCAGGGCACCGTGGTCCTGCACGCGGCCGCGGCCGGCAGCCAGGCCGCCAACGGTACCGTGGAACTGGCGCCGACCTCGGTCAGCATGGTCGGCGACTGGCTCGGCGACGCCCAGGAAAGCGTGGTGCAGAACCATGCCGGCGCGCGTACCGTGGTGCGCCGCGAGGCGATGATCGAGCAGGGTGCGATGAGCGTGCGCGACGTGCTCAAGGGCATTCCCGGCGTGCAGGTGCAGGACTCCAACGGCACCGGCGGCAGCGACCTGTCGCTCAACGTCGGCGTGCGCGGCCTGACCTCGCGCCTGTCGCCGCGCTCCACCGTGCTGATCGATGGCATCCCGGCCGCCTTCGCCCCCTATGGCCAGCCGCAACTGTCGATGGCGCCGATCTCCTCCGGCAACCTCGACAGCATCGATGTGGTGCGCGGCGCCGGTTCGGTGCGCTACGGGCCGCAGAACGTCGGCGGGGTGATCAACTTCGTCACCCGCGCCATTCCCCAGGAGGCCACCGGTGAGGTCGCCACCACCCTGGAGACCTCCCGCCATGGCGGCTGGAAGCACATCGAGTCGGCGTTCATCGGCGGCACCGCCGACAACGGCCTGGGCGCGGCGCTGCTGTATTCCGGGGTCAACGGCAACGGCTATCGCAGCCGCAACAACGACAACGATATCGACGACGTGCTGCTCAAGACCCACTGCGACCTGACCGAGCAGGACGAACTGTCGCTGAACTTCCACTACTACGACGGCAAGGCCGACATGCCCGGCGGCCTGACCCAGGCGCAGTTCGACGCCGATCCGTACCAGTCCGACCGCGACTACGACAACTTCAGCGGCCGGCGCAAGGACGTGTCGCTGAAGTACCTGCGGCAGATCGACGACGTCACCCAGTTCGAAGTGCAGACCTACTACACCGACAGCTTCCGCGGCAGCACCATCGCCGCCCGCGACCAGAAGACCCTCAGTTCCTACCCGCGCAGCTACCACACCTTCGCGGTCGAGCCGCGGGTGTCGCGGATCTTCTTCACCGGGCCCGCGACCCAGGAAGTCAGCGTCGGCTATCGCTACCTGAAGGAGGCCATGCACGAGCAGGCCACTCGCCTGGCCCTGGTCAACAACGTGCCGACCGTCACCCCGACCTCCGATGGTCACGTCTACCAGGACCGTACCGGTGGCACCGAGGCCAGTGCCTACTACATCGACGACAAGATCGACATCGGCAACTGGACCATCACCCCGGGCGTACGCTTCGAGCACATCAACACCGACTGGCACGAGCGTCCGGTGCGCGGCACCAATGGCGTGCGCGTGCAGGAGAAGAGCCGCAGCGTGACCAGCAACGAACCGCTGCCGGCGCTGAGCGTGATGTACCACCTGTCCGATGCCTGGAAGCTGTTCGCCAACTACGAGACCTCGTTCGGCAGCCTGCAGTACTTCCAGCTGGGCCAGGGGGGCGTCGGCGACTCCACCGCCAACGGCCTGGACGCGGAGAAGGCCAAGACCTACGAGATCGGTACCCGCTACAACGATGGCACCTGGGGCGGCGAGCTGACGGCGTTCTACATCGACTTCGACGACGAGCTGCAGTACATCAGCAACGACATCGGCTGGACCAACCTCGGCGCGACCAAGCACCAGGGCATCGAGGCCTCGGTGCACTACGACCTGTCGGCGCTGGACCCGCGCCTGGACGGCCTGAGCGCGAACGCCGGCTTCACCTACACCCGCGCCACCTATGAAGGCGAGATCCCCGGCTTCAAGGGCCGCGACCTGCCGTTCTACTCGCGCCAGGTGGTCAACGCCGGGCTGCGCTACCAGGTGAATCGCTGGACCTGGAACCTGGACGCCTTCGCCCAATCGAAACAGCGTGCGCCGGGTACCGGGATGAACGCCGATGGCAGCTTCAACGGCAACTACATCACCACGCCGAGCGCCGATGGGCAGTACGGCGACATTCCCGGCTACGTGACCTGGAGTGCCCGTGGTGGCTACGAGTTCGGCAAGGACCTGGCGAACCTGAAGCTGGGCGCGGGGGTGAAGAACATCTTCGACCAGCAGTACTACACCCGCTCCAGCGACAACAACTCGGGGATCTACCTGGGCGAGCCCAGGACCTTCTATGTGCAGGCCAGCGTAGGGTTCTGATTCTTTGGTTGTTTTGAGGGCCCTATCGCTGGCAAGCCGCTCCCCCAAGGTTCGCGGTGTATGCACTTGCCAGCGATGAGGCCCTCAGTCTTTACACAGCAGTCTCAGCAGGCGACACGATGCTGGTCTTGCCTCCTCTGGAGCGCCCCGAACTCAGGTACGCCGCAATGGATTCCTGGGTCACCTCCCCGAGAAACACCTTCTGTGCATCCAGCACCGGCAACCAGGCGCGGTTGAACTCGTACATCCGCGACAACAGGATGCGCAGGTGCTCGTCATGGGCCGCCGTGGCGTTGAACTCGCGCAGGAAATCTGCACAGCTGCCCTGCTGACGATGCAGGTCGCGGCGCCGCACATAGCCCAGCGCGCGGTTGTCGCCATCGGTCACCACCACGTACTTGCGGTCATGCTCGTCCATCAGCTCCAGGGCATCGGCCACCGGCATCTGCGGGCTGGCCGACGGCGCGTTGTCCGCGGCGTCCTCGGCGCGCACCAGCAACAGGCGCTTGAGGGTGCTGTCCTGGCCGACGAAGTTGCTGACGAAGTCGTCCGCCGGATGTGCCAGCAGGGTGTCCGGGTGATCGAGCTGGACCAGCTTGCCGGCGCGGAAGATGGCGATCTTGTCGCCCAGCTTGATCGCTTCGTCGATGTCGTGGCTGACCATGATCACGGTCTTGTTCAGCGCCCGCTGCATCTCGAAGAACTCGTTCTGGATCATCTCGCGGTTGATCGGGTCGACCGCGCCGAACGGCTCGTCCATCAGCAGCAGCGGCGCCTCGGCGGCGAGGGCGCGGATCACCCCGATGCGCTGCTGCTGGCCGCCGGACAGCTCGCGCGGGTAGCGCTGCAGGTACTGCTTGGGTTCCAGGCGGATCATGCTCATCAGCTCGCGCGCCCGCTCGTGGCATTTCTGCTTGTCCCAGCCGAGCAGGCGCGGGACCACGGTGATGTTTTCCTCGATGGTCATGTTGGGGAACAGGCCGATCTGCTGGATCACGTAGCCGATGCGCCGGCGCAGGGTCGTTTCGTCGAGGCCGGTGGTGTCCTCGCCGTTGATCAGGACCTTGCCCGAGGTGGGTTCGATCAGGCGGTTGATCATCTTCAGCGTGGTGCTCTTGCCGCAACCGGACGGGCCGAGGAACACGCAGATCTCGCCCTCGTTGACGGTCAGGCTGACCGCGTCGACCGCCTTGACCTCCTTGCCGTTGCTGTGAAAGGTCTTGGACAGGTTCTGGAGTTCGATCATTTGAGCAGTCCTTCTGGAGTCAGCGAACGTTGCAGGGCTTGCAGCAGCAGGTCGGCGAGGATGGCCAGGAGGCTCACCAGCACGGCGCCGACCAGCAGCATCGACATGTCGCTGCGGCTGATGGAGGTCAGGATGAGCACGCCGAGGCCGCCGGCGCCGATGGTGGCGGCGATGGTCATCACGCCGATGTTCATCACCACGGCGGTGCGCACCCCGGCGAGGATCACCGGCACGGCGATCGGCAGTTCGACCATGCGCAGGCGCTGGCCGAAGGTCATGCCGATGCCGCGGGCGGCTTCACGGATGCCCGGCTCGACGTTGGTCAGGGCCAGGTAGGTGTTGCGCATGATCGGCAACAGGGAATAGAGGAACACCGCGGTGATCGCCGGCAACGGGCCGAGGCCCTGGCCGAACTTCGAGTAGAACGGCAGGAGCAGGCCGAACAGGGCGATCGAGGGGACGGTCAGCAATACCGTGGCGCTGGCCTGCAGGGGGCCGGCGAGGCTGGGGAAGCGGGTCATCAGGATGCCCAGCGGCACGCCGACGAGGATCGCCAGGCCGACCGCGATGCCCACCAGGGTGACGTGCTGGCCGGTGAGGTGCAGCACTTGCGCCCAGTCCAGGTGGGCGAAGGTATCGAGCAGGTTCATTGATCAGCTCCTTGCAACGGATGCTCGCGCAGGAAGTCGTCGGCGACCTTGCCCGGGCTCTGGTGCTCGACATCGACCTTGGCGTTGAGCTGGCGCATGGTCTCGTCGTCGAGTTGCTCGGCCAGCGGTTTCAGCAGCGTGGCCAGCTCCGGGTTGGCATCGAGCACGGCTTTGCGCACCACCGGCGCGGCGGTGTAGTCGGGGAAGTAGTGACGGTCGTCTTCCAGCAGCTTGAGGTCGAAGGCGCTGAGGCGGCCGTCGGTGGTGTAGACCAGGCCGGTGAACACCTGGCCGTTGCGCAGTGCGGTGTAGACCAGGCCGGCGTCCATCTGGCGGATATCCTTGCGGGTGAACTGCAGGTCGTAGGTTTCGGTCAGGCCGGCGAGGCCGTCCGGGCGATTGGCGAACTCGGTGTCGAGGGCGAGGACGTGGGTCTTGCCCGCCTCGTCGCGCAGGACCTGGTTGAGCTGGCTGATGCTGGTCACCTGGGGGTAGGCCTCGGCGACCTTGCGCGGCAGGGCCAGTGCGTAGGTGTTGCTGAAGCGCGAGGGCGCAAGCCAGACCAGGCCCTTCTTCGCATCCAGCTCCTTGACCCGGGCGTAGGTGGCTTCGGCACTGGGCAGGCGCTCGTCGATATGGTTGTAGGACACCAGCGACACCCCGGTGTATTCCCAGACCATGTCCAGTTGGCCGCTTTCCTGGGCGCTGCGCGCCAGGCTGCTGCCCAGGCCGGCGGTGACGCTGACCTCGAAGCCGTGCTGGCGCAGGTAGCGGGCGGTGATCTCGGCGAGCACGGTCTGCTCGGTGAAGACCCGCGCGCCAATGCGGATCAGCGGTTTTTCGGCGGCCTGGGCAAATCCCGCGAACAGCAGGGCCGCGCCCAGGAACAAGGCGATTCTCTTCATTGTGGTCCCTCGGTCAGTGGGTCAGGCCGCGTTCCAGCCAGCGGCGGCTGCACTGGCTCACCAGCGCATCGAGCAGCAACGCCAGGGCTGCGGTACAGGCCGCACCCAGCAGCAGTTGCGGCTGGTTGTTCAGGGCGATGCCGGGGAAGATCAGGCTGCCCAGGCTGTTGGCGCCGATCAGGAACGACAGCGGTGCGGTGCCGACGTTGATCGCCAGGGCCACGCGCACGCCGCCGACGATGATCGGCACGGCGTTCGGCAACTCGACCTGGTACAGCGTCTGGCGCGGGGTCATGCCGATGCCGGTGGCGGCTTCCTTGAGCGAGGCGGGGACGTTTTTCAGGCCTTCGTAGGTGTTGCGCACGATGGGCAACAGCGAGGCGAGGAACAGCGCGAAGATCGCGGGGCCGGCGCCGATGCCGAGGATGCTCAGGGCGATGGCGAGAACGGCGAGGGGCGGGACGGTGTTGCCAATGTTGAAGACCTGCATGAAGCGTTCGGCGCGGTCGACCCTGTGCGGTCGACTCAGGGCAATGCCGGCGGGGATGCCCACGGCGAGCGCCGCCACCATCGACAGCAGCACCAGCATCAGGTGCGCCTGCAGGTAGAACCAGAGATCGGCGCGGTAGTGCGCGATCGTATCGATGCCGATCCAGTGGACCAGCAGGGCCAGGATGACGAGCGCGGCGGCCCATCCCATCAGCCCCTTGCCATAGCGTGCAGCCATAGGCGCGGACTCCTTTTTTCATCGTCGGCGCAGCGACGCCCGCGGGGGTCGCCATTCCGGGCGACGGGCAGTCGTTGCGCGAGTAGCAGCGCGCGTTTGTGCGCGCCATGAGCGAAACCTCGTCAGGCTCGTGTTGCCGGTGAAACATCCCCCGACCAGCGGTCAGCGACTTGGCATGAGCAAGGGAATGGACGTCTCCGTTGCGCTAAAGGTTCCCATCTGAGGCGGCATTTGGCCAGTGTTAATCCCTGGGGTGTAGGAAATTTCGCACGAGAAAGCAGCGTGATTCTGGCCTGGGGGCGTTGAAATACCTGCTGTCGGGCCGTTAGTCGCGAGGGGCAGCATTTACCTCCGTACTTCTTGCGAATAGTCGCTTGAGGGAATATTCCTTTGGAGGTATTTTTGAAATGGTCAGTCAGGCTGTGCCCGGAGTTTGCGGCCGAGTTTCGCGCTTACGAAGAGCGATTAAGAGAAGAGTTGATATCCCAGATGGAGTTGCTGGAGGTCGCAGGCCCAACGTTGGGGCGTCCGAGAGTCGACACCCTGAGTGGCTCCCGGTACTGCAACATGAAGGAACTGCGCTTTCGCTTCGATGATGGAGTGTGGCGTGTCGCTTTTGCCTTCGACCCTTCGCGCTGTGCGGTGTTGCTTGTGGCCGGTGACAAGGCTGGCGTGAACCAAGGGCGGTTTTATCAACGACTCATTAGCCAGGCGGATGAGCGTTTTGCCAGGCATTTGTCAGGAGAGGTCTAGATGTCCATAACACTTGATGAAATACGTGACAGCCTTTCTCCGGAAAGCAGAGCTCGCGTCCAGGCGCGAACCCGGGAGTTGCTTCGTGAGGAGATGACTTTGCAGGCGCTGCGCAAGGAGTTGGAAATCACCCAGGAAGATGTCGCTGAGCGGATGTCGATTCGACAGGCCAACGTTTCCAAGGTCGAGAAACGCAGCGACATGCGGATTTCCACCCTACGCAACTATCTGGAGGCGATGGGCGGTACGCTGGAGTTGGTGGTGCATATGCCCGGTCGGCCTCCAGTGACGCTGGAGGGGTTCAGCGAGAAGCCCTGCCTGGTCGAGTGACATGCCGGCCTGTACAGGGTAATCACGAAAGCGGGGACCCGATTTTGGTCCCCGCCCGACTTCAGGTATGATACCGCCCCTTTTTCAATCCCCAGTCAGGCGATTTCCCATGACCCACCAGGCCGCCGAAGTCGCGAAGCGCCGCACTTTCGCAATCATTTCCCACCCCGACGCCGGTAAGACCACCATCACCGAGAAGCTCCTGCTGATGGGCAAGGCGATCGCCGTCGCCGGTACGGTGAAGTCGCGCAAGTCCGACCGCCATGCCACTTCCGACTGGATGGAAATGGAGAAGCAGCGTGGTATCTCCATCACCACCTCGGTGATGCAGTTCCCCTATCGCGAGCACATGATCAACCTGCTCGACACCCCGGGCCACGAAGACTTCTCGGAAGACACCTACCGCACCCTGACCGCCGTCGACTCGGCGCTGATGGTGCTCGACGGCGGCAAGGGCGTCGAGCCGCGGACCATCGCCCTGATGGACGTCTGCCGCCTGCGCGACACGCCGATCGTCAGCTTCATCAACAAACTCGACCGCGATATCCGCGACCCGATCGAACTGCTCGACGAGATCGAGGCGGTACTGAAGATCAAGGCCGCGCCGATCACCTGGCCGATCGGCTGCTACAAGGACTTCAAGGGCGTCTACCACCTGGCCGAGGACTACATCGTGGTCTACACCCCGGGCCATGGTCACGAGCGCACCGAAGCGAAGATCATCGAGAAGCTGGACTCCGACGAGGCTCGCGCGCACCTGGGCGACCAGTACGACGGCTTCGTCGAGCAACTGGAACTGGTCCAGGGTGCCTGCCACGCGTTCGACCAGGACGAGTTCCTCAACGGCCAGCTGACCCCGGTGTTCTTCGGTACCGCACTGGGCAACTTCGGGGTCGACCATGTGCTCGATGCCGTGGTCGACTGGGCACCGCGCCCGCTGGCCCGGGTCGCCCACGAGCGTACCGTGGAGCCGGTGGAAGAGAAGTTCAGCGGCTTCGTGTTCAAGATCCAGGCGAACATGGACCCCAAGCACCGCGACCGCATCGCCTTCATGCGCATCTGCTCGGGCCGCTACGAGAAGGGCATGAAGATGCGCCACGTGCGCACCGGCAAGGACCTGCGCATCGGCGACGCGCTGACCTTCTTCTCCTCCGAGCGTGAGCAACTGGAAGAGGCCTGGGCCGGCGACATCATCGGCCTGCACAACCACGGCACCATCCAGATCGGCGATACCTTCACCGAAGGCGAGAGCCTGGGCTTCACCGGTATCCCGCACTTCGCCCCGGAGCTGTTCCGTCGCGTGCGCCTGAAGGACCCGCTGAAATCCAAGCAGCTGCGCCAGGGGCTGCAGCAGTTGGCGGAAGAGGGCGCGACCCAGGTGTTTTTCCCCGAGCGCAGCAACGACATCATCCTCGGTGCCGTCGGTGTGCTGCAGTTCGACGTGGTCGCCAGCCGCCTGAAAGAGGAATACAAGGTCGAGTGCGCCTACGAGCCGATCACCGTGTGGTCGGCGCGCTGGATCGCCTGCGATGACAAGAAGAAGCTGGAAGACTTCAAGAACAAGGCCATGGAAAACCTGGCGGTGGATGGCGGTGGGCACCTTACCTACCTGGCGCCGACCCGGGTCAACCTGTCGCTGATGGAAGAGCGCTGGCCGGATGTGAAGTTCCGCGCGACCCGCGAGCATCACTAAGAGCAGCCATAAGCTTCAAGCCATAAGCTACAAGAAAAAGCGGATCGCAGCCGGCCCCGCTTTTTCTTGCAGCTTGCAACTTGCAGCTTGCAGCTCCTGTCAGTTCCCCGCCTTGATACTGGTCCAGATCCTTGTCCTGATCCGGTCGATCTTCGCCGGCATCGCCTCCAGGGCATACAGCTTGCCCATCACGTCATCACCCGGATAGATCATCGGATTCGCCTTGAGCTGCGGGTCGACGATGGCATCCGCCTTGAGGTTGCCGTTGGCGTACTGCACGAAGTTGCTGATGTTGGCCATCACCTCCGGCTGCAACAGGTAGTTCATGTAGGCGTAGCCAGCCTTCTCGTCCGGGGCATCGGCCGGCATCGCCACCATGTCGAACCACATCGGCGCGCCTTCCTTGGGAATGGAGTAGCCCACCTTGACCCCGTTCTTCGCTTCCTCGGCACGGTTCTTCGCCTGCAGCACGTCGCCCGAGAAGCCCACCACCACGCACACGTCGCCATTGGCCAGGTCGCCGGTGTACTTCGAGGAATGGAAGTAGCTGATGTAGGGGCGCACCTTCATCAGCAGCTCCTTGGCCTTGTCGTAGTCCTTGGGATCCTGGCTGTGGTGCGGCAGGCCCAGGTAGTGCAGGGCGATCGGCAGCAGCTCGGGGCCGTTGTCCAGCACCGCGACGCCGCAGCTCTTCAGCTTGCCGATGTACTCGGGCTTGAAGATCAGGTCCCAGGAGTCCACCGGTGCGTTGTCGCCGAGCACCGCCTTGACCTTGTCGATGTTGTAGCCGATGCCGGTACTGCCCCACAGGTACGGGAAGCCGTGCTGGTTGCCCGGGTCGTTGACCTCCAGTGCCTTGAGCAGCACCGGGTTGAGGTTCTTCCAGTTGGGCAACTGGCTCTTGTCCAGCTTCTTCAGGGCGCCGCCCTGGATCTGCCGGGCCATGAAGTGGTTGGAGGGAAACACCACGTCGTAGCCGGAGTTGCCGGTCATCAGCTTGCCGTCGAGGGTTTCGTTGCTGTCGAAGACGTCGTAGGTGGGCACGATGCCGCTGGCCTGCTGGAAGTGCTTCAGTGTGTCCGGGGCGATGTAGCTGGACCAGTTGTAGATCTTCACCGTGTCGGCGGCGTTGGCCGCGCAGGCGGCCAGCATCAGGGGTGCAACAAGGATCTTGCGCATGTCCGGGTTACCTTTCTTTATCTGTTTTTATCGAAGGCAGCAGGCGATCAGCGGATCAGAAAATCAGTACGTAGGTCTTGCGCACGGTTTCCTGGATATCCCAGGTTCCGGTGCTGTTGGCCGGTAGCATCAGGGCGTCTCCGGCTTCTATGGTCATGGGTTCGCCACCGTCGGGGGTGAAGGTGCAGCGGCCCTTGATGAAATGGCAGAACTCCTGTTGCACGATCTGCCGCCGCCAGCGACCCGGGGTGCATTCCCAGATGCCGGTTTCCACGCCGTCGCTGCGCTCGACGCAGGTGACCGAGGTCACCGCGACGGGCTCGCCGAGCGGCACGGCGACCGGACTGGAGCTGTCCAGGGCGACGCTGTCGGTGTGTTTGAACTGGGTGATGCTCATGACGACGGGTTCCTCTGTGTGCGAAATCAGTTCATGAAGCCCTGCATCAGGTCCGCCAGCCCGCTGGCCATGCGCCGGCGCCAGGGCGGGCTGGCAGGGCTGGCGAGGGTGCGGTCCTCGAACACGAAGCTCTGGATGATGGCGTTGTAGCCCAGCCAGCGGAGCGGCTCCGGCGGCCAGCTGGCGAGGCTGGACAGGGCCCGGTTGTCGTGGACCCAAGGCTGCGCGGTGAGGGCGTTGTGCTGGCCGAGGATCAGCGCGGCGAGGGTGCGCCCGCCCAGGTTGGTGGCGCCGACCCCTTCGCCGCCGTAGCCGCCGGACAGGGCGATGCCGCGCTGGCGATCACACAGCATGTGCGGGCGGAAGCGCCGCGCCATGCCCAGGTTGCCGCCCCAGGAATGGGTGATGCGCACGTGCTTCAATTGCGGGAACAGTTCGCCGAACAGGTAGCGGCGCAGGTCGATCTCGGCCGGTTCGAGGCTGAAGTCCTCGCGCAGGCGTCCGCCGAAGCGATAGCCGCCGCGGGCACCGAACATCAGGCGATTGTCGCGGGTGCGCTGGCCGTAGGTGACCTGGCGGCTGTTCTCGCTGAAGGCCTGGCCTTCCTTCAGGCCGATCTCGTCCCACACCGAATCCGCCAGCGGCTCGGTCGCCACCAGCAGGCTCTGTACCGGCAACTGGTGCTTGCCCAGTGGCGGCAGGCTGGCGGCATAGCCCTCCACGGCAGGCACCACCCAGTGGCTGCGGATATTTGCCTGCGGCGTGCGCACCTGGCCCGGTTGCCAGTCGATGGCCGGGGTGTTCTCGTAGATCGCCACGCCGAGGCGTTCCACCGCGCGGGCCAGGCCACGGGCCAGTTTCGCCGGCTGTATGGTGGCGGTGTGCGGGCTGAAGATCGCGCCGTAGGCATTGCTGACGCGCAACTGGCCTTCCAGTTCCTCGGGGCGCAGCCAGCGGTAGTCGTCGGCGGTCATGCCCTGGCGATACAGGTCGTCGAGCCAGCTGCGCAAGCTCTTTTCCTGTTCCGGGTAACGCGCTGCGCAATACAGCACGCCGCCCTTGCGGTAGTCGCAGTCGATGCCTTCGCGGTCGAGCACGCGGCGGACTTCGTCGGGGATGTCGTGGAGCAGGTCGATGCTGTCCCGGCGTTGTTGCGGCGAGAGGGTGGCGAGCAGGCGATCGTCGCCGAGCATGTTGCCCATCAGCCAGCCGCCGTTGCGCCCGGAGGCGCCGAAGCCGGCGAACCGGGCCTCGATGATGGCGATGTTCAGGTGGGGCGCCTGCTGCTTGAGGTACCAGGCGGTCCACAGCCCGGTGTAGCCGGCGCCGATGATGCACACGTCGACATCGAGGTCCTGGCTCAAGGCCGGGCGCGGCTCGATCGCTTCGTCGAGCTGGTCCATCCAGAGGCTGATCGTGCGCCAGGCTTGCATCGGGTACCGCTCCCATCCGTTAAGGTCTGGGGCCGATCCTAGTGGCGGGCGGGGCGTGCTGTCTTACGTGCGTGCACGCAGGGAAATCTGCTTCACGTAGGCCTTGGGCGAGAGGCCGGTGTGTTCGCGGAAGCACTTGTAGAAGGCCGACAGCGAGTTGAAGCCGGCAGCGAAGGCCAGTTCGTCGACGGGCGCGGTGCGGTCGGCGCTGTCCAGGCCACCGAGCAGGTGCTGCAGGCGTGCCTGGTTGACGTAGCGATAGAAGCTTTGGCCAAGCACCTGGTTGAGCAGGTAGGAGATCTGGTTGCGGCTGTAGCCGCTCTCGTTGGCGACCCGCTGCAGGTCCAGTTCCGGGTCGAGATAGGGGCGCTGGCGCTGGAAGTAGTGCTCCAGGTCCTGGGCCATGGTGCTCAGCTGGCGCGGCGACAGGCCCAGGCGGCTGGTGGCCGGGCGCGGGCCGCCGCGGTTGCCGGGCTTGCCGTGCTGGCGGACCAGGGTGGCGTATTCGTTGACCCGCCAGATCAGCCCGTCCCTGACCGTGATCGCCTCGCTGGACTGGAAGGCCACCAGCCCGTCGCCGCCCTGCACGGTGACCTGGTACTGGATGAAGGCGGTGCAGCCGTCGACGCGGATGCGGTCGCTGTGGACGATGTCCTCGCCGGCCTCGTGGGGCAGGCAGGCGCGCACGTAGTCGCGCAACTCCGCATGGCCGAGGACGCGGTTCTGGAAGAAGTCGTGGTACTCGACGTCTGCGTGGTAGAGCGCCATCACCCCGTCGAGATCGCGGCGCATCCAGCAATGGTGGTAGCGCAGCACGGTGTCGGCGGTGATCGGGGTCTGTTCGGGGCCGTCGGGGAGGGAAGTCATCGCTCGATAGTGCTTCAGGGCCTCATCGCTGGCAAGCCAGCCCCCACACGGTGCTTGCCAGCGATGCCGGTGAATATTGCAGAAAGCCATCTGCCGGACCGGCTTTCCCGCATTTTGCACGGTCCTCAGACGCCCACCTACGGCCAACCCCCCGGTTTCATTACTCGTCATCATTTGAAACATTTGGCACGCCCACTGCACCAGCCCTCTCGTGAAAAGACCATTCGCTCACCGGAGAGGCAAACAGAATGATCACCAACGACGTTTCACCCGCTCTGGAAATCCCGAACCGTTCGGGCGTTTCCTGGGCGGCCATCTTCGCCGGCGCGGCGGCGGCGGCTGCCTTGTCATTGATCCTCGTGGTGCTCGGCGCCGGCCTCGGCTTCGCCGCGACCTCGCCGTGGGCCAATGAAGGCGCCAGTGCCAAGGCGCTGGGTATTTCCACGATCATCTGGCTGCTGCTGACCCAGATACTCGCCTCCGGGCTCGGCGGCTACATCGCCGGTCGGCTGCGGGTGAAGTGGGCCAACCTGCACGGTGACGAGGTGTACTTCCGCGATACCGCCCATGGCTTCCTGGCCTGGGCCGTGGCGACGCTGTTCGCCGCGCTGCTGGTGGTCGGCACCGTGGGTGGCATGGCCGGCACGGGTGTCCAGGCCGGGGCTGCGGTGGCGGCCAACAGCGATGCGTCGATGGGCTATTTCGTCGACAGCCTGTTCCGTGGCGACGGTCCGGCACCGGTCAGCGAGGATGCCGCCAACGGCGTGGCCGCGCGCATCCTGGCCCGCAGCGTGGCGCAGGACCGGGCGCTAACGCCGGAGGATCATGCCTACCTGTCGCAACTGGTGGCGCAACGTACCCGCCTGAGCCAGGCCGAGGCCGAGGCGCGGGTCGACCAGGTGTTCGCGCAGGTGCAGCAGGCCAAGGTCGAGGTCAAGCAGGCAGCGGACACCGCGACCAAGGTCGCGGCCTGGACGGCCCTGTGGACCTTCGTCGCGCTGTTGTGCGGGGCATTCTTCGCCAGCCTTGCGGCGCTGTATGGCGGTCGCCGTCGGGACCAGGTGCGCTGGCTGGAAGTTGAAACCGCGGCCTATGTGGCGCGGACCGCGCCGATTCGTTGAATCCAGAGGAGAGACATCATGCGTTCATTACTGCTGTGGTTCCTGGGTGTGCCGATTCCTGTGATCATTCTGATCGCCATCTTCATGCATTGAACACGGTTCCTGTGGGAGCGGGTAAACCCGCTCCCACAGGATTTTGTGTCAGCGCTGGGTGATCAGATCAGAGAAATTGCTCGGCGTAATGGCAGGCTACCTGGCGACTCTCCACCTTGCGAAACGCCGGCACTTCCTTGGCACAGCGCTCCGTCGCATGCGGACAGCGCTTGTGGAACGCGCAACCGTCAGGCGGATTCAGCGGGTTGGGCAACTCCCCGGCGATCCTGATCTTCGGCTTCAGCGGATCCGGGTGGATGGTCGGCGTCGCCGACAGCAGCGCCTGGGTGTAGGGGTGCAGCGGCTTGCTGTAGATAGCCTCCTTCGGCCCCATCTCCGCCGGCCGTCCCAGGTACATCACCAGCACTTCGTCGGCGACATGGCGCACCACCGCCAGGTTGTGCGAGATGAACACGTAGGCGGTGTTGAATTCCTTCTGCAGGTCCATGAACAGGTTGAGCACCTGGGCCTGGATCGACACGTCCAGCGCCGAGGTCGGTTCGTCCGCCACCAGCACCTTGGGTTGCAGCATCATCGCCCGGGCTAGGGCGATGCGCTGGCGCTGGCCACCGGAGAACATGTGCGGATAGCGCTGGTAGTGCTCGGGGCGCAGGCCCACCTGCTGCATCATCGCCTGCACCCGTTCGCGGCGCTGCGCCCTGGACAGCGAGGTGTTGATCAGCAGCGGCTCGGCAAGCTGGTCGCCGATCTTCTGCCGCGGGTTGAGCGAGGCATAGGGGCTCTGGAACACCATCTGCACGTCGCGGCGCAACTGCTTGCGTTCCTGCTTGCTGGCGCCGTTCACCTCCTGCCCGGCGATCTGCAACGAGCCGGACGACGGCTCCTCGATCAGGGTCAGGGCGCGGGCCAGGGTGGACTTGCCGCAGCCGGACTCGCCGACCACGGCCAGGGTCTTGCCGGCCTCCAGTTCGAACGACACGCCATTGAGCGCGCGTACGGTGGCGTAGCCCTTGAACAGGCCACGGGAAACTTCGTAGTGACGGGTCAGGTCACGGGCGGTCAGGACAACGCTCATCACGCCACCTCCTGGTTCAGCGGATAGAAGCAGCGCACCAGGCTGTGGGCCTGGGGATCGAGGCCGGGGCGCTGCTGGCGGCAGTTGTCGCGGACATACGGACAGCGCGGCGACAGCAGGCAGCCACTGGGCCGGTCATAGCGGCCAGGCACGATGCCGGGCAGGGTGGCCAGGCGTTCGGCGCCCTGGCTGTGCTCGGGAATCGCCGCCAGCAGCGCTTCGCTGTAGGGATGCGCCGGGACCTCGAACAGTTCCGGCACCCGGCCGACTTCCACGGCCTGGCCGGCGTACATCACGCAGACCCGCCGGGCGGTCTCGGCGACCACGGCGAGGTCGTGGGTGATCAGGATCAGCGCCATGTCCTGCTCCTTCTGCAGGTTCAGCAGCAGTTCCATGATCTGCGCCTGGATGGTCACGTCGAGGGCGGTGGTCGGTTCGTCGGCGATCAGCAGCTTGGGTTCGCCGGCAATCGCCATGGCGATCGCCACCCGTTGGCTCATGCCGCCGGAGAGCTGGTGCGGGTAGGCGTCGAGGCGGCTTTCCGGGGCCGGGATCTCGACCTTCTTCAACAGCTCCAGGGCCCGCTGGCGTGCTGCCTTGCCGCGCAGGCCGAGGTGCTGACGCAGCACTTCCTCGATCTGGAAGCCCACGGTGTAGCTGGGGTTGAGCGCGGTCATCGGGTCCTGGAAGACCATCGCCATGTCCTTGCCGACCACCTTGCGCCGTTGCCGGCCGCTGATCTTGAGCATGTCGTTGCCGTCGAAGGTCAGGGCGTCGGCGCTGATGCGCCCGGGCGGGTCGATCAGGCCCATCAGCGCCATCATGGTCACCGACTTGCCGGAACCGGATTCGCCGACGATGGCCAGGACCTCGCCCTTGTCCACGCTCAGGTCGAGGCCGTCCACCACCGGTACGGCAGTGGCATCGCCGAAGCGCACGTTGAGATTGCGGATTTGCAGAAGTGACATGGGCTTCTCCTCAGGCGGCATTCTTGAGTTTCGGGTCCAGCGCATCGCGCAGCCCGTCGCCCATCAGGTTGATTGCCAGCACGCTGAGCAAGATGGTCAGGCCGGGCAGGCTCACCACCCACCAGGCACGTTCGATGTAGTCGCGGGCCGAGGCCAGCATGGTGCCCCACTCGGGAGTGGGCGGCTGCACGCCGAGGCCGAGGAAGCCCAGGGCGGCGGCGTCGAGGATCGCCGAGGAGAAGCTCAGGGTCGCCTGCACGATCAGCGGCGCCATGCAGTTGGGCAGCACGGTGACGAACATCAGCCGCGGCAGGCTGGCGCCGGCCAGGCGTGCGGCGGTGACGTAGTCGCGGTTCAGTTCGCCCATCACCGCGGCGCGGGTCAGGCGCACGTAGGACGGCAGCGAGACGATGGCGATGGCGATCACCGTGTTGACCAGGCCGGGGCCGAGGATGGCGACGATGGCCACTGCCAGCAGCAGCGAGGGCAGGGCCAGCATCACGTCCATCAGGCGCATGATCGAGGCGCCCAGCGCGCTGGGGAAGAAGCCCGCCAGCAGGCCGAGGACGATCCCCGGGACCAGCGAGATGACCACCGACGACAGGCCGATCAGCAGCGACAGGCGCGAGCCCTGGATCAGCCGCGAGAGCAGGTCGCGGCCCAGCTCGTCGGTGCCGAGGAGGAACTGCCAGTTGCCGCCTTCCAGCCACACCGGCGGGGTCAGCAGGAAGTCGCGGTACTGCTCGCTGGGATCGTGCGGCGCCACCCACGGCGCGAACAGCGCGCAGAAGACGATCAGGCACATGAACAGCAAGCCGGCCACCGCGCCCTTGTTGCGCGAGAAGGCCTGCCAGAATTCCTTGTAGGGCGAGGGGTAGAGCAGGCTCTGGTCGATCGCCGGAGCCGGGGTCGGAGCGGGAGTATTCATGGCGTCGGCCTCAGCGCTGGTGACGGATGCGTGGGTTGGCCAGGCCGTAGAGGATGTCCACGACGAAGTTGACCAGGATGACCAGGCAGGCGATCAGCAGGATGCCGTTCTGGACCACGGGGTAGTCACGGGCACCGATGGCTTCGATCAGCCACTTGCCGATGCCCGGCCAGGAAAAGATGGTTTCGGTGAGCACCGCGCCGGCCAGCAGGGTGCCGACCTGCAGGCCGAACACGGTCAGTACCGGGATCAGCGCGTTGCGCAGGCCGTGGACGAACACCACCCGCGCCGGCGACAGGCCCTTGGCCCGGGCGGTGCGGATGTAGTCCTCGCGCAGTACTTCGAGCATCGACGAGCGGGTCATCCGCGCGATCACCGCCAGCGGGATGGTGCCGAGGACGATGGCCGGCAGGATCAGGTGCATCAGGGCGTCCTTGAACGCGCCTTCCTCGTCGCTGAGCAGGGTGTCGATGAGCATGAAGCCGGTCTTCGGCTCGATGTCGTAGAGCAGGTCGATGCGTCCGGATACCGGGGTCCAGCCCAGGTTCACCGAGAAGAACATGATGAGGATCAGGCCCCACCAGAAGATCGGCATCGAGTAGCCGGTGAGGGACAGCCCCATCACCCCGTGGTCGAACAGCGAGCCACGCTTGAGCGCAGCGATGACCCCGGCCAGCACCCCGGTGATGCCGGCGAACAGCAGGGCCATCATGGCCAGTTCGAGGGTGGCGGGGAACAGCGCGAGGAACTCGTGCCACACGCTCTCGCGGGTCCGCAGCGATTCGCCCAGGTCGCCCTGGGCCAGCTTGCCGACGTAATCCAGGTACTGCTCGGGCAAGGGCTTGTTCAGGCCCAGCCGTTCCATGGCCTGCGCGTGCATTTCAGGGTCGACCCTGCGCTCGCCCATCATCACTTCCACCGGGTCCCCCGGTATCAGCCGTATGAGTGCGAAGGTCAGCAAGGTAATGCCGAAAAAGGTCGGGATCAGCAATCCCAGACGCCGGGCAATGAAACTCAACATCTTCTGGTGTTCCTCGTCAGCCGTCAGGCGTGCCCGCTGTCCCCGGGTAGGGTGGGCGGGCCTCGTTATTGTTCTACTTCACCAGGGTGGTGGCGAAGTTATTGTTGGTCAGGGGGCTGATGATGTAGCCCTCGACGTTCCGACGCATGGCCGTGAACATCTTCGGATGGGCCATGGTTATCCATGGCCGGTCCGCATCGTACACGGCCAGGGCCTCGTTATAGAGCGCTTCCCGTTGTTTCGGGTCGATCACCTGGCGGGCTTGGGTGATCAGCGCCTGAAATTTCTCGTTACACCACCGAGCATAGTTCTCGCCATTCTTCACCGCCTCGCAGCTGAGCAGCGGGGTCAGGAAGTTGTCCGGGTCGCCGTTGTCGCCGGCCCATCCGGTGGACACCATGTCGTGCTCGCCGTTCTTGGCGCGGCGCAGCATCTCCGCCCACTCCATGACACGGATATCGACTTTCAGGCCGATCTTCGCCAGGTCGGCCTGGAGCATTTCCGCGCTCAGCCGCGGGTTGGGGTTGGTCATGCCGCCGCCGTTGCGGGTGAACAGGGTCAGCACGGTGCCGGGCGGCACGCCGGCCTCCGCGAGCAGGGCACGGGCCTTGTCGAGGTCGCGGGGTGGATTCCGGTTGTCGTGGTTGTAGCCGATCATCGTCGGCGGGTAGGGGTTCACCGCCAGCAGCGCGTTGCCCTTGCCGAACAGCTGGTCGACGTGGGTCTGGCGGTCGAAGGCGATGTCGATGGCCTTGCGCACGCGCACGTCGTTGAGGAACGGGTGCTCGGTGTTGAAGGCGATGTAGCCGATGATCAGCGCTTCCAGCTCGGCGACCTTGAGCATCGGGTCCTGCTTGATCGCCGGCACGTCGTCGGGCTTGGGGTAGAGGGCGATCTGACATTCGTTGGCGCGCAGCTTCTGCAGGCGCACGTTGTTGTCGCTGGCGATGGCGAACACCAGGCTTTCGCTCGGCGGCGCGCCGCGGAAATAGTCGGGGTTGGCCTTGTAGCGCACCTGCGCGTCCTTGACGTAGCGCTGGAAGATGAACGGCCCGGTGCCCACCGGCTTGCTGTTGAGGTCGCCGGTGCGGTCGGCGGCGAGCAACTGGTCGCCGTACTCGGCGGAGTAGATCGAGGTGAAGGCCATGGCCAGGTCGCGCAGGAACGGCGCCTGTGGCTGGCCGAGGGTGAACACCACGGTGTGCTCGTCGGTCTTCTCGACGCTTTTCAGCAGGTCGCGAAAGCCCATGCTCTCGAAGTAGGGGAAGCCGATGCTGGTCTTGTCGTGCCAGGGATGCCCGGGGTCGAGCTGGCGCCGGAAGCTCCACAGCACATCATCGGCATTGAACTCGCGGGTCGGGGTGAACCAGGGGGTGGTGTGGAACCTGACGCCCCGGCGCAGGTGGAAGGTGTAGGTCAGGCCGTCGTCGCTGATCTCCCAGCGTTCGGCCAGCGACGGCTGGATCTCGGTGGTGCCGGGCTTGAAGTCCACCAGGCGGTTGAACAGGGTTTCGGCGGCGGCGTCGGCGGTCACCGCGGTGGTGTACTGGACCATATCGAAGCCTTCCGGGCTGGCTTCGGTGCAGACCACCAGGGGGCGTGCCCAGAGGCTCGCCGAGGCGCCGAGCATCAGGGCGGCCAGGGCGGCGTGCAGGGGGAGTGCTTTCATCGGCATGTCCTTTGTCGGTTCCTGGCCGGGCGACGACCGCGGTCGCCGCCCGGGACCTGCTTAGAGGATGTTGAACGGAATGGTGGTCACGACCCGCAGTTCGTCGACGTTGCCGTCGATCTGCGCCCGCGAGGCACGGTGCGCGGTGTAGGTCGCGCGGATGTTGCTGGCCTGCAGCGGGCCGCTCTGCACCACGTAGCTGGCGCCGATCGACCACTCCTTGTGATGCTCGCCGTCGAGATTGCGTACATCGTAGCCGTTGCCCTTGTAGTGGGTACCGTCGATGCCCCAGCCGCGCGCGGTATAGGCGTTCAGGCGCAGCCCCGGCACGCCGAAGCCGGCCAGGTCGAGCACGTAGCCGAACTGCAGCGACTTCTCGTTGGGCCCGTTGTAGTCGGAGAACAGCGAGTTGGCGAGGAAGATCGCGTTGGTGTCGTGCACGTAGTCGAAGTACTCGTCGCCGCTGACCTCCTGGTAGGCCAGGGTGAAGCTGTGGGCCTGGTGCGCGAGGGTGAACGACAGGCTGAAGGTGTCGTTGTCGATCGGGCCCAGTCGGGCCGCGCCGGTGTCGCGGGTGCCGTACCAGTTGAAACCGGTGGTCAGGCCCAGGGTGCCGCGGTCTCCCAGTTCATGGGAGGCACCGACGTAGTACTGGTTCCAGATGTCCTCGACATGGCCGGCATACAGGCTGGTGGTCAGGCTGCGCAGCGGCTGGTAGTTGAGGCCGGCGAGGCTGACCCGGTCGCTGTAGGCGTCGAGGGCCGAGTATTCCGTGCGGAACTGGCTGCGGCCCTGCTCGGTGCGGGTCGAGACCCGGGTGAAGCTGCCGAGGTCGAAGGACAGGTTGTCGAACTCGGCGCTGTGCACGGCGACCCCGTCGAAGCTGGACGGCAGGGCGCGGTTGCCGATGTAGGCGAACACCGGGGTGTTGATCGACTGCCGGCCGGCGGTGAGGGTGGTGTTGGACACCCGCGCCTGCAGGTTGGCCAGGCCGAGCTTGCTCCACTGGCCGATGACGTCGCCGTCGCTGTGGGTCAGGGTGCGGTTGTTCGGCCCGGCGACCGCGGCGCGTCCGCGCTCCAGGGCGATGGCGTTGTAGGCCGTGACCTGGGTGGCGAAACCGAGCGTGCCCTGGGTGAAGCCCGAGCTGTAGTCGAGGATGGTACCCTGCACCCAGTTGTCGCGGCTGTGGGTGGCATGGCGGCTGCCATCGCCCTTGGTGTAGCGGAACAGCGGGCCCTTGGTCGCTCGCTCGCGGGCATACCAGTTGCGGGTCGAGCCGGACAGGCGCTGGTCTTCGATGAAGCCCTTGGCCTCGGCCTGGGCGCTGGTGTTCTTCAGCGCCAGCGGCAGGTAGTCGTGACTGACGGCGCCGGCGTGGGCGAGACCGGTGAGGCTGCCCAGGGACAGGGCGATTACGGAAGTGAGTCGTTTCAAGGCGAAGTTTCCTTTCTTGTTCTTTTCAGTGGACCGGCAGGGCTCGTGGACCCGCCGGCCAGTGCAATGGAGCGAGGCCGGGTAGGCGAGGCTCCGTCTCGAGTCGGTCAGTCGATGCCGACATCGCGGAACGTGGTCTTGCCGAACGGGCTCACCCGGTAGTCCTGCACCCGCGTGCTCACCGGCTGGGCGACGGTGGAGTGGGCGATGGGGGTGATCGGCACGTTCTGCTTGATGTAGTGCTGGGCCTGGCGGTACAGCTCGCTGCGTTGCTCGCGGTCGCTGGTGCTCTTGGCCTTTTTCATCAGGGCGTCGTATTCGGGGTCGCACCACATGGAATGGTTGTGGCTGCCGATCGCATCGCAGCTGTACAGGGTGCCGAGCCAGTTGTCCGGATCGCCGTTGTCGCCCGTCCAGCCGATCAGCAGGGTGTCGTGCTCGCCGTTCTTGGCGCGCTTGAGGTACTCGCCCCATTCGTAGCTGACGATGTTGACCTTGAGCCCGAGCTTGCCCCAGTCGTCCTGGAGCATCTGCGCCATCAGGCGCGCGTCGGGGTTGTAGGGACGTTGCACGGGCATGGCCCACAGGGTTATCTCGGTACCGTCCTTGACCCCGGCGTCGCGCAGCATCTGCCTGGCCTTTTCCAGGTCGCGCGGGGTGTCGGCGATGCGCTCGTCGTAGGACCACTGGGTCGGCGGCATGGTGTTCACCGCCACCTGGCCGGCGCCCTGGAACACGCTCTTGATGATCGCTTCCTTGTCCACCGCCATGTCCAGGGCCTGGCGCACTTCCAACTGGTCGAACGGCTTGTGCCGGGTGTTGTAGGCGATGTAGCCGAGGTTGTAGGCGGGCTTCTCGATCAGGTCGATGCTTTCGTTGCGGCGCAGGGTCTCGAGGTCGGCGGGGCGGGGGTGGATGCTCACCTGGCATTCGCCCTTGATCAGCTTCTGCACGCGCACGGACGGGTCGACGTTGATGGAGTAGATCAGGCTGTCCAGCTTGACCTGGTCCGGCGCCCAGTACTCGGTGTTGCCGCGATAGCGGATCTGGGTGTCCTTCTGGTAGCGGTTGAACACGAAGGGGCCGGTGCCAATGGGCTTGTGGGTGATGTCCGACGGAGTACCGCGGGCCAGCAGGTGTTCGGCGTATTCGGCGGAGAGCACCGAGGCGAAGCTCATGGCCAGGTTCTGCAGCAGGGTCGCGTCGGGGTGGTTGAGGGTGAAGGTCACGGTCATGGGACCGGTCTTCTCCACCTTGGCGATGGTCTTGTCCATGCCCATGGCGTTGAAGTACGGGAATACCGTGCCATAGGCCAGGCGGAAGGGGTGGGTCGGGTCGAGCATGCGGTTGAAGGTGAAGACCACGTCGTCGGCGTCGAATTCGCGGCTCGGGGTGAAACCTGCATTGCTGTGGAACTTCACCCCCGGACGCAGGTTGAAGGTGTACACCAGGCCATCGTCGGAAATGCTCCAGTCGGTGGCCAGGGAGGGCTCCACCACGGTGGCCCCGCGCTCGAACTCCACCAGGCGGTTGTACAGCGGTTCGGACACGTCGTTGTCGGTGCCGCTCTGGTACTGGGCGGTATCGAAGCCGGAAGGGCTGCCCTCGGAGCAGAACACCAGGCTGCCCTTGGCCAGGCCGAGGGGCGAATGGGCCAGCAGGCCGGCCCCGAGCAAGGCGGCGAAGAGAGACGTCTTACGCATGGGAATTCCCTGTCTTGTCGTCGTTATTGGAAGTTTCCGCGGCACATGGCGAATCCTCGCTCACGCGTCGCGGCGCCGGTCCCAAGGTAAGTGGGCGAAAGGCGTCCGACGAGGTACACAAGGTGCAAATTGGGGTAGGAGGTTTCTGAGTGAATCGTGGAAATTTCAGCGGGTAGCCGGCGACCCATCCACGCAGCGACTCGTCCGGTCCTTTCAGGGCCCCGGCGCATGCAGGCATGCGACCGGGGCCGAGCCTGCAGCTACGGCTTCAGGCTGACGCCATTGAAGTCGTTGAGGGCGAACGGACTGATCTTGAAGTCCTCGACGTTCTTGCGCATGGGTTGGTAGACCGTGGAGTGGGCGATCGGGGTGATCGGCACCTGGTCCTTGAGGATGTGCTGGGCCTGCTTGTACAGCTCGGTGCGCTTGGCCTGGTCGGGAATGCGCTTGGCGTCCTTGACCAGCTTGTCGTAGTCGGTGTTGCACCAGTGCGAGAAGTTGTTGCCGTTGACCGCGTCGCAGCCGTACAGGGTGCCGAGCCAGTTGTCCGGGTCACCGTTGTCGCCGCTCCAGCCGATCAGCATGGCGCCGTTCTCGCCGTCCTTGGCGCGCTTGATGTACTCGCCCCATTCGTAGCTGACGATCCGCGCCTTGATGCCGACCTTGGCCCAGTCGGACTGGATCATCTCGGCCATCAGCTTGGCGTTGGGGTTGTACGGCCGCTGCACCGGCATGGCCCACAGGGTGATCTCGGTGCCTTCCTTGATCCCGGCTTCCTTCAGCAGGGCCTTGGCTTTTTCCGGATCGTAGGCGGTGCCCTTGATGGTCTCGTCATAGGACCACTGGGTCGGCGGCATGGCGTTGACCGCCAGTTGCCCGGCCCCCTGGTACACCGAATCGATGATCTGCTGCTTGTTCACCGCCATGTCCAGGGCCTGGCGCACCTTGAGCTGGGCCATGGGGTTGGGCTCGTTGCTGCCCTTGATCTTGTCCATCACGTTGTAGGCGATGTAGCCGAGGTTGAAGCCGGCCTGGGACGGCATCTGCAGGTTCGGGTCGGCCTTGAGCGTCTCGAGGTCGGCCGGACGCGGGAACAGGGTGACCTGGCACTCGTTCTTCTTCAGCTTCTGCATGCGCACCGAGGCGTCGGTGGTGATGGCGAAGATCAGGTTGTCGATCTTCACCTCGTCCGGCAGCCAGTAGTCCTTGTTGCCCTTGAAGCGGATCTGCGCGTCCTTCTGGTACTTGCTGAACACGAACGGACCGGTGCCGATCGGCTTCTGGTTGATGTCCGCGGCCTTGCCCTGCTTGAGCAACTGCTCGGCGTATTCGGCGGACTGGATCGAGGCGAAGCTCATGGCGATGTTCTGGATGAACGCGGCGTCGACCTCGGCGAGGCTGAACCTGACGGTGTGCTCGTCGAGCTTCTCGACCTTCTTGATGTTCGCGTCCATGCCCATGTCGGTGAAGTACGGGAACTCGGTGGGGTACGCCTTGCGGAACGGCATTTCCTTGTCGAGCATGCGGTTGAAGGTGAACAGCACGTCGTCGGCGTTGAACGACCGGGTCGGCTTGAAGTAGTCGGTGCTGTGGAACTTCACCCCTTCGCGCAGGTGGAAGGTGTAGGTCAGGCCGTCCTCGGAGACGTCCCAGCTGGTGGCCAGGCCAGGGATGACCTTGGTCCCGCCGCGCTCGAACTGGGCCAGGCGGTTGAAGACGGTTTCGGACGAGGCGTCGAAGTCGGTTCCGGTGGTGTACTGGGCGGGGTCGAAGCCGGCGGGGCTGCCCTCGGAGCAGTACACCAGGTTGGATGCGGCCTGTGCGGCGGGGGTGGCGGCGAGCAGACCGGCGCCGACGAGGAACGGAATGACTGCGGTTTTCAGCATGGTGGCCTCATTGTTGTCATTTTTGGGTGAGGGCGGCCTCGTGAGCCGACCCGAGGATACTTATGCAGGTGCTGTACCCGATGCAATGCTTGAGGATAGCTGTTCGCAGTAATTTCGGAACGTTCGTACAGGAATGTCGCGTTTGTATAATTTTCTCGATGTTGAACGTTTGCGTCTGGTGAAATCAGCGAAATTAAATAACGAAAACGGCCCCATCAGGGGCCGCTTCGGTGGTGCGGGAAGGGGTTACATCTGCACTTCGATGGTGCCCTCGGCGTTGACGCTGACCTCGGTGGTCCCCGCCTCGACCTGCGGCGCCGCGGCGCCCTCGGCATCCATGCTGGCCTTCATCATCATCGGTGCCCGTGCGTAGGGATGCGGATAGCCACTGCTGTTGAGGTTCAGGCTGACCACCTTGTAGCCCTTGCCGCCCAGCGCCTCGGTGGCGATCTGCGCACGCGCCTTGAAGGCATCGACCGCATCCTTGATCAGGGCGTCCTCGCTGGCCTTGCGCGTGGCCGGGGCGATGGCGAAGTCCATGCCGCCCATCTTCAGTTGCTGCAGCAACTCGCCGGTCAGCTTGGACAGGGCCGGGAAATCGGCGCTTTCCAGGCGCAGCTCGGCGCGCTCGCGCCAGCCGGTGATCTTCTGGCCCTTGTCGTCATAGATCGGGTAGGCGTTGCGGCTGCCCTGGCTGATCTTCACGTCCTTGACCTGGCGCGCCTGTTCCAGGGCCTTGTTCAGGGTGGTGGTGATCTCGGCGGCCAGCTTGGCCGGGTCGCTGTTCTGCGCTTCGCTGTACAGGGTCACGACCATCAGGTCGCGGGCGACTTCCTTGCTGGCTTCGGCGCGCAGGGAGACCTGGTTGTAGCGCGGCTCGTCCGCCAGCACGGGAAGGCTGAGCAGGACACTGGCGGCCAGCAGGGCCTTGGCGCTACGGCGTGGGGTATGCATGTGCGACTCCTTGAAGAATGGGCGTGGCCGAGACGATCCTGTGCCACGCAGACCCGATCTGACCTTGAAAGTAGCACCAAGGTTCCATATAGCCACCATTGAGTCCGGCGCGGTGTGGCGAGTTGCCGCATCGCTGCAGCCGAAGGTGCCGCTTGGCGTATACTCGCCGGGTTTACCAGGAGCACTCATCAGGAGAGCTCATGCTCGCGCCGGTCAAAATGCACATGCTGTCTGCCACTCGCCAGAACCTCTGGCGCCTCACCTTCATCCGCACCCTGGTGCTGGCCGCCCAGGCCGGTTCGGTGGGCGTCGCCTACTGGACCGAACTGCTGCCGCTGCCCTGGCTGGCGCTGAGCGTCACCCTCGGTTTCTCCATGGTCCTGTGCCTGGTCACCGCCTTGCGGCTGCGTGCCTCGCTGCCGGTCACCGAGCTAGAGTACGCGGTACAGCTGGCGTGCGACCTGCTGATCCACAGTGCCCTGCTGTATTTTTCCGGCGGTTCGACCAACCCCTTCGTCTCCTATTACCTGGTGCCGCTGGCGATCGCCGCGGTGACCTTGCCCTGGGTCTACTCGCTGATCCTCTCCGGCATCGCCCTGGTGGCCTACACCTTGCTGCTGGTGCAGTTCTATCCGCTCGACACCTTCCCCATGGCCCGGGAAAAGATGCAGATCTACGGCATGTGGCTGAGCTTCGCCCTGGCCGCGGCGGTGATCACCTTCTTCGCCGCGAAGATGGCCGAGGAACTGCGTCGCCAGGAGCAGTTCCAGGCCCGGCGCCGCGAGGAAAGCCTGCGTGACGAACAATTGCTGGCCGTGGCGACCCAGGCCGCCGGTGCCGCCCACGAACTGGGTACGCCGCTGGCGACCATGAGCGTGCTGATCAACGAGATGCGCCAGGACCACACCGATCCGCTGCTGCAGGACGACCTCGCGGTGCTCCAGGAACAGGTCAAGCAGTGCAAGCACACCCTGCAGCAACTGGTGCGCGCCGCCGAGGCCAACCGGCGCATGGCGGTGGAAGAACAACCGGTGACCTTCTGGATGGACGAGGCGCTGAACCGCTGGCACCTGATGCGTCCGGAAGCCAGCTACCGCTTCCAGCGCCTCGGCCAGGGGCTGGTGCCGCACCTTTCGCCACCGCCGGACCTGACCCAGGCGTTGCTCAACCTGCTGAACAACGCCGCCGATGCCTGCCCCGATGGCCTGGAGGTGCACCTGGACTGGGACGCTTCCGACATCGTCATCAGCATCCGCGACCATGGCCCCGGCGTGCCGGTGGCCATTGCCGAGCAGATCGGCAAACCTTTCTTTACCACCAAGGGCAAGGGCTTCGGCCTCGGCCTGTTCCTGAGCAAGGCCAGCGTTACCCGTGCTGGTGGCTCGGTAAAACTCTATAGTCACGAAGAAGGCGGCACGCTGACCGAGCTGCGCTTGCCGCGTGACGCGCGAGGAGACGTGTGATGACTGATGAAATCCAGGTTGAAGGTGAAGAACTGCCGCACCTGCTGCTGGTCGACGACGACGCGACCTTTACCCGGGTGATGGCCCGTGCCATGAGCCGCCGCGGTTTCCGCGTCAGCACCGCGAGTTCCGCGGAAGAGGGCCTGGTCCTGGCCCAGCAGGACGTGCCGGACTACGCCACGCTGGACCTGAAGATGGAAGGCGACTCCGGCCTGGTGCTGCTGCCCAAGCTGCTGGAGCTGGACCCGGAGATGAAGGTGGTGATCCTCACCGGCTACTCCAGCATCGCCACCGCGGTCGAGGCCATCAAGCGCGGCGCCTGCAACTACCTGTGCAAGCCGGCGGATGCCGATGACGTGCTGGCGGCGCTGGCGTCCGAGCATGCCGACCTGGATACCCTGGTCCCGGAAAACCCGATGTCGGTGGATCGCCTGCAGTGGGAACACATCCAGCGCGTGCTGACCGAGCATGAAGGCAACATCTCGGCGACGGCGCGGGCACTGGGCATGCACCGGCGGACCTTGCAGCGCAAGCTGCAGAAGCGGCCGGTCCGGCGCTGACCTGTCTGCATTGGGGCCGCTTCGCGGCCCTTCGCGAGCAAGCTCGCTCCCACGACGAGTTTGCTGAGCCCTTTCTGTGGGAGCGAGCTTGTCGGGGCGCCGAACCGTCGCGAAAAGCTGCGAAGCGGCCCCAGAAATCTGTGTTTTTGCCGCAATTCATCCGGAATGCCCCATCCCTGAGCCTTGCACTGGCGTATCATTAGGCGCCTAACGACAGGCCACGGAACACGCCCCGCATGCTCGCCTTATTCATCCAGACCCTGAACATCACCGCACCGGTCTTCGCGATGCTGTTCATGGGCGTGCTGCTGCGTCGCATCGACGCCATCAACGACAACTTCATCCAGGTCGCCTCGTCGCTGGTGTTCAACGTGTGCATGCCGGCGCTGCTGTTCCTCGGCATCTATCACGCCGACCTCGATGCCGCGGTCAAGCCCGGCCTGCTGCTGTACTTCATCGCCGCCACCTTCGGCAGTTTCGCCTTGGCCTGGCTGATTGCCATCTGGCGCTGCCCCAAGGAAGATCGCGGTATCTACACCCAGGGTGCGTTCCGCGGCAACAACGGGGTGATCGGCCTGGCGCTGGCGGCCAGCATGTACGGCGACTACGGCATTTCCCTCGGGGCGATCCTCGCCGGGCTGGTGATCCTGCTCTACAACTCGCTGTCGGTGGTGGTGCTGGCGGTGTACAGTCCGACGCTGAAATCGGACCCGTGGAGCATCTTCAAGAGCATCCTGCGCAACCCGCTGATCATCAGCGTGCTGCTGGCGACACCGCTGGCCTATGCCAAGCTGGCATTGCCCAACTGGCTGCTGACCTCCGCCGACTACATCGCGCAGATGACCCTGCCGCTGGCGCTGATCTGCATCGGTGGCACCCTGTCGCTGGCGTCGTTGCGCGCCAGTGGGCGGATGGCGGTGAGCGCGAGCCTGGTGAAGATGGTCTGGCTGCCCCTGGTGTTTACCTTCGGCGGCTGGCTATGCGGCTTTCGCGGGGCGGAACTGGGGATCCTGTTCCTTTACATTGGCAGCCCCACGGCGGCGGCCAGCTATGTGATGGCGCGCTCCTCCAACGGCAACCATGAGCTGGCGGCCTCGATCATCGTGATTACCACCCTGGCTGCCGCTGTGACAACCAACATCGGAATATTCCTATTGCAGTGGGGCGGATGGATCTAGATCCTGTGCGCCCTTACAACAACATCAACACTGCCTCTTACGCCTGAGGACACTTCATGCAAGACCAGATCACGCCCGAGCGCCTGCATCGCGGCCTGAAAAATCGTCATATCCAGCTGATCGCCCTGGGCGGGGCGATCGGCACCGGCCTGTTCCTGGGGATCGCCCAGACCATCCAGATGGCGGGCCCGTCGGTCCTGCTGGGCTACGCCATCGCTGGCCTGATCGCCTTCTTCATCATGCGCCAGCTCGGCGAGATGGTGGTGGAGGAGCCGGTTTCCGGGACCTTCAGCCACTTCGCCCACAGCTACTGGGGGCCGTTCGCGGGCTTCATGTCCGGCTGGAACTACTGGGTGCTGTACGTGCTGGTGGGCATGGCCGAACTGACGGCCGTGGGCATCTACGTGCAGTACTGGTGGCCGGACTTCCCGACCTGGGCCACGGCGGCGGTGTTCTTCGTCATCATCAACCTGATGAACGTCAGCCAGGTGAAGGTCTATGGCGAGATGGAGTTCTGGTTCGCCCTGATCAAGGTCGCGGCGATCCTCGCCATGATCGGCTTCGGTGGCTACCTGCTGCTCAGCGGCAATGGCGGTCCGGACGCCAGCGTGGCCAACCTGTGGCAGCACGGCGGGTTCTTCCCCAAAGGGGTGACCGGGCTGATGATGGCCATGGCGGTGATCATGTTCTCCTTCGGCGGCCTGGAACTGGTGGGCATCACCGCCGCCGAGGCCGACAACCCGCGCCACAGCATCCCGCGCGCGACCAACCAGGTGATCTACCGCATCCTGCTGTTCTACGTCGGAGCCCTGGCCGTGCTGCTGGCGCTGTACCCGTGGCAGAAAGTGGTCGATGGCGGCAGCCCGTTCGTGATGATCTTCCACGACCTGAACGCCGACGTCGTCGCCACCGTGCTCAACCTGGTGGTCCTGACCGCCGCGCTGTCGGTGTACAACAGCTGCGTGTACTGCAACAGCCGCATGCTGTTCGGCCTGGCGACCCAGGGCGACGCACCGAAGAAGCTGCTCAAGGTCAACGCCAAGGGCGTGCCGCTGGTGGCGCTGGGCATCTCCGCGCTGGCCACCGGCCTGTGCGTGGTCATCAACTACTTCATGCCGCGTGAGGCCTTCGGCCTGCTGATGGCGCTGGTGGTGTCGTCGCTGGTGATCAACTGGGGGATCATCAGCATCACCCACCTGAAATTCCGCAAGGCCAAGGCGGCGGCCGGCCAGGAAACCTTCTACAAGAGCCTGGGCTACCCGCTGACCAACTACCTGTGCCTGGCGTTCCTCGCCTTCATCCTGGTCATCATGTGGCAGACCGAAGGCATCCGCATTTCCGTCGAACTGATCCCGGTCTGGCTGGCGGTGTTGTGGGTCGTCTTCAAGCTGACCAAGGGTCGCAAGGCCAACGCCTGACGACCCTGTCCGGGACGTGATCGATCAGCCTTGCTGCTGCCAGGCGTCGATCACTTCCTGGGCCGCGCGGAACGCATCGATCGCCGCCGGCACGCCCGCATAGACTGCGCAATGCAGCAGGGCTTCACGAATCTCTTCCACCGTACAGCCATTGTTCAATGCGCCGCGCACGTGGCCCTTGAGTTCCTGCGGGCACTTGAGCGCGGTCAGGGCGGCCAGGGTGATCAGGCTGCGGGTCTTCAGCGGCAGGCCTTCGCGGCTCCAGACACTGCCCCAGGCGTGTTCGTTGACGAACGCCTGCAGTGGTGCGGTGAAGTCGGTGGCATTGCCCAGCGCGCGGTCGACGAACACGTCGCCCATGACCTGGCGGCGAACCTGCTCGCCGGTTTTCTTGCTATCGCCCATCGTGTTTTCCTTAGTGTTGGCGGCGCCAGGCGCGCAGGGTCGTATACGTCAGCAGCAACCCCAGGACTGGCAGGACATAGAACAGCATCAGCTGTTCCAGGCGGTTGGCCAGCGGCATGCCGGTGGTGAAGGCCACCACGTGCAGGCCGTAGGCCAGGTACAGGCAGAGGAACACCAGGCCTTCGGCGCGGGTGACCCGATAGCCGGAGTAGAACACCGGCAGGGTCAGCACGGCGACGCCGAGCATCACCGGCAGGTCGAAATCCAGGGCATTGGGCGAGATGGACAACGGTTCCGGGGTCAGCACCGCCGTCAGACCGAGCACCGCCAGCAGGTTGAACAGGTTGCTGCCGATCACGTTGCCCACGGCGATCTCCCGTTCGCCGCGGATCGCGGCGATCAGCGAGGTGGCCAGTTCCGGCAGCGAGGTGCACACGGCGACCACGGTCAGGCCGATGACCCGCTCGGACAGCCCGAGGTCGGTCGCCACTTCCACCGCCGCTTCCAGCAACAGGTGTCCGGCCAGGCTGAGCAGGCCCAGGCCGAGGGCCATCAGCAGCAGACTGCCGCACCAGAACGCCACGCCGCGATCGACCCGCGGGTTCGCGGCCGGGTAGGTGCGGGCGTAATGCCGCGACTGGTGCCAGAGCATGGCCAGGTAGGCCAGCAGCCCGGCCAGCAGCAGGGCACCTTCCCAGCGCCCGAGCACCTCGTTCAGGGCCAGCAGGTAGACCGCCAGGCTGGCGCCGATCATCAGCGGGATGTCCAGGCGCACCAACTGGCGCGACACCCGCAGCGGAATGATCAGCGCGGCGAGGCCGAGGGTGACCAGGATATTGAAGATGTTGCTGCCGATCACGCTGCCCACCGCCACGTCGGGGGCGCCGGTGTAGGCGGCCTGCAGGCTGACGGTCAGTTGCGGCGCGCTGCTGCCGAAGGCCACCAGGCTCAGGCCGATGATCAGCGGGCGGACATGCAGGCTGGCGGCGATGCGCAGGGCCGAGCGCACCAGCAGCTCGGCGCCGAGGATCAGCAGGATCAGGCCGCTGCACAGTTGCAGGAGGCTGAAGGTGGGTAAAGCGGCCAGGTCGAAAATGGTCGTGCTCCGAAAACGGGGTCAGTCGCTCAGGCTTTGTACCCGGACTCGCGCCGTTCCGCTACGGAGCATGTCCAGGCGTTGCGCCGCGGCGCGCGACAGGTCGATCAGGCGGCCACGGGTGTGCGGGCCGCGGTCGTTGATACGGACCACTACGCTACGGTCGTTCTTCAGGTTTGTGACCAGTACCTTGGTGCCGAACGGCAGGCTGCGGTGGGCGGCGGTCAGGCCATGCTGGTCGAAGGCTTCGCCACTGGCGGTGCGTTTGCCGTGGTGGCGGGCGCCATAAAAGGAAGCGGTGCCGGTTTCATCGTAGCCGCGTGGGTCGATGTCGTGGCTGGCACAGCCGGCGAGCAGGGTGAAGAGCGCGAGGGCGCTGAGGGGACGCCACATGTAGGTCAGATGCTCCGTGGTCTTTATGTGGGAGCGGGTTTACCCGCGATGCGATGGTGAATTCACCGCCGCCATCGCGGGTAAACCCGCTCCCACAGGGGTGCTGCAATTACCCTTCGAGCTTGCTCTTGAGCAGTTGGTTCACCTGTTGCGGGTTCGCCTTGCCCTTCGATGCCTTCATCGCCTGGCCGACGAAGAAGCCGAACATCTTGCCGCGCTTGGCCTCATCGGCAGCCCGGTACTGTTCGACCTGCTCGGCGTTGGCCGCGAGCATCTCGTCCAGCACCTTCTCGATCGCGCCGCTGTCGGTGACCTGCTTAAGGCCGCGGGTCTCGATGATCTGGTCAGCATCACCTTCACCATTGGCCATCGCTTCGAACACGGTCTTGGCGATCTTGCCGCTGATGGTGTTGTCGCGGATGCGCAGGAGCATGCCGCCCAGTTGTTCGGCCGTGACCGGCGCCTGGTCGATCTCGACACCCAGCTTGTTCAGCAGGCTGCCCAGTTCCACCATGACCCAGTTGGCCGCCAGCTTGGCGTCGCCGCCGATGGCCGCGACCTTCTCGAAGTACTCCGCCTGCTCGCGGCTGGAGGCCAGCACGTTGGCGTCGTAGGCCGACAGGCCGTACTGGCTCTGGAAGCGCTCGACCTTCTGTGGCGGCAGTTCCGGCAGGGTGGCGCGCAGGTCGTCGAGGTAGGCCGACTCGATCACCACCGGCAGCAGGTCCGGATCGGGGAAGTAACGGTAGTCGTTGGCTTCCTCCTTGCTGCGCATGGAGCGGGTCTCGTCCTTGTTCGGGTCGTACAGGCGGGTTTCCTGGATGACCTTGCCGCCGTCCTCGATCAGGTCGATCTGGCGCTGCACTTCGCTGTTGATCGCGCGCTCGATGAAGCGGAACGAGTTGACGTTCTTGATCTCGCAGCGGGTGCCGAACTCGGCCTGGCCCTTCGGCCGGATCGAGACGTTGCAGTCGCAGCGCAGCGAGCCCTCGGCCATGTTGCCGTCGCAGATGCCCAGGTAGCGCACCAGCGCGTGGATTGCCTTGACGTAGGCCACGGCTTCCTTGGCGCTGCGCATTTCCGGTTCGGAAACGATCTCCAGCAGCGGGGTGCCGGCGCGGTTCAGGTCGATGCCGGTGGAGCCGCTGAAGTCTTCGTGCAGGCTCTTGCCGGCGTCTTCTTCCAGGTGCGCGCGGGTGATGCCGATGCGCTTGACGGTGCCGTCATCCAGGGCGATGTCCAGGTGGCCCTTGCCGACGATCGGCAGTTCCATCTGGCTGATCTGGTAGCCCTTGGGCAGGTCCGGGTAGAAGTAGTTCTTGCGGGCGAACACGTTGTGCTGGCCGATCTCGGCGTCGATCGCCAGGCCGAACATGCAGGCCATGCGCACCGCTTCCTGGTTCAGCACCGGCAGCACGCCGGGCATGCCCAGGTCGATCAGGCTGGCCTGGGTGTTCGGCTCGGAGCCGAAGGTGGTGGCGCTGCCGGAGAAAATCTTCGACTGGGTGGCGAGCTGGGTGTGGATCTCCAGCCCGATGACAACTTCCCATTGCATGTGTCTGCTCCTCAGAAACCGTTGGGTGCGCGGGTGTGCCAGTCAGTGACCTGCTGGTACTGGTGCGCGACGTTGAGCAGGCGGCCTTCCTGGAAATACGGGGCCAGCAGTTGCACGCCGACCGGCAGGCCGTCGACGAAACCGGCCGGCATCGACAGGCCCGGCAGGCCGGCGAGGTTGGCGGTGATGGTGTAGACGTCTTCCAGGTACGCGGCGACCGGGTCGGCGTTCTTGGCGCCGATCTTCCACGCCAGGTTCGGCGTGGTCGGGCCGAGGATCACGTCGACGCCTTCGAAGGCGGCCATGAAGTCGTTCTTGATCAGGCGGCGGATCTTCTGCGCCTTCAGGTAGTAGGCGTCGTAGTAGCCGGCCGACAGGGCGTAGGTGCCGACCATGATGCGCCGCTGCACTTCGCTGCCGAAGCCTTCGCCGCGGGAGCGCTTGTACAGGTCGGTCAGGTCCTTCGGATTCTCGCAGCGGTAGCCGAAGCGCACGCCGTCGAAACGCGAGAGGTTGGAGGAGGCCTCGGCCGGGGCGATCACGTAGTACGCCGGGATGGCGTGCTGGACGTTCGGCAGGCTGATTTCCTTGATCACCGCGCCGAGCTTTTCCAGCTCCTTGACGCTGGCCTGGATCAGGTCGGCGATGCGCGGGTCGAGGCCGGCGCCGAAGTACTCCCTCGGCAGGCCGATGCGCAGGCCCTGCAGGGAAGTGTTCAGGCTGGCGCTGTAGTCCGGCACCGGTTCGTCGATGCTGGTGGAGTCCTTCGGATCGAAGCCGGCCATGCCTTGCAGGAGCAGGGCGCAGTCCTCGGCGGTGCGGGCCATCGGGCCGCCCTGGTCGAGGCTGGAGGCGTAGGCGATCATGCCCCAGCGCGAAACCCGACCGTACGTCGGTTTCAGCCCGGTCAGGCTGGTCAGCGCGGCGGGCTGGCGGATCGAGCCGCCGGTGTCGGTGCCGGTGGCCGCCGGCAGCAGGCGCGCGGCCACGGCCGCGGCGGAACCGCCGGACGAGCCGCCGGGTACGTGTTCCAGGCTCCACGGGTTCTTCACCGCACCGTAGTGGCTGGATTCGTTGGCCGACCCCATGGCGAACTCGTCCATGTTGGTCTTGCCCAGGGTCACGGTGCCGGCCGCGGCCAGCTTGGCGACCACGGTGGCGTCGTAGGGCGCGGTGAACGAATCGAGCATCTTCGAGCCGCAGCTGGTGCGGATGCCCTGGGTGCAGAACAGGTCCTTGTGGGCGATCGGCGCGCCGAGCAGGGCACCGCTCTCGCCGGCGGCGCGGCGGGCATCGGCGGCCTGCGCCTGGCTGATGGCCAGGTCGTCGGTGACGCTGATGAAGCTGTTGAGCTGCGGGTCGAGCTGGTGGATGCGCGCCAGCAGGGCACGGGTCAGCTCTTCGGAGGAAAACGATTTGTCGGCGAGTCCGCGGGCGATCTCGGCCAGGGTAAGTTGATGCATGGCAGGCGCTATTCCCTTACTCGATGACTTTTGGAACGAGGTACAGGCCGCTGTCCGTCGCCGGGGCGATGGCCTGGTAGCTGTCGCGGTGGTTGCTTTCTGTTACAACGTCGGCGCGCAGGCGCTGACTGGCTTCCAGAGGGTGGGCCAGAGGCTCGATGCCGGTGGTGTCGACGGCCTGCATCTGGTCGACCAGTCCCAGAATACTGTTCAGGGCATCGGTAGTGCGTGGCAGATCGGCTTCGGCCAGGCCCAGGCGGGCCAGGTGAGCGATCTTTTCCACGTCGCAGCGTTCAAGCGCCATGGGGATCTCCTGGGGAAAAAAACGGAATTGTCCGTGCAGAGGAACATGCCGGTGTACACGTGGTCATAAGGCCCGATCGTGTGCTGGCCTGCTCGGAAAAACCGCCAATTTAACATATTGGCGCCTTGCCCAAAATCCCCGCCATTGTTAGAGTTTGCCGCACTTTTTTACCCACGCGTTGCCAGGGTCCCTTTCCCATGTTCAAGAAACTGCGTGGCATGTTTTCCAGCGATCTCTCCATCGACCTGGGCACTGCCAACACCCTTATTTACGTGCGTGAGCGCGGTATCGTCCTGAATGAGCCCTCTGTCGTGGCCATTCGTACTCACGGCAACCAGAAGAGTGTCGTCGCGGTCGGTACCGAAGCCAAGCGCATGCTCGGTCGTACGCCGGGCAACATCGCTGCCATTCGTCCGATGAAGGACGGCGTGATCGCCGACTTCAGCGTCTGCGAAAAGATGCTCCAGTACTTCATCAACAAGGTGCACGAGAACAGCTTCCTGCAGCCGAGCCCGCGCGTGCTGATCTGCGTGCCGTGCAAGTCGACCCAGGTCGAGCGCCGTGCCATCCGTGAATCGGCCCTCGGTGCCGGTGCCCGCGAAGTGTTCCTGATCGAAGAGCCGATGGCCGCCGCCATCGGTGCCGGCCTGCCGGTCGAGGAAGCCCGTGGCTCGATGGTCGTCGATATCGGCGGTGGTACCACCGAAATCGCACTGATCTCCCTGAACGGCGTGGTCTACGCCGAATCCGTCCGCGTCGGCGGCGACCGCTTCGACGAAGCCATCGTCACCTACGTGCGCCGCAACTACGGCAGCCTGATCGGCGAATCCACCGCCGAGCGCATCAAGCAGGAAATCGGTACCGCCTATCCGGGCGGCGAAGTGCGCGAAGTCGACGTCCGCGGCCGCAACCTGGCCGAAGGCGTGCCACGTGCCTTCACCCTGAACTCCAACGAAGTCCTGGAAGCCCTGCAGGAATCCCTGGCGACCATCGTCCAGGCGGTCAAGAGCGCCCTGGAGCAGTCGCCACCGGAACTGGCCTCGGATATCGCCGAGCGCGGCCTGGTGCTGACCGGTGGTGGCGCCCTGCTGCGCGACCTGGACAAGCTGCTGGCCCAGGAAACCGGCCTGCCGGTGATCGTCGCCGAGGACCCGCTGACCTGTGTCGCCCGTGGCGGCGGTCGCGCCCTGGAAATGATGGACAAGCACACCATGGACCTGCTCTCCAGCGAGTGATTCGCCGGATTGCCTCCCCGTCGCCCGGATTTCGGCTAGCCTGCGCAGTGCTGTCCGAACCCGGGCTGACGTCCCTGTGGACGTCTATTCCACTCATCCGCAATCCAGGCCGGTGCGTTGCCGTATGAATGACCTGCTGAACCGTCGACCACGAGGAGCGGCCCATTAAACCGCTTTTCGCCAAAGGCCCGTCGCTGGGCGTGCGCCTGCTCGTGCTGGTCGTGCTGTCGATCGCCCTGATGGTGGTCGATGCCCGCTTCACCGTGCTCAAGCCCGTGCGCGACCAGATGTCGCTGGTGCTGATGCAGTCCTATACCGTCACCGATCTGCCGCTGCGTCTGTGGCAGGGCGTGGCCAGCCAGTTCGGCAGCCGCACCGAACTGATCGCCGAGAACGAGAAACTCAAGACCGAAGCCCTGCTCCTGCAAGGCCGCCTGCAGAAGCTGGCGGCGCTGACCGAGCAGAACGTGCGCCTGCGCGAGTTGCTCAACTCCTCGGCGCTGGTCAACGAGAAGGTCGAGGTCGCCGAGCTGATCGGCATGGACCCCAACCCCTTCACCCACCGCATCCTGATCAACAAGGGCGAGCGCGACGGCGTGGTCCTCGGCCAGCCGGTGCTGGACGCCCGCGGCCTGATGGGCCAGGTGGTCGAGCTGATGCCGTACACCTCGCGGGTGCTGCTGCTCACCGACACCACCCATAGCATCCCGGTGCAGGTCAACCGCAACGGCCTGCGCGCCATCGCCAGCGGTACCGGCAACCCGGAGCGCCTGGAACTGCGCCACGTGGCCGATACCGCCGACATCAAGGAAGGCGACCTGCTGGTCAGCTCCGGCCTCGGCCAGCGTTTCCCGGCCGGCTACCCGGTGGCCACGGTCAAGGAAGTGATCCACGATTCCGGCCAGCCGTTCGCCATCGTGCGGGCGGTGCCGACCGCGGCCCTGAACCGCAGCCGCTACCTGCTGCTGGTGTTCTCCGACAGCCGTACCCCGGAAGAGCGCGCCAGCGACGCGGTCAAGGCCCAGGAAGCGGACCACCCGGTACAGACCCTCCCGGCCAGCGATCCGGCACACCCGGCAACCGCCCCGGCGCCTGCCGCCCCTGGCGCGACCGCCACGCCACAGGCACCGGCCGCCGCGCCCGCGCCGGCAACTGCCCCGGCGAACCATGGCACGGCAACGACCCCCTCCCGGGAGAGACACTGATGGTCAGTAGTACCCAAGGCAAGAATGGCTGGGTGGTCTGGTTGACCTTCCTCATCGGCCTGCTCCTGAGCGTGTGGCCGATGCCGCCGTTCATGGATATCTTCCGTCCGCTCTGGCTGGCCCTGCTGCTGGCGTTCTGGACCCTCAACCTGCCGCACAAGATTGGCATGACCACCGCCTTTGCCCTCGGTCTCTGCGAGGACGTGCTGTACGGCACCTTGCTCGGGCAGAACGCCCTGGTCCTGACCCTGATCACCTTCCTCGTGCTCAGCCTGCAGCAACGCCTGCGCATGTTCCCCATGTGGCAGCAGAGCCTGACCATCCTCGTGGTGTTCGGTGTCGCGCAACTGGTGCAACTGTGGCTCAGCGCGCTGACCGGCAACCGCCAGCCGACCCTGGCGCTGATCTGGCCCTCGGTCACCAGTGCCTTGCTCTGGCCATGGATCAGCTTCGGTCTGCGCGGCTTGCGCAGCCGCCTGAGCATCTACTGAACCACCCGCGTTTCGACGCTGACAGGGAGACGTCAAGATGACCCCGCTGTACCTGGCCTCCGGTTCGCCGCGCCGCCGTGAACTGCTGACCCAGATCGGCATTCCCTTCACCGTCGTCAGTGCTTCCATCGACGAGACCCCGCTGCCCGCCGAGCAGGCCGGCGCCTATGTCGAGCGCCTGGCCCGGGGCAAGGCCGCCGCCGGCCTGGCCCTGCTCACCGCCAGTGGCACCCGCGAGCCGCTGGCCGTGCTCGGTGCCGATACCGCGGTGGTGCTCGACGGACGCATTCTCGGCAAGCCCGTCGATCGCGACGACGCCCTGGCCATGCTGGCTGCCCTCTCCGGACGCGAGCACGAGGTGCTGACCGCCGTCGCCGTGACTGACGGCCAGCACACGGAAAGCCTGTGCATCACCAGCCGCGTATCCTTCAACCCCATCAGCGCATCCCGCGCCCAGGCCTACTGGGCCAGTGGCGAACCGCAGGACAAGGCCGGTGCCTACGCCATCCAGGGCCTTGGCGCGGTGTTCGTGCAGGGCCTGCAGGGCAGTTACTCCGGCGTGGTCGGCCTGCCGGTGGCGGAGACAGCCGAGCTGCTCGCCCGCTTCGGCATCGCCTGCTGGCAGGGCGTGCCGGGCGCCGAGTGAGGATATGCTGCCCCGTGTTTATTGCTCGCCAGCCAGCGCCGGGCAATCCATGATTACCTGAAGACCCTTTGACGAGAGCCTGCCATGAGTGAAGAGATTCTGATCAACATCACCCCGATGGAGTCCCGCGTGGCGGTGGTGGAAAACGGTGTCCTTCAGGAAGTCCATGTCGAGCGCACCCAGCGCCGCGGCATCGTCGGCAACATCTACAAGGGCAAGGTGGTGCGGGTGCTGCCGGGCATGCAGGCGGCCTTCGTCGACATCGGCCTGGAGCGCGCGGCGTTCATCCATGCCTCGGAAATCTCCCTGCGCGAAGGCACCACCGTGGAGAGCATCAGCGCGCTGGTCCACGAGGGACAGAGCCTGGTGGTGCAGGTGACCAAGGACCCGATCGGCTCCAAGGGCGCACGCCTGACCACCCAGCTGTCGATTCCGTCGCGCTACCTGGTGTACATGCCGCGCACCAAGCATGTCGGCATTTCCCTGAAGATCGAGGACGAGGCCGAGCGCGAGCGTCTCAAGCAGGTGGTCAGCGAGTGCGTGGCCCAGGAGAACATCCAGGATTCCGGCGGCTTCATCCTGCGTACCGCCGCCGAAGGCGCCGGTGCCGACGAGATCCTCATGGACATCCGCTACCTGCGTCGCCTCTGGGACCAGATCGGCGCGCAGATCAAGACGGTCGGCGCGCCCACGGAAATCTACGAGGACCTCGGCCTGGCCCTGCGTACCCTGCGTGACCTGGTCAACCCGAAGATCGAGAAGATCCGCATCGACTCCCGGGAAACCTTCCAGAAGACCACGCAGTTCGTCGCCGAACTGATGCCGGAAATCGCCGACCGCCTGGAGCACTACCCCGGCGAGCGGCCGATCTTCGACCTGTACGGCGTCGAGGACGAGATCCAGCGTGCCCTGGAGCGCAAGGTGCCGCTGAAGTCCGGCGGCTACCTGGTGGTGGACCCGGCCGAGGCCATGACCACCATCGACGTCAACACCGGTGCCTTCGTCGGCCATCGCAATCTCGAAGAGACCATCTTCAAGACCAACCTCGAGGCGGCCACCGCCATTGCCCGTCAGCTGCGCCTGCGCAACATCGGCGGGATCATCATCATCGACTTCATCGACATGGAAGACGAGGAGCACCAGCGTCAGGTCCTGCGCACCCTGGAAAAGCAGCTCGAACGCGACCACGCCAAGACCAACATCATCGGCCTGACCGAGCTGGGCCTGGTGCAGATGACCCGCAAGCGCACCCGGGAAAGCCTCGAGCAGGTGCTCTGCGAGCCCTGCATCTGCTGCCAGGGGCGCGGCAAGCTGAAGACCCCCGAGACGGTCTGTTACGAGATTTTCAGGGAAATCCTGCGCGAGGCACGGGCGTACCAGGCCGAAGGGTATAGAGTGCTCGCCAATCAAAAGGTCGTGGACCGCCTGCTGGACGAGGAGTCGGGGAACGTCGCCGAACTCGAAGCCTTCATCGGGCGAACCATTCGTTTCCAGGTGGAGTCCATGTATTCCCAGGAACAATATGACGTGGTGCTGCTCTGATTCGTTCTGAACACGCGATCGCCTCCCTTGTGCTGGCAAAGCCGGCGCGTCGGGCCATAGTTACAGGACGACTCGGGGGGCCACCATGGAGCGTCTGATCCGCGTTCTGGCTGCATTGACCCGCTGGGGCCTGGGCGCCTGTGCGCTTCTCGCGGTACTGGTGGCGCTGTATGTCAGCCTGGGTCGCGAACTGATTCCGCTGGTTGCCGAGTACCGCAACGACGTCCAGGACAAGGCCGAGGCCGCGATCGGCATGCCCCTGCACATCGGCGCGCTGGAAGGGCGCTGGAGCGGCCTGGCGCCGATCCTGGTGGTGCGCGACGTGCAGGTCGGCGAAGGCAGCTCGGCCTTGCGCCTGGATGCGGTCAAGGTGGTGCCCGACCTGTGGGCCAGCCTGACCCATCGCGACGTGCGCCTGGCCCGGGTCGAACTGGGCGGCCTGCAACTCAACCTGCATGAAGACGAGAATGGCCAGTGGGCGCTCAAGGGCCTGCCGGTCAAGGACGACCAGCCGCTGGATGTCGAGCAGCTGTTGCAGCGCATGCAGGTGGTGGCGAAAGTCTCGATCCTCGACAGCCAGGTCACCCTGGAGCCCTTCGACCACGATCCCATGACCCTGACCTATGTCGGCCTGAGCCTGCAGACCGGCAGCGTGCGCCAGCGTCTCGATGCCCGTCTGACCCTGCCTGACGGCCAGCCCATGGCGCTCAGCCTGAAAAGCCGGATTCGCCCGGCGCAGTGGCGCGATGGCAAGGTCGAGGGCTACCTCAGCCTGCCGCAGAGCGACTGGGCCAAATGGTTGCCGGCACGCCTGCTTGGCCAGTGGCAACTGCCCGAGGCGCGGGCCGGTGGCGAGGTCTGGATCGACTGGGCCAAGGGCCGCCTGCAAAGCGCCACCCTGCGCCTGAACGCGCCGAAGGTGCGCGCCGCCTACGCCGAGCGCAAACCGGCGAGCCTGGACAACGTGGCGCTCAACGCCTGGTTGCGGCGCAGCGAGCAAGGCATGGACATCACCCTCGACTCCCTGGCCATGAGCCTCGGTGAGACTCGCTGGGAGTCCCATGTGCAGATCCGCCAGCGCAGCGATGAACAGGATGGCGAGCTGTGGAGCATCCAGGCCGACCGCCTCGATCTCACGCCGCTGACCCCGCTGATCCAGGCCCTCGGGCCGCTGCCGAAGCAGGGCATGGCAGTGGTCGACGGGCTCAAGGTCACCGGTGGCCTGCGCAACGTGCTGCTGGATATCCGCCCGCAGGTCGAAGGCGACCGCCGCTTCAGTTTCGCCGCCAACCTCGACCGGGTTGGCTTCGATGCCTACCACGGCGCTCCGGCCGCGGGGAATGTCAGCGGCAGCATCAGCGGGGACCTCGGTCACGGCGAACTGCGCCTGGATACCGACAAGTTCATGCTGCACCTGGTGCCGATCTTCGCCGATCCATGGCATTACCTGAAGGCCAACGCACAGTTGACCTGGAAGCTCGACAAGGACGGTTTCACCCTCATTGCGCCGTACCTCAAGGTGCTCGGCGAGGAAGGCAAGATCGCCGGTGACTTCCTGATCCGCCTGCTGTTCGCCGAAGGCTCCGAGGACTACATGGACCTGCGCGTCGGCCTGGTCGAGGGCGATGGCCGCTATACCGCCAAGTACCTGCCGCAAGTGCTCAGCCCTGACGTGGCCCACTGGCTGCGCACGGCGATCCTCAAGGGCAAGGTGGACGAAGGCTACTTCCAGTACCAGGGGTCGTTGAACCACGGTGCACCGGACCATGCCCGCAGCATCAGCCTGTTCTTCAAGGTCGAGGATGCCGTGCTCGACTTCCAGCCCGGCTGGCCGCAACTGAGCAAGGTCGATGGTGATGTGTTCATCGACGATCACGGCGTGCGGATCAAGGCCAGTACCGGGCAGATGCTCGGCACCAGGGTCAGCGACGTGCTGGTGGACATTCCCCATGTCCCCGCCGGGGAACACAGTCACCTGTACGTCGACGGTGCCTTCGATGGCACCCTGGGCGATGGCCTGAAGATCCTCCAGGACGCGCCGATCGGCACCGGCGCGACCTTTGCCGGCTGGGAAGGCGAGGGCGACCTGAAGGGCTCGCTGAAACTGGATATCCCCTTGGCCCACGACACCGTGCCCAAGGTGGTGGTGGATTTCCAGACCGCTGGTTCACGGCTGAAACTCAACGAACCTGTGCTCGAGCTGAGCCAGCTCAAGGGCGACTTCCGTTTCGACCTGGACAAGGGCCTGAGCGGCCGGAACATCAGCACCACCGCATTCGGCAAGCCGGTCACCGCGGAGATCTTCGCCGAGGGCAAGCCTGGGCAATTGCAGACCCGCATCGCCGCCAAGGGCCAGATCGCCCTGAAGTCGCTGACCGACTGGCTGCAGTTCAACCAGCCACTGCCGGTCTCGGGCGAGCTGCCTTATCAATTGCAGGTGTCGCTGGGCAGCAACAACCAGCTCAGCGTCGATTCCAACCTCAAGGGACTGGCCATCGACCTGCCCGCGCCTTTCGGCAAGGCGGCCAACGACGCCCGAGCCAGCCAGTTCCGCATGAACCTGCAAGACCCCGAACGCCGGATCGATGCCAGCTACGCCGATCTGGCCAGCCTGGCCATGGCTGTGCCCGTGGGCAAGACCGAGCAACTGCGCGGCGAGCTGCTGCTGGGTGATGGCACTGCACAACTGCCGGCGAGCCAGGGCTTGCGGGTCAAGGGGCGGATCGCCGAACTGGATGTCGAAGGCTGGCAGAACAAGGCCGGCAGCTACGCCGGCAACGACCCGGGCGGCAGTGCGCGGCAGATCCTGCGCGATGTCGACCTGAGCATCGGCAAGCTCAAGGCCTACAGCGTCGAACTGAACCAGGCGATCGTGCGTCTGGGGCGCAACAGCGACAGCTGGGACCTGCGCCTGGACAGCCAGGAAGTCATCGGCAACGCGCGGATCCCCGACGCCAAGGCTGCGCCCATTGCCATCAACCTGCAGACCCTGCACCTGCCCGCCGCCGATCCGGCCGAGGAAGCCTCGCCTGATGCACCGGACCCGCTGGCGTCGGTGGATCCGCGCAACATCCCGGCACTGGACCTGAGCATCGCCAAGCTGTTCCGCGGCGACGCGCTGCTCGGCAGCTGGTCGCTGAAGCTGCGTCCGACCTCGAGAGGCCTGGCCCTCAACGATCTCGACCTCGATCTCAATGGCTTGATGGTGGACGGCTCCGCCGGTTGGGAGGGTGTGCCCGGGGCCAGCAGCAGTTGGTTCAAGGGGCGCCTGGAAGGCAAGAACCTGGCGGATGTGCTCAAGGCATGGAACTTCGCGCCGTCGGTGACCAGTCGCGAATTCCACATGGATGTCGACGGCCGCTGGCAGGGTTCGCCGGCCTGGATCAGCCTCAAGCGGTTCTCCGGCACCATGGACGCGACCCTGCGCAGCGGCCAGTTCGTCGAGGTCGAGGGCGGCGCCCAGGCCCTGCGGGTGTTCGGCCTGCTCAACTTCGATTCGATCGGCCGGCGCCTGCGCCTGGACTTCTCCGACCTGCTCGGCAAGGGCCTGAGCTACGACCGGGTCAAAGGCCTGCTGGTGGCCAGCGACGGGGTCTACGTGACGCGCAACCCGATTGCCATGACCGGCCCGTCGAGCAACTTCGAGCTGGACGGCACCCTGGACATGGTCCGCGACCGCATCGACGCCAACCTGATGGTGGCCCTGCCGGTGACCAACAACCTGCCGCTGGCGGCACTGATCGTCGGTGCGCCGGCCATCGGTGGCGCGTTGTTCCTGGTCGACCGCCTGCTCGGCGACAAGGTCGCGCGCTATGCCAGCGTCAACTATCGGGTCGAAGGTCCGGTGAAAGAGCCTAAAATCACCTTTGTCAAACCATTCGAAAAATCCAGGTAGAGCGTGGACATGACCAGCGCCGTCATTCAGATGATCAGCCAGGACGATATCGCGGCCAACCTGGCCCGGGCTCGCGTCCTGCTCGAACAGGCCGCCAGCCAGGGCGCGCGGCTCGCCGTGCTGCCGGAAAACTTCGCCGCCATGGGGCGTCGTGACAGCGCCGCCATCGGTCTGGCCGAAGCGCGTGGCGAGGGACCGATCCTGCCGTGGTTGAAACAGACCGCCCGCGACCTCAGCTTATGGATAGTGGCGGGCACCCTGCCGCTGCCGCCCGTCGACCGGCCCGAGGCCAAAGCCCATGCCTGCTCCCTGCTGGTGGACGAGCACGGCGAGCTGGTCGCCCGCTACGACAAACTGCACCTGTTCGACGTCGACGTGGCCGACAACCGTGGCCGTTATCGCGAGTCCGACGACTACGCCCATGGCGCGCAGGTGGTGGTGGCCGACACCCCGGTGGGCAAGCTGGGCCTGAGTGTGTGCTACGACCTGCGTTTCCCGGAGTTGTACAGCGCGCTGCGCGAGGCCGGAGCCGAGCTGATCAGCGCGCCGGCGGCATTCACCGCAGTGACCGGCGCGGCGCACTGGGAGGTGCTGATCCGCGCCCGGGCCATCGAAACGCAGTGCTATGTACTGGCCGCGGCCCAGGGTGGCGTGCATCCGGGGCCGCGGGAAACCCACGGCCATGCGGCGATCGTCGACCCCTGGGGGCGGATCCTCGCCGAACAGGCGCGTGGCGAAGCGGTGCTGCTGACCACGCGCGACAGCGCTGAACAGGCGTCCATTCGGGCGCGGATGCCGGTGACCTTGCACCGGCGCTTTTTCTCGCGGGACGCCTTGCGGCCCGCGCACACCTCGGAGTGACTATGAGCGAGTTGTTAACAAGCGTCAGCGAGCAGTTGCTGGCTCCCGGCGACCTGACCCTCGACAGCCTGCAGAGCGTGCTGGGCGAGCTGGCCGGTCCGGGCATCGACGCGGCCGACCTGTATTTCCAGGGCCAGATCTCGGAGTCCTGGGCGCTGGAAGACGGCATCGTCAAGGAAGGCAGCTTCAACCTCGACCAGGGCGTGGGCGTGCGTGCCCAGTCCGGGGAGAAGACCGGCTTCGCCTACAGCAACGCGATCAACCTCGAAGCCCTGACCTCCGCCGCCCGCGCCGCGCGCTCGATTTCCCGGGCCGGACAGAACGGCACGGTGCAGGCATTCAAGAGTCAGGCGGTGACCGCGCTGTATGCGCCGGACAACCCGCTGGAAGTCATGAGCCGGGCGGAAAAGGTCGACCTGCTCAAGCGCGTCGATGCCGCCACCCGGGCCCTCGACCCGCGCATCCAGCAGGTCAGCGTGAGCATGGCCGGGGTCTGGGAGCGCATCCTGATCGCCGCTGCCGACGGTAGCCTGGCCGCGGACATCCGGCCGCTGGTGCGCTTCAACGTCAGCGTGATCGTCGAGCAGAACGGCCGTCGCGAGCGCGGTGGTCATGGCGGCGGCGGGCGTACCGACTACCGCTATTTCACCGAGGAGCGGGTCATGGGCTTCGCCCGCGAAGCACTGCGCCAGGCGCTGGTGAACCTGGAAGCGGTTCCGGCGCCGGCCGGCACCCTCCCGGTGGTGCTGGGGTCGGGCTGGTCCGGCGTGCTGCTGCACGAAGCGGTCGGCCATGGCCTGGAGGGTGACTTCAACCGCAAGGGCAGTTCGGCCTACAGCGGGCGGATCGGCGAAATGGTCGCGTCGAGCCTGTGCACCATCGTCGACGACGGCACCCTGGAAGGGCGTCGCGGCTCGCTGAGCGTCGACGACGAAGGCACGCCGACCGAATGCACTACCCTGATCGAGAACGGCAAGCTGGTCGGCTACATGCAGGACAAGCTCAACGCGCGCCTGATGGGCATGGCGGTCACCGGCAACGGTCGCCGCGAGTCCTACGCGCACCTGCCGATGCCGCGCATGACCAACACCTACATGCGTGCCGGCGAGAGCGATCCGGCGGAGATCATCGCCTCGGTCAAGCGCGGTCTGTACTGCGCCAACCTCGGCGGCGGCCAGGTGGACATCACCAGCGGCAAGTTCGTCTTCTCCACCAGCGAGGCCTACCTCATCGAGGACGGCAGGATCACCGCGCCGGTGAAGGGCGCGACCCTGATCGGCAACGGCCCGGAAGCCATGAGCCGGGTGTCCATGGTCGGCAGCGACCTGGCACTGGACAGCGGTGTCGGGACTTGTGGCAAGGATGGGCAGTCGGTGCCGGTTGGCGTGGGTCAGCCGACCCTGAAGATCGATGCGATCACCGTGGGTGGCACGGGCGCATGAGGATGACACCGGGCGGGCAGGGCGCCTGCCCGGTACGGAAGCTCAGCGCAGACCGCGCTGGCTTTCGTCGAGGTCACGGATGTACTTGAAGATCTTGCGCGTGGCAGTCGGCGGCTTGTTGGTCTTCTGCTCGTGCTGGGCCTGGCGGATCAGCGAGCGCAGTTGCTGGCGATCGGCGTCCGGGTATTCCTGGACGAACTTTTCCAGCACCTCGTCGGTGCCGCCGATCAGGCGGTCGCGCCAGCGTTCCAGGTTGTGGAAGCGCTCGTTGTACTGGCGACTCGAGGCATCGAGTTGATCGAGCAGGGCGTTGATCGCGTCGAGGTCCTGGTCGCGCATCAGCTTGCCGATGAACGAACGGTGACGCCGCTTCGCCTCGTTGGCCGTGTGCCGCTTGTGCTCTTCCAGCGCCGCACGCAGCTCGTCGGTCAGGGGCAGTTTGGCCAGGGTGTCGGGCTTGAGCGTGGTAAGGCGCTCGCCCATTTCGACCAGTGCCTGAAGTTCGCGCTTGATCTGGGTTTTGCTTTTTTCGCCTTCGTCGAAGGCATCGTAAGAATCAACCATGGGGGCAGTCCGCTGAGAAACGCCGCCATGATAACCAGTCGGGGGCCGCTTGTCCGGCCCGGTCGCTCGATGACCCTCGCCGAACGCCGTATTTGAGTGGAGAAAACCATGAGTGCAGTCCAGAGCGTAGGTCCGCAAGCCCTGCCGGCCTTGCAGGAGCAGGTCGAGCAGATCATCGCCGAAGCGAAGCGCCAGGGCGCCAGCGCCTGTGAAGTGGCGGTGTCGCTGGAGCAGGGGTTGTCGACCTCGGTACGCCAGCGCGAAGTGGAAACGGTGGAGTTCAACCGTGACCAGGGCTTCGGCATCACCCTCTACGTGGGCCAGCGCAAGGGCTCGGCCAGTACTTCGGCCAGTGGCACCGACGCGATCCGCGAAACCGTCGCTGCCGCCCTGGCGATCGCCAGGCATACGTCCGAGGACGATTGCGCCGGGCTGGCCGATCCGGCGCTGATGGCGCGCGATGTCGCCGATTTCGACCTGTACCACGCTTGGGACATCACCCCCGAGCAGGCCATCGAGAAGGCCCTGGCCTGCGAAGCGGCGGCGTTCGAGGCCGATGCACGGATCAAGAATGCCGACGGCACCACGCTGAACACCCACCAGGGCTGTCGGGTGTATGGCAACAGCAACGGCTTCATTGGCGGCTACGCCTCGACCCGGCACAGCCTGAGCTGCGTGATGATCGCCGAAGGCGACGGGCAGATGCAGCGCGACTACTGGTATGACGTCAATCGCCAAGGCGAGCTGCTGGCCGACCCGCTGAGCATCGGTCGCCGTGCCGCGCAGCGGGCCGCCAGCCGCTTGGGCGCGCGGCCGGTACCGACCTGCGAGGTCCCGGTGCTGTTCTCCGCGGAGCTGGCCGGCGGCCTGTTCGGCAGCTTCCTCTCGGCGATTTCCGGCGGCAACCTGTACCGCAAGTCGTCGTTCCTCGAGGGCACCATCGGCCAGCGCCTGTTCCCGTCCTGGCTGACCCTGGACGAACGCCCGCACCTGCCGCGCGCGCTGGGCAGCGCGGCCTTCGATGGCGACGGCCTGGCGACCTATGCCAAGCCGTTCGTCGAAAATGGCCAGTTGGTGTCCTACGTGCTGGGCACCTATTCGGGGCGCAAGCTGGGCCTGCCGAGCACCGCCAACGCCGGTGGCGTGCACAACCTGTTCGTCACCCACGGCGTCGAGGACCAGGCGGCACTGATCCGGCGCATGGGGCGCGGGCTGCTGGTCACCGAACTGATGGGCCATGGCCTGAACATGGTCACCGGCGATTACTCCCGTGGTGCCGCTGGTTACTGGGTGGAAAACGGCGAGATCCAGTTCGCCGTGCAGGAAGTGACGATCGCCGGCAATATGAAAGACATGTTCCAGCAGATTGTGGCGATCGGCAGTGATCTGGAAACCCGTAGCAACATCCACACAGGTTCGATCCTGATCGAACGGATGACAGTTGCCGGCAGCTGATCCCGCCATCTGTGGCATCGATAAAAGCCCGGCCTGCGTGCCGGGCTTTTTCTTTCCTGCAGAAACACGCTTGAACTGATTCTATTTATCAATTAATAATGAATATCATTATCTGAGTGATGATGTTCATGAAATCCGTCCTTCACGAATTGCCCTACCTCGAAAACTGGCGCTGGCTGAGTCGGCGCATCCGTTGCGCGCTCGAACCCGACGAGCCACGCCTGATCGAACACTACCTCGCTGAAGGGCGCTATCTGGTCTGCTGCACCGATACCTCGGCGTGGACCGTGTCCCTGACTTCCTTCCGACTTCTGCTCGATACCGCCTGCGACCGCATGTTGCCGTGGCATTGGCGCTGCCTGTGCCTGGACCAGGCATGGCGGCCGCTGCTGCAACTGCGCAAGCTCGATGGCGGCGAGCACGGCCAGCGCTGGCAGCCGCTGGCCCTGCAACTGGCGAACTGCACGCTGTTGCCTTCGATTTCTTCCGCTGAACTGATGCAAGGACTTGATGATGAGTAATACCCGTATCGAGCGTGACAGCATGGGTGAACTGCAGGTGCCGGCCGAGGCCCTGTATGGCGCCCAGACCCAGCGCGCGGTCAACAACTTCCCGATCAGCCAGCAACGCATGCCGACCCAGTTCATCCGTGCGCTGCTGCTGGCCAAGGCGGCCGCAGCCAAGGCCAACGTGCAACTGGAGCAGGTGACCCCGGCCCAGGGCGAGGCGATCGTCGCGGCGGTGGAGCAACTGCTCGCCGGTGACTTCATGCAGCACTTCCCGGTGGATGTGTTCCAGACCGGCTCCGGCACCAGTTCCAACATGAACGCCAACGAAGTGATCGCCACCCTTGCCAGCCGCGTCGCCGGCGACACGGTCAACCCCAACGATCACGTCAACTGCGGCCAGAGCAGCAACGACATCATCCCCACCACCATCCACGTCAGTGCCGCGCTGGCCCTGCACGAGCAACTGCTGCCGGCGCTGAAGCACCTGGTCCAGGTGATCGAGGCCAAGGCCGAGCAGGTGCACCCGTTCGTCAAGACCGGCCGTACCCACCTGATGGATGCCATGCCGGTACGCATGAGCCAGGTCCTCGGTGGTTGGGCGCAGCAGATCAAGGCCAGCATCGCGCACCTGGAAAACACCCTGCCGAGCCTGCAGGCCCTGGCCCAGGGCGGTACCGCGGTGGGTACCGGCATCAACGCCCATCCACAGTTCTCCGCACTGTTCGCCAAGCAACTGAGCGGCCTGACCCAGGTCGACTTCGTGCCGGGCGAGAACCTGTTCGCCCTGATCGGCTCCCAGGACACCGCCGTGGCCGTTTCCGGGCAGCTCAAGGCGACGGCCGTGGCGCTGATGAAGATCGCCAACGACCTGCGCTGGATGAACTCCGGTCCCCTGGCCGGCCTCGGTGAGATCGAGCTGGAAGGCCTGCAGCCGGGTTCCTCGATCATGCCGGGCAAGGTCAATCCGGTGATCCCGGAAGCGACCGCCATGGTCGCCGCCCAGGTCATCGGCAACGACGCGACCATCGCCGTCGCCGGCCAGTCGGGCAACTTCGAGCTGAACGTGATGCTGCCGGTCATCGCCCTCAACCTGCTGGACAGCATCGAACTGATGGCCAACGCCAGCCGCCTGCTGGCCGACAAGGCCATCGCCAGCTTCAAGGTCAACGAGCCGAAACTCAAGGAAGCCCTGGCGCGCAACCCGATCCTGGTGACCGCGCTGAACCCGATCATCGGCTACCAGAAGGCTGCCGAAATCGCCAAGACCGCCTACAAGCAGGGCCGTCCGATCATCGACGTGGCCCTGGAACACACCGAGCTGTCGCGTACCCAGCTGGAAGTCCTGCTGGATCCGGAGAAGCTCACCGCTGGCGGTATCTGATACCGCTCACCGCTTTGGAGGTTTGCCATGCAGCATTGGAAACGCACCACCGAAATCGCCAACCGTCTGTTCAATCAGGGCGATCTGGTCGATGCCCGCGAGATCTACTTGCAGGCCCTGGCCCTGGCCCAGGTGCTCTTCGAACGCTGGCATGACGCCGACGAAGCGGTGGCCGCCTGCGTGATTTCCCATCACAACCTGGCAGACCTTCATCTGCGTCTGAAGCAGCCGCAGGAAAGCGCCGAGTATCTCTGCGCGATCCATCAGCGGCTGCTCAGCGCCAGCCAGGACATGCGCCTGTCGCTGAACCTGCGCGAGGCGGCGCTGCGCCAGAGCGGCAAGACCTACACCGAACTCTTGAGCTTCATCAGCGAGTACGGCCAGTACCCGCGCACCGAGCGCCTGCTGTATCGGCAGGAACCGCAGCCGGGTGTGCTGGCCGGTCAGGACCCCGTGATCACCCAAGCCTTCCAACAAGGAATCCACTGATGCCCCATACCTTGCCTGCACTGCCATACGCCTACGATGCCCTGGAACCGCACATCGATGCGCAGACCATGGAAATCCACTACACCAAGCACCACCAGACCTACATCAACAACCTCAATGCCGCGATCGATGGCACCGAGTGGGCCGAATGGCCGGTCGAGAAGCTGGTGGCCGCGGTCAAGCAACTGCCGCAGAACCTGCAGCCGGCGGTGATCAACCAGGGCGGCGGGCATGCCAACCACACCCTGTTCTGGACCGTCATGTCGCCCAGCGGCGGCGGTCAGCCACAAGCCTCGGTGGCCAAGGCCATCGACGAGCAACTGGGCGGTTTCGAGGCCTTCAAGGATGCCTTCACCAAGGCCGCGCTGACCCGCTTCGGCAGCGGCTGGGCCTGGCTCAGCGTCACCCCGGAGAAGAAACTGGTGGTGGAAAGCAGCGGCAACCAGGACAGCCCACTGATGAACGGCAATACGCCGATCCTCGGCCTGGACGTCTGGGAGCACGCTTACTACCTGCGCTACCAGAACCGTCGGCCGGAATACATCAACGCGTTCTACAACGTGGTCGACTGGGCTGAAGTCGAACGACGCTACGTCGCCGCGCTGGCGTGAGTGACAGACGGATGCGTTCGGATGTCTTGTCCGTAGGCAGTGTGCGCTTGTTCCGTCTGGCCCTGGGTACCTTGCTGTTGCTGGTCGGTACCGCCTTGCTGGTTGCCCAGGGCATCGCCTGGCTCGACCTCGAGCCGCGCATGCTCCGCGCGCTGGAGGGCGGCGCCCTGTGTGCCCTGGGTACTGCGCTGGGTGCGGTACCGGTACTGGTGATCCGCAACATGCCGGTGGCGCTGGCCGATTCCCTGCTGGGCTTCGGCGCCGGGGTGATGCTGGCCGCGACCGCGTTTTCCCTGATCATTCCGGGCCTGGACGCCGCGCAGGCGCTAGGTCTCGGCAAGTGGGGCGCGGGTGGCCTGATAAGCTTCGGCCTGCTGTTCGGTGCCTTCTGCCTGTATCTGGTGGACCGCAAGGTTGCCGGTGCCTCGCCAGAGGCGCTGGTGGCGTCCGGTGGTCAACCGGTGGTGCCGGCGCGGATCTGGATCTTCGTCATTGCCATCATTGCCCACAACATTCCGGAGGGCATGGCCATCGGCGTTTCCGCCGGCGGCGGCATGCCGGATGCGGACAGCCTGGCGATGGGCATCGCCTTGCAGGACGTGCCGGAAGGGCTGGTGATCGCACTGGTGCTGGCGGGAGCCGGGATGGCGCGCTTCAACGCGTTCCTGATCGGTGCCGCGTCCGGGCTGGTGGAGCCGGCGGCGGCGGTGCTCTGCGCCTGGCTGGTGAAAATGGCCGAACTGGCGCTGCCCCTGGGCCTGGCCTTCGCGGCCGGGGCCATGTTGCTGGTGGTGACCCAGGAGATCATTCCCGAGTCACGGGCCAACGGGCATCATCGTCTGGCCAGTCTGGGGCTGTGCGTCGGCTTCTGTCTGATGATGGTGATGGATACCGCATTGTCCTGATTCGTCCCATGAAAAAGCCCGCCGATTGGCGGGCTTTTTCATGGCTGGCGATCACTCGCCTTCATCGAAGCGGTTGTTGATCAGTTCGATCAGTGCATCCAGCGCCGCCTGGTCGTCGTCTCCTTCGGTCTGCAGGTGCACCTGGGTGCCCTTGCCGGCGGCCAGCATCATCACCGCCATGATGCTCTTGCCGTCCACCAGCCTGTCCGGCGCACGCCCAACCTTGACCGTGCAGGGAAACTTGCCAGCCACGCCGACGAACTTGGCGGCGGCGCGGGCATGCAGCCCCAGCTTGTTGATGATCTCGATTTCGATAGCGGGCATCGCGCGTGGAATCCTGTGGACTAGAGGTCGCGGTGGCGGACCTGGACGTTCTTCAATATGGGTTGCAGCAACTGGCCCAGGCGCTCGGTCAGGTAGACGGAGCGATGATGGCCACCCGTGCAGCCGATGGCAATGGTGACATAAGCACGGTTGCTGGCGGCAAAACGCGGCAACCATTTCAGCAGGTAGGACGATATGTCCTGGAACATCTCTTCCACGTCGGGTTGCGCGGCCAGGTAGTCGATGACCGGCTGATCGCGCCCCGAATGCTCGCGCAGTTCGGGTTTCCAGTACGGGTTGGGCAGGCAGCGCACGTCGAAGACCAGGTCGGCATCCACCGGCATGCCGCGCTTGAAGCCGAAGGACTCGATCAGGAAGGCGGTGCCGGGCTCCGGCTGGTTGAGCAGGCGCAGCTTGATCGAGTCCCGGAGCTGATAGAGGTTCAGGCTGGTGGTGTCGATCTTCAGGTCGGCCAGGTCGGCGATGGGCCCGAGCAGATCGCTTTCGACGCGGATCGCCTCGGCCAGCGAGCGATTCTGGTTGGTCAGCGGGTGGCGTCGACGGGTCTCGGAAAAACGCTTGAGCAGGGTTTCCTCGTCGGCGTCCAGGTACAGGACGTCGCATTGGATATGCCGGGAGCGGGCTTCATCGAGCAATTCGGGGAAGCGCGTCAGGTGGCTGGGCAGGTTGCGGGCGTCGATCGACACCGCCACCCGCGGTTGCAGCAGTTCGGTGTTGATCAGTGCGCTTTCCGCCAACTGCGGAAGCAGGCCGGCGGGGAGGTTGTCGATACAGTAGAAACCATTGTCTTCCAGGACATCGAGGGCGGTGCTTTTGCCGGATCCGGAACGGCCGCTGACAATGATCAGACGCATGGTCAGCTTCCGTTCTGCTCGTCCAGGACGACCTGGTACAGGGCGGTGCTGCTGGTGGCTGCGCGCAGTCTGTCACGCACGTCCTTGCGGTCGAGCATGCTGGCGATCTGGCGCAGCAGCTCGAGGTGCGCATCGGTGGCGGCTTCCGGTACCAGCAGGACGAACAGCAGGTCGACCGGGGCGCCGTCGATGGCGTCGAAATCGATGGGAGCATCCAGATGCAGCAGGGCGCTGATCGGGCTGGTGCAGCCCTTGAGGCGGCAGTGGGGAATGGCGATGCCATTGCCAAAACCCGTCGAGCCGAGTTTTTCCCGGTCGATCAGGCTTTTGAATACGTCCTGGGTGTCCAGCTCGGGGACTTCCTGGCCGATCAGGTTGGCGATCTGTTCGAGTACGCGCTTTTTACTGCCGCCCGGCACGTTCACGAGGGAACGGCCGGGGGTCAGGATGGATTCAAGTCGGATCATGGATGAGGGGGATCAGCGTGCCGCTGCGCCTTGCAGCAGGCTCTGCTGTTTTTCCTTGTGTTTTTTCAGTTGGCGGTCGAGCTTGTCGGTCAAGGAGTCGATGGCGGCATACATGTCGGCGTCTTCGGCATTCGCGACCACTTCACCACCGGGAATCTGCAAGGTCGCCTCCACTTTCTGCTGGAGTTTCTCGACCTTCATGATGACCTGGACGTTGGTGATCCTGTCGAAATGACCCTCCAGACGCTTGAGCTTCAATTCCACGTATTCACGCAGCGGAGGAGTGACTTCTACATGTTGTCCACTGATGTTGACTTGCATACTGCTTCTCCTTTGTTGCCGTGCATAAAGAGGCAGGTGTTGCGCCTGCCACTGAATTGCGATGGCACATCCCGGGAACGGTCACATCAATCGCTTGCGTTCACTCGACGGTGCGATACCGAGCGACTCGCGGTACTTGGCGACGGTGCGACGTGCTACCTGGATGCCTTGTGCCTCCAGTAAACCAGCGATCTTGCTGTCACTCAATGGCTTTTTCTGATTTTCCGCAGCAACCAGTTTCTTGATGATCGCGCGGATGGCGGTGGAGGAGCATTCCCCCCCTTCGGAGGTGCTCACATGGCTGGAGAAGAAGTACTTCAGCTCATAGATCCCGCGGGGCGTATGCATGTATTTCTGCGTGGTCACCCGCGAGATGGTCGACTCGTGCATGCCCACCGCTTCGGCGATGTCATGCAGGACCAGCGGTTTCATCGCCTCGTCGCCATGGTCGAGGAAGCCGCGCTGGTGCTCGACGATCTGGGTCGCCACCTTCATCAGGGTCTCGTTGCGGCTTTGCAGGCTCTTGATGAACCAGCGCGCTTCCTGCAGCTGGTTGCGCATGAAGGTGTTGTCGGCACTGGTGTCGGCGCGACGGACGAAGCCGGCGTACTGTGGATTGACCCGCAGGCGAGGTACCGCCTCCTGGTTCAGTTCCACCAGCCAGCGCTCGTTGTCCTTGCGCACGATCACGTCGGGCACCACGTATTCGGGCTCGCTGGACTCGATCTGCGAGCCTGGGCGCGGATTGAGGCTCTGCACCAGCTCGATGACCTGGCGCAGCTCGTCTTCCTTGAGCTTCATGCGCCGCATCAACTGGCTGTAGTCGCGGCTGCCGAGCAGGTCGATGTAGTCGCTGACCAGGCGCTGCGCTTCGCTCATCCACGGCGTGTTGCCGGGCAGCTGGCGCAGTTGCAGGAGCAGGCATTCGCCGAGGTTGCGCGCGCCGATGCCGGCGGGCTCGAACTGCTGGATGCGGTGCAGGACGGCTTCGACTTCGTCCAGCTCGATGTCCAGCTCCGGATCGAAGGAGTCGCAGATTTCCTCCAGGGTTTCGTCGAGGTAGCCCTGGTTGTTGATGCAGTCGATCAGGGTGACGGCGATCAGGCGATCGGTGTCCGACATCGGTGCCAGGTTCAGTTGCCAGAGCAGGTGGCTCTGCAGGCTCTCGCCGGCCGACGTGCGGGTGGTGAAGTCCCATTCGTCGTCGTCATTGCTGGGCAGGCTGCTGGCGCTGGTCTGGTAGATGTCTTCCCAGGCGGTATCGACCGGCAGCTCGTTGGGGATGCGCTCGTTCCATTCGCCTTCCTCGAGGTTTTCCGCACTGGGAGCGGATTGCTCGAAGCTGCTTTCCTGCGTTTCCGCGACAGGCTTGCTTTCGGCGTTGTCGGCCATGGGGTCGCTGTTGTCGAAGTCGTCGCCGTCTTCCTGGCGTTCGAGCATCGGGTTGGACTCCAGGGCTTCCTGGATTTCCTGCTGCAGGTCCAGCGTGGAAAGCTGGAGCAGACGGATGGCCTGTTGCAACTGCGGGGTCATCGTCAGTTGCTGGCCCATTCTTAGGACGAGCGATGGTTTCATGGCTGGGGCTTAACACCTTATTCGCCGGCGCGCATGCGCCATCTACTACACGGACGCGGGGCGCCAATTTTAAGCAAGATATATGCCTGAAATTGTAGCGTTTGCCTAGAGCGCTGTAACAATTAAGCCGGGTTTAATGGCTCAATGCCAGCGCTCAGTCACTCAGACTACCTCGAACCTACAGGCGGAACTCGTGGCCGAGGTATACCTCTTTCACCAGTTGGTTGGCCAGGATGGTTTCCGAATCGCCTTCGGCGATCAGTTGGCCATCGTTGACGATGTAAGCGGTCTCGCAGATATCCAGGGTTTCACGGACGTTGTGGTCGGTGATCAGGACGCCGATGCCCTTGGCCTTGAGGTGATGGATGATCTGCTTGATGTCGCCGACCGAGATCGGGTCGACACCGGCAAAGGGTTCGTCGAGCAGGATGAACTTCGGCGCGGTGGCCAGGGCGCGGGCGATTTCCACGCGACGACGCTCGCCCCCGGACAGGCTCATGCCGAGGTTGTCGCGGATGTGGCTGATGTGGAACTCCTGCAGCAGGCTTTCCAGCTCCTTGCGCCGCCCCTCGCCATCCAGGTCCTTGCGGGTTTCCAGGATGGCCATGATGTTGTTGGCCACCGACAGCTTGCGGAAGATCGAGGCTTCCTGTGGCAGGTAGCCGATGCCGGCACGGGCGCGGCCGTGCATCGGCTGGTGGCTGACGTCCAGGTCGTCGATCAGGACGCGGCCCTGATCGGCCTGGACCAGGCCGACGATCATGTAGAAGCAGGTGGTCTTGCCGGCGCCGTTTGGCCCCAGCAGGCCGACGATCTGGCCGCTGTCGATGGACAGGCTGACGTCACGCACGACCTGCCGGCTCTTGTAGCTCTTGGCCAGGTGCTGGGCTTTGAGAGTTGCCATTACTCGGCCTTCTTCTTCGGCTGGATCACCATGTCGATGCGCTGGCGCGGTGTCTTGATGTCCTTGCCGCCGCGACCGGCCGTGGCGACCTGGGTCTTGGAGTTGTAGACGATCTTCTCGCCTTCGGTGGTGTTGCCGGCGTTGATCACCTTGGCCTGGTCGGTCAGGACGATCAGGTCGCGCCCGGCCTGGTACTGGATCTGCTTGGCGTAGCCCTGCATCTTGTCCGGCTTGGCGGCGTCCTGCTGCTGCTCGAAGTAGGCCAGGTTGCCAACCGAGGTGGCGGTATCGATATCGCCAGCCTGGTTCAGGGTGACGGTCACGACGTTGCCTTTGATCATCATCGAGCCCTGGGTGATGATCACGTCACCGGTGTAGGTGGCGACCTTGTTCTTGTCGTCCATCTGGGCGCTGTCGGCCTGGATGCGTACGGGCTGGTCGCGATCGGTAGGCAGGGCCCAGGCATTCACGCTTCCCAGTGCTGCGCTCAGGCTGAGCAAAAAAGGGAGGGTTTTAACGAGCCTCATACTGTCCTCTTACGTTGGACAGCAGGTCCATCCTGCCGTCTTTCAAATACGCTTTCATTCCCTTGCCCGTAGTCACGCCACCGGCGCCGTCGATTCTAACGTCTTGCTCGGTTTGCGCATATTGCTTCTGCGGGAATACCGTCATGCGGCTTGAAGTAATGATGGTGGTGCGGTTCTGCTCGTCGGTGCGGGCAACCCGGACCGAGTCGATCAGCTCGACCTCGGTGCCATCGGGGTTGACCTCGCCGCGCTCGCTCTGCACGTGCCACGGAAAGGCCGTGCCGCGGTACATCTGCAGGTCCGGCTTGGTCAGCAGGGTGACCTCGCTGGCCTTGAGGTGCTCGACCTTGTCCGCGGTCATCTCGTACTGCATCCTGCCGTCGGGCAGGAACTGCACACTGTGGGCATTGATCGCGTAATAGTCGATGGCACTTTCGTCGACCTGGGAAACCGGCTGGTCGAGGAAGCGCTCGGGACTGATGTTCCAGTAGCCGATGGCCGCGAACAACGCGGCGATTACGCTGAACAGCGCAATCAGGCGGATCTTCTTGCTGAACATGACGTGCTCTACAGGTAGTGGGCGTTTGCCGCTTCCAGGTTGCCCTGGGCTTGCAGGATCAGCTCGCAGAACTCGCGTGCCGCGCCTTCTCCGCCGCGGGCCTGGGTCACGCCATGGGCGTGCTGGCGGACGAACGCCGCAGCGTTGGCGACCGCCATTCCCAGGCCGACCCGGCGGATCACCGGCAGGTCGGGCAGGTCGTCGCCCAGGTAGGCGACTTCTTCATAGCTTAGGCCGAGCTGGGCGAGAAGCTCGTCCAGCACCACCAGTTTGTCCTCGCGGCCCTGGTACAGGTGCGGGATGCCGAGGTTCTTCGCCCGGCGCTCGACCACCGGGGTCTTGCGGCCGCTGATGATCGCCGTGGTCACCCCGGAATTCATCAGCATCTTGATGCCCTGGCCGTCGAGGGTATTGAAGGTCTTGAACTCGCTGCCGTCCTCGAGGAAGTACAGGCGACCGTCGGTCAGCACGCCATCCACGTCGAAAACCGCCAGCTTGATGGCTTTGCCACGTTGCAACAGGGTATTCATCACATCACTCCGGCGCGCAGCAGGTCGTGCATGTTCAGGGCTCCGACCGGGCGGTCGGCCTTGTCCACCACCACCAGGGCGCTGATCTTGTGGTCTTCCATGATCTTCAGGGCTTCGGCCGCGAGCATCTCGGCGCGCGCGGTCTTGCCATGCACGGTCATGACGTCTTCGATGCGGGTCTTGTGCACGTCGATGTTGCGGTCGAGGCTGCGGCGCAGGTCGCCGTCGGTGAAGATCCCGGCAAGGCGGCCGTCGGCTTCGGCGACAACGGTCATGCCCAGGCCCTTGCGCGACATTTCCAGCAGCGCGTCCTTGAGCAGGGTGCCGCGTTGCACCTGCGGCAGTTCTTCGCCGGCGTGCATGACGTTTTCCACTTTCAGCAACAGGCGGCGGCCCAGGGCGCCTCCCGGGTGCGAGAAGGCGAAGTCCTCGGCGGTGAAGCCGCGGGCCTCCAGCAGGGCGATGGCCAGGGCGTCGCCCAGGACCAGCGCGGCGGTGGTGGAGGAGGTCGGCGCCAGGTTCAGCGGGCAGGCCTCCTGGGCCACGCGGGCGTCGAGGTTGACCTCGGCGGCCTTGGCCAGTGGCGATTCCGGGTTGCCGGTCAGGCTGACGAGCTTGATGCCCAGGCGCTTGATCAGCGGCAACAGGGTGACGATCTCGGCGGTGGAGCCGGAGTTGGACAGTGCCAGGATGATGTCGTCCCGGGTGATCATGCCCATGTCGCCGTGGCTGGCCTCGGCGGGGTGGACGAAGAATGCCGGGGTTCCGGTGCTGGCCAGGGTCGCGGCGATCTTGTTGCCGATATGCCCGGATTTGCCCATGCCCACCACGACAACGCGGCCCTTGCTGCCCAGGATCAGTTCGCAGGCCTTGACGAAATCGGCGTCGATATGGGCCAGCAGGCCCTCTACCGCTTCGATTTCGTAACGGATTGTGCGCTGTGCGGATTGGATCAGGTCGGTGGATTGGCTCATGTCGGAAATCGGGGTGCCTGATGAAAAGGCCGGGATTATAACGGTAATGCGCGAAACGCTCACCTGTGGATTGCCCGGACGCTGCCTGTTTGAGCGTTTTGTCGCAACCGGGTTCCGTGACAGGATGGCCTGCAAGCGCCTGTACAGGGCCTGAACAGGCTGTGCGATGGCCTTGGGAAGCACTTGCCTGCGGTGCTATAGTTCGCCACCAGTTCGGCCCGCTCGATGCGTGCGTGCCTCCATGAAGGAGGTGTGCGTCTGAGTGACGAGGCTGCATCGCAAGGAGTCTAGATGAGCGTTGATAACGCCTACGCGGTCGAGTTGAAGGGTGTCACCTTCAAGCGCGGCTCGCGCAGCATCTTCAATAATGTCGACATACGCATTCCCAAGGGCAAGGTCACCGGGATCATGGGGCCTTCCGGGTGTGGCAAGACCACGCTGCTGCGCCTGATGGGCGCGCAACTGCGGCCCGCCAGCGGCGAAGTCTGGGTGGCGGGGCAGAACCTGCCGACGCTGTCGCGCAGCGACCTGTTCGACGCCCGCAAGCAGATGGGCGTGCTGTTCCAGAGCGGCGCGCTGTTCACCGATCTCGATGTGTTCGAGAACGTTGCGTTCCCGCTGCGCGTCCACACCAGGCTTTCCGAGGAAATGATCCGTGACATCGTCCTGATGAAGCTCCAGGCCGTTGGCCTGCGTGGCGCCATCGAGTTGATGCCGGACGAACTTTCCGGCGGCATGAAGCGCCGCGTGGCGCTGGCCCGGGCGATCGCCCTGGATCCGCAGATCCTCATGTACGACGAGCCATTCGTCGGTCAGGACCCGATCGCCATGGGCGTCCTGGTCCGCCTGATCCGCCTGCTCAACGATGCCTTGGGCATCACCAGCATCGTGGTTTCCCACGATCTCGCGGAAACCGCCAGCATCGCCGACTACATCTATGTGGTCGGCGATGGCCAGGTGCTCGGGCAGGGAACGCCGGCGGAGCTGATGGAGTCGGACAACCCGCGCATCCGCCAATTCATGAAGGGCGACCCGGACGGTCCGGTGCCTTTCCATTTTCCTGCGCCTGACTATCGCGCCGATCTGCTGGGGAAGCGTTAGATGCGCAGAAAATCCTTACTCGAACGTATCCGCCGTTTCGGTCGTTCGGCCATCGACGTGGTCGCGGTGATGGGGCGTTCCTGCCTGTTCCTGCTGCACGCGCTGGCCGGTCGCGGCGGGATCGGCGGCGGCTTCCAGTTGCTGGTGCGCCAGCTGTATTCGGTAGGCGTGCTGTCGCTGGCGATCATCGTCGTCTCCGGCGTGTTCATCGGCATGGTCCTGGCGTTGCAGGGTTTCAGCATCCTGACCAAGTACGGTTCGGAGCAGGCGGTGGGGCAGATGGTGGCCCTGACCCTGCTGCGTGAGCTCGGCCCGGTGGTCACCGCGCTGCTGTTCGCCGGGCGCGCCGGTTCCGCGCTGACCGCCGAAATCGGCAACATGAAGTCCACGGAGCAGTTGTCCAGCCTGGAAATGATCGGCGTCGACCCGCTCAAGTACATCGTCGCGCCGCGCTTGTGGGCCGGCTTCATTTCCCTGCCGCTGCTGGCGATGATCTTCAGTGTCGTCGGCATCTGGGGTGGTTCGTGGGTCGCGGTGGACTGGCTGGGGGTCTACGAGGGTTCGTTCTGGGCGAACATGCAGAACAGCGTGTCCTTCAGCAATGACGTGCTCAACGGCGTCATCAAGAGCGTCGTCTTCGCCTTTGTCGTTACCTGGATTGCCGTATTTCAAGGCTATGACTGCGAGCCCACCTCAGAGGGGATCAGTCGAGCCACCACCAGGACCGTGGTCTACGCCTCGTTGGCAGTCCTTGGCCTGGACTTTATTCTGACCGCCTTGATGTTTGGAGATTTCTGATGCAAAACCGCACCCTGGAAATCGGTGTCGGCCTGTTCCTCCTGGCCGGGATCCTGGCGCTGATCCTGCTGGCCCTGCGTGTCAGCGGCCTGTCCGCCAGCCCCAGCAGCGATACCTATAAACTTTATGCGAATTTCGACAATATCGCCGGTTTGACTGTCAGAGCAAAAGTGACCATGGCCGGTGTGACCATCGGCAAGGTCACGGCCATCGATCTGGACCGCGAAACCTACACCGGTCGGGTGACCCTGCAACTGGACAAGAGCGTGGACAACCTGCCCTCCGACTCCACTGCCTCGATCCTGACCGCCGGGTTGCTCGGCGAGAAGTACGTCGGCATCAGTGTCGGCGGGGAAGACACCGTGCTCAAGGATGGCGGGACCATCCACGACACCCAGTCGGCGCTGGTCCTGGAAGATCTGATTGGCAAGTTCCTGCTCAATACCGTAGGCAAAGAAGCTAAATAAAGGAGTTTCCATGATTTCCATCCTGCGACGCGGCCTGCTGGTACTGCTGGCGGCCCTGCCGATGCTGGCCCTGGCAGCACCGGGTCAGTCGGCCCGTGACGTGATTCAGGGCACCACCACCCAGTTGCTCGACGACCTCAAGGCCCACAAGGAGCAGTACAAGGCGAGCCCGGGGCAGTTCTACGACGCGCTGAACAACATCCTCGGCCCGGTGGTCGATGCCGACGGCATCTCGAAAAGCATCATGACCGTGAAGTACTCGCGCAAGGCCACCCCGGACCAGATGCAGCGCTTCCAGGAAAACTTCAAGCGCAGCCTGATGCAGTTCTATGGCAACGCCCTGCTGGAGTACAACAACCAGGGCATCACCGTGGACCCGGCCAAGCCTGAAGACGGCGATCGCACCAGCGTCGGCATGAAGGTCACCGGCACCAACGGCGCGGTCTATCCGGTGTCCTATACCCTGGAAAAGATCAACGGCGAGTGGAAGGTGCGTAACGTCATCGTCAACGGCATCAACATCGGCAAGCTGTTCCGCGACCAGTTCGCCGACGCCATGCAGCGCAACGGCAACGACCTCGACAAGACCATCGACAACTGGGCCGGCGAAGTCGCCAAGGCCAAGGCGGTCACCGAGGATGCCGCGGAGAAGCAGGCGCAATGAGCGACGGCAGCGTGCAACTGGCCGAGCCGGGCGTGCTGAGCCTGGCCGGTACCCTCGACTACCGCTCCGGCCCACGACTGCGCGAGCAGGGCAGGGCGCTGATCGCGTCCAGTTCGGCCAGCGCACTGGTCCTGGATTGCAGTGCGGTGGAGAAATCCAGCAGCGTCGGCCTGTCCCTGCTGCTGGCGTTCATGCGCGATGCCAAGGGCGCCGGCAAGGGCTGCGAGGTCCGCGGCATGCCCCACGGCATGAGCGAGATCGCCGAAGTCTACGGACTGGACGAGATCCTTGCGCTGCAGTAACGGATGAAATAAAGCACGGCCCCTCTGTCAGAGTCCTCGTTTACGGGGTTCGCAGGCGAGGGGCTTTTTTGTATGATGGCCGACCCGCGCGCACAGGGCGCCGATTGAGGTTGAGCATGCAGGCCGTAGAAGTTAAGAACTTCCTTGAAGAAAAGTTGCCGGGAACCCGGGTCGAAGTTGAAGGCGAAGGCTGCAACTTCCAGTTGAACGTGATCAGCGACGAAATCGCGGCCCTGAGCCCGGTCAAGCGTCAGCAGCAGATCTATGCTCACCTTAATCCGTGGATCACCGATGGCCGCATTCATGCGGTCACCATGAAATTTTTCAGCAGCGCAGCCTGGGCTGAGCGCACCTGAGCCAACGTGGCGCGAGACTCCAAATGGACAAACTGATTATTACTGGCGGCGTTCGCCTCGACGGCGAAATCCGCATTTCCGGTGCCAAGAACGCGGCCCTGCCGATCCTCTCGGCCACCCTGCTGTGCGACGGCCCGGTCACCGTGGGCAACCTGCCGCACCTGCACGACATCACCACCATGATCGAGCTGTTCGGTCGCATGGGCATCGAGCCCGTGATCGACGAGAAGCTCTCGGTGGAAATCGACCCCCGCACCATCAAGACCCTGGTCGCGCCCTATGAGCTGGTGAAGACCATGCGCGCCTCGATCCTGGTGCTGGGCCCGATGGTCGCTCGCTTCGGCGAGGCCGAAGTGGCCCTGCCCGGTGGCTGCGCCATCGGTTCGCGTCCGGTCGACCTGCACATCCGCGGCCTGGAAGCCATGGGCGCGAAGATCGAGGTCGAGGGCGGCTACATCAAGGCCAAGGCCCCCGAGGGCGGCCTGCGCGGTGCGCACTTCTTCTTCGACACCGTCAGCGTGACCGGCACCGAGAACATCATGATGGCCGCCGCCCTGGCCAAGGGCCGCAGCGTCCTGCAGAACGCCGCGCGCGAGCCTGAAGTGGTCGACCTGGCCAACTTCCTCATCGCCATGGGCGCGAAGATCCAGGGCGCCGGTACCGACACCATCACCATCGACGGCGTCGAGCGCCTGGGTTCGGCCACCTACCGCGTGATGCCCGACCGTATCGAGACCGGTACCTACCTGGTGGCCGCTGCCGTCACCGGCGGTCGGGTCAAGGTCAAGGACACCGATCCGACCATCCTCGAAGCCGTCCTCGAGAAGCTCAAGGAAGCCGGCGCCGAGATCATCACCGGCGAAGACTGGATCGAGCTGGACATGCACGGCAAGCGGCCGAAAGCCGTCAACCTGCGTACCGCTCCGTATCCGGCGTTCCCGACCGACATGCAGGCGCAGTTCATCTCCCTCAACGCCATTGCCGAAGGCACCGGCGCGGTGATCGAGACGATCTTCGAGAACCGCTTCATGCACGTCTACGAAATGCACCGCATGGGCGCGCAGATCCAGGTCGAAGGCAACACCGCCATCGTCACCGGGACCAAGGCCCTCAAGGGTGCTCCGGTGATGGCCACCGACCTGCGGGCTTCCGCCAGCCTGGTGCTGTCGGCCCTGGTCGCCGAGGGTGATACCCTGATCGATCGCATCTACCACATCGACCGTGGCTACGAGTGCATCGAGGAAAAACTGCAGATGCTGGGCGCGAAGATCCGTCGCGTACCGGGCTAGTCTGCTTGCGGCGCAGGGACGCGCCACGAATTGAATTGAACGCCGCCGCGTGCCCAGGTGCCCGGCGGCTTTGAGCCGCATAAGGACCGACGTTCCATGTTGACCATCGCGCTGTCCAAGGGCCGCATTCTCGACGATACCCTGCCGCTGCTGGCGGAAGCGGGCATCGTTCCGACCGAGAATCCGGACAAGAGCCGCAAACTGATCATCCCCACGACCCAGGACGACGTGCGCCTGCTGATCGTGCGGGCCACCGACGTGCCGACCTATGTCGAGCATGGCGCCGCCGATCTGGGTGTGGCCGGCAAGGACGTGCTGATGGAATACGGTGGCCAGGGCATGTACGAGCCGCTGGACCTGAACATCGCCCGCTGCAAGCTGATGACCGCCGGTGCCATCGGTGCGCCGGAGCCCAAGGGCCGCCTGCGGGTCGCCACCAAGTTCGTCAACGTAGCCAAGCGCTACTATGCCGAGCAGGGCCGCCAGGTTGACATCATCAAGCTGTACGGCTCGATGGAGCTGGCGCCGCTGGTCAACCTCGCCGACAAGATCATCGACGTCGTCGACACCGGCAACACCCTGCGCGCCAATGGCCTGGAGCCCCAGGAACTCATCGCCACCATCAGCTCCCGCCTGGTGGTCAACAAGGCATCGATGAAGATGCAGCACGCCCGTATCCAGAGCCTGATCGACACCCTGCGTCAGGCCGTGGAGTCGCGACACCGCGGCTGACCCTGGGTTTGTACTGAAAGTTGCCGAGCGGCACTTTGGGTACAAAGCCTGAGCGCGACTTCGTGTCGCGCCCGTCTATCCGCGCCATAGCCAAATATCTCGGGTGCCCGCGCGGATGGACTGGTAGCTTCAGGGCGCCTGAACCATTCGCCAATTACCGAGGCCTTAGCCATGACCACGTCCACTGCAATTCGCCGACTCAATGCCGCTGACCCGGATTTCGCCCGACATCTGGATCATCTGCTGAGCTGGGAAAGCGTGTCCGACGACGCGGTCAACCAGCGGGTCCTCGACATCATCCAGGCCGTGCGCGAGCGCGGCGACGCGGCGCTGGTGGAGTTCACCCAGCGTTTCGACGGCGTCGAAGCCACCTCCATCGATGACCTGATCCTCGGCCGCGAGCGCCTGGAACTGGCCCTGACCCGTATCACCGCGGAGCAGCGTCAGGCCCTGGAAAAGGCCGCCGAGCGCGTGCGCCTGTACCACGAGCGGCAGAAACAGGACTCCTGGAGCTACACCGAGGCCGACGGCACCGTGCTCGGCCAGAAGGTCACGCCGCTGGACCGCGCCGGCCTGTACGTCCCGGGCGGCAAGGCGTCGTACCCGTCTTCCGTGCTGATGAACGCGATTCCGGCCAAGGTCGCCGGGGTCGGCGAAGTGGTGATGGTGGTGCCGACCCCGCGTGGCGAGGTCAACGAACTGGTGCTGGCAGCGGCGTGCATCGCCGGTGTCGACCGCGTCTTCACCATCGGTGGCGCCCAGGCGGTCGCGGCCCTGGCCTACGGCACCGAGAGCGTGCCGCAGGTGGACAAGGTAGTCGGCCCGGGCAACATCTACGTGGCCACCGCCAAGCGCCACGTGTTCGGCCAGGTCGGCATCGACATGATCGCCGGCCCGTCGGAAATCCTCGTGGTCTGCGACGGCCAGACCGACCCGGACTGGATCGCCATGGACCTGTTCTCCCAGGCCGAGCACGACGAGGACGCGCAGTCGATCCTGGTCAGCCCGGACGCCGAGTTCCTCGACCGTGTCGCTGCCAGCATCGACAAGCTGCTGCCGACCATGGACCGCGCCGAGATCATCCGTACCTCGATCGATGGTCGTGGCGCGCTGATCCAGGTCCGCGACATGGCACAGGCCATCGAAGTGGCCAACCGCATCGCACCGGAGCACCTGGAGCTGTCGGTGGCCGACCCGCAGGCCTGGCTGCCGCACATCCGCCACGCCGGCGCGATCTTCATGGGCCGCCACACCAGCGAAGCGCTGGGCGACTACTGCGCCGGGCCGAACCACGTGCTGCCGACCTCCGGCACTGCGCGCTTCTCCTCGCCGCTGGGGGTCTATGACTTCCAGAAGCGCTCGTCGATCATCTTCTGCTCCGAACAGGGCGCTTCCGAGCTGGGCCGCACCGCGTCGGTCCTGGCCCGTGGCGAATCCCTCAGCGCCCACGCGCGCAGCGCCGAATACCGCATCCTTGCCGACCAAGAGGGCAAATGAACATGAGCAAATTCTGGAGTCCCTTCGTCAAGGACCTGGTGCCTTACGTGCCGGGCGAGCAGCCGAAGCTGACCAAGCTGGTCAAGCTGAACACCAACGAGAACCCCTATGGTCCGTCGCCGAAGGCACTGGAGGCCATGCGCGGCGAACTCAACGACAACCTGCGCCTGTACCCGGACCCCAACAGCGACCTGCTCAAGCAGGCCGTGGCCCGCTACTACAAGGTCCAGCCTGGCCAGGTGTTCCTCGGCAACGGCTCGGACGAGGTGCTGGCGCACATCTTCCACGGCCTGTTCCAGCACGACGCACCGCTGCTGTTCCCGGACATCAGCTACAGCTTCTACCCGGTGTACTGCGGCCTGTACGGCATTCCCTTCGAGCCGGTGGCGCTGGACGAGCAGTTCCAGATCCGCGTCGAGGACTACCGTCGCGCCAACGCCGGGATCATCTTCCCCAACCCGAACGCGCCGACCGGCTGCCTGCTGGCGCTGGAGGCCATCGAGCAGTTGCTGCAGGCCAATACCGAGTCGGTGGTGGTGGTGGATGAGGCCTACATCGACTTTGGTGGCGAGACCGCCATCAGCCTGGTGGACCGCTATCCGAACCTGCTGGTGACCCAGACCCTGTCCAAGTCGCGTTCACTGGCCGGCCTGCGGGTCGGTCTGGCGGTAGGGCATCCGGACCTGATCGAGGCCCTGGAGCGGGTCAAGAACAGCTTCAACTCCTACCCGCTGGACCGTATCGCCATCGTCGGCGCCACGGCCGCGTTCGAGGACCAGGCGTATTTCGAAGAGACCTGCAACAAGGTCATCGCCAGCCGCGAGAAGCTGGTGGCCGAGCTGAACGCACGTGGTTTCGAGGTGTTGCCGTCGGCGGCCAACTTCATCTTCGCCCGTCATCCGCAGAAGGATGCCGCCGGGATCGCCGCGTCGCTGCGCGAGCAGGGCGTGATCGTGCGTCACTTCAAGCTGGCGCGGATCGATCAGTTCCTGCGCATCAGCATCGGTACCGAAGAACAGAACCAGGCGTTGCTCGATGCCTTGAGCTGATCCAGAGGCCAATCGCGGGTAAACCCGCTCCCACAGGATTTCGTAAACCCTGTGGGAGCGGGTTTACCCGCGATGGGGCCCTGAAGCTCACTACAAATTCCCCTACCGGTTTGCATTTCTCTGAAACAACCCGTTACCCTTGGCTTTCATTAATTCATCCGATGATTGGATGTAAGCCGTTCATGCTTATCAAACGCTCCCTTGTCGAACAAGCCGTCGACCAACTCCGCCAACGTATCACCCAAGGCACCTGGACCGTCGGCCAACGCCTCCCCACCGAGCCGGAACTGGCCGGCGAACTGGGCATCAGTCGCAATACCGTGCGTGAAGCCATGCGCGTGCTGGCCTTCAGCGGCCTGGTGGAAGTCCGCCAGGGCGACGGCAGCTACCTGCGCACCGCCTCGGACCCCCTGTCGGCGATGCAAGCGCTGTCCGGCTGCAGCCTGGAGCACGCCCGGGAAACCCGGCACCTGCTGGAGGCCGAGGCCATCGGCCTGGCCGCGTTGCGGCGCACCGAGCAGGACCTGATCGCCCTGCGCGAAGCCCTGCACCACAGCGGCGCGCACTTCCATGGCGAACTGGATGACTACATCCGTTGCGACCTGGTTTTCCACCAGCGCCTGGTGGATGCCGCGCACAACCCCGCGTTGAGCGAGCTGTACCGCTACTTCTCCAGCGTGGTGGCGATGAAGCTGGAGCGCAGCATGAGCCGGTTGCCGCGCAACCAGGCGGTTTTCGATCTGCATGAAGCGATCCTCGAGGCCGTCGAACAACAAGATCCGGAGCGGGCCAAGGCCCTGAGCCGGACGTTGATCAATGAACCCTGACTTTTCGAGACTGCCATGGACCAAGACCTTTCCACCCAGCTCGCGCGCCACGGGCCGCGGCTTGAGCAACTGCTGATCGATGTCGAGGCCGACGACGCCGCGCTTCAGCCGCCCTCCCACCTGCCGCAGGCCTGGCTGTTGCTGTTGGGCCTGGTGCTGGTGGCCCTGAATCTGCGTCCGGCGCTGTCGAGCATGGCGCCGCTGCTGGGCGACGTCTCCCGCAGCCTCGGCCTGAGCGGCTCGCAGGCCGGCCTGCTGACCACCTTGCCGGTGCTCTGCCTGGGCCTGTTCGCTCCGCTGGCGCCGCTGCTGGCCCGGCGCTTCGGCAGCGAACGGGTGATCCTCGCGATCCTGCTGTGTCTCGCCGGTGGCATTGCCCTGCGCAGCGCGTTTGGCAGTGTCGGCCTGTTCATCGGCAGCCTGATCGCCGGTGCCAGCATCGGCGTGATCGGCGTGTTGCTGCCAGGCATCGTCAAGCGTGATTTCCCTGCCCATGCCGGCCTGCTGATGGGCATCTACACCATGGCCCTGTGCCTCGGTGCGGCGCTGGCGGCGGGGGCGAGCGTGCCCTTGAGCCATGCCTTCGGCGACAGCTGGGCGCTGGGCCTGGGCTTCTGGCTGGTGCCGGCGCTGCTGGCGGCCTTGTGCTGGTTGCCGCAGGCGCGGCAGGGGCACGGCGTCCATCATGCGGCGTTCCGTGTCCGCGGCCTGTGGCGCGATCCTCTGGCGTGGCAGGTGACCCTGTACATGGGCCTGCAATCGTCGCTGGCCTACATCGTCTTCGGCTGGCTGCCGTCGATGCTCATCGGTCGTGGCCTCAGCCCGACCGAGGCGGGGCTGGTGCTGTCCGGCTCGGTGATCGTGCAACTGCTCAGCGCCCTGACCGCACCGATGTTAGCGACCCGCGGCAAGGACCAGCGCCTGGCCATCGTGGTGGTCATGGTGCTGACCCTGGCCGGCCTGTTCGGCTGCCTGTACGCGCCGCTCGGCGGCCTGTGGGGCTGGGCGGTGGTGCTCGGCATCGGCCAGGGTGGCACGTTCGCCCTGGCGCTGACGCTGATCGTCCTGCGCTCGAAGGACGCCCATGTCGCCGCCAACCTGTCGAGCATGGCCCAGGGCGTAGGCTACACCCTGGCATCCCTCGGCCCGTTCGCCGTCGGCCTGGTGCACGACCTCACCGGTGGCTGGAATGCGGTCGGCTGGATCTTCGCCATGCTCGGCGCCGGCGCGATCGTCTTCGGCCTGCGCGCGGGGCGCACGCTGCATGTGCAGGTGGTCAGCGAGCGGATCTGAGGACGCGCCATTCGTCCGGTTGATGGCGCTGGCCTTGTGCCGTCAGTCGGACTATCGTGCAACGCTGATCTTTTCTGGTGATGGAACCCGTCATGAGCGATGCCAACAGTGCCCTGATCACCCGTTTCTACCAGGCCTTCCAGCGCCTGGATGCGGACGCCATGGTGGCCTGCTACAGCCCCGATGTCGTCTTCAGCGACCCGGCCTTCGGCACCTTGCGCGGTGCCGACGCTGGCGACATGTGGCGCATGCTGACCAGCCGCGCCAAGGACTTCTCCCTGACCTTCGACAGCGTCCGTGCCGACGAGCGCGGCGGTTCGGCGCACTGGGTGGCGACCTACCTGTTCAGCCAGACCGGTCGAACGGTGGTCAACGATATCCGCGCCACCTTCGTCATCCGCGATGGCCTGATCGTCGAGCATCATGACGTGTTCGACTTCTGGCGCTGGTCCCGCCAGGCCCTGGGCACCCCAGGCGTGCTGCTGGGCTGGACGCCGTTCCTGCGCGACAAGGTGCGCCAGCAGGCGCTGAAGGGCCTGCGCGCGTTCCAGGGCGGGCGCTGAGGCGGTAAGCTGTCGCCTTCCACAGCCGCCAGCCCAGCCCGTCCGTGACCGATACCCCGCCAACCGCCAAGCCCTGGTATGTCTACCTGGTCCGTGCCGCCAATGGTTCGTTGTATTGCGGCATCAGCGACAACCCCGAGCGGCGCTTCGCCGCCCACCAGCAGGGCCGCGGTGCGCGCTATTTCAGCACCAGCCCGGCGGTGGCGCTGGTGTACGTCGAGGCCTGGCCGGACAAGTCCCAGGCCCTGCGCCACGAGCGGTTGATCAAGGCCCTGCGCAAAAGCGCGAAGGAAGCCCTGGTGGCTTCCTTCGCGGCACAGCGGCAGGTGCCGGTCACGGCGTGTTGCAGTTGCTCATCTTCTTGAACGCATCCAGCGACACCCCTTGCCGCCTGGGTTCCAGGGTGATCGGGTCGGGTACCGGGGATTTGCCGAGTTGGCACTCCAGCTGGAATTTCACACTGTCACGCATCTGTTCGGCGCTGAGTTTCGGACTGCTCCACTCGGGGTCCTGCGAGTGCTCGGCGTAGATCAGGTTGAAGATCGCTTCGGTGTCGGCGGTGGTGTAGGTGCATCCTGACCTGTTCAGGGTGATGTGCAGGCTGGGGTAGGAGCCGGCGAAGTAGCCGCCGACCTTTTCCGTGCTCCATTTCGCTTCATCGACGTAATTCTCGCAGTCCGGATCGGCGAGGGCGTGGCTGGCCGACAGCGAAGTCACGACCAGCAGCAAGGTGAACGCAAGACTATCCAGGGTTTTCATGGAGGTGGCCTCCTGACGGGGTGGGGCGGCAACCGGTGCTCAGTTGTCACACTGTTTCGCGCCCGACTCCTGAATGCCAATCAGGGCCCGTCCTGGCTCGAGTGTCCATTCCGGCGCATAGCGCCGATAGACGAAATGGCAGGTCAACTGGCGGCGCATGCTGAGGACGTTGTCGGCCTGGGTGGCCGAGGCTCCCTGCCAGGCAGCGTCGCGATAGAAAGCGGCTACGAGTTCGTTGAAGAAGTTGTTGGTCTGGTCGTCGCGGACCTCTCGCCCGCAGGCGCTGGGTACTACCTTGAGGCTTTTCATCGCCGGGGCGGTGGCCGTCGCCGGCAGGTCCTCGAAGCGTGCGCTGTCGAAGTACCTGGCGCAGGCGTTGGCTGCGGTGGTGGGCTGGATCGCCTGGTCCGCAGCGTTGTAGCTGAACCTGGCGTCGGCCTTGAGCGTGGCTGGCAGGTCCAGCCTGACCAGGGGCAGGTAGCGCTTGCCGGCGATCCACCATTCGATCTGGTTGGCCCTGGCATTCTCCAGCCCTGACTCGGTCGATGACGGCGGCACGGTGTAGAACGTGCTCTCGACGGGGGGATCGTTGGGCGGGTTGTTGCCCCAGGTGGCGATGCGCAGTTCGTTCTGCACGGCAAACAGGGTTTCGCCGGCAAGGTTGCGGGCGTCGATCATGGCCATGAAGGCAGGGCCGGCGTGGGCATCGCGACGGTCGCGGACGTCGAAGCTGCAGATTTCGCTGTACCTGACCTTGTCTGCGGGGTAGCGCTTGATCCAGTCCTGCCCGGTCATGATGCCGAGCACGTCGCAGTTGCTCTCCACCGCCGGTGTCTGCACGTGGTCGGTACAACCCCTGTCCTTGCGATTGTCCGTGCCAGCGTCGTTGGGATAGGCGCAGAGCACCTCGTAGGTCTTGTTCCTGGGGTTGCTGAACACCGGGAACAGGGTGAAGCCGCTGTTGCGGTGATAGACCAGGCTCTTGAACCTGGCATCCTTGCGCAGGTAGGAGGCCGAGATGCCGCCCGAGCTGATGTTCTTGTCCTGGGGCACCCAGAACTTCTTGGCGACGGTCGCCCGAATGATGACACCCTCGCACAGGAATACCGGTTTCGAGGGGCCGCCGCAGTCGCGCGAGGTCTTGGCATAGCGTGCATTCAGGGCGTTGGCCGTATCTTCACCGGGACCGGCCTGGGCCGTTGCCACGGCGAGGGTGGCAATGACCGCCAGGCAGCAGCGCGTCGAGCGTGTTTTCATCGTTCATCTCCGTGCGCAGGTCGCTTTCAGTTCTCGCACGACCTGGCCACCGACTCCTCGAAGCTGACGAAGGCTCTGTGGGGGGCCAGGCTCCAGCTCGGCTCGAAGCGCCGGTAGGCGAGATAGCAGGTCAGCTGGCGACGCATGCTCAGGACATGCAGCACGTTGTAGTCCGAGGCGCCTTGCCAGGTCGGGTCGCTGTACATCCTGGCGACCAGTTCGTTGAAGAAGTTGTTGGTCTGGTCTTCGCCTATGTGCCGTCCGCAGTCGCTGGGCACCACGACCAGGGTCTTGCGGCCGGGCTGGCCGGGCAGGTCGGTGAAGTAGGCGTTTTCGAAGTACTTTGCGCACTGGTTCGGCCAGGTGGTGGGCTGGATCACCTGGTCGGCGGCGTTGTAGATGAAGGTCGCGTCGGCCGTCAGGGTCTGCGGCAGGTGCATCAGGATCAGTGGCAGGTATTGATGGGTCGCGTTCCACCAGTCGATCTGGTTGAGCCTGGCGCTCTCCAGTCCCGAGCTGTCGCTGCTTGGCGGCAGGGTATAGAAGAGGCTTTCCACGGGGGGATCTTCGGGCGGGTTGTTGCCCCAGGTGGTGATGCGGAACTCGTTGTTCAGGTGGAACAGGGGCTGGCCGACCAGGTTGCGTGCCTCGATGCTGGCCATGAACGCCGGGCCGGCGAGGGCGTCACGGTTGTCGCGGACATCGAAGCCGCACAGGTCGCGGTGGTTCGCGGCAATGCCGCCGTACTTGCTGGCCCAGTCCTGTCCCGTCCTGATTCCCATGTTCTCGCAGTAGTCTTCCACGGGCGCGGTGTCCTTGTGGTCGGTACAGCCCTTGTCCGCGCGATCGTCCGTGCCGGCGTCGCTGGGGAACGAGCAGAGCACCTCGTAGGGTTTGGTCGGTCTCGGGTTGGCCAGGATGGGCCGGAGGATGAAGCCGCTATTGCGCTCCCAGGCCAGCTTGGAGAATTTTGCGTCCTTGCGCAGGTAGGAGGCCGACATGGCGCCGGCGAGGAGGTTCTTTTCCACCGGTGCCCAGAAGGGCCGAAGGGTGGTGGCCCGCAGGATCACGCCCCAGCACAGGAAGGCAGGCCGCGAGGGGCTGCCGCAGTCCGGCATGGTGATGCCGTAGCGCTCGTTCAGGGCCCAGGCTTCCATCTGGCCGGGCGAGTAGGGGGCGGTAGGGGAATAGACCGGGACAGGCATGGGGCCGGGTATGGGAGCCTGGACCGGGGGCGGCACCGGCACTGGCACGGGGGCGGGCGCTGGGGCAGTGGCGGCCGGCAGCAGGCCTGGCGACAGCGACAGCAGCAGGCAACCCAGCCTGTTCATGAACCTCTTCATGGCTTCTCCCTCGAGCATGCCGGACCTCGCTGGCTGCGGGTCGCGGTAGTGCTCTCAGGCTAGGCAGGCGGGCGTGTGCGTCGCTACTGACAAAAATATCAGTTCGGATCAGCGGTTCAGTCCTTGCGGCGCTTCAGCTGGTCGGTCAACTGGGTCGGCAGGCCCTTGATGATCAGGGTGCCCGCTTCCTCGTCATACTCGATCTTGGAGCCCAGCAGATGAGCCTCGAAGCTGATCGACAGCCCTTCGGCGCGCCCGGTGAAGCGACGGAACTGGTTGAGCGTGCGCTTGTCCGCCGGGATCTCCGGCGACAGGCCGTAGTCCTTGTTGCGGATATGGTCGTAGAAGGCTTTCGGCCGGTCTTCGTCGATCAGGCTCGACAGTTCCTCCAGGGTCACCGGCTCGCCGGCCTTGGTCTGGCTGGTGGCGTACTCGACCAGGGTCTGGGTCTTCTCGCGGGCGGCTTCTTCGGGCAGGTCCTCGCTCTCGACGAAGTCGCTGAAGGCCTTGAGCAGGGTGCGGGTCTCACCGGGGCCGTCGACGCCTTCCTGGCAGCCGATGAAGTCACGGAAGTAGTCCGAGACCTTCTTGCCGTTCTTGCCCTTGATGAAGGAGATGTACTGTTTCGAGTTCTGGTTGTTGCGCCATTCGGAGATGTTGATCCGTGCGGCCAGGTGCAACTGGCTGAGGTCGAGGTGACGCGAGGGGGTGACATCCAGTTCGGCGTTCACCGCGACACCTTCGCTGTGGTGCAGCAGGGCGATGGCCAGGTAGTCGGTCATGCCTTGCTGGTAGTGGGCGAACAGCACATGGCCGCCCACCGACAGGTTCGACTCCTCCATCAGCTTCTGCAGATGTTCCACGGCGATGCGGCTGAACTCGGTGAAGGTCTTCTCGCTGTCGAGGTATTCCTTCAGCCAGCCGCTGAACGGGTGGGCGCCGGACTCGGCGTGGAAGAAGCCCCAGGCCTTGCCCTGCTTGGCGTTGTAGCTGTCATTCAGGTCGGCCAGGAGGTTCTCGATGGCGGTCGACTCGCTCAGTTCGGAATCGCGCGCGTGCAGCACGGCAGGGCTGCCATCGGGTTTCTTGTCGATCAGGTGGACGATGCAATGACGGATCGGCATGGAATTCTCGGCTCAATGAAGGTGTGGCGCAGGGCGTGGCAAAGTTGCCAAGTGTAACCCAGCTGGGGCCCTGGACGGGCTTCCAGGACGGACCTTGGCGTGCTCTGTTCGTTTTTCGTTCTGTTTTTTGCGATATTTTGTGTAAACCCCCGAAAAACCTGAACATTTGCGCCGGGCGAAGCGGATATTTATCTATTCCTGTGGTAGTTTTGCCCGGTCTTGCGCCCCCCTGTGCGGCGCAGTGCTGGCAGACCGCTGGCGTCACGTCGAACCAATCGTACTTTTAGGTATCTACATACGCGATTGGCAAAATGGATGTATTCCGGCCACCGCCGATTCGCGGCGCCGGACCCGATGGCTGACGCGGCACTCTGCAAACCCACTGAATTTGATTAGGGAAGGAACACCACCATGGCATTGACCAAAGACCAACTGATCGCCGATATCGCTGAAGCTATCGACGCGCCGAAAACCACCGCGCGTAACGCTCTGGAGCAACTGGGCCAGATCGTTGCTGATCAACTGGAAAACGGCAGCGAAATCACCCTGCCAGGCATTGGCAAGCTGAAAATCTCCGAGCGTCCTGCCCGTACCGGCCGCAACCCTTCGACTGGCGCTGCCATCGAAATCGCGGCCAAGAAAGTCGTGAAGTTCGTTCCAGCCAAAGTGCTGACCGACGCTGTAAACAAGTAATTGTAAACAGCACGAAAAAACCGCATCCGGCGCGAGCCTGATGCGGTTTTTTTACGTCTGGCGAAAGTCGCTTATTTCGCCTTCCAGCGTTGCTGTCGCCATTGCTGGCGGGCAGCCGGGTCCTGGAAAGTCCAGGCCACCAGGCGGCTTTGTTTCTGGCCCTGGCCCATTTCCATCACCCGTTGTTCCACGGCGCCCACTTTCTTCAGCGCCGCTTCGATTCCCGGCAGGTTGCTGGCTTTCGACACCAGGCTGCTGAACCACAGCACTTGCTGGCCCAGGGCCTTGCTCTCCTGCACCAGTTGCGTGACGAAGCGAATTTCGCCGCCTTCGCACCACAGTTCGTTGTTCTGCCCGCCGAAATTCAGTACCGGAAGCTTGCGCTTCGGATCGGCCTTGCCCAAGGCGCGCCATTTGCGCTGGCTGCCGCGGGTGGCTTCCTCGCGGGAGCTGTGGAAGGGCGGATTGCACAGGGTCAGGTCGAAGCGCTCCTCGGCGGCCAGCAGGCCGCTGAGGATGTGCTTGTGGTTGCCTTGCTGGCGCAGGCTGATGAACTTGCCCAGGCCGTTGGCCTGGACGATGGCCTTGGCCGAGGCCAGGGCCTGCGGGTCGATGTCCGAGCCGGTGAAACGCCAGCGATAGTCCGCATTGCCCAGCAGTGGGTAGATGCAGTTGGCGCCGACGCCGACGTCGAGTGCCTGGATCTGCGCGCCACGGGGAATCTCGCCGGCGTTTTCCGCGGCCAGCAGATCGGCCAGGGCGTGCAGGTAGTCGGCACGTCCCGGAATCGGCGGGCACAGGTAGTCGGCGGGGATGTCCCAGAACTGGATGCCGTACTGGGCCTTGAGCAACGCGCGGTTGAACACCCGCACCGCCTCCGGGTCGGCGAAGTCGATGCTCGGCTTGCCGTGGGGATTGGTGATGGTGAAGCGGGCGAGGTCGGGGAGGGCCTTGATCAGGGCGGGGAAGTCGTAGCGCCCCTGATGGCGGTTGCGTGGGTGCAGGGTGGGTTTTTCGGGTTTGGTCATGGTCGTGGGCTTGCCCTGGCGCGGGCCTGTGGGAGCGGGTTTACCGGAACGCCGGACCTCCGCGATTGCGATGGTGAATTCACTACCGTCATCGCGGGTAAACCCGCTCCCACAAGCGCCGTGCCTAGCTCAGGTTACAGGGCGGCGATCCGCGCGTGCTGCTCGGTGAAGTTGGCCAGGGCCTGTTCGGCCTCGGCCAGCTTGGCGCGCTCCTTGTCGATCACGGCAGGCGGGGCCTTGTCGACGAAGGCGGCGTTGGACAGCTTGCCACCGACGCGCTGCACTTCGCCCTGCAGACGCTGGATCTCCTTGTTCAGGCGTGCCAGTTCGGCGTCCTTGTCGATCAGGCCGGCCATCGGCACCAGCACCTGCAGATCACCGACCAGCGCGGTGGCGCTGAGCGGGGCTTCGTCCTGCTCGCCGAGCACGGTGAACGACTCGATCTTCGCCAGCTTCTTCAGCAGCGCTTCGTTCTCGACGAGGCGACGCTGGTCTTCGGCGGTGGCGTTCTTGAGGAACAGCTGCAGTGGCTTGCCCGGGCCGATGTTCATCTCGGCGCGGATGTTGCGCACGCCCAGCATCAGCTCCTTGACCCACTCGATGTCGCTTTCGGCGGCGGTATCGATGCGGCTCTCGTTCGCTTCAGGCCATGGCTGCAGCATGATGGTCTTGCCATCGATGCCGGCCAGCGGCGCCAGGCGCTGCCAGATCTCTTCGGTGATGAACGGCATGAACGGATGGGCCAGGCGCAGGGCCACTTCCAGTACCCGCACCAGGGTGCGACGGGTGCCGCGGGCGCGTTCGACCGGGGCGTTCTCGTCCCACAGCACCGGCTTGGACAGCTCCAGGTACCAGTCGCAGTACTGGTTCCAGATGAACTCGTACAGGGCCTGGGCGGCCAGGTCGAAGCGGAACTGCTCGAGCTGGCGGGTCACTTCGGCTTCGGTGCGCTGCAGTTGCGAGATGATCCAGCGGTCGGCCAGCGACAACTCGTAGGCTTCGCCGTTCTGGCCGCAGTCCTCGCCCTTGTCCAGCACGTAGCGCGCGGCGTTCCAGATCTTGTTGCAGAAGTTGCGGTAGCCCTCGACGCGGCCCATGTCGAACTTGATGTCGCGACCGGTGGACGCCAGCGAGCAGAAGGTGAAGCGCAGGGCGTCGGTGCCGTAGCTGGCGATGCCTTCGGGGAACTCGGCCTTGGTCTGCTTGGCGATCTTTTCCGCCAGCTTCGGCTGCATCAGGCCGCTGGTGCGCTTGTCCAGCAGGGCGTCGAGGGTGATGCCGTCGACGATGTCCAGCGGGTCGAGGACGTTGCCCTTGGACTTGGACATCTTCTGGCCCTGGCCGTCGCGGACCAGGCCGTGGACGTAGACGGTCTTGAACGGTACCTGCGGGGTG